>Ga0068864_100001171_pt1 | contig 21816 bp, 22 predicted proteins | sample KBSSwiS72_FD_66586 | JGI IMG/M metagenome (GOLD analysis project Ga0068864, IMG submission 66586) | Switchgrass rhizosphere microbial communities from Kellogg Biological Station, Michigan, USA - KBS Switchgrass S7-2 | ecosystem: Host-associated > Plants > Roots > Rhizosphere > Soil ... | reverse complement strand
GCCTGGTTGATTACTTCAGGGCCGATCCCATCCCCGGGAATTACAGCGATTCTTTTCATGTTGAGTCTGTTCTCAGTGGTCACGGAGTCAGTACCACCTAGCGGTAGCGGGTCGGTCGACCTCGCAGATGATGACTAACGTTGCACTTCAGCGGCTTGCCACACAACTGCGAATAAAGGCCCCGTTATCTTGAGTCCGCAGCAAGCCAATGTTCGATGGATGTTAATTGCAATCTCGCACCGTTCGCGCCTGAGTAATTGAAAACTTCATTGGTTTCGAAATGACAGAATCGGTCCATAACACTCCGCGCGATTGCCACTTCTGACTTAAATAATCCTCGGCCTCATGTGAGCCACCCCACGTTGCTACGCTCAGCTGCAAGTAATGGTCGCCAGAACAGACAGCACCTTGAATCTTCATTTCTTCGTCACGGACTACAAAGACCCCGGCATTCGTCTCAGTGTCGTAAACATCTTGCGGCTGTAAAATGACAAACGCTTTCTTTAGTGATGAGTCGCTCACCTTCCATGGCCCAGTGGAATACACACTGAGCTGCGCGTTGCTTTCCGTCTCTCCCTCCGGTGACTTCCGGACGATAACTCGAAAAACTGTTGTACTACTCTTGTGTAGAATAATTGGCCTGTCACCGATATTGCGATAACGTAGCTTTAACCTTAGACGCACACCGTCGAGATCAGCATCACCAACGCAGTAAGCTTGGTTGATCACTTCAGTTGTAAGCTCGAGAGCAATACCAGATTGCACTGCGGCCGGATCCCGCAATGGTAAGCATCCGAGCACCACTATGAGTAACACACTTGCGGAGCCTAAAATTTGCATTGGTTCTCGAAGGAGACAAAGCATCGAACGATATATTAGGCAGTTGACCCACACGCTACCGCGTTGTGGTACTGACTTCGGTGCCACTGCGTCCTGAGAAATAAGTTGCCAAGAGGAGACGCAGAGAAGAATTCTAAGAAGGCTTTTCTAGAGCGGCACACAGAGCACCGGTACTCTCGATCCTCGCAAAACTTTTTCAGCTGTCGATCCAAACAGCATCTCTTCGGGAGGTGTCGACCGTCCTCGCACGCCCATCACGATCATCGGCAAATCCAGATCGCGAGCGATTTTCAGAATCTCCACAAACGGCGATCCGATAACAATCATTTTCTCTACTTCCAGTTGTCCTACGTCGAGACTACTCAACATCGAATCGAAATTGCTTTCAGCTTGCTGTCGTAAACGTTCTCGTATGTCTTCTGAAGAACCTAAACTCGCGGCCACTGCATCCTCGATGAAGTGTTCATCGATAACGTGAAGCAAAGTTACATCACCTTCGGGAGCTGCCATGCCAAGTGCTACTCGCAGAGCGTTGACCGAACAAGGCGAAAAATCCACAGGCACTAAAATCTCCGGAGACGTAAGCATCTTTCCTCCTGGACTGTAAATCTACTGCGACACCGCGCGGCGTGGTCCCTGAGTTTCATGCGCTGCGATGCGTGGCAAACTAGCGAGCACAGTGTCGCCGACTATTTTCATACTCTGCGCCGAAATCTTGTCGACAGTATCTTCCGGCGTGTGCCAGTACTGATAGTCGTTGAGTTGAATGATGTCGACCGAGTCGACGCCCACGCGCAGAAATGGTTCGTGATCATCACCGCCCACACCTTCCGGCCTGTCGACGAACACATTTGTGTAGCCAAGTTCGCGGCCAGTTTGCCAGATGATGTCTTGCAACCAGCGGGTACTCATCGTATCGCGTCCCAACTCGAGCTTCGTGTAACCCATCATGTCGAGCAGGATCATCGCACGAGTTGATTCAACTTCATTCCGTTTAAGCAACTGGTCTGCATAGTGTCGACTACCGTAGGTGTGGTCGGGATTCGCCTCAGTTCCACAATCGTCCCAGCCTTCACAAAATGCTTCTTCGCCATCAAAGAAGACAAAGCGATAAGTAACCCTGGGTTTGTTCGGAGAACTGGCAGCCACTCGTGCGATTTCCAGTAATGCACCCACCGATGCCGCAGGATCGTTGGCGCCGACAAAAGTCATGTCTTTGAAAAACTTCGTGTCGTAATGGCTCGTGACCAGGATTGCTGTTTTCGTCTCTCCAGGGATCTCAGCGATGATGTTCGCCATTTTCTTAGACCCCTGCGGAGTCGAAGCCGTGAACTCATCGGTGCTTACACTCAACCCATACGACTTCAACTCGCTGACGATGTACGCTCGTGTCTTTGTCAGTGCCGGCGTGTCTGGCGGTCTCGGTCCAATCTCCAATTGCTTCTTAACGTGGGTCATTGCTCGTTCGCCATTGAACGCACTCAGAATTGGTGGCGGAGTTGGAGTAGGTGAGCTTGAGGAAGTGCTTACTCGTGAAGTTGAGGGAATTTCTTTGCGAGGGCAACCGCCGAGCAAGAGTGGCAGGGCTGCGAACAAACCGGCTGCCATGAAACGACGTGCATCCCATCCTTTGTCGCTTGTCATTTTATCTATTTGGAGTGTCCGACTGTTTGGTTCCGGCGTTTGCTTTAGAGGCCCGTGCGCGAGCAAGCAGTGAATCAAACGCGCGCGTTCCTACGGCAAGTGGTTTTTGTAGGGCGGCGTCGAACGCTTGCGACATTGTGATTGCTTCAAACTTCAGCAACGCGGCGATCTTTTGATTGAGACTTAGCTCTCCAAATTTCTTTTCGATATCCGCGGATAGATCGATGGGAGGAACAGTCTCTTTAGGTCGATAAGACGTCACAGTCAAAACGATTTCGCCCTGACCTTCTATCTTCGTCTGACAAGCCAGTCGAAGCGAATCAGCCAGGCCGCTGGCCCCGAGTAGTTTTGCCTCAAGATTGGTTGGACTCGACAGGAGGTTTGCACCTGACTTTACCTCAACAGCACACGCGGGGCATTCGCCTTTGCCACGGGTGCAGCCAATACCGAGCGGTGCTCCCATTCGCTTTGCCGCATCGATCAAGTAAGTGCCCTGGGCCACCAATCCTGATATTCCGGAAGGTTCGAAGGTAACTGAAACATTCATTTGAATCACCACACCCTTGTCAGAATTATTTGAGTCTGAAATTACACCTGATGCGCGCGGAAGGCAAAACGTTGGAGTCGTGTCTTAGTTCGTGCTGCTGGGACCGCAGGCGTCCTCGCCTGCTTAGTTCGATACTGGTTCAGTTTGGTTTTGACGCGTAGCGTCAGATGAGTTTAGCCCGGCTTTTCAAAGCCGGGAAAGGACGATTCGAACGCGCAGCGTCGCGATAGCGACGCTTGAATCACCGCGATATTCAGTCGTCGCTAACGCGGCGGAAGAACTTTGTGGTGGCGCGTTTCCCGGCGTTCAAACGCCGGGCTAAATTCACCCGACGCTACGCGTCAAAACCAAACTGAAGCAGTACCTCTACTTCGGATCTATTGCCGTTAGTAGTCTTCTAATTATTTTGAATGTCTGTTAATAGGCGAAGAAGCCTGCGCTCCCAGCATTAACGTCTTCCTCGAGAGATCGTGAAGGAAGGGGCGGGGATCTATCTCGATGATCTTCCGACGGCTTGTCTGAGTTTGGGTGGGGCGGACGTATCTTCGTGCGACTGCTGTTTCTTGTTTCGTCGACACTCCGCGCAGATTCCAATTATTCGTAGCAGGTGTTGGGTGACCTCGAAGCGATGTTTAGCTGCCATTGCATCCTGGAGCGCTTCGAGCTCTGCGGAGAAGAATTCGATAATCTTTCCACACTCAGAGCAGATCATGTGATCGTGATGTTGGTGCTTATAGTTGTGCTCGTAGTGCGTACGTCCGTCACCAAACCGTACCTCACGGGCCAGTCCAGCCTCAGTCAGGAGCTTGAGAGTTCGGTAAACAGTCGTCTGGCCAACGCTAGGATCTTCCTGCTTGACCAATCGATAAAGATCCTCGTTTGATAGATGCTCTTCAGTGCGAAGAAAAACGTCAAGGATAAGGTCGCGTTGTGAGGTGCGTTTGAGACCTTTCTTCTGAATGTGTTTTAGAAATACTTCTTGCTCTTCAGTCATTTGTTCGGCGTCAGTCATGAGTTAGGACGATTCTAACACCGCCGCCGATCACACGAAAGAGTGGTAACGATTGAGCAGTGCCTGGTTGAGTATTCCGAGTTATTCGAGCACCGCTTCGCTCACGCTAGAGTCTTGCCGCTAAGAGTTACCTTGCGATTAGACCGATAGTTAACGAAACCACTTCGAATGCCATTGCAGGTGACCATATTAAGAAAGCAGTCAGGCAATCGCGCCTGGCGCGCGCGTAGTCCTTGTCATCAGTTTGGAGCTTGCCGAATCTCACCTTCCAGTAGATCAACCAAACTGGAACTACATAAAACATTACATTTGATGCCCATGCGAGTGGCAGAAGGAAGGGAATTAACGCAAGCAGAAAGAACGTCCACATTGCTCCTGCGACGTAACGCAACATCTTTGCTTGATTGCAGGCAGTGTTCACTCGCTTCTGTAAATCCGCACCCTCAGCAGCAACTCGACCATCTAAGCTTACGGAACAAAACCGACATCTCTTGGTGTCGCTGTAGATCATCTGCCGGCAACTTGGACATGGAAAAATGCCAGCTCTTGAAAGAAGTATTGATTCGCTCATGGAATATCACCTTTCTCACGATTCATCGTGATTAGTTAGTCAATTCAGACCGTCACAATAGAGTGGCGCTATCACCCAAAAGATCACGCGACATCGTCTTCTGACTCCCTGATCTCAGGTCCAGGTGATTTCACTGAGGCAAGTGCTGGGACCGCAGGCGTCCTCGCCTGCCCTGTTGTTCGAAGACGCCCTTGGGTCAGTCAGTGAACGCGAGAACGCTTGGGCTCTCAGCAAAAAGTTGAAGCGTTGAACAATAATGAAAGTGTGCTTATTTGGTGAGAGAAGAGCGGCGTGATATTTTCACTCGCGTGCCGGGGTGGCGGAATGGCAGACGCTGCGGACTTAAAATCCGTTGTCCGTAAGGACGTGCGGGTTCGACTCCCGCCCTCGGCACCACTTGAATCAAGAGTTTACAAACGTTCACCAATTAGATCATCAATTCGCGCTACGTAGTAAGAGTTCAGCGCTTTCTTCAAAATTCCTAAAGGAATTCATAATCAGCGGTGGCTTTTCAAACATCCCTCATCTTTCCCTCATCCGATGATGTTGACACCGCAATTTTCGTCACCTTACTTCCCATTCTTTCATAGGAGCGATAAAGGTCATTGGCTGGTGGGTTAGATATTGAGCGGGTTTGCGCAGCAAGCGAGGTGTGGCTCTTCTCTGCACACTGGAGATTAGAATTCACCTAACATGCAATGCGAGAACCTTGCATGGTTGCCCAATGCCAACGGCCTCCTGGTGACGGGTTCAGAAGAAACGTCGCCCATTCTTCAGATCTGGCACATCTCGTATCCGAATGGTGAGCGGCGTCGCGTCACTAATAACGCGATGAATCATTTTGCTGAGCCTCAGCTCAGACGGAACCAATATCATCAGCGACACGTCATGGGCGCCCACTTCGATTTGGGACTTGCCGGTTACGGTAGCATCTGATGGTTCGCCTTCTGTCGACACGGGAAAGCAACCTGGCGTAGCCCGAACCACTTTTAAAAGCGACATTGTCTTAATCAGGCGACTCCAGATGAATAGACCATCAACTTGCCAAGATTTTGCCGAGATTCATATCGAAACGCATTTCGCACCCAGCACACAAACGCTTTCGGATAGCTGTCCCTGCCAATAACTCCGTCGCTCATTGAAGTTCACCGCGAGCGTGGCTCTTTCGTTAGACCGTGCGTCGGCCAAACAGCCACAATTCGGAGGTCTATTCTTCCGTTTCACCTTCTGATCTTGAGGAGTTTCCCTTACGCGCTCCATGAGCCGGAGGCTCATGAAAAGATCTCACTCAAGGATAACGAACTCGAGAAACTGCGCGAAGCTTGGCGATCGCTGATCGACTTACTTCCCGGTCTCTTGTCTTACGGCTTTCCCTTGCCTTTACCTCCGCCTTTTGCCTTTTCCGGTGCATTCGGGACTTGCCCACCTGCCGATGGCTGCTTGCGTTCCTGTTTTGACGCCCCTTTAGACTGGTGCTTTGCCGAGTTGCCTACTCGTTCTCCCTGCGGTTGCTGTTGGGTTTTGCTCTGGTCGGTCTTTTGATTGGAACCCTGAGCACGTGTCTCCTTCTTCTGCTGCTGCTCAAGTTGACGCGGTTGCTGTTTCGCTTTCTTATCGTCACGCTTCGCTTCGATGTTAAGCCGTTCTGAATCTGGCTTGCGGGCCTGGTTCACCTGCGGCGATTGCTGGCGTTCGTCCTTAATCTTGAACTTTTGATTCCTGACATTATCGGAAACACGTTCCACGCGCATCGTCTTAGCCAGATCCTTCCTTGACGGCGACTCCCTGATATCACCACTGACATAAACCGGCGTGTCCCTGAGTTTCTTCGCAATGCCGGGCGGCAGATCGATCTTGCCGCGTCCCCATGCCGAGTGGATCACCGCGTTTCGAAGCGGAGTCAGTGTCAAAGGATCGAGCGTTGGTCTCAACGATACCAACGTCCGGCTGTCAATCCTTCTGATGTTGCGCGGATCTATAGCGCGACCCCACGCATCCACCGGCACGACAGTCACAGCGCCAGGTATACCAAAGTTCATAAGTTGTCCAGGCATTATGTTGGCCCGCGTCAGATAACGCGGTTGCCAGTTGGCGTCGTAATAACGCGGCGCATAAGTGTCGCCCGGGCCAAGCGGAACCCAGCCGATCTGGTTTCCGTCGTTTAAATTAACAAAACCAACAAGGGCCGGAGCATAAGCCGGCGTCGTGTTTACGCCATCGGGAATCCAGTACCACTGATTACTCACATTGGCCCAACGTCCATAGTGATAGGGTGCATAGCCCCAGGGCTCACTCGATACCCACGTTGGACCATATGGGTAATCGTTGGTCCACTGGCCCTGCTGATAGGGAACCCAACCTGAATCAACCCGTGGTCTCCAGGCATTGCCATAACCGGCAACATTTTGCCAGTCGCCGTAGTAATCCAAATCGTTGATGCCTGGAATGGTTGAACTCGCATACTGATAACTCGCGTTGCGCCGGTAAGGATCGTAATAGTAAGGATCGCTAAGATAAGCATCGTAATTGTTGTAACGTCCATCGTAGGAATTCGGATATTGATACCGGTAATAATCATCCACTTGATTTGCGGCGTCCTGCCCATTCAAGCGCGATAACGCAACCGCGGCTGCCGTCTGGCCCACGAGCGTGAGCATTTCGCCCTTATTAATTTGCCCAGAACCCGCCAACCCAACAACCTGCGCGAGCCCGCTCAATACTGAGACCAGCACACCGCCATTGTTGTCGAAACCGACGTTGTAAAGCCCGGGCTGATCAAAGTTAACCGCGCCTTGGGGCGTAGCGACTTCAAACAATTCATTAGGTGCTAAATAACCAACTTCAAACATTGCCGACCCGTCGCGGAGCGCGAGCTGAGTGCGGCGGTCTTCAAGCGACACGACATCAAGAGATGTGTTTGGACTGAGCCGTGCGAAGTTGCGTCCGCTAAAGGCGAGCGAAGCATGCGAGTTATTACGTGCGTAAATCCGATCTCCCACTGAAAAGGGTTGATTCGGAGTAGCGGCTATCCACTCCACATTCGTGTCAGTAGCATTACTGTTCGGGAGGCTATCGCTGAAAGCGACCTCACCATCCACTCGTTGTATCCGAGCCGCATTAGGCAGTTCCTCGGCGGATGTGGTCTGCTCATGCTTCATCCAATAGCCCACGACTACAGCGGCGATGAGCGCAACCACCCCTGCCATGATCGTAATATGCGGCCATACTTTAATCCTGTTCATAAACTCTCCTTCTCTAACGTTTCGCTGTCCAACTTAACCGAAGAGTTGAACAGACAATCAAAAGCTGGCGGCGGCTCACCGCAACGATGCTTTCGAAATTCACTAATCCACGTCTTAACCTCTCTGGATCACTTATTTGGGTTCATGGCAAATTGGATTTTGGCCCGAGGTTCGAGCGCTTTATCCTTTTGATTAGTTTGACTGCCTGCATTTGTTGTTCGACTCTTCCGCTTGCGCTACGCGGCATCACGAAGCGCAGCTAGATTTGAAAATAGAAAACTGAAAGGATGCGGAAGCGGTCGAGTCTCCTCTCGACCGCCTTGGCTAATTACTAGTTACCGCTAATTCCATCCTCGTATCCGTGTTCGTACGCCTCACGGAAATAGCGCTGGTACACTTCGCGATCACCGAGAGGCGAACTGTAGTCTTTCGTGGCGTTCTGGTAGGTACTCTGACCCTGGTAGCCGCGACCGTTCTGATTCTTGCGATCAGTGCGGCCTTGTTTGACGCCTTCGTTGAAACCCGCATTCAGAGCCGTTTGACGCAGCTGGAATGACCCCCCGAAATTACTATAACCATCCGAGCCTCGCCCGTTGCGATTTCGATCACCGTTGTTGCGGTTTCGATTTCGATTGTCACCATAATCGCCATTGCGATTGTCCCGGGCATAACTTTCGGCGCTGTATCCATTCTCGTATCCCTCGCGGAAGTAGCGTCGGTACAGTTCGCGGTCGCCGACACGCGAGCTGGAATCTTTAGTGGCCCTGCGGTACGCATTCGAGTCTTCGTACCTGGAGTGCCTGCCGGTCATCCGGTCTCTGCGGCCATCCTTGATGCCTTCGTTATAACCGGCGTTCAGCGCCGTTTGCCGCAGCTCAGAGGATCCTCCGTAGTTACCGTAGCGATCCCAGTTGCGACCACGGCGATTCTCGTCACCGTTGTCGCTGCGATTGCGGTCTTGAGAGTAACGGTCATCTGGATTCTGTGCCTGAGCTCGGACGCGCAAGACAGCTATTCCAAACACGAACGAAATTGCCAGAATGGCGCCGCCGATCTTGCTTTGCCATTGATTTGTTTTCATAAGTAACTTTCTGCACTTTCGTGCAACAGTCGATAACCTGCGAAGAGTGGGTTTCGTCTCGCTGAGACCCGCGGCTTCGTTTTCCGTGTGCTCTCTGATAGCGAACTGTTGGCCGCATCAGAGCGCACTTCGAATGTACTTCATTCCAATCGAGAACTGCCTGGAAGGCTTTGGAGGTAAATTGCCAGGAAAACCAACATAAACGATGCGAGGGTGTTCGTCTGTGTCCCAGCACACATATAAGCTCGTTCCGGTTTTTTAGTTGAAAAGGAACGCGGATGATTTCGGATTAGCTTACCTAAGCAACCGCGCTTTGCGCTTGAGGAATGAAGCGCGCGTAGCACTCTCGAGTAGGTCAGAAAAGGTCAGGCTTAATCACGAAAGTATTTGCCTGTCTCAAGCCTTCTCCGCTCGTCAGTCTCGTAGGCCGTGCCTCAGGCTCGACAGTTGTATTGCATTTAATTGCCTTCTAATTCAGGGGTGACATGAGAGCGCTTCTATCCTAGACCACATTACTGTGTTGGTCCGTGGGCCAACACACGTATGAAAGAAATACTATTATCTTAATCAGCACCTCTTTTTTTGATAAGAAGTTCTCCTAAAAACGCAGAACCGACAACGCACCGTTTTTGTGTGTGTGGTAGCACACAGACGGCCCATCCCTGGCAATGGTAAAAACTCAAGGTTTGAGGACCAAGCAAGTCGTCAAGCAAGAAACAAAATGCTTACCGTCGCATCGAAAGTCTCATCATTTCAACGCACTTATTTTGCAGTCGATTAGCCGAGGAAAACGATGCTGCGTTTCCAACGAAGGTGTTCTGCTCGCTCTCATGATTCAAGGAGACTGGTTTGCCGATGTCAACATCAAAGAGAATTTTGCCGGTTAAGAACGGTCAATCGGACGTCTTGCAAGACGATGCGCTCCCCGCTCGGATGCAGACTCAATCGGGACTGCGCATTTCGGAGATCCGCTACCGGCGTCTCTTTGAAGCTGCACGCGACGGAATACTTATTCTCGATGCGGTCACTCTAAAAATCACCGATGTGAATCCATTCATGACTGAGTTATTGGGCTATTCACACGCCGAGTTTTTAGGAAAGGAGCTTTGGGAAATTGGTCTCTTCTGCGATAAAGAGGCGAGCCAGGAGGCCTTCCAAGAATTGCAGAGAACAGGCTATCTCCGCTACGAAGACTTGCCGCTTCAAGCCACAAACGGAACACTCAGGGATGTTGAGTTTGTCAGCAACGTGTATGAAGAAGACAGCCATCAAGTTATACAGTGCAACATCCGCGACATCACCGAGCGAAAGCAAGCGGAAAAGGAACGAACGCTACTCCTGGCAGCGACACAAACAGCACGCGCGGAAGCTGATTCGGCTAATGGTATCAAGGACGAGTTTCTTGCCACCTTGTCGCATGAATTGCGGACTCCTCTTACCTCCATCCTCGGCTGGTCACATTTGCTCACCAACAATAATTTCGATAAAAAGCAGACCGGTCGTGCGATCGAGATCATCGCTCGCAACGCTCGCGCTCAAGGGCGACTTATCGATGAATTGCTGGACATCTCGCGCATCATGACTGGCAAACTTTGCCTCGACCTTAGCGCTGTCAAACTCGCGCCGTTGATTCAGGCCGTCATTGAAGACGAGCGCCCTGCGGCAGAGGCCAAAAGCATCAATCTGAAGGCTGTGCTCAACTCTAACATCGGGCCCTTCCTGGGCGACGCCGACCGTCTTCAGCAAATTGTCCGGAACCTATTAGCCAACGCGATAAAGTTCACACCTAACGGAGGTGACATCCAGGTACGCCTTGAGCGAAATGACTCGCACATTGCGATCACCGTTAACGACAACGGACAAGGCATAGCGCCCGAGCTCCTGCCGCACGTTTTCGAGCGTTTTCGCCAGGCCGATTCCTCGAACACTCGCAGCAATGGTGGGCTTGGACTAGGGCTGGCAATTGTGCGTCAGTTGGTTGAACTTCATCGAGGAACGGTAACGGCTGAAAGTTCCGGGGACAATGCGGGTACCACCTTCAGAGTCATGCTTCCGCTGCCAAGCTTTTATGAAGTCCCTAATGCAGAAAAAACAGGCCCAGAGAGTGGCCGGAATAGTCCGACCACAGGGCCACACTCGCTCAGTGGTCTGCGCGTGCTCGTCGTCGATGATGAACTGGACACTCGTGAGCTTGTCGCCGCAGTGCTAACGACGTGCGGAGCCGAAGTGGTCTCATTAGGTTCCGCCACTGAAGCGCTGGATCAAATGGAGCGTCAACGATTCGATCTGCTGATCTCGGACATCGCAATGCCGGAGATGAACGGTTATGATCTGATCGGCAGAATACGTCAGCTTGCCGAAGAGGATGGCGGAAGAACTCCTGCTATAGCATTAACGGCCTATGCTGGAATCGACGACCGAAAGCGCGCGCTGGCCGCTGGATACGAAATGCACATCGCGAAGCCATTCGCGCCCGCCGAGTTAATTAGCGCTGCGACTTTTCTTGCCGAGCGACACATCGGCTTAGCATGAGATGAAGAATCACCTGACAGATCATGTTAGGCGTACGCCGCGAAGGTGTGACCGTGGCTGCCGGTCGCCTGCATGATGCTGGTGCGATTCGTTACGTTCGGGGCCGCATCAAGATCCTCGATCGCCACAAGCTGGAAGAGATCGTCTGCGAGTGTTACCAGGTGGTCAAAGATGAGTTCGATCGGTTGCTCGGAACAACTCAGAGTGGCATCTAGGAAACTCTGGGCGTTCGGCTCTAATTTCTTGCGGTACGTCTCGCCCAATCTTTCCATTCAAATTCATCTGATCCAATCGGGGTTTCGGCGTTAAGGGCAGTAGCAGGGAGAGGATTTACAGCTGGGCGAAAACGATTTCAAGTAAAACAAGTATTCTTGGGTCTCAACGTATTCCTTAGCCCGAAGTTGGGCCAACGTCATATTTATTAGCTCAATGAACACCCTCAAGTGATGACACTCAATGCCGATGCTTACTATGCTTGACGTTGTGCCGAGCCTCAGCTTCTTCGACCGAGTGACTTTGGGTTAGCTTAATGTCCTTCTTGGCCATCTGAACAAGCTTCTGATAGTGCTTGTGAAGAGTTCCGATTTCCTCTTCGGTAAGATCTTCGACATCGATTAAATTATTGCTAGCGCCTTCCAGCGCCGCAACTATCTCGTTGAGTTTCAGGTGAATCGCCTGCGCATCCTTGTTTTGCGTACGCTGAATAAGGAAAACCATCAGGAAGGTTACGATGGTCGTACCGGTGTTTATTACAAGTTGCCAGGTGTCAGAGAAGTGAAACAATGGTCCGGTCAATCCCCAAACAATAATCACCGACAGAGCGAGGATGAACGACATTGACGTTCCGGTGGCTTTCGTCGCCTTGAGCGAGAACCGCTCGAGGATTTGGCTAAGCTTGTTGCTTTTCTTTTGGACCATAATTACCTCCTTCAGAACATCACATCCCGAGATGGGGCATCACGGACTTCGTTTGGCTCCCCCTTCGGTTAGAGGGGGAGAGTCCGAAACGCGGACTAGCGCCTAAAATCTGCAGATTAGATTTGTAGCGGTGTCTGAAAGTTTAGTCGGAGCCAAATGTCGACGACGAAGGAGATCGAAGCAAGATAGGAAAGCTACTGGCCCAGTTTAATTTCAGCCAAATTTGAGTGCGTGTAAGGTTCTTGCATACGGACAAGCTATTCCGCACTGTAATCTTTCTCGTCCTGCGGGTCTCCTCCCTTTTGACCGTTTAAAGTATCTTGGAGAAATAGGGGAGTTTCGCATTCCTTCTGGATTATTTCTTGGACCGGTTCTTTGGTCTCTTTACCGCTCAAACCTTGACCGAGTTCATAACCGGCTTGCCAGTACTTCGTGTCTTCAGAATTGAGTCCAGCTTCAACTCCTCGCATGAACTCGGGCGAATTTGCATCCACATTGGTTTGTTTGTTCTCGCTCATAGTAGTCTCCTTTGAATTACTTAGATCCTGCCAAAAATAAAACAGAGTCTACTTGTCCGGGTGTTACCGTTGATTGGTCTACCGTAGCTCTGATCGAGTTCGAGTTATTCTTACCGCGAGCCGCAATTGGAATCTGGTGCAGCAGACGAGTGAGAAGGCTCCTCAATTGATTGAAGTTGTCCGGCCGGGTGAGATGCACATTTTGACCTATCGCGAGTTCCTCGCCCTCACCAATCTCTTCGATGCAGAAGACGACAATGGGCACATTCTCTCCAACCTCCGCACGTTCACGGATACGACGCGCAACAGTTATTACCTCGCGCGGTAACCCGGCCAGGCTCACCAGAATCAGGTCGGGACGCTGGTGCCGGGCGCTCTGTATCCCGTCTCGCTCGTCTCTGGCTACCGCTACAAGATAGCCATCTGCATCCAAGAGCTTTTCAATGCCGTCACGGGTCTCTTGAACATCCTCCACTACCAGGATGATCTTGGGAGTGTTAGTTTCTCTAATCATTAAGCGCTTTCTGTTTCATCATTCGATTTGCGGTCGGTCAGTGTCTAAGCATCATGACTCGCAGCATTACGCGGTTGTACGCTGAGCAGCACTAACGAGCTTGATAGCCTACGCCAGCCCCAGAGTTGCATTAGGCGAATACCCCACCAGTTACGTCAATCTCAGAGTTCAGGCCGCTGTCTTCGCACGGGTCAACTCTGGCTCAGCAACCAATTCCTCGAAAAGCGTCCGGTAGTGAATCATTGCCTGGCGCAGATCTTCTGTGTTGGCTTGCCCCTTTGTTTGACGGAACGCTATTTCGTGTGCCGTCCGGTAATTCTCGAGCACCAACGGATGGTCCACGGAGATATCTGCCGCCCGCTGTTCAAAGTCACTCACCGGATAACCACGTGTGGACATCACATCGCCCAGTAGCTGGTCGGCCTCTGTCACCGCACCTCCTGGGCCATCGACGAACCGTGCCTCTACCCTCCGCCACGACTCTACGAAGCGCGCTCGATCACCTGGAGCGAGCGGTCGGATGTTCAGACTCTCCACTCGTGCCGTGCGCTCTTTCAGCCCGGCTTCCGCATGCCGCCGGTTGCCGTCCTCCTTCACAGCGCGGTCATATTCAGAGCCTCCAAACTGCGTGCGCAATCTTTCTGATCGATGCTTTCGAAGAAAAAGCCACGCAGTGATGCCGCCGCCCAGAATCGCGGTGAGACCAATGATTAATCCTATGATTAAGACTAATTCTGTTGTGCTCAATGTTGTTATGTTCATTACCTAACCTCCAGTTTTTGTACCACTCCCCCACTTACCTCTAAGCCCGGAAGCTTCCGACGGTAAATCTTTTTTAGTCTCCCGCCTTCTCTTGAAGAGCTTGGCTTGGTCCAAGCCATCCCGAACCGTGCGCGTCTCAAAAGCTACAGCGCGCGAACTCCCTACCCTTCGAAAGCAGGTCTCAATCCGCAAAAACCAACTTGGTGTGTCTTTCTGCGAGAACCACAGCTCAGACTGTCCGTCGTCGGCCAGCGACCAGGTTGTATACCAAGACGATCACAGCTACGACCAGCAAGAGATGAATCAGGCTAGTGCCGCCTCCGACCCCTAAGCTGAATCCCAACAGCCACAAAACCAGCAAGATTACCAATATTGTCCACAACATGATTTGCTCTCCTTTTTTAGGTTGCGCCTAGGCAACTCCTTGCACGGACGGTCTATTAGCCCGAAACGACAATCTGATTGTCGACTGATTTCACACCTCGCACAGCCTTTACTATCAGCTCAGCCTTCGCCTTTGTGGCTGGTGAATTAACTGTTCCCGTTAAGACGACTCGCGCATCCGTTATGGTCATAACCACTCCAGCCATATTCGAATCCTCGGCCAACTTCTTTGTGGCAATGTCCTGCATATTCGCGTCATCATTCGCGCTGGTATTCTGTCGCTGGCTTGGTTCGGCAGGCTGAATGATTACAGGTGCCTGTTGCGCCGGTTGCTGAATGATCACTGGTGCTTGCTGCGCCGGTTGCAGAACTATCGGAGGCGGTGGCTGCGCCTGGCTCGCTACGTCCAGGTTCGCGTTTCGGTTGGCTGATTCGTTAGCGTTCCGGTTGCTGACTATATAGAGAACGATGGCGATAGCCGCAATCGCGATCACCGCAACGATAGCAATTGTGCCCGTTGAAGAGCGCGGTTCTCGCGGGCCTCTCTCCGTTCTTTCAGTTAGGATCTCGCTGCGCTGGTAAGGGCTATTGACGACTACCCGCTTCTGGACCGTTTCTTCACTCGAATCCATAATTTCTCCTTCTTGATATCAACTGATTTGGGAAACGCGGCATTAGATCACCGTGCTTCAATTTAGCTTCTGTGTGCAATTCACGAGTGCCGGGTCCTAGACAAAACTCCTGCGGCGAAAAACGGTGTGATAGACGACCAGAAACACTACCGCGCCGACTACCGCCACGAGCAGGCTGTAAAGATTCAGCCCCGTCACTCCCGATGCCCCAAACAGACTAAACAGGTAACCGCCAATGAATGCACCGACGACACCTAACAAAACATCGCGGATCAACCCTTCACCCGTGTGGTTGACGAGTTTGCTGCCGATAAAACCCGCGACCAGTCCGAGCACAATCCAGGCGATAAAAGACATGGCAGAACCTTGCTGCCGGTTGGATATCAACATACCCAAGGTCGTTAGATCGATAGCTAACATTACATTTTCTCCTTCTGTTAAGCAGTTTTTCCCTTTGTCTCTTGGCAAGAACAACGGCACAAGAAATAGGTCGCTGGCCTGGTCTCGGGTGTCGAGAGTGATTTGTCTAGAGCGGATACGGCGACTAGTCTACTGCTCCAGAGATTCGCGATCTGTGCGCCAGCACACAAACAGGAAGACAGCGAGAAGAATAAAAGATCTCAGATCTAGAAACGTGGCTCATCTGATTCAGCTCACACACCGTGTGTCTTTATATATGTGTGTTGACGCACAGACGGAACCACCCACGTGATTTAGGATGCGACCGTTCCGACGACATTCAAAAGTTAAGAGGCAATAATGCCATCCGAACCCCTACCCTGTGTTCTCTGCGTCGAGGATGACGAAGACTCTCGTGTGATGTTAAATGCGCTACTGAGGGCACGCGCTGATTGAGGGCTCAAGCAGTCGGAAGTGCGGTCCAAGTCATTTCATCGATTCAAACAGAACGCTTCCGACCTGTATTTGCTGGACTCACGATTACCCGATGTGATGGCTTTGATTTGTGTCGCCGGATCCGTGAATTCGACCGAGCCACGCCGATTCTTTTCTTTTCCGCAGCGGCCTATGAAGCTGACAAAAGCGAGGGCTTGAGGCCGGAGCTAGTGCTTATGTGATGAAAGCCCGATTTCGATGGACTGCTCGGAACTATCAAGCAGTCAGCCTGTGATTCCCCACGCATCTGTAATTCCCCTACGCACAACTTACTCGCAATTAGAATGAAGAGGTCAAAACTTATGAGAGTACGCATTTCGCTTCTAGCGGTGGCGTTGCTGATTATTTCATCAGCCGTATCCGTGGCCGCACAAACCACAACGACAGTCACACAAACTCCAACCACAGTCACGAAGACAGTTCAAAACGCAGACGGCACCTACACCGTCATCGAGTATCCTCTAGGCAAGGAAGTACAGCTCACATTAACTCCAGTCTCTCTCACGCAGTCGAAAGCTGTCGGTACGATCCTGCGGGATGATACCGGCACCAAGGTCATCCTGAATCTCACGGATGTCCCCGCCGAGATTTCTGCGATCAATGTCTTTGCAGTGGACGATGCTGGAGTAGTTACATCGTTGGGGCCAGTGGTGCTCGCCAATGGAGCGGGAAAATTCACCGCCACCACTCCACTTAGCAAGTTCATGTTGATCGCGGCGCCAGAAGAGAGCCTGACGGCCTACGATCCGAACGCAAAGATTTACTTCCGTAGCGCGGTGCCCAAAGGCTTCACGGTAATTCCGCGCACGACTGCCGCAGTTGCCGTTACAACCCCGACGACAGTTACTACAACCCCGACAGCGGTCACTGAGATACCAACGGTAGCTACTACAACCGCAACGGTGGTTACAAGAGCCCCGACGGCGGTTATCCCGACGGTAGTTACAACAGCTCCGACGGCGGTTATCCCGACGGTAGTTACAACAGCCCCGACGGCAGTTATCCCGACGGTAGTTACAACAGCCCCGACGGCGGTTATCCCGACGGTAGTTACAACAGCCCCGACGGCGGTTATGGCCTCGACTGCTGTTATTACAACCCCGGTCGGCGAGACGGTCAGCGCTATTGCCTCTCCCGTCACTGACGCCACGACAGAGGTAGCTGTGCCAATGCTAAACATTCCAGCTTTCAAAAAAGGAGACGACACAAAACTTAAGGTAGACTTTACAGGTGTGATGTCAGGCGCACGTGCGAACGTTTTTATTGAACCGCATCACGAGGGCAAAGCAACGAGCGTGAAGATGCGCTTCCATGAACTTAAAGACGCTCCCAAAGGACAGGCTTACATTCTCTGGGCGGTCTCACCGGACCTCCAGTTCGTCAAGCTGGGACAGATTGTCAACATCAAGGACCGCAACGAAGCGGAAATCAATGCCCAAACCACGCTTCCTGATTTTGGCCTGTTGATTACGATGGAAGATGTCGGCGCAGTCAAGAGTTTGGTGGTCAAGCCCACTGGTCTGAGACTCGGCGTCATTGAAATAATCAAGTAAACAGATTTAGTTGACTCTAGGAGAGGCTGCCGCTTTGGTGGCCTCATTTGGATCGCAGTCGCATGACAGATCCGACTTCCCAAGGTAAGCCGCGCCCGCACCATCAACGCAACTGCGATTAGGCTAAGAGCACCTGCGATGGGTTGAAGTGAAATAGGCTGCCGCCTTCCCAAATTTACCTTCATACAGAAGATCGCCATCTCTTCCCCTGCCGAGATCATCAGTCGTTCCGTTTGGTTGTACTTCCGCTTCGCCTCGAGCTTCCTCGATGTTGAAGAGATGCTGGCGATGAGCGGTGTCGTTTTCAGCTATAAGACGCTCCGAGAATGGTGCTCAATTTGGCCAACCGTATGCTAACGACTTGCGACGAAGATCTTCTCGGCCTGGAGACCAGTGGAATCTTGATGAAGTTTTCCTCAAGATCAACGGCCGCCTTCATTATTTGTGGCGCGCGGTTGATCAGGATGGCGATGGTTTGGATATTCTGTTCCAAAGCGTGCGACCCGTTCTCCAGAAATGGCCTCTCTTTGGGCCAGGGACTGGACACTTAGACCATCACAAGGTCTTTGATAAGTGGGACTTTAGCAGGTGTGATTTCTGCCTCCTCGATTCAAGTTCAAATTGATGGTACACAGCGGTTGATACTGGGGTCTGTGAATTTCAACAGCATCATCGCGGCGAATCGCTGCCAGCCTTCGACAGTGTTCAAGTGACGCCGATCTCAACCGCGATGGCCATTGTTCTTCCTACTCTTAAGATCCTGGCGCGGCCAGGTGTTGTTTGAAAAGACTGGCGGTAGCAGTCAGAAAATCATATGAGGTCACGATACCCACAAGCTGGTCGTCATCGACTACCGGAAGGCACCCAATACCAGAGCTTCGCATTATCTCGATTGCTGCCAGCGTGGGTGTCGTTGATGTCACGCTGGTTGGACTCGGTTTCATGATCTCTCGCACTGTCATCGAAGTCGCATCGGGCGCGGTTGAGCCGCCGCTAAGCAGACGCAAAAGCCCGCGGTGCGTTACCAGTCCGACCAGGCGGCCGTCTTCGTCTTCAACGGGAACATGCCTGATGTGTCGCCACTCCATCAAGCTGGCGGCCAGATCAACCAGATCATCGGGACGTACCGTAAAGAGATCGGTGGCCATGAACTGTCCTACCGTTTGATAGCTTTGGCTCCAGTCATCCTGCTCGCTTGCCGCGGCTAATTTCCATTCGTGCACTGGCTGGTTCTCCTTTTGCCGCGCGAGAATAGTCGAAGTTAGGAGGCGGGTGTGCACGTCGTTTGGTTCGTGCTCGTCTTTACCCTCAACTGACGACAAAGAGTTAAGCATCCATTGCGCCCCTGTTTGGCCCCCGCTAACACGTCCTTCCAGTATTCCAAGGTATTTATCGATATCGCTTGAATCGACGTTGCTCTCTTTAAGGCCCGCGCGCGCCAAGGGCAAAAGGTCATTCAGAATCAAAGCACTCGCGCTGGTGCTTTTGCCGTCAAGCCATTTCAACTGCACGTTCAATCCGTACCGAGCGGCGGCAAAAAAGTTTTCCTTGGCGTCGTTGAAAGTCAGGCGCTTTGCGATCTCGCCATACTCCTGCGGCAATGCGACCATCAGCCCAACAAAGAAAGCGGCATTCGCCATCTCGTCTTGCACGGTTGGTCCCGACGGCAGTGCGCGATTCTCGATCCGCAAGTGCGCAATGCCTTCGGCAACACCATAACAGGCGCGGTTCCAGCGCCACACTGTGCCATTGTGCATTCGCAACGCGGAGAGAAGCGGAACTTCGCCCCGCGCCAAAACCTGGAATGGAGCTTCATCCGGTTGCGCGATCATGATCGGACGGAAGCGAGAAATCTGATCGTGGAGGAGTTCTGTAACCGAACTCTTTAGCCAACAGTTGCCAAAACTCACTCGCGTCGGCTGGCTGCGGGCCAACTGCGAACGAGAACGAGAGTCGATCGAATGTTGGAACAACGCCACCCGCGTTTCGTGCCATAAACGGTGACCAAACAAGAGAGGTGAGTTAACTGCGGCGGCGAGCACGGGAGCCGTGATTGCCTGAGCCATGTTGTACGCGCAAGCAAACTCGGCCGGGCTCGTTTGAAAATGCACCTGGAAACTTGTATTGCACGATTCCATCATCACGTTGTCGTGAGTGACCTGAAGTTCGTCCAGCCCTTTGATGTGAATCGAGAGAGGTCCTCCTCGGAGGCCGATCACGCCACGGTTGAGCGCGTCGTAGCGGGGAAGAGGCGTCAAATTCTCCAACGTCAGATCTGACTTTTGCAGCGTCGGCAAGATGCCGGAAAGAAGCACATCCGCGTCGAAAGTTGCGGCACTCCTACGTACCACCCCGAGAAGCTCCTTCAGTTCTTCCTCCATCAAACTAAGACACCGTCCAGTTAGCGTCAGGGGAGTGAGATTGGCTTCAAGATTGAACCTGGCGATCTCAGTTGTGAGTCGCGAGTCCTTTGCGTGATCCAGGACTTCCAAAGAAATCGGCGCCGGTCGCAGGTTGCGATCAACGAGGAACATTTCCTGTTCGGCGCCGATTCGCGTCACGCCAGTCTCAAGGAGGCCGGCTTCGATCATGTATTCAAGGGCGCGCAGGTCCTCAAGCAGCGCCTTCATGAAGGCCTGCGACTTGCTCTCGTCAAACAGCGTGTCGACGTCGTGTTCGCCCATAGGATTTTCAGAAAACGATTTACGCTTATTCCTTTCGCGGATGGCATTCGGAACACTGGAACATCGAGATGTCGCCAAGATTAACCGGAGGTTTGAACGGTTCGTTTCGCGTTTCTTGGGTATGCGCACTCAAGTTGGATGCGTATGCGACACCAAATCCAACGCAAATGGAGGTCGAATTGACCGCTTGCTGCTTCCCTCAGCGATTGTGAGAGTTTTCTCTACGCTGCAACCCTCTTGTGACACGCCGTACATTTCCTGGACGTTGGCGGATTGAGCTCCTTGCTGGTTTTCACGATCTCGTCGTGGCAACCGGCGCAGTTGCGATGGAAGGCTTGTTGGTTGGTCAAGGTAACCAACTCAGTTCCGACTTCCAGCTTGATTTGCGGAATTTCCGGCAAGAGCTTCGGCTTGGTCTCAGCGCGAGCGTGACAATCGCGACAGACAACTACTTCAGGTGCGCTCGGGTCTTTCTCAAACTGGTCCGCAGTAAGGGTACTCGTGCGATCCGCGGGCCACCCTGTTTTCAAAGGGGGATGCCTAGCAGCTTCAGCAGTCGGCTGCGCGGTATGATGACATTCAATACATGCGATCTTGCCGCCCTCGATGCTGCGATTCTTGGTGACATGGTCCAGGTGGCTGAACTTCACCACCCCCAACTTTGCCTCCGCACCCAGCGTGCGTACCTCCGGGGGCTTGCGCCCATTCGGTGGCGGAGTCGCAGAACTAAGTGTGGTTGAAATCAGGAGGGCAGATAAGAATAGGAATGAAAATGCTGTAATGGGTTTCATGTTTGCTTCCTGGACCAGCCGGCCGCGGGGAGTTCGTCTCGCGTTTATGACAGAGCAAGCAGGGCATGCGTGCGTGATAAGCCGAGGTGTTGAAACTTCGAGTAGGCGGCACTATCGGACACTGACAGGCAAAGCTGCAAAGACTTTATGATTCTATTCTGACTCACCCTCGGCCCTCACTTGGTGCGATTGAAGATCACATGGATGTAAACTGAGACAGGAAAACTCAACGTCAAGCGGTCGCCGGTTCCCTCGCCTCCGACTCTGCTCTTTCGTCCTCGATCTGCTTAATCTTTGTCCTCATCCATTGCTTGAGAGTGGTTTCCAGTTTTGCCTGATTACCCGCGTTCTCCAGATCCTCGATCGTTTCGCCGGCTTCATTCAAAGCAATGAAGTGACAAGGAACATCCTCGGAACGATGCTCGTCGGCGACGAAGTCGATCAATTGGCAGTCACTACAGGGATGGCTCCGGGCAGGATCAGAATAATTGATACAGGTCAGAGAGTCCTGAAAGGCTGACTTCGGTAGCCATGGCGTGCGCACCGAGCGTCCATAACCCCCTTTTTCGATGAGAGCCAGTTCGTCTTTCAGCAATTCCAGGATCGGTCGATCATCTTGGGACATCGAGGCTTACCCTCTCACGAGAATCATCATCGCCATCTACACTGAGAACCTCGGGGCGCGCGTCAGTCGCTA
>Ga0068864_100001170_pt1 | contig 21824 bp, 15 predicted proteins | sample KBSSwiS72_FD_66586 | JGI IMG/M metagenome (GOLD analysis project Ga0068864, IMG submission 66586) | Switchgrass rhizosphere microbial communities from Kellogg Biological Station, Michigan, USA - KBS Switchgrass S7-2 | ecosystem: Host-associated > Plants > Roots > Rhizosphere > Soil ... | reverse complement strand
TTATTCAGCCTGCCCCATAAACACACCAGTATCCACACTCTGCGGATTACCAAGCACAACGAATCGAATGTTGCGCATGTACTTTTGTGCAACACGTTGGACATCGGTTGGTGTAACTGCGGTTAGCTTCTCCAAAAAATCTGTCGATGTTCGCCAGCCACCACCAATTAGTTCGTACTGCGCGAGCTCGCCTGCCTGGGCAGCGTTCGTTTCCTGTCCCATGTAATACGTCGTCAGGTATTGTGCTACGACTGCCTGGATCTCATCAGCGCGCACCGGTTGTTGCTGGAGCTTGCTAATTTCGTTAAGCATGATCCGAACAGATTGATTGGCATCAACTGCTGTAACGTAGAGACCACCTACATTCGCGGCTTGATTACGTAGAAACGCGTCAGGCGCGTAAGAAAGATTCCGCTTTACGCGAACCTCTTCGAACACACGATCACGTAGCAAAGAGCTGGCAACCCGCATGGCGTAAATGTCCGGTGACGTGAGCGACGGAGCAGCAAAAAATCCCTGGATATAGTTCGTCGGTAATGCACGCGGTGTTATTTCGACAGTCGACTTGTCAAAAGTTAGCTGCGGCATCGGTTCGGATTTGTAGGTCCCGCGCGGCAACTTTCCAATACTATTGGTGACAAGATCTCGGACTTCAGCTGGATCAAGATCTCCGACAATCACCAACAACAGGTGAGATGTCTCCATCAATTTGTCGTGGTAACGGCGCAGATCTTCTGGCGTCAATTTCGAGATCGTCTCCGGAGTCCCGTCCGTATCATTCAAGTATGGGTGGCCAGCATAGGCAACTTTCTCCTGAAGTTTTTGTAAGTAGACATCCGGGTTGTCAGTATCGTCGCTTAGCGCGACGACCGCTCGATCCTGAACCAGCGAGACGTCTTCTTTAGTGAACGAGGGCCGCAGAATAACGTCGGTAAACAATTGCCACGAGCGATCAAAATGCATTCTCGTGCAGGCCAGCGATAAGACTGAGTAATCGTTGGTCGCGCTACTTCCGATTACTGTGCCCATCCGCGACAACTCGCTCCGCATTTTCTCGCGCGGAAAACCTGTAGTGGCCTCCGTCGAGGCCGATAACATCAGCGATTCGATGCCTGCATTTGACGCGTTGATATTTGCCGCGCCGCCTCGAACAAATAATCCCGCTGAGACGGTCAAACTCCCCTCACGTCTCTTCATCAAAACTTTCAGGCCGTTAACTTCAAACTCACTCACTAACGAAGCTTGTTTGGCTACGACGCTTTGGACTGTTTGCTGCGGCGGCTCGTTTCTAACCTGCGGCTTTCCGACCTGTGTCGCCCGTAAGGATTGCGTCGCACCACCCAAAAGCAGGACGGTGATTAGTAGAAAGCTGGTAATGAATCGACTAACCCAACTGTAAACTTTCATATCTGCTGTTTGTTCAGACTTGCTCATAGTTCTTTTCATGATCTGATCGCTCAATTCGAATTCGCTGTAACCGAACCTCCCATCAACTCATCCGGTTGGACTTTGATTCGAGCCTGGGAATCTGAAGACATCAATGCCAAACCGACATGGGGCTTACCCTGGATGTAAGTCGAAATGTAGCGACTGATATCGGCGCGCGACGTGGAACGCAGACGAGGCAAGTAGCCACGAAAATATTCCAGTCCAGTTGAGGCCCACCAAAAGCTGAGCGTGTGTGTGTAATCGTCGAGTTTCTCGCGTGAATAAAGATCGTCAGCCTCCAGCAAAGCCTTCGCACTCTCGAGTTGCTCGTCAGTGAAATAGTCCCTGTCATTGAAGTGCGAGATCTCGTTGTAGATCGCCTTTAGTGCGGCGTGTGCTTTTTCAGGAGTTGTTTGAGCTACCAGTTGGATCGGTCCGACGTTCCGCTGCGTGTAGTAGCCAAGATCAGCACCGGTGACAAGGCCAGTGTCCACGAGATTTCGTTGAAACCGCGAGTTTGGCTGCCTGAGGATGAACGAGAAGACGTCAGCGGCATAAGTTGCTGGATTGTCTTTGCCAATTGAAGGTCCATGCCAACCGACACTAATGATGACGTTCTGCACTGGCGACGTGATGACCGCACCTTCGCTCTTGGTGAGTGGCGGATGCTCGACGAGTGGGAACTCAACGAACGGATCCTTTTCCCGACGCGCCCAGTCGCCGTAGAACTCCTGCGCTAGTTTGACCACATCTGACGCGGTTACGTCTCCTGTCACCACCAACGCCGAGTTATTTGGTACGTAGTAGCGCTGTTGTATCAGCCGCATCATGTCTGTTGTCGCGCCAGATACCGTCTGTCGATTGCCAAGCGGATTTTTCCGACTTGTGTACTTCGAAAACATTCGGTTATTCATTTCCTGATTGAGTGGAAAGAACGGGTTCGATTCGTTTCGATCAATCTCCCCAATCACTACCTGCTTCTCACGCGCGAACTCACTCTCTTCGAACAGCGGGTAGCGAGCCGCATCCTTCATAAACTGCATCGCCGTCCGCAAATTCGGACTAGTGGTCGTGAAGTAGTATTCGACAACTTCCTCGCGCGTGGTTCCGTTGTACGCGATGCCGAGCTGTCCGATTGCGTGCAGATAGTCTTCTGCGTTGGCAATTGCTCGGTTCTGCTTAAAAAACATGTGCTCATACAGGTGCGAAAGACCATTCAGTTCGGGTGGTTCGGTGTATGAACCGTTCTTGACGGCGAGGGCAATCGTCACCAGCGGAATCGAGTGGTCCTCCAGGATGATCACTTCCAGACCATTCGGAAGAACCTGACTTACCAGCTTCGCTTCAGGAAGTTTGGCAGTTGCTGCAGCAGTTGCAGGTGTCTGTGGTGTCGGTCGGGTTGAAGAGCGCTGCATGACGACTTCGCCGTAAAGGGCGGAAGGCGACAGCAAACAAGACAGAAGCAAAAATGTAAAAAGACGACGTTTCACAGAAAACTCCATTTTTATGGCTTCGAAAAACTGTGTGGGGCTTTTGGAGTGCGGCGGTTTTGAAGCCGCTTTCTTGCGCGAACGAGTAGCGACATCATGCCGCACTTCAGGCCACCACGAAGACTCTTAGGGCTGTTCGATGTCCTGAGAGTGCCAAATAGATGTCGCTTCACCTGCCACTTTGCTCAACCAGCGTACGACTCGTCCTGCTCGATCTTTGACAACACCCAATCAAACTCACCTGAGGTTATCTTGCCACCGCAAAATTCACAAATCCCGGTTGCGTTCACTTTCAGTGGAGAACCGCAGTTGGGACAATTTAGATCGGTTCGAGCTTCGCTGGATTGTGCTTGTTTGTTGCGAATAAACGTCCAGTACTCACTCCACATTCGCAGATTGCGATTCGATCCGGAAACAATTCGGCCGCTACTATCGACAGTGTAATCGAGGCCCTGGGCCCAAATTCTAAGTGTTATCCCCTGGTAGAAAGCGTCCTCCAGAATTTTTACAGGCTGGATAGCCGTAATCTCACAGTTCTCAACTACGTTCCGCAACTGCTGCCGTCGGTATGCGTCGATCCAGTACTGATGCATCTGGAAGATGTTATCGGTTTCATGGGGTCGCGCTCTTTCCCAATTCAGCGAAGACCAAGCGGCCTGTAACTCGTTGAAAATTAGCCGGGCTCGCTCCTGGAATTGTCCCCACGAAAACTGCGGATTGTTCTTTTCAAATTCACTTCGGATGGTGGCGAAGTTTGGTTGGACTACAGTCGGGAAATCCGTGCCAACCTCCTCAACGTCAGAGATCAGTTGCGGACCTCGTGCTTCGCTGCTCTCGAGATCGATGCTGCGGACGAACCATTGAAATTCGCCACTGTCGATTTTTGTTCCGCAAAATGCACAAGCTCCAACCGTGTCCCGTTGCAAAGGGGCGCCGCAGCGCGGGCAGTGCAAAGCGGTGGCTTGCGCCGGCGAAGGCGAAAGCACGTCACGCTTGCGTTCAAGTTCCCAGCGCTCGACGACGTAATAGGACATTTCCTGGGGTGGTTGTGCCTCGCTCTTTGTTACCTCCGTGAAGTTGCTCTCGAATACGAGACTGACTCGGACCGTTGGTGTTTCGAGTCCTTGAATTAGAGCGACCTTCATTGAACCAACAATGATTCCTTTGACCTCCTGAAGGCCTGGAGGGTTTCTCTGCAGCAGAGATGTTCGAGCTGATTCACTCAGGTAGGGGGAAAAGAGTTCGAGCTTTTTTGAACCTCCTCCGCGAGCATCGTGAGCCTTGCCGTAAAGTGCGTAACAAAAATCCGTAAAGACAATCTCAGAAAAGTTAGGATCGAATTTCTTCAACTGATCAAACCCCCGGGCTGCGGGCTCGGGTGAGTATGCGGCGTCAAACTGAGTGATGGCGCTGCGGATCGTCGAAAACTCGGCGGCCGCACGCCTTGATCTTCGGGAGATATAAATGATGCCTCCAATAACAACAATGTCGACAGGGATTCCGATGAGTGGGTAATTGACAGTGAGGTAGACCAGAAACCTTATTGCTTCAAAGATCAACCACACGAGCGCTCCACCATCTCCGCTGCCACCACTGCCCCCGCCATGGCTCCCACCCCCTCCTCCACGACTTCCCCCGCTATAAGAGTGACCACCACCCACTCGTCCAAACACATCGACAGCCAAGAACGCCAACAGTCCGAACACTGCCACGATGATCGAGGCACGATAGATGTTTTTACGCGTGAACCAGCGTTTCATTTGAGTTCGAACCGAGGCATATCGGGAAGTTCGTTCGGGTTTTCACCAGTTGCGGGAACGTGCGTGGCGAGTACTTTTCCCAGTCGTTGAATCGCTTCCTGGAAACTCTTTGCGTCTGGATTCTCACCAACCTTATGAAGTTCGAAGAGTTCGTGGTTCCAGTCGTGAGCAGGCACTTTTTTCAAAACTCCACGATCGGCAATGAGTTCAAGGCGACGTTCCAACAGCGATAGATAGATGAGCACGCCCATCTCAGCGTTGGTGTTTGCTATTCCCGCTTCATAAAACATGGCGGCAGCCGCCGTTCGCACTGACTTGCGACGAAACTTCTCAGTGGAGAATAAACGACGCACTGAGTTGCTCCGCCACGAGATGATTGATCCGATCGCAAAACCCAGCGCGACATCGATTGGAACGAAGTACTCGGGAAATGGGAAAGGAACAAAAAGGATTACGAGTAATACGACGAAGGCCAGTGCAGATCCAAACAGGTAATCGGCGTGAGCGTAGTTTGCCGAGCGGGCGCGCACCACTACCACCACTTCAGCGTCGGTGTTACGTTCGATCTCCTGGATACATCCAGCCAGCGTTTCGCAGGCAGCATTGTCAAAGCGGGGAACAGTCATTCAGTCATGAAGGATGAATTGAAGCGAGATAAAAAACCAGAAGCTATCTTGGCATGTTGCGGGGGCTGTTGTCAGTAGAAGAATTAGTTACTAAGTCAGTGGTCCGTTGTCATCCGGTAGAGCGATTGCGTTGCCACTGACCACGCTTCACTTCTTCGCGACCAGTTGCTTCGCCTTCTGTCTGAGCGCGGTGCGATAAGGTGCTGCGTCGGTTCCTGCGGCATTCGATAACCATGTGATGCGAGGTGTCCCTCTTGCCGTCGTGTCTCCGTTAGTGAGCATGGAGTAAGTACGATTGTCTTCCGGGACAAACAAGATGAATCGTCGTTGACCTCGCACCTCATCCGAATCTCTCCCGCTAAAAATCACTTCGGGATAACCATCTTCGTCGGCATCGACGAGCTCCGTAGACCATGCCGCCTTGCTGAAACCTTCAGTGTCCAATGCTCCTTTCGCGCTAACTCTGAATTTTTCATTCCAACGCTTAAGAACGAAGAAACTCGTCTTTCCCTCTTTGCGCCGATTGTTGATCGCAACGATCGCTTGCCCTTCATCCGTATCCACAACCTGAACCGAGCCCAGTGATCCTCGCGCATACTTACTGGCAACGCGTCGCGCTTGCTCCAACGTTAGAGGATTCCAAATGTTCTTAACGGCTGGTGGTTGAGTCAATGCCTTAACGGGCAGCTCGCTTTTGTAGGACACGGGCTTGATTTGCGGATTGCCGTCCGCGAGAGAAGACGAAAGCTTTGCACTGGTCGGTGTGGATGCGCTTTCACCCGTGTAACCCCAGGCTAGCAAAGCTCCAAACATCGTAACCAGAACCAAAGGAGCCCCGACGCGAAACATGATGCTTCTCGCAGGACTCGCGGCTGCGACCATCCAGGAAAGAGGTTCGACTTCAGGCACAGTTCGTTCAGGCTGAACAAGACTGCGCTCCAACATAATCTTCGCCGACGCCGCAGTCCGCGGTCTGTCTTCTGGACGTTTAGCTAACAATGAATGAACAGCCAACGCGAGTGGACGTTGAATATCCTGTCGCAGCTTGGGCAACGGCGGTGGAGCCGCGGTTGCTTGTTTGACCAACAATGCCGATTGCATTGGATCAATAAACGGTGGACGACCAGCGAGCATTTCGTAAAGGAGCACACCCAGGCTATAGAGATCGCTGCGCGCACCAACACGCTGGCCCAGGCACTGCTCGGGCGACATGTATCGCGGTGTTCCGACAATCTGACCTGAGCCTGTACTTGCGTGAGTGGCAGTCGATTCGGCGGAGGAGGCTAGAACTTTCGCAACTCCAAAATCGAGTACGGTTACACCACGCTCACTGAGCATGATGTTTGAAGGTTTTAAATCGCGATGGATGATGCCGAGTCGGTGGGCTTCTTCAAGAACGTCACAAATCTCAGTTGCAATTTGCACAGAGCGTGTCGGACTGAAACGACCCTCACGCTCGATCGCCTGCGAAAGAGTTTCACCTTCGACGAACTCCATGATGATGAAGTATCGACCGTCGGGTAGGTTACCGGCGTCAAAAATCGTCGCCGCGTTCTGATGCCGAAGTTTGGCCATCGTCCTGGCTTCACGCAGGAAACGTTGAGCCACGTCACGGTCGCCAGCAAATTCGCGTTTAATGATTTTTATAGCGACGGGACGCTCGAGTCCCAGGTGAGTAGCGAGATAGACCGTTCCCATACCGCCGGTCCCTATCTCACGTTCGATTCTAAATCTACCGGCTATAACTTGGGGGACATCCATATCTGACCTCTTTCGGGTTAAAGGTCGCCGGTGCCGTAGCAAACTGGAATGAGGAGAAGCGTACGCCCGCGCGGAAAAATCTAATGGGCTGTATTTGGCTTTGGGGGAAGAGATCAAACCTTCGGGTTTGACGGGCGATAGTTTAGCACCAGAATCGAAGGTTGGACAGGTTTGTCAATACCAACCTGCGCTGGCGGCGCAGATTGCCAATTTTCGATTTCCGATTGCCGATTGCATCGCGGCTAGAGAGTGGATTCTCCATCGCGAAGCGATGCAATTGACAATCGGCTGTTGGCAATCGAGGTTACCAATCAGCAATCGGCAATCGGCAATCGGCAATGCCTTACGGGATTATCGTTTCGCCCGCAGCTTCTCTTTTCAGTTGCGTGAGGATTGATTTTATCGCGGCCGCATAACTGCCATTCGGCGCTAACTCGAGATACTTCTCATAAGCAACAACTGCCTCTTTTGGTTTCTCGAGTTTCTCATACGCAGCACCTAGAAGCTGATAGATGATCGGCTCGCTGTCGGAGAGCTGATCTATAGCCTTCTTATATTCAACAACTGCTTCTGCCATCTGCCCCTTCTCTTCCAGCACGCGCGCGAGACCCACGTGTGCTTCGGGTTGGAAACCGTTGCCTTCTCGAATTGCACGTCTGAAGGAACGAATCGCATCGTCAGTGAACGCTTCTTCGCGATAAATGCGCCCTTCGACCGCCGATGCTTCCGGGTAAATCGGACGGGCGTGCCGCGCAGCATCAATAGCAGAATGTGCTTTCTCTGGCTGATTCAAGTCCATCAACAACCTTGCCAGCCCAACTTGGGCCGCAGGATATGCCGCGCGGAGTTTGAGAGTCTCGCGGTACAGGTCTGCTGCTTTTTCTCTTGCGGCGTCGTCTCGAGCTTCGTCGCGTGCAGTTTCTGCTTGTTGAAACATCAGTTCAGCTTTATCGGTTGTCGTGATGAGTTTCACTGCTATCGTTCGTCGACCGGGAAGCAAGGGCGTGACTGATTCTTTGAAACCAGTTGCGCGTACTCGCAACGTATGACGGCCCGGGCTCAGTTTCGCCAGCGACAATTTACCTGCAGGGTCAGTAGTTCCTCGTCTGACTTCATCAATCCAAACGATCGCGTTTGGTTCGGTCGCAACGACCAGAGCGGGTTGACTCGACTGCGCCCTGGTGAAGACGGCAACGCACAACAAGACCACGATCACTAGAAAACGATTCACAGCATTCCTCCAAGACATACACGTTGTCGGGAAGGGGGCAGAGCGGGACCTTCTCAGACTTGACCTACTTGAACCTAGCGCGCCCCCGCCGATTAGCTTTTAGATGATTTCCAATTGGACGTGAGCCTCTGGTTTGATTCCACATGTAAGTGAACCGGCGGAGACGCGCTAGGTTTGAGTAGGTAGTTGTTGCTGAAACTACCGCTCTGCCCCCTTCCCGACCATGTGTAGTTGACTGTCAGAGTTTCAACGCGGCTTCTTCGTTCCAGTTAGCTCCGGTGCAGAGCTAAAGCTGTTCGGACATCTACTAGTCGGGGATTAAGGGGAACTTTACTCTTCTGAAGGGCCGCCCGTCACGCGTCGTTTGCGCACGGTCGGGTTTGGCTCTGTGGTGGGTGTAGGAGGGTTTGAGACTGCGCGACTGCCGACTTCAGGTCGAAAGTTTCCCTTGTCATCGTAGAGCCGCAGGTACTGCAATCGATTTCGAACTACGCCTTGAACATAGCCACGGGTCTCTTTGAACGGCACAGCCTCGGCCCACTCGTCGATCTCAAGCGGCAGAGAAGCTTTCCACTGTACGGCGCGAATCGGCCCTGCGTTGTACGCTGCCGCGACGTATTCAATTCTTCCAAACTTGTCGATCTGATCGCGCAAATATGCAGTGCCGAGTTGAATGTTCAGTCGCGGGTTATAAAGCGACTCCGCAGTGACTTCCTGGGTGACACCATACTTCTTAGCCGTCAGCCTTCCCGTAGGAACCAACACTTGCATTAAGCCGTACGCGTTCGCCGACGATTTCGAGCGGGCGCTGAAAATCGTTTCCTGACGAATCAAACCGGCAACCTGATACGGATCGAGATTCCGCGCGCGCGACTCCTGCACGATGATGTCCCAGTAAGCAAGTGGATAGAAAACGTCCCACTCCTCGCGCGTCATCTCTTCAGGCTTCATTTGAGAGTAGTCCGGATAACTGATCTTCAGGGTGTTCAAAGCGTGAACGTTGTCGTCGTTAGAACGGTAGATCTTCGCGATAGCAAGATTTACTTTGGGACTGTCAGGTGTCTTCTCTTCAGCCGTTGTGAGTTCCTTGAGCGCCCACTCATCCAAGCCGATATTTGAAAGTTGATCAGCCTTCAGTATTCGCTTCTCTTCATCTGCGCCTGCCGTTTCCTCAGCCACAGTTACTGTCTTTAGATTCGCGACTGCTCGGGCAATCAAAGAGTCAGAGGGAAACGGTTTGGGTTGTTTTGTTCTCGAGAGAACATCCAATCTCTGCTTTGCGAGGTAGCCGTACCAGTTGGCGTCGTAACGCGCCAGCATAGCTTCATAAAGAGCGCGTGCCTCTGCGAGTTTGCCGGCACGTTCAGAATCGCGAGCCGCCCAATAACCGGCGCGTCCTCGATTGTCAGTATTCTTGTCGGCGTACAGAGCAAGGTGCTCAGTAAGCATTCGGGATGACTCAGCGTAACTCTTCGCTTCATGTGCATCCCATGCGAGATCAAACTGTGCCTGCGCTACCGCCTCTGCACCCGGATAAGAGTTCACGGCGGATCGGAAGAAGTATGAGGCGTCTGTAGGATTCTTTGCGTCGTCAGCAATTCGACCAAGAGCGACTAACGTTCGCGGAGTGAAAACGCTCGCCGAGAAATTCCTGCGCATCTCTTCAGCAGTGGCGCGCGCTTGTTCCCACTGGCGTGCTCGAGCGTACGTCTGTGCGAGATATGAAAGTGCTTCGGCGCGCACCTCACCAGCGGAAGTAGGAATGCTCGTTAATGCTGAAACGGCCTCAGGAGTCTTACGGGCACTGTAGGCGGCGATGCCTCTGCGAAGCTGGTTTTCAGACGTTGCAGTCTTAGGAAACTTTGCAAAGGCGTCGCCATAAGCAGTAACTGCGTCAGGGTACTTCTTGCTCGAGTACAAACGGTCGGCGCGACCTATCGCTTCTTCGACACTTGCTGGTGAAGTCGACGACCCGAGTCGTGGCAGTGCGGAGGCGGCGTCGCCCGCTTCAGTGGAGGCCGGTGCAAAGAAATAAACTCGCCGATACAAAGCCAATGCCCGGGTTTGATCCGAAGTCTGGTCGTACGCCTTCGCTGCCGTCAATAGAGCAGTAGGGTCGTCTAACTGAATGAGATCTTTGAGCAACAACGGAACGGCAGCGCCTTCGTTACTTTTGCTCAACAGTGCTGCCGCTCGAAAAGCCGCATCGCGCGACCGAAGTGAAGTTGGATATTGGTGCAAAAGCTCCTGGTAGACTGCGCGAGCTTCGGCGTCCTTTCCTGTTTGTTCTAACGCACTGCCGCGCATGGAAAGTGCATAGTCGTAAATCGAAGTCTGGTCGCGAATGACTCTGGCATCAAGCAGTGAAGCTGCACCTGCGTAGTCTTTGGCGTTGAGTTTTATTCTCGCACGCAAGACTCGCGCGAGCCCCCCAGCCTTCGTATTCGGGAACTGGTTTTCGATTGTAGCTACGGCGTCTTCGGAAGGAAGAACATCATTGCGCGTCATGTTGCGCAGGGTGTCGAGTGCTCTTTGTTCCGCAAGAGTCTGCGGACGAGTCAGGCAGCTGGCACTCATGAGGAATGGAAGAGAAGCGAGCGCAACCACCGCAACGCCGATGACGATGAAGAGTAAGCGATGTTTACCGAACGTGTAATTCACGATCTAATCAGAGCTGTTAACAATGTCTAATTACAATTGTGCCGCAGTCGAAGTAAAGCTGAAAGCGTTTTGACCGGGAGTTACCACCGTGATTCCCACAGCCTCAAGCTATCAAACGGTGGACTAAAAGAACAAACCACCGAGACTTAAAGACACCAAAAGATCCTGGTGACTTCGAGTCTCAGTGGTTGATGCGTCAAATCACGCCCGGGGCTGCACGTTAAGCCGTGACAGTTGCGCCTGGATAATTCGAACCCAACTTGGCAACGTCGCCTTCTGCCAAAGTGTTTACCAGTTCACCGTGGAAGTAGTCGTAACGTGCTGCAACTTCTGCTTTCACACGTTTGTCGTACATTTCGCGTGAACGATCAATGTACTCACGCAACCGATCGTAGAGATCATGTTCGGTGCGGCCTTCAGAAACCTTCTGTTCGTTGTAAAGCTTGATTTCAGAGATCAACAAACGTGCAAAGCGTCGGGCGTCATTATGCAATCGTCGCTCTTCATCATTGGATACGTCGACGGGTAAGTCAGCATCCTGACCGTAACGTCGTCGACCCACAGGCGGAGGAGGAGCGGGTTCTGATGCCGTCGGCATCTCGATACCCCATGCAGATTCTTGAGCAACCCCTTCCTGTGCTGTAGACGGCTCTTCAACTGGCGAAAATTCGTACCCGCCGCCCGCAGGAGCTGATGGTTCCTCAGCTGCTTCGGGCTGAACGTAGGATGTTTCCACCGTTTCTGAACCGGAAAATTCTGGTTGGGGAGCCTGGGGTTCTCCATAGTCACTCGTAGGTTGGTAACTTGCTGGTGGCTCTGGCGCGTGTGTCGCCGGTGCTTCTTCGCTTGCTCGTTTGGTTGCCGGACGAATTGCCGACAATAGTTCGACCGCCATACCCGAAACCCTGGTGAGTGTTTCAAGGGCTTCGAGGTTTATTGATTCTGAGTCAAGTCCCGCCGAATCAGCGTACAAGACTGCGACTGCACGACCACGTACAGTTAGTGGAATCGAAACCACTCTCTGGGGTGTATCTTCGCCGAGCCGATTCAACAGAAGATGTTCTTCCGTGTGCGACCCAGTACCGCCGCTCCAGGTTTGTAGAGACTTAACGGCACTGCCGACCACCGTGTCGGAATTTACGGAAACCGAAATACCTTGAACTGCGTTGTCACCGACGCTGCCTTCGAAGCCACGCCCACGCCAACCGGAAGCTTGATCACCTTTGATAACAAAAAAGGCAACACGGGGAGCAAACGAAGCGGCGCGATTGACCAGCGTTTTAAGGATATCCGCTTGAGACTTTTGCTCATTGACTTCGGTGATGGTCGCTTTAACGATGGCCATGTCGCTGGAGGCCTTTGCGCGTGAGGATTCTGAGGCGGCAAGGTCAATTCCCCGCTCATGAGCAGCGCGCAGATGTTCGGCGATTGAGGTCGAGAGGCTGCCTTCCATCTGCATTTCGCCCTGTCGATCGAGCAAATTAGCCAGCGACTCGTTCATCTGGCTTTGCAGGGTGGCGATTTCCTGTTTGATTGCGCTCAGGCGGCCTTCGAGGTAGGTCTCGATTTCATGCCGCAAACTATCTTCCAATTGTCCGTTGACCACAGGAGGGTCCTCCATTTGGTGTGATTTTGTGAAACCTCAAGGTCTTTATAGGTAGGGATTCTGAACCTTAGGTTAATGCTGCAGTGCCCGCACTGTAGAGAGGCTGTCGGGGGCCCGGTGCCTCTAAGACCGATTATGGACGGTTGATGTTGGGCTAGTCAAGAAATCGTTTTTGCGGGTAGCAACCGAAATTGCAAAAACTTCGCCGTATAAGACGGAAGTTCCTGGGATAGCGGGATTGTTAACATCTGCTTTTTGGATAAAGTTCTTCCAAAAGTGCCGCGTCCACGCGGCAAGCCCGGCTAAAAAGGCGTGCTGTTTTACGGATAGTTAACTCAGTTCTACAAGTAATCTTTAGCGTCTTTCAAAGAAATGTTGGCAAGGTCGTTAAAAACGAACTTGTGGTTTTCACCAAGCACTTCATACCAGACCTAAAACGGCGGCTCTAATGTCCCTTCGAGCTAACCGCGTGAACGCACACGCTGATCCTGTGAGGACAAGATTCCATCTTATCGGGGATGGGAGTCAGATAGATTGTTGGTTGACTATTGTTTGATAGCCCAGGTCTCTATGTAGGTACCAAGGCTGCCCATGTTGCTTACAGCGCTAACCAATCGGCTGGCCAAAACTTCGATACTGCCGCGCGCACTTGCGCCTGACTGCAAATTCGACTGCCCACCATAAAAGCGCAACTTTGTGGGCTCAAGTCCGTGCTTCTTGAGGAGACGGCAAAGCGACTTCTTGCCAAAGCCAAAGAGATGGAAGGGTGGAAAGGTTGGCGCAAGATTCACAACCCAATCACGTCCGTTGAACTTTTGGTACAGGTTGCCAACTCGAAAATACAATCCTTGCTCGTTGGGGACATCGATAAAAAGCGCGCCGCCTTTCCGAAGAATCCGAGAAATTGCCTTTATCGTTCCGTTTGGATCGTAAAGGTGTTCTAAGACCGCAGCGAGTATCACCACGTCGAAGGATGACTCCGGAAAATTGCAGCTTTCGACAGGCTCGCGATAGATCGTTGCCCCGGAAATTCGAGTGGCATATTCGGCAAAAGTTGAAGAGGGTTCAATCCCAACGCATTCCCAGCCACTGTCGCGGGCCGACTTCAGCAATTCGCCACGACCAGACCCGATGTCCAGCAGTCGTCCCTTTGCCCCTACAAGATCCCCGGCCTGATCAAGCAACACTTGCACATTTGAAAACTTCGCTCCTTGATCATGATGCTGAAAATAATCATCAGCGTCGATATCGTAATGTTGGCCTAACCCGTCAATCGGAACGGGCATTGGATTAGGAAATACCATACCGCAGTCTTTGCAAAGCCAGATACTCGAAGTGACTCCGGCCCCACTACGATGCGCCGCGCCCCCTCGTTTGCCGATTAATTTTGTAGGCGGCTTTTCACAAACAGGGCAATCCTGAACGACCCAGTTGTAACGATCAGTAGGTAGGATTTCATCTGCGGTGAGAGACTTTTCAGAGCTCATATTGATTATTTCTGCCAAAGGAACGGGGGTAGTAATGGAGCACTCCCTTTAACCTGAGAATAGCTACTTTAAAGACGGACACTCATATGAACGCCCTATTTTTGAGCAATCGACAAAAGAAAAGCAATTGTCGAAGTAAGTAGGTTAGACAGCCACTACAGTCGCGTCGACCATTTCTGAACCAATCTCCTTTCCGCCCTCTGCCCCGGCTACCACCACTGGGCCATTTTTGTTAAGCTACCCACCAAGCTAAACGCATATCGGACACCCGACTCCCCGATTCCCTGTCACAACCTGAGCAACGCAATGCCAATTACGATACTCATCGCTGATGACTATGACGACAACCGCGAGTTACTCCGGCTGTTGCTACAAACTGCAAATTATAGTGTATTCGAGGCGCGAGACGGGTTTGAGTGTGTCCAATCGGCGCGTGAACATCTGCCTGATCTAATCATGGTCGATTTATCGATGCCAGAGTTGGATGGCTGGGAAGTTTTTAGAGCGCTGAAAGCTGACTCTGCCACGGCACACATTCCGTTTGTCGCTGTGACAGCTCACACTCAGCGCGACTGTGAACGTGCAATAAAAGAAGGCTTCCATGCTTTTGTTCCCAAGCCATTTAACACGGAAGAAATGTTGGAGACTGTCGCGCGTGTCGTAAAGGAACGCGTGCTGCGTGTTGAGAGTTCCTGGACTTAGGTCTTTGGTTTTGGTCTTGGTTCCTGGAAGTTCCGGAGTTAACAAATCTCCGAAGGCCAAAGACCCAAGTCCAAAAGCCTTGACCGCAATCTCTACCAGACGACTGGCTACTGCCGATATACAGCCCCACCCTTCATCACGAACTTCACCCGTCTGAGCGCTGAGATATCACTAGTCGGATCGCCATCTACTGCGATCACATCTGCGAGAAGTCCGGCTTTCACTTGTCCGATCTTGTCGCCCATATGAAGGACACGAGCATCAACAGACGTAGCTGAACGCAGGACATCAACGATCGGCATTCCGAACTTGACCATTGCCTCGAGCTCACGCGCGTTGTCACCGTGAGCAAACACTCCAACGTCGCTACCACTCGCGATCGTTACGCCCGCCTCAAGGGCCGCCTTGAAAACTGCACGCTTTCGTTCTGCATTTGCACCTGCAATTGACAGCGTCGGACAAAGCGCTACGTTGTGTTCCTTCATCAGTCGAAAAAGTTCTGGTGTACCGCCATCGCCATGTTCAATTGTCTCTACTCCAGCGAGTATTGCTCGTCGCATCCCTTCAGTCGTTGTCGCGTGAGCGGCAACCGGTACGTTTGCACTGCGAGCAGTTTCGACCGCGAGCTTTAACTCGTCGAGTGAAAATGTGGGCGCGGCGCCCTGGGTACCCCAACGATAGTCAGCATAAACTTTGATCCAATCAGCGCCGTGTCCGATCTGATCACGAACAACTCGCGTCAAACTGTCGACGCCATCCGCCTCTTCCGCGCCTTGAGGAACACGCCATTCCGACGCATAACCTTTCGGACCGTAAGTGCCCGTGGCAACAATCGCCCGAGTCACAACCAGCATTCGCGGACCGGGAATAATGTTTTGTTCCACAGCCTGCTTGAGTCCCACGTCTGCGTAACCTGCACCTTCGGTACCCAAGTCGCGAATCGTGGTGAAGCCGGCTTGCAACGTGTTGCGAAGGTGATTAGTAGCTCGGGCTATCCGCAGACTGAGTGACTCATGGGCCACCTGATCGTTCCAAACAGTTTCACTGTACGGGTGAAGTAACACGTGCGAGTGAGCTTCGATCAAGCCGGGCATGAGAGTTAGTCCGGCAAGATCGATAACCTTCGCATCCGGAGGAGCGCTTATGCCAACAGCTGGCCCAGCCGCCTCGATCTTTTGACCGCGAACAAGCACGACCCATCCATCGTGCAGTTGTGCTGATTCGCCGTCGAAGACCCTGGCAGGCTTGAGCAGATAAGCAGTTTCGGGCTGTGGTTGAGTCTGACGATTCTGTGCAAGTGGAGAAATCAGCGTCATACAGATCAGCAGAACCAGGGAGCAGCGCATAGTCTGGCCTTTCTGATTGTCCGACAAGGTAATGAGTGTCGGGTTTAGGAATCTATTTTTCCGAAATCACTGCTGTCTGAGCTGTCGGCGGCAACGGATGGACCGAGCTCTTCGAGAATCCAGCGTTTGCAGCCATCCGCTCAAGTTCAGCAAATGTATAGGCATCGCCCGACGGTGTGCTGGCCAACATGATCATTGCGAAGGTTGCCGACTCAGGTGGAGTTACTCGATCGTCATTGGGAACAAACTCAAGTGTGACAGCGCGCCCACCGTCAGCAAGTGCCGCGTGAACTTTTCGCATGAGAGTTTCGTTCGTTGGTGGATCGAAATGGTGCAGGAAGTTTGTGAGTAGAATTAGATCATAGCCGGTACCAAAGTCGACGTCGAAAGCGCTGCCTTCAATCGTCTTGTACCGATCAGAGACCCCCGCCTTCGCTGCGTTTTCCTTCGCAACTTCAAGAACCGCTGACCAGTCGAGTGCGGTGATTTCAGCTTGCGGATTCTTTGCCGCAAAGGCCAATCCATACAGGCCATGACCAGCAGCAATGTCGAGAATCTTCAGTTTCCGATCCGCCTGTGGATCGACCAGGCCCGCCAACAACTGGGCTGGCATCGCCATCATGGGCGCCATCGCGCGCGCAAACGTAACCCAAACAGGATTGTTCGGACCGACTGTGCCATCGTCCTCCATCGTAGTGCCGCCGCGACGCACTGCTCCGGCGATGTCCCTTGATCCTGCGGTCAACTTTGGTGAGGCTAGAAATTCAGTGGCGCCACCAATGTAAGCTGGTGACCGCTTGTCGAGGAATACAGATGAATCCAATGTGAGACCATACTTTTTATCTTGTTTGGTTAGCATTCCCAAGATGGTTAGAAAATCGCAGAGAATGCGCACGCCTCGTTCGGATGCGCCGACTCGCTTCGCGATGTCTGCAGCGCTTGTGTTTCCTTCGCCGATCGCTGTGAAAACTTCGAGTTCAATAGCTGCTTTCAAGGCCTCTGTTTGTTGATGTGCATTGATGGTTTGAAAGAAAAGGACGGGAGACGGTTGTTTAGACGCGGGAGTTGACATGATGAATCCTCACTTTATGTAGGTTAATGGATCAGAACGCGGTAGCTAATCTTAGCGCGAGAACGACGTTTTCCCTAAAACACTTTCAGTTCGGATTAGAAACCGGATGGGAATATTTTCAGGTTGGGAAGGGGACCCGGTCCCCGCTTGCTTCAGATTAGGGGAATGCAGCTAAGAGTTCTTTGTTGACTGTTCAGCAGGGACGGTGTCCCCTTTCCAACCTGAAAATATGTCAGCCACGTACTTACCTGATCGGTTCTCTTAATACCATGTCGGCCACGACCCCAGCCATTTGAGCTACTTGAAGGTGGCTTCTATGCAGCCCGGCAATTTGCAACAAAGCTTCGCCAGTGCGTGAGAACATGCGAAACAGATCGCCTTCCTCCGCTCTCGTACGTTGAACAATCTCGGACCACTCAGCACCACCGGCCCAGTGCACTGCCGCAGCGGCCGCAGAAAAGTTCAACTCCGGCGCCGCCTCAACCCCCTGCTTCCATTCTTCGCCTGACACCTTGAAGCCAATGTCTTCGAATCTGGTCAACAGCGTCACAACCTCGTCATCCAATTCCAACTCACCATAGTCTCGATCTTCATCCGCGGTTAGCGCTGCCATAATTCCCGCGAAGTGTTTGTGCTGAAGCGAATTGAAGAAGCCGCCCTCCAGAGCTTCGCCGACCAACAGCGGCCGATCTATATGCAGGTCAGCCAACCACCGTCCTCGCTCTGTAACTTTCTCTCCCCCGTAATCGAGATATCCAAAAGATGACAACACTCTTGCTCGACGCGCAAATGGATCCCACACTTCTTCACGCAGCCCTTCGATGCGTCGTGTCGCTCGTTGATAATCTTCTGCTGTCTCGTGAAGTTCCCAAAGCAAATCAGTACAACGCGACCTGTCAGGACCTGTCATTTCGGGAGACAAGAGCCCGTCAATACTGTCGTCGAAAACCTTCAAGGCGTCAGCCTCTTCTTCTCCCGCATCGCGGAGACGAGGCTCTGTCATTACCAGCTCTTTCCCTCGATGACGAATCTCATCAAAAGCTCTTTCGATATCATCCTCACGCAATCTGTAGACTGGCGCATACACGCGGCCGATGCGTTCCTGCGGAAAACTTGCGCTACTGCCATCCTCTCGAAATCCACGGATACTTCCGTCGCGTTTTTCAATAACAATCACTAACCGTTTTCCACTGCGACCAATACCGACAACTCGACCCGGTTTGACTACTTCGTTGAGCCAGCTATGAAAGAGTTCGGCGCGTGTTAGTGGTTGTGCTTCATGAAGCCGCGCACGCGCAGCGACCAATCGTTCTAAACCAAGCGCAGTTGTGACGGGGAGATTGCAACCTGCTTTCGTCAATCGATCATTGATAGTCTGCTCACTTTGCAATCGCAACTTTTCGAGTTGGTTGATTTGATGATTGAGGTCTCGATAAGCAAAGCTGCGTTCAGCGATATCGCGCACACCTGCAAAACTACCGTAAGCGTCAAGGAGATTGAGAAGAGTCGTATAGGTAGCTCGAAACTGACTGACAAGCGGATCTGGAGAAGCACGCAGCAGTTGAGCGATACGTTCCGGATCCTGATGTAGACCGGGAGCAGCTACCACGAAGCCAACGTTGTCTCGACCGCGGCGGCCCGCTCGTCCCGTCATCTGTTGAAGCTCAGATGCACTCAACGGTCGCCACCCGCTGCCGGTTCGTGCGTCTGCACCAGTCAGCACAACACTGCGAGCCGGAAAATCAACCCCGGCAGCAACTGTTGCTGTAGCGAATATTGCATCCAGCAAACCGGCACTCATCAGTTTCTCGATTACTAACTTCCAGGCGGGAATGTGTCCGGCGTGATGTGAAGCAACGCCGCCACGGATGATCGTGTCCCAGTGTCTGTGCCCGCGAACCTCTGGGTTCTGAACCACAAATGAACGCATGAACTCGAGCCGAGCTTCACGCCGACTTTCTTTTGGATCACGTCGACTGAGCGCTGCCTCTGACGCCGCTTGATCACAGCGCCGTCGGGTCGGCATGAATACAATTGCCGGCAGAAGATTGTAGGAATCAAGTGCCGTGAGCAGTGTGGCCGACGGCATTTCCGGCATGCGCAGTTTCATGATTCAAAGGTCGGATGTCCGACTAACTTCAGTTTGTCGGGTAAGTCAGCCAAAGATTTACACGGATGAAACGGATCAAAGTATTAAAAGAGCGTTCGTCGTCCGATCCGTTTCACCCGTGAAAATCTTTGTGCTAATTGCTTCACCGCCACCGTCGGTTCGATCGCTCTTCTCGCTCTTCCTTTGAGCGTTCGATTAACTGGGCAATCTCCGAGTTCAGTTTTCCGTCGTCACCAAGTAGAGGTAACAAGCGCCTATCGGGCAGCAGCACAGCAGTTCGCAAAGGCACGGGACGTTTTGGCGGTCCAGTGATAACACCGCATCGCACTCCTCTCACTTCTTCCAACCATGAAGCGAAGTCGTGGGCGTTGCCGATCGTCGCTGATAGCAACAGCAAACGAATCCGTGGCGGCGTAAGGATTATCGCTTCTTCCCAAACGTGACCACGTTCTTCATCCGCAAGGTAATGCGCCTCGTCAATCACCACCAGATCGGCATTTACAACGTGTCCACCTCGCAGGGAGTCGAATAACTGATTGCGGTAAATCTCAGTGGTTCCGACAACGAGGGGCGCATCGGAATTTTCCTTTCTGTCTCCAGTGAGAATGCCAACTCTCTCTGCGCCAAACTCGTCGATGAACTCCTGGTACTTTGAATTTGTCAGCGCCTTCAAGGGCGTTGTGTACCACGCACGTTGGCCATTATTGAGCAGCCGGCGGATCTCCTCGCGCGCAATCCAGGTCTTGCCGCTACCAGTTGGAGCAGTGACCAACACATCTTCGAATTCCAGAGCGGCGAGAGCTTCGAGTTGAAATGGATCGGGTTTGAATGGAGCGGCGGGTGGTGTGCCGATTCCTTCCAACAATCGCTTCACTTCACGTGTCTGTGGGATACGATTCGTAGTTTCCGGGTGAGGAACTATTTGTTCACGCTGGTTTTTACCTCGTTTATTCCTCGCGCCCCATCGTTTACCTTTGTTCCCCCTCATACAGGCATTCTAGCGACAGTGGCCTGCGAAGTGCTAAGAGGATTATTGGGAGTTACAATCTGTCTCACAACGCATCTTGCTACCGACGCGTCTAAAGCACTGAACTAATGAAGTCTGGCTGCGTTTTACTATTGAATGCCTGAGCTTTTTGCAAACTTCGAAGTAAACAAAGATCCGAGATGGCCAATTTTGTTACGGCTAACTGGCGGTTCAATATTTCTCCACCTGTTGTTGCTCTGGCTGGTTGTTTATGTTCCGGCATTCCGCGATGCTCTGAACATCGCCACCCTCCTCGCCAATACGAGGTTTGTAGAAAAACCGTACAGCGCCACCCAGATTGGTGACGATGTGACGCTCCTCGATCTGAACAAGGAGAAGTTCCACTATCCGGAAGGTTACTTTGCTATAGAGAATCAACAATTGGGTTCTGAATATGCCGCTAACTTCGGATCAGCCGCTGCCTATGCGCCAAAGATCATCTCGCGTGCGTCGAAGGAGGTCGAACCGGAAGCCAGCCCATCGCCGTTGCCGTCGCCCAGCCCTTCTGCTTCCGCTTCACCAGGAACAACCACTGTTGCCACTAACGCAACCGCCGTCGATGACAAGAAGCTGACTCCGGAGGAAGCACAAACCAAGCTAGAACAGACAGCGGCCGCCAACAATCTGGAACTACCCGACGAAACTCAGCTGAACAAACAAGTCCTGAAAGACTTCGCAAAGTATGCGAATGATCTAAAGAACCAGGGCAAGCTCGATATAGATAAACCTTTCGAAGTCGTGATTGAGGCGGAACTTGATCAGAACGGAAAACTTGTAAATCCGCACTTCACTAAGAAGGCTGGAGATCCCAATCTAGTCGACGTATTCGCCCGGATGGTTGCGGCCCTAAACGACAGCGGGTTTCTGATCTACTTGAAACCGATCAGCAGGGATAATCCTGGAGCCAAAGTCAAGTTCACAATCAAACAAGGCGAACAGGAAGTACTAGCCTCTGTGGAATCCGAAGCATCATCCGACGCAAGTGCACGCGTGTTGGCGAAAGCTCTTAACGCCGCACTTGTTTTTGGCGCGAGTTCGCGGGCGGGGAAAGATGAAGAAGTGATAATGAAGAACACAAACGCAACGCCCGATGGCAAGAGAGTCCTCGTGAGTTTTTCAATGCCGCGGCAGACTGTAGTGGATTTGATTAAGAAACAGTTGGAGCCGGGCGTCTGACGTTCAAATCCGAGTTTGGCCCTTGCTTGCCTCCCTCAAAGACAGTCAACTAAAATCAAACATTGTCAAACGTGTGAACAATCCTGAACTGGCAGCGATTTGCGTGGAGCGCGATATTACATATGAGTTTCGATAAGTTTTTAACAAAGATATTTGGTAGTAACAACCAACGATTCCTGAAGTCTATTCAACCTCTCGTCGACGAGATCAATTCGCTCGAACCATCTTTACAGAAGTTATCTGACGAGGAATTAAAGGCACGAACTGCGGCCTTTAAAGAAACAGTCCAGCAAGCTGTCGGCGACACAAAGGACAAAGAAGAACGAAAGCGTCGCGAGCGA
>Ga0068864_100001167_pt1 | contig 21843 bp, 19 predicted proteins | sample KBSSwiS72_FD_66586 | JGI IMG/M metagenome (GOLD analysis project Ga0068864, IMG submission 66586) | Switchgrass rhizosphere microbial communities from Kellogg Biological Station, Michigan, USA - KBS Switchgrass S7-2 | ecosystem: Host-associated > Plants > Roots > Rhizosphere > Soil ... | reverse complement strand
GTGCCGCCGGCGCGGCGACCGCCCTGCAGTTGGCCCGGCTCGGCCATGACGTGGTCGTGGTCGACCGCGCCGACCTGCCCAGCGACACCATCTCCACCCATCAGATCGCCCGCACCGGCGTGGTCGCCCTGCGGCGCTGGGGCCTGCTCGACGCGGTGATCGCCAGTGGCGCGCCACCCATAAGACAGGTCGCCTTCACCACCGAGGCCGAGACGATCTCCCGCACCGTCAAGAGCAAGTCCGGTGTGGACTGTCTGGTCGCGCCCCGCCGGTACGTGCTGGACACCCTGCTGGCCGAGGCGGCCGCGCGGGCCGGAGCCGAGGTGCGCACCGGGTTCACGGTCGCCGGCGCACGGCTGGACGACACCGGGCGGGCGACCGGCGTGGCCGGGCACGACCGGAACGGTAACCGGGTGGACATCTGCGCCGACTTCGTGGTGGGTGCCGACGGCCTCGGCTCGGGCGTCGCACGCTCGGTCGGCGCCGGCCTCATCGAGGACCATGGCGCGCCCGGGGCGACCCGGTACGCGTACTTCGCCGGCCTGGACTGGCCCGCGATCGAGTTCATCAGCTATCCGGGATCGTTCGCCGGGGTCTTTCCCACTCACGGTGGCGAAGCGGCCGTCTGGGTCTGCACGCCGTCCGCGACCGCGATCGACGCGCGGCGGCGCTTCGGCGACACCGAGCAGGCGTACACCTGGCTTCTCGAGCGGGCGGCGCCCGAGCTGTTCCGCCGCCTGCGCGGGGCCCGCCGGACGTCGCCGGTGCGCGGCATGATGCGGGCGCCCAACCACATCCGTCAGGCCTACGGCCCGGGCTGGGCGCTGGTCGGCGACGCCGGCTACCACCGGGACCCGGTGACCGGCCACGGCCTGTCCAGCGCGTTCCGGGACGCCGAGCTGCTCTCGGCCGCGCTCGACACCGCCCTGCGCGGCGAGGCCGACGAGACCTCGGCGCTGGCCGGATACCAGCGCCATCGTGACGAGGCGCTGCGGGAGGTCTTCGACCTCACCCGCGAACTCGTCACCTACCCATCCGTGCCCGAGTTCGTCGAACTCACCAAGCGACTCGGCACGGCCATCGACGCCGAGGCGGCCGCCCTGGCCGCGCTACCGGTGCCGGGCGGCCACGAGCTCGTCCCGGCGTGACGGGCACCCGCCCGCACAACCCATCCCCGGCCACGCGGCCAAACCAGAAGGAGAAACGCACATGACCACGACGGTCAACGACCCGGTTCGCAACGGGGTCGACACCGCAACCCTGTTCGCCACCCTCGACGCCGTCAAGGGCGCCCCGGAGGCGGCGAAGTTCCAGTTCCGCGCGAGCAACGAGTGGATCAGCGGAACGCACAACCGCTCCACCATCGACGGCTACTTCGGCGTCGGCGAGGAGCGCAACCACGAGCGCACGTTCACGTTCGACGCCGACCACCCGGCCGTGCTGGTCGGGCGGGACAACGGCCCGACTCCGGTGGAGTACGTGCTGCACGCGCTGGCCGCCTGCCTCACCGCGGGTCTGGCGAACATCGCGGCCGCCCGCAACGTCCGGCTGACCGAGGTGAAGTCCACTGTGGTCGGTGACATCGACCTCAACGGCATCCTCGGCCTGAACCCGGACGTGCGCAACGGGTACCAGAACATCGCCGTCCACTTCACGGTCAAGGGCGACGCCCCGGCCGAGGTGCTGCGCGGCCTGGTCGAGCAGTCGCGCAAGCGCTCGGCGGTGTTCGACATCATCACCAACGGCGTGCCGGTCACCATCGACGTCGCCTGACCCTGATCAAGGCGATATGCGCGTGGCGCCGCCAGTCCACGCGCATATCGCCCGCTCCGCGCCCCCCGACGATGAGAGGAATACCCTGTGCCCGTGTCCTCTGAGCTGATGCCCGCGATCGGCACCACCGCCCGCCGCACCCGTACCGTGGAGTCGAAAGACATCGAACGCTTCACCGAGATGACCGGTGATCGCAACCCGCTGCACTACGACGAGGACCTGGCCCGCTCGAGCCGCTTCGGCGGCATCATCGTGCAGGGCGGCGTCACCTCGGGTCTGCTCAACGCGGTCGTCGCCGAGGACCTGCCCGGCCCGGGCTCGGTCTTCCTGCGGGTGGGCTGGGACTTCAAGGCACCGGTACGCCCGGGCGACGTGATCACGGCCGAGGTGGAGGTGCTGGAAGTGCACGCCACCAAGCCGGTCGCCAAGCTGCGCACCACCATCACCAACCAGGACGGCGTCGTGGTGCTCGACGGCGACGCCCACGTGTACCGCGAACAGATCTAGGACGCTTTACTCCCAACGGAGCGACAGGTACGCGACGTGGATAGGCTGGAGCCGAGCCATTGCCCGCTTTGAGGTGAAGTGTGGGGGTGGTATGGCTGGGCGGGCCGAGTCTCAACGGGCGTCGGTGTCCGCGATGCGGACAGAGTTGCTCCACGAGTCCGATCGGACTCGGGTGACTCGGTCTGTGTTTCCGGATGGCACGTTGATTCGCAAGGAGCTGTTGGGACCGGATGGCGAGAAGAGGCGTCGGCGTGAGCTGAGTGTCCTTGAGCGGCTGTCCGGGGTTGCTGGCGTGGTCCAGTTGGCGGGCGAGCAGCCGCCCCGCGGGTCGATCCTGTTGGAAGATGTCCACGGCGAGCCACTGGCCGGGGTCGACAAACCGCTGGACGCCGCGAGTCTGACCGCGTTGGCGGTGGAGCTCGCGCGGGTGGTGGCGGCGATCCACGAGCGTGGCGTGATACATCGGGACATCAACCCGAGCAACGTCGTGCTCGCCGACGGGGATCGGCATGCGGTGATTATTGACTTCGCGTTGGCGACGACCGCCGCGCAGTCGTTGCCCGAGTTCACGCACCACACCGAGATCGTCGGGACGCTGCCATATCTGGCGCCGGAGCAGACGGGCCGGATGGGAAGGCCGGTGGACCAGAGAGCGGATCTGTACGAGTTGGGTGCGACCCTGTATGAGCTCGCCACGGGCGAGACGCCCTTCGGGTCGGGAGACCCGGTCCAGATCATTCGTGATCAGCTGACCCGGGTGCCTGCGGCGCCCGTCGAGGTCAACCCGAGGATGTCGGCCGACCTGTCGGCGGTCATCGTGCGTCTGTTGGACAAGGAGCCGGACAACCGGTACCAGTCGGCCGATGGGCTGGTCTACGACCTGGTCCGGGTGCGCGACGGACAGCCGTTGGGCCGGCCTGGTGAATATGACTTTCCCGCCCGGGTACTGGCACCGTCGCGGCTGGCCGGCCGGGACGACGAGATCGCCAGCCTGGCGACGGCGTTCGCCGAGGTCGCCGCCGGACGCTGCCGGGGCGTAGTAGTGGGTGGCCCTCCAGGGGCCGGCAAGACCTCATTGATTGACACACTGCAGCCTCTCGTGACGGCCAGTGGCGGATGGTTCGTATCCGGCAAGTTCGACCAGCACCGCCGTGGTCAGGAGTTCGACGGCGTGTACCAGGCGATGCGGGCCCTAGGGCGACTGTTGTTGGCCGAGCCGGAGGACGAGCTGGCCGTCATCAAGGGCCGACTGCTCCGGGCATTGGGGCCGTACGCCGGTCTGCTGACCGCGGTGGTGCCGGAGTTCGCGACGCTGTTGCGGGTACCCCCTGACTTTGGCGATCCGTTGACGGCACAGGCACGAGCGCAGCGCAGCGCGGCGGAGGTCCTGCGTGCGGTCGCCTCGCGGAGCCGTCCCGTGGTGGTCGTCATTGACGACCTGCAATGGGCGGGGCGCACCCCGCTGGGCTTGGTGGACCAGATTTTCAGCGGTGCGGAGAACATTGAAGGGTTGCTTCTCGTCGGCGCTTACCGCGACAACGAGGTGGACGCGACGAACCCGCTCGTCGCCATGGCTGCCCGATGGGATCGACACAGTGGCGGCCCGACGCGTCTCCATCTGGGCAACCTGACTATCGCGGACACAACGTCGATGGTCGCCGATCTGCTGCGCATCGATTCCTCGCGGGCCGCTGACCTTGCCGCGTCGGTTTTCGCGCGGACGATGGGCAATCCATACGACGCAGTGGAGTTGCTCAACACGTTGCGGCACGACGGACTGCTGACGCGGAGCGCCGACGGGTGGCGTTGGGACGCGGCCGCGTTGGGTGAGTGGGGCCGTACCGACATTGTCGATCTGCTGGCCGAGCGGCCCGACGCCGTGCCGCCGCCGACCCGAGCCCTCATGGAGGCGATGGCCTGCCTGGCCTTCAAGGTCGAGTTGCGGGTGCTGGAAACAGCGACCGCGCTGCCCGCGCCAGAGATGGAGAAACAGCTCACCCCCGCGCTCGACGACGGGCTGCTCGTGTTGGAGCCCGGACCAGAGGACGCGGTCCGGTTCCGGCACGACCGTGTCCAGGAGTCCATACTGCGCCGTCTGGGCCCGCGGCGGACGGGCCCTCTTCGGTTGCGCCTCGCCAGACGGCTGGGGAAGCGTCCCGAGTGCTTCGCGGTCGCGGCCGAGTTGTACCTGCAGGTGGCCGATGCGGTGCGCGACCCGGACGAGCGCAGGCTCGTGGCTGACCTGCTTGACCGCGCGGCCGACCAGGCGAAGCTGTTGAGCAACTATCCGTTTGTGGAGCGGCTCCTCGGGGCGGCGGTTGAGTTCGCGGACCCGGCCGATGCCGCGTTGCTGGTGCGGTTGCATACGGGACGCCACCTCGCGCTCTACAGTCTCGGGCGGTTGGACGAGGCTGACGCCGTCTACGAATCGATCGACCGGCTGTCCACCAGCGCGGTGGAGCGAGCTGAGGCGACACTGGTGCAGGTGAGCAGCCTGACCAACCAGGGCCGCTCGCCTCAGGCCATGGCCATCGGTGTCGAGCTCTTGCGGCAACTGGGCCTCGCGGTGCCGCCACACGATCGACTCGAGGAGGAGGTCGAGCAGCGCCTCGACTGGCTTTATCGGTGGGTGGACGAGACAACCGTCGCTGACGATCTGGCCCGCGCGGAGATCACCGATCCCGCGCTGCACGCGGTCGGGGCATTGATGAACCGGCTCATGCCGCCAGCATTCTTCACCAACCAGTCGATGATGAACTGGCTGAGCCTTCAAGCGCTGAGGATGTGGGCCGAACGCGGCCCTGACGCCGCGCTCGTCGGTCCGGCCAGCCACATCGCGTTCGTGATCACACCGCTGCGGCAGGACTACCGCACGGGTTATCGGCTGATGCAGCGCATCCTCGCGGTCGGCGAGGCCCGCGGATACGAACCGCATACCTCGCAGGCCCGCTTCCTGTACGCCCTTGGTAGCGACCAATGGTTCGAGGCGCTCGAGGACGACATGACGCAGACCCTCCGCGCGCGGGAGGGCCTGGTCGACGGTGGCGACCTACAGAACGCGTGCTGGACCTTCTACCCAGTGGTCTACGAGATGTTCGACTGTGCGCCGTCGTTGGACAGCTACGTGGCGGAGGTCGAGTCCGCGCTCGAGTTCGCGAGGCGCACTGGCAACAACCACGCCGCGGAGATGTTCGCGGCCTATCGCGGCTTGGCGGCTGTACTCCGTGGCGAGCCGGTCGACGTCCCCACCGAGGCGGCGGGTTGGGAGGCCGCCATGGCGGCCAACCCGCTGGCGGCGGCGATCATGCACGTGACCCGGGCGTTGGGCGCCGCCGTGCTGGACCATCCGGCTGATTTGACAAGACACACCGCGGCGGCGATGCCCTTGCTGCGGTTCATCGGGCCGTCGTATCCGACCGCGGTGGCGCACGTCCTGCTCGCCTTGAGCCTCGCCGATGGGTTGCGAACAGCCTCGCGAGAGGACCGGACCACACAATTGTCCAAATTGGACGATTCTATGGCGTGGCTGGCCGCGCGAGCCGCGGACGCGCCGGCCAACTTTCTGCACCTGCTGCACCTGGTTGAGGCCGAGCGGTCCTGGGCCACTGGAGACTTCCGCTCCGCGGCAAGCGCATTCGACGCGGCACAGCGTGATGTCGCGCCAAACCAGCGCCCCTGGCACTACGCCATGATCCTCGAGCGCACAGCCCGGTTCTACCTCTCCCACGGTATCGACACCGTCGGGAGCCACGTGCTGGCACAGGCGCGAGAGGCGTATCTGACCTGGGGTGCCACCGCGAAGGTTGACAAGATCGACCGGGCCTACCCCACGATCCATGGGGCTGAGGCGCCGCCCGCCCACGCGGACGCGTCGGCACCCGCAGACGTACGTACCGGCCGATCGACGATCACGACGGGCACGATCGATCTGCTCGGCATCCACGCTGCCTCGCAGGCTCTCAGCTCCGAAACCACCGTCGACGGCCTGCGCAATCGGGTCGCGGAAATCCTGTCCGCGATGACCGGCGCCACCGGCGTCCACCTCCTGCTCTGGGACGACGAGCGCCGCGGATGGTTGCTTCCCACCTCCCGCGGCGACGGCGCCGCGCTCCTCGGCGACACCACCGACAATCGCCGCCGGGCACCACTGTCCGTCGTCCGCTACGTCGAGCGAACCCGCGAGACGGTTGTCGTCAGCGACGCGATGAACGACGATCGCTTTGCCCGCGACCCGTTCCTGGCCGACGCGGACCGTTGCTCCCTCTTGGCGGTACCGATCCTCAACCGCGGCGACCTTCGCGCCCTTCTTCTGCTGGAGAACCGGCTCATCCGTGGCGCATTCTCGGCCGACCGCCTCGACGGCGTCATGCTGATCGCTGGACAACTCGCGGTCAGTCTCGACAATGCCCAGGTCCACTTGTCGTTGGAGCGCAAGGTCGCCGAGCGCACCGAGCAGCTCACGCTGGCAAACCAACGCCTGGAGCAACTCTCCACAACCGACCCGCTCACTGGCGTGGCCAACCGGCGAAGGCTGGAGGAGGTGCTTGACGCCGAGTGGCGCCGCGCCGAGCGCACGGGCCGGCCGCTCGCCATCGCCATGATCGACATTGACCGCTTCAAGTGGTACAACGACCGCTACGGACATGCCGCAGGCGACAGGTGCCTGCTTGCCGTTGCCACGGAGCTGAGCGGCCACGTTCGCGACGGCGACGTCGTCGCCCGCTACGGCGGCGAAGAGTTCGCTGTCGTCATGCCCGAAGCCGACCTGGGCACCGCGACCTACATCGCCGAACGCCTTCGCACGGGCATCGTCGCCCTCGCGGAGCCCGCGCTGCCGGATCAACCAACGGTCACCGTGAGCGTCGGAGTCGCCGCCGCGGTGCCATCGCCCGGTGGCAAGTGGGCAAAGCTCGTCAAGCGGGCCGATGTCCAGCTCTACCACGCCAAGAGAGCAGGTCGAAACCAGGTACAGCCAGCCGCGCAGTCCAACCGACGCGAATGACGTCAGTTGCGTCAGATGGCCTGGCGCAGGCCGGTCAGTGCGGGGACCGTGGTCTGGCCGAGCCGCGCGAACGACCTCGCGTCGTACCAGGCGACCCTGTCCGGCAGCCCGACGTACACGCGTTGACCGTCCATACTGGACGCCAGGCCGAGCGCGTTGCCCGGCAGGCTGTCAACTACATGGGACGATAGGTCCCGGCCCGCGACCCCCACCACCTGCGTACCGGTGACGACGTAGAGGGTGTCCGCGGCGAACGCGGCGTACGCGGGCCCGGTGCCCTTCGGAATGTCCAGCACCCGTTGCACCGACAGCGACTCGGTCCCGACCACGGCCAGCTTCCCGGCCGCCGCGTCGACGACGTACACGCTCGTGCCGTCGGTGTCGGCGGAGATCGCGTGGCTGGCGTTCGGGTCGAGGCCGAACGGCGCGGGCAGATCCACGCAGTACGCCCACCGCTGGTCCAGATGCAGGGTGTGGATGAACCCGGCGTCCCAGCCTTCCGCTGCTTCGGCTGAGCCGGTGGAGGACGGGGGCTGGTGCGTGTAGAGCGTGTAGAGCACGTCGTTGTGGGTCCCGAGAACGGCGTTGCGGCGCACGCCGCGCATCCGCTCCTCCTGCTCCGGCGGGATGGGTACCTTGTCCCGGCCGAACAGGGCGGTCACCTCGCCGCCGGCGAGCTGCACCTCGCGTACCCGGTAGTGCTCCGGTGAGGTGGACGGCAGCCAGTCCAGCACGAACAGGCCGGCGGCATCCCGGGCGAACGCGTCCGGCGTGTAGTTCCCGGGCAGGTCCAGGCGGTGCACCCGTTCGCCCGAGACCACCATCATGCTGGTGCCGCTGCGGCCGGCCGGCGGGTACGTGTCCGATGTGTACGACGGCGGGAGCAGCGCGACCACGTCACCGAACGAGCCGCCCGTCGACGGCGTCCAGCGGCCCGCCAGGTGCACGGATCGGGTCACTTCGCCCGTTCTGGCGGAGAGGATCCGCAGTTCGGTGTCGGCGCCGACCGGCTGTGCGGTGAAGATCGTCTGACCGTCCGCGGTCGTGGCGGCCGGGCCCAACGCGTCGATCACCTCGCCGTGCAGCAGGACCAGGCCGCCCGTGGTGTCGACGAGCAGGCGGTCCTCGATCGCCGTCGGAGGCGGATCCCGCCGGGCGGTGGGGGCGCAGCCCAGCAGGCTCGCGGCCGCTCCGGCGCCCACCAGGGTGAGAAAGTTGCGTCGAGACGTCATGCCGGGGTGACACCGATGGAACCGATGCGGTTCCATCGGTGTCGGATCGGGGTGAGGAGGACAGACTCAGTGCCCGATGAGGCCGAATGGGTGGCGCGGGCGCGCGACGGCGACCATGACGCCTTCGCGTGGCTGGTGGCTCGCCATGCCGACGCCGCGCGCCGTACCGCGCTGCACTTCGGCGCCGGGGACGATGCGGACGATCTCGTCCAAGAGGTGCTGGTCAAGGCATTCCGCCGGCTGGGCGACTACCGCGGCGAGGCGCCGTTCCGGTCCTGGCTGCTGTCGATCGTCGCCAACGAGGCCCGCAACCTGCACCGGTCACGCAAGCGCCGGGAGGAGGCCGGCGCGAGGCTGACCCGGGCCAATCCGCCGCCACCGCCCGCGGACTCGGCACTGGAGGAGGCCCTGGCCGGCGAGCGGCAGCGCGAGCTGATCGCGGCGGTGCGCGGCCTGAGCCCGATCGAGCAGGAGGTCATCACCCACCGGTTCCTGCTCGACCGCAGCGAGGCGGAGACCGCGGCCCACCTGGACGTGCCGGTCGGCACCGTGAAGTCGCGCACCTCGCGGGCGTTGGCGCGGTTGCGGACCCGGCTCGGCATCGCGATCGGGGTGGCGATCGCGGCCGGCGTCATCGCCGTCGTACCGGACACCAGGGCGGCCGTGGCCGACATCGTGTCGCACATCCTGCGCTTCGCCGGGGTCGAGATCCACACCGGCGCCCCGCCGCCGACGGTCGCACCACCCTCTCCAGTGCCGCCGCTGCCGACCACCCGCGCGGTCAGCCTCGACGAGGCGCGCCGGCTGGCCCGGTTCCCGGTCGGGGTGCCGCCCTCGCTCGGACCACCGGAGACGGTCCTGGTCGCCGACCCGGCGCCGGACGGCTCCCCGCGCGTGGTGACCCTGCTCTACCGCGGCGGGATGGTCCGCGTCGACGAGTACGACGGACAGTTCGACCTGACGTTCACGAAGATGGTGCGCGACGTGCAGTACGTCCAGGTCAAGGGGACCACCGCGATCTGGCTGCCGGAAGCCCACGATCTGTCCTATGCGGACCGTCAGGGCAAGCCCCAGGAGTTCCGCGTGGCGGGTCCGACGCTGTTGTGGCAGTACGGCGAGGTCGGGTACCGGATCGAGGGACTGTCCACATCGGACGAGGCGGTCACGGTCGTCCAGTCGATCCTGGGCTGACCGTCACAGGCCGTAGACGCGTCGGGCGTTCGCGCCGCCGATCTGGTCGGTGACCGTGTCCGCGTCTGAACCGGCCATCGCGCCGTCGGCGACCCAGCCTTCGAGCAGGCGGCCCAGGCTGTGCCGGAACTGCGCCGCGCCGATCAGGTACAGCTCCGGCAGTTGGTAGGCGTCGGTGGAGAACAGCACCTTGCCGAACGGGGCCAGCTCCAGGAACTCGGCGAGCACCGCGTCGGACCGCAGTCCCACGTGGCCGACGGTCAGGCCGACGTCGAGGTACACGTGGGGGTAGACCTGGGCGAGCCAGCCGGCATTGCGGTGGTACGGGTAGGCGTGCAACAGCACGACCGGTACGCCGGCCGACACGGTCGCCTCGAGAAACCCGCGCGCCAACGCCGGGTCGGCCCGGTCCAGGCGAAGGTCCCGGTCGCCGAAGCCGGTGTGCAGCTGCACGGGCAGCCCGGTGTCGACCCCGGCCCAGAGAATGTGCCGCAGCAGCAACGGATCCGTGATCCTCTGACCAGATCTGAGCCATCGGCCGGCCGCGCTCATCACCTCGGCCTGAGAGGGCCGCTCGGCGGGGATCTCCAGGCCGTGCCGGTACGCGATGATCGACTTGACCGCGACCGCGCCGGTCACCCGCTGCGCCAGCGCGGTCGCGTACGCGTCCGCGAAGCCCTCCGCGGACACCTGGCCGGCCAGTCCCTCGGCCACCCGCTCCAGCCGCACCACCTCGTGCACCGTCGCCCCGGCCAGCTCCCGCATGGCGGGCAGCCCGACCAGATCAGCGGAGTCCAGGCCGGTGTCGACCAGCAGCGCGCCCAGGCCGGCCTCCTTCATCAGCGTCGCCGTCGCCGCGGACCAACCCAGCTCGGCCCGTCGCTCCAGATAGGCCTCGATCGGCGCGTGCGCGGGCAGCCCGAGGGCGGGCGCGCACCACCGCCGTACCGCCAGGCCCACCTGACTGTCCAGATAGGACACCCCGGTCGGTGGCGGCAGGTCGGCCTCGGAGCAGGCGAGCTCGAACCCGGCCCGGTCGAGGTCCGCGCCGAGCACCGGGTGGCAGTGCCCGTCGATCAGTAACGCCACCGGCACGCCTCCGCGATCTGCTCCGGGCTGGACTGCGCGAACAGCTCGACCTCGGCCCGGCGTACCGCGCAGAACGCGTCGAGCAGCGGCTCGCCCAGGGCGGCGGTGAGCAGGTCGTCGGCCTGCAGCGCGGCCACCGCCTCATCGACGCTCTGCGGCAGGCGGGGCGGCTGCTCGGCCGCGGGCAACAGGGCCGGATCGCCCGGCACCTCGGCCGGTAGCCGGCGCTCCTCCTGGAAGGCGGCGGTCGCGATCGCGGTGACCGCGCCGACCACGAGGTACGGGTTGGCCGAGCCGTCGCAGCACTTCAGCTCCGCGTTGGCGGCGCGGTCCTGTTCCCCGACGCTTCCGGTGACCAGGCGCAGCGCGGCCTCCCGGTTCTCCCGGCCCCAGCACTGGTACGGCGCGGCCCAGCGCTGCGGCACCAGTCGCAGGTAGCTGGCGACGCTCGGCGCGCTGATCGCGGTCAGCGCCGGCAGCCGGTCGAGCAGCCCGGCCAGCAGCGCCTCGCCCGGCCCGGTCAACCCGTGCGGGCCGTCGCCGCCGCTGAACAACGGCTGATCCTCGTGGCGGGCCGACAGGTGCAGGTGCTGCCCGTTGCCGACCTGGCCGGCCACCACGACCGGAGCGAACGACGCCCAGTGGCCGTGGGCCAGCGAGACGGCCTGGATCGTCTGTCGCACCAGGACGGTCAAGTCGGCCGCGGTCAACGGGTCGGTGGCGGCGACCGACAGCTCCAGCTGACCCGGCGCATACTCCGGATGGAACTGCTCGACCGGCACGCCCTGTGCGTCCAACGCGGCGAGCAGGTCGTCCACATAGGACGACAACTCGATCACGCGGGTCATCCCGTAGGCCGGCCCGGTGCAGGCGGGGGTCGCGTCCCGGCTACCCAGGAACCACTCGATCTCGAACGCCATGCGCAGCCGCAGCCCGGCCCGCTCGGCCGCGGCGAAGGCCGTGCGGGCGAACGTCCGCTGGCACCCGGGGTAGGGCTCGCCCTCCTGGGTGAGCCGGTCCACCGGTGCCCAGGCCCAGCCGGGCTGCGCCGCCAGCACCGCCATCTGACTCAGGTCGGGATAGAGCCGCAGATCGCCGGCCGGGCCGCCGGCGAACCGGCTGGTCGTGATCGAGTCGTCGACGACGAACACGTCGAACACCGGCGACATCCCGACGCCCCACGCCGCGGCGTGCCCGAGCCGGGCGGTCGGCACCGCCTTGACCCGGGTGATCCCGGCGTTGTCCACCCAGGTCAGGGCGACCGTCCGCACGCCCCGGTCGGCCAGCCCGGCCCCGATCTCCTCGCCGCGCGCGGCGGTGTCTTCGCGACTCACGACCCCCATTCTCCCCGCCAGCACCAGGTCCGCGCGGCGAGCCGCGGAAGTAGGATCGGGAGAGAGGCAGCCCGGGGGAGGTTGTCATGATTGCCGTTGGCATTGTGATCGCGGTCGTGGTCGTCGGCCTGCTGTGGGCCGCGTTGAGCGTCCGGGTCATCACACAGTACGAGCGGGGAATGATCTTCCGATTGGGTCGAGTCCTGCCGCAACTCCGCGGCCCAGGTCTGAACCTGATCGTGCCGATCGTCGACCGCATGAAGAAAGTCAACATGCAGATCGTCACCATGCCGGTGCCCGCCCAGGACGGCATCACCAGGGACAACGTGACGGTCAAGGTCGACGCGGTCGTCTACTTCAACGTCGACGACCCGCGGCGGGCCATCGTGAACGTGCAGGACTACCTGTTCGCGGTGCTGCAGGTGGCGCAGACGTCGCTGCGATCCATGATCGGAAAGAGCGAGCTGGACGACCTGCTCTCCAACCGGGAGAAGCTCAACCAGGGTCTCGAGATGATGATCGACAGCCCGGCCCTGCAGTGGGGCATCCACATCGACCGGGTGGAGATCAAGGACGTCGCGCTGCCGGATGCGATGAAGCGGTCGATGTCGCGCCAGGCGGAGGCTGAGCGGGAACGCCGGGCCCGGATCATCACGGCCGACGGGGAGCTGCAGGCGAGCCACAAGCTGGCCGAGGCGGCGACCGCGATGAACGAGGCGCCGGCGGCCCTGCAGCTGCGCCTGCTGCAGACCATCGTCGAGGTCGCGGCCGAGAAGAACTCGACGCTCGTCCTCCCGTTCCCGGTGGAGCTGCTGCGGTTCCTGGAGAAGGCGGGTGGCCCGGCCGCGGCCGCCGACCTCACCGAGGCGCTGCCGGCCGACCTGCGGCCACGCACGCCGGCGGCCGTCGGCTCGCCGTCCGGTCGTTGAGGGTCCGGCCGCGGTGGTGACGCTGTTCGCCTGTGGCGACGTGATGACCGGCCGCGGCGTGGACCAGATCCTCGCCCATCCGGGCGACCCACGGCTGTGGGAGGCGCAGGTCCGCGACGCCCGGCAGTACGTGGGGCTGGCGGAGGCGGCCAACGGTGCCATCTCGCGCCCGGTGGACGATGCCTGGCCGTGGGGCGACGCGCTGGCGACGATGGACGAGGCCGCGCCGGACGTCCGGCTGGTCAACCTGGAGACCAGCGTGACCACGAGCAACGACGCCGCCGCCGACGACAAGCAGGTGCTGTACCGCATGGCGCCCGCCAACGTCGGATGCCTGGGCGTGGCCCGGCCCGACGTCTGCACGTTGGCCAACAACCACGTGCTGGACTTCGGGCCGGCGGGGCTGCGGGAGACCTGCGATGTGCTCGCGGCAGCGGGCCTTGCGACTGCCGGTGCCGGGCGGGACGCGACGGAGGCGGCCCGTCCGACCACAGTGGACTTCCACGGCGGCCGTCTCCTGGTCGTCTCATGCGGGACGGCGTCCAGCGGAATCCCCAGTCATTGGGCGGCCGGGTCCGACCGGCCGGGGGTGAACCTGTTGCCGGACCTGCAACCCTGCACGGCGGACGCTCTCGCCGAGCGGATCGGCCGGAACCGGCGCCCGGGCGACGTCGTCGTGGTCTCCGTCCACTGGGGATCGAACTGGGGTTACGAGCTTCCCCGAGACCACGTCGAGTTCGCCCATCGGCTGGTCGACGGCGGGGTGGACGTCGTGCACGGGCACTCGTCGCACCACGTAAGGCCGGTCGAGGTCTACCGGGGCCGGCTCATCCTGCACGGGTGCGGCGACTTCATCGACGACTACGAGGGAATCGGTGGGTACGACGGGTACCGCGACGACCTGCGGCCGATGTTCTTCGCGGAGATCGACCCGGCGACCGGAGCGTTGACGCGACTGCGGATCGTGCCGATGCAGGCGCGCCAGATGTGCCTGCACCTCGCCGCGCGCGAGGACGCCAAGTACCTGGCGGACCTGCTCGAGCGCATCGGGCCTCCAGGCACGAGGGCAGAGGTCGACCGCGACCGGTCGATCTGGCTCCGCCCGGCGGCTCTGGCATGCTGACTGGGATGAGCGAACAGGAAGGCCCGCTGGCCGGGGTACGGGTGCTGGAGCTCGGCAGCTTCATCGCCGGACCGTTCGCCGGGCAGCTGCTCGGCGACTACGGGGCCGAGGTCGTGAAGGTCGAGGAGCCCGGTGGCGGCGACCCGATGCGGGGCTGGGGAGTCACGATCGGCGGCGAGAGCCTGTGGTGGCCGGCGATCGCACGCAACAAGAAGTCGGTCGCGATCGACCTGCGCGACGAGGAGTGCCGGGCCCTCGTGCGGCGCCTCGCCGCCCACTGCGACATCGTGGTGGAGAACTTCCGGCCCGGCCGGCTGCAGTCCTGGGGGCTCGGCCACGACGCGCTCAGCGAGGTCAACCCGCGGCTGGTCACGGTGCACATCTCGGGGTTCGGCCAGACCGGACCGCGCTCGACCGCGACCGGCTTCGGCAGCATCGGCGAGGCGATCGGCGGCATCCGGCACACCACCGGTAACCCGGACCGGCCGCCGACCCGGGTCGGCATCAGCCTTGGCGACTCGCTGGCCGCCCTGTTCGGTGTCTCCGGCGCCCTCGCCGCGTACGCGCAGGCGCAGCGCACCGGTCGGGGACAGGAGGTCGACGTCGCGATCTACGAGGCGGTGTTCGCCCTGATGGAGTCGCTGCTGGCCGACTACGAGCTGGCCGGAGTCACCCGTCAGCGGACCGGATCGGTCCTGCCCGGCGTCGCGCCGTCGAACGTGTACCCGACCCGCGACGGGTCCGACATCGTCATCGCGGCCAACGCCGACGCCGTCTTCGCCCGGCTCTGTGCAGCGATGCGGCGGCCCGACCTCGCCACCGACGCACGGTTCGCGACCCACTCCGCCCGGGGCGCCAACGACCGTGAGCTCGACGAGATCATCGCGGCCTGGACCGCCGAGCACTCCAGCGACGACGTGCTGGCCGTCCTCGACCAGCACAGCGTGCCGGCCGGACAGATCTACACCGCGGCCGAGATGCTGCGCGATGCGCACTTCGCCGCGCGCGACATGCTGTTGCGGCGGCGTTCGATCCAGGGGTGGGACGTGCCGATGGCCGGCATCGTGCCGAAGTTCTCCCGTACGCCGGGATCCGTCCGCACGGCCGGGCCGCGGCTGGGCGAGCACACCCGGGCGATCCTGCGCGAGTACGGGGCGGTCGACGACGCGACCTTCGACGCGCTGTGCAAGCGCGGGGTGGTCGTCGACGGCGCGATCTGAGGTCCACTGTGGAGTCTGTGAAGACGGGCGTACGATCGGCCGCATGACCGACCACATCGTGCGCACCCCGAGCGGCGTGGTGCTGCCCGCCGACATCGACGCGTTCCACCGGCGGCTGCACCGGGTCGCGCCGGCGGCGCTGCTGGACCAGACCACCCAGACCTCCGGCATGCGCCGGCGGGAGGCGGTCAGCGGCAAGACCGTGGGGGCGCACAACCTGTGGATGGGGCAGACCCACGTGCCGGCCGCCACGAGCTCGGGCAACCATCATCACGGGGAGTCGGAGACCGCCATCTTCGTGTTGTCCGGCACCCCGGTGTTCGTCTTCGTGGACCTCGAGGGCGACGAGCCGGTGGAGACCAGGATCCAGACCGAGCCCGGCGACTACATCTTCGTGCCGCCCTACGTCCCGCACCGCGAGGAGAACCCGGACCCGGCGACGGAGGCGGTCGTCGTGATCGCCCGCACCACCCAGGAGGCGATCGTGGTGAACCTCGACGGGCTCGACTGGTCGGAGGTCACTCTCGGTTGATCCGGCGGTGGCGCCGGATCTGGAAGACGACCAACGCGACGATGGCGATGGCCGCGACGACGATGGCCGTGATCTCGCCGAACCGGGCGGCGACCCGCTGGTACGCCGCGCCGGCGACGTACCCGAGCAGCACGTTCCCGATGCCCCACACGAGACCGCCGGCGGCGTTGTACGCCAGGAACACGCGGTAGCGCATGTGCGCCACCCCGGACAGGAACGGCATCATCGCCCGGAAGAACGCGACGAATCTTGCCAGGAACACCGCGGGCCCACCGTGCCGGGCCAGGAACGCGCGGGCCCGGTCGACCCGCTCCCGGCGCTTGGCCAGGGGTCTGACCTCCAGCACGCGGATGCCGTACCGTTTGCCGACCTCGTAGCCGACGCTGTCGCCGGAGATCGCCGCGGCGACCACGATTCCACTCATCACGTAGACATTGGTGTGATGGGTGCTGGCGGTGACACCGCCGACGATCGCCGCCGTCTCACCGGGCAACAGGAATCCCACGAACACGGCGTCCTCGGCGAAGACCAACGCGAACACCAGCACGTAGACCCACGGTGCGGGCAGGCCGGAGAGCCGGTCGACCAGACCGGCGCTTTCGGTCATCAGGCCCCGCCGCCGTCGGCCACACTCCGGCAGGCCCACTCCAGCGCCGCCACATCCGGATCCGCCGGTCCGGCCGGCAGGAGCAGCGACGTGGCCAGCGCCAGGCCGGGCGCGGCGAACGGCCGGAACGCCACCGTCGAGCTCCGGAACTGCCGAGCTCTTGCCGCGAAGACGACGGTCCAGCTGGGCACGGCCGACCCGAGCTCCGCCATCAGATCCTCCAATGTGGACGCTGCCGGTAGCAGCGTCGGTTGGAACCCCGCCTCGACGCAGGCCCGGGTGACCAGGTCGTACAGGGGAGGGCTGGCCCGCCGTGCGACCAGTCGCAGCGGCAGCTCGGCCAGATCGGTCAGGCGCACCACCCGCCGTCGCACCAACGGGTGCCCGGCCGGCAGGGCCACCCGCAACGGATCGAGCCACATCGTCTCCGCCCGTACCCGTGGATGGGGTCTCACCTCATGCGTGAAGGCGGCCGCGACCTGACCGCTCGCCACCCGCTGGGAGCGTTCCCGGCCCGCGACCGAGCGCAGCCGCACCTCGAGGCCCGGCTCGCGCTCGGCCAGCGCGGCCAGAATCGACGGCAGGCGGTCGCCGAGCCCGGAGCAGGTCCCGACCACCAGCAGGCGGCGCGGGGACCGGGCGAGTCGCTGCGCGGCGGCCGTTGCCGCATCGGCCGCGGCCAGCACGGTCCGTGCGTGCGCGAGGAACTCGGTGCCCTCCGGCGTCAGCGCCACCCGCCGCGACGTCCGGGCGAACAGCGGTATGCGCAGCTCGCGCTCCAGCCGCCCGATCAACTGGCTCGCGGCGGGCTGGCCGATGCCGAGCCGACCGGCGGCCCGGCCGAAGTGCTGCTCCTCGGCGACCGCGACGAAGCACCGCAGCTGGCGAAGCTCCACGAGGCGACGATACCCGCCATCGATCACGCGCGTGTGATGACTGCGATCTCCGGATCGGCGTTGATCCCAGGCGTACGGACGGGTTGCATGGTCTGCGGAAACCTGACCCGTACAAGGAGGAACCGATGCCGATCATCACCGTCCAGCAGGGGCCGCGCCCGGTTGAGCTCAAGCGTGATCTGGTCCGGCGGCTGACCGACGCCATGGTGGAGTCGCTGCAGATCCCGCCGGAGGCCGTGCAGGTCTGGATCCACGAGACGCCGACCGACAGCTGGGGCGTCGCCGGCGTCCTGACCGCCGACAAGTAAATGTAGGGAGCCTGGCCGGGAATCTGGGTAGCCGCTCCCGATCCCGGCCGGCTTCCGGCGGCCTACCGTCGGGCCCATGAGGTCCTTGAGATTGCCACGGTACGCCGTCATCGTGCTGTCGCTGATCGTGGTGGCGTTCGTCGCCGCGGCCCTCGGGATCTTCGTTGCGAGGAGCGTCGCGACGGGTCTGGACCACCACCGCGCGATCGCCATCAACTGCCCGCCATCGGCGCAGACCTCGGGCGGGAGCGGTCCGGGCTGCTAGCTCGTAGCTCCAACCTGGACAGTCCGCTGCGGACTCGTCACCGCTACGCTGGGCCGATGACACCCCACATCCACATCCGTACGGTGAACCTCGACTGCGCCGACGCGGACGAGATGGCCCGCTTCTACGGAGGTCTGCTCGGCTGGGAGCCCACCGCGGTCGAGCCCGGCTGGGTGCTCATGCGCGACCCGGGTGGCGGGACCGGCCTGTCATTCCAGCAGACCGAGGTGTACGAGCGGCCGGTCTGGCCCGAGGAGCCGGGCCAGCAGCAGAAGATGCTCCACCTCGAGGTCCGCGTGATCCCGCAGGACGGGCAGGACCCCCAGGCCGCCCTCGCGGAGGCGACGCGGCTGGCCCTGTCGGTCGGCGGAACCCTCCCGCAGCGGCAGGCCCGCGACGACCTGCGGGTCGTGCTCGATCCATCCGGTCATCCATTGTGTCTGTTCCTGGATTGAACCCTGCCATCGCTGGTGATCGGATAGGGGAATGTCCCCCGATGTGATCATCGTCGGCGCCGGAACCGCGGGGTGCGTGCTGGCCGCCAGGCTCAGCGCGGACCCTCGGTGCGAGGTGCTGTTGCTGGAGGCCGGCCCGGACTACCGGCCGGCCGATCTGCCCGCGCACCTGGCCGACGGGATGCACGGTCCCAGCTACGACGGCCACGACTGGGGCCTGACCGGGGTGGCGTGCGGCCGGACGCTGAAGGCGCCGCGCGGCCGAGTCGTCGGGGGCAGCTCCGCGGTGAACGCCACGGTCGCCCTGCGCGGCTCGCCCCACGACTACGACGCGTGGGGCCTGCCCGGCTGGTCGTTCGAGGATGTGTTGCCGACATTCGTCGCGGTGGAGCGCGACCTCGACTTCGGATCGGCGCCATACCACGGCGACGCCGGGCCGATGCCGATCCGCCGTTACGGCCGCGACGAGCAGTCGCCGACGACCGCCGCCGTGCTGGAGTCCACAGTGGATGCGGGTATCCCGTGGATCGACGACCACAACGCGCCGTTCGCGGTGGGTGTCTCCACCATCCCGGTCAACGTGGTCGACGGTCGGCGGATGAGCGCGGCCCTCACCCACCTGGAGGCTGCCCGGTCGCGGCCGAACCTGACCGTGCGGGGCGACACGGAGATCGCCGCGGTCGACATCCGGGCCGGCCGGGCCCACGGAGTCACGCTCGCCGACGGGTCGTCGATCGCCGCCGGCGAGGTCATCGTCTGCGGCGGCGCGTACGGCTCGCCGCGCCTGCTGCACCGCTCCGGGATGACCGCGCCGTCCATAGGGTCCAATCTGGTCGATCATCCGGCAGTGAGCATCGACCTGCCCTACCTCGGGCCGCCGGGCGACTGGGCCGTGTTCCAGATCGCGGTCACCCTGCACTCCGCCGCGGCCGATCCGGCCACCGACCCGCCGGACCTGCAGATCCTGGTGGGCGGTCCGTTCCCGGACTCGCAGACGGTGTTCCTCGGCGCCGTACTGCTCAAACCGCGCTCCCGCGGCGTGGTTCGCCCCGAGGCCATCGACTTCAACTACTTCGACGACCCGTCCGACCTGGCCCGGCTCGTCGAGGCGGTGGAGCGGGCCGAGGAGATCGTGGCCGGGGCCGCCGTGACCCGATTGACCGGTGGCGGCCGGCTCAGCCTGCGACCGTCCACAAGAGCCGAACGCGAGGAGTGGATCCGCGCCAATGCCTGGTCCTACCACCACCCGGTCGGCACGTGCGCGATGGGTACGGTGCTGGACGCTGACTGTCAGGTGGCGGACGTGGCCGGACTGTCCGTTGTGGACGCCTCCGCGATGCCGGACCTACCGTCGGCCAACACGAACCTGCCGACCGTGATGTTGGCCGAGCAGGTGGCGAGCCGGTGGCTGTCCCGGTCCGCGAGCAGCTAGCGCCTTTTCGCTCCGCCGGCTCTCCTCACTGTGTTGGGTCCTTTCGCTGTACGGCCTTCTGAGGATTCGCCAGCCTCGCCGGCGAGGTCGGACAGGGCCTGGTCGACGAGCTCCTGGACCGCGTGGGTCGCGAGGGTCCGGAACCGTAGGACGGCCGCAGCGAGCGTCGCCTCGTCGTGCGGGCCGTCGCCGACCACGTACTCGTTGAACAGCGCCACGAACCGCTTGGCGATCCGTCGGGCGTCGGCCGTGAGGTGCTCGAACTCGGTGATCGAGCGGGCGGGTGGCACCCGGTAGGCGGCCAGCTCGAGTCCTATCTCGACGAAGGCCCGGCTCGGCACCCGGACCATGCCGGTCTCGGCGTCGATGGCGAGCAGCTTGAGCTTCGTCGCCCTTCGAAGGATGTCCTGGTCGATCTGTCCGTCCGGGAACAGGGCGGCGAAGTCGGCCTGGCTCAACGTTGTCGGCTCACCAAACCGAGCGAGTTCCTGATGCGGGTCGAGGACGGCGGAGAGGCTGGCGCCCTGCGACCAGTTCTCCAGCAGTGATGCGATCGCGGCCAGCGAGAAGCCCTGCTTCTGCAGCCGTTCGATCACCCGCAGCCGGCCCAGGTGCGCGTGCGAGTAGTAGCCGACCCGACCCCGGATCTCCGGGGGCGGAAGCAGACCCTTCGTCTGGTACAGCCGGACGGTGCTGGTCCGGGTGCCGGCCCGCCTGGCCAGCTCGTCGATGGTGAGATCGTCGGACACCCCCGCATCGTACGTGACGTACATCGCTCACCTATTGACTAATAACCTCTCTAGTATTTACTAGAGAGGTGTTTACGATCGCGTTGATCGTCGTCATCGGGGTCTACGTCTCGACGAAGGTCTTCGCGGTGGTACGAGGGCCGCTACCTTCGGCCGGGCGGCTCGCGCTGTTCGTGACCGTCTGGCCGGGGGTGCGGATCGAGCCGTTCGCCACCCCGCGCCGCGCGGACCCGGCCGCCGCTCGTCTGGTCCGTCACGGTGGGGCCGTGGCCGCGGCCGGCGTGGTCAACTGGGTCGCGCTGTCTCGGTTTGCCCACGTGCTCCCGCCCGGGGTGGTCGGCTGGCTCGGCATCGGGGTCATCCTGACCACGCTCCACCTCGGACTGTCCGATGTGGTCACCGGCGGGTTGCGGTTGGCCGGCTACCCGGTCCGCCGTCTGTTCGCCGACCCGTTGACCAGCCGTAGCCTCGGCGAGTTCTGGACCTCCCGATGGAACGCGGCGTTCGTCGAGATGAACCAGCTCATCGTCGTCCCGTTCCTGCGTCGCTTCCTCGGCCGATACGCCCGGGCCGGTGCGTTCGTCGTCTCCGGACTGCTGCACGAGCTGGCCATCAGCCTGCCGGTACGGGCCGGATTCGGTCTGCCGACGCTCTACTTCGCCATCCACGCGCTCGCGGTCAGCCTGGAGCCTCGCCTTGGGGTGCGACGGTGGCCTCCGCTTCCGGCCCGGGTGTGGACCTGGTCGCTTCTGCTCGCGCCGCTGCCGTTGCTGTTCCACCAGGCGTTCCGGGACGCCCTGGTGCTGCCGCTGTTCGGAGGTTCGTCATGATCACCATTCTCGGCCCCGCCCTGTGGCTCGCCGGCCTCGGGCACTTCGCGCTTCTCGCCGCGAGCGGGCAGCTACCGTACCGACTGCAGTGGCGGACCGAGCTGCCCCGGCTGAGCAACGCCAACCGGAAGCTCTTCCTGGTCGCCACGTTCTACATCGTCTTGACGTACCTGTCCTTCGGCGTACTCACCCTGGTCCTGCACGACGAGCTCCTGGGCGGCGGACGGGTCGCGATCGGGCTCGCCGCCTTCATCGGCCTGTACTGGCTGGTCCGGCTCATCCTGGACTGGTTCTGGTTCGGCCATCGGGACTGGCCGGCGGGGCGACGGTTCGTCCTGGCCCACATCGCGCTCGAGGCGCTGTTCGCCT
>Ga0068864_100001164_pt1 | contig 21851 bp, 21 predicted proteins | sample KBSSwiS72_FD_66586 | JGI IMG/M metagenome (GOLD analysis project Ga0068864, IMG submission 66586) | Switchgrass rhizosphere microbial communities from Kellogg Biological Station, Michigan, USA - KBS Switchgrass S7-2 | ecosystem: Host-associated > Plants > Roots > Rhizosphere > Soil ... | reverse complement strand
ATCACGTACAGGTACCTGCCGACCGCGATCATCGAGTGGAACACGCCGCCCGGTTCCTGATCGGTCGTCTCCGGGTTCGTGTCCTTGATGAAGTTCGGCGGGTTCGCCGCGTGCCAGGCGCTCAGGTCGGCGACCGGCGTGGTCGAGCCGTTGCGGTTGATCCGGAGAATGGCGGCAGGGTTGTCGGGCAGCCCGTGCGAGCAGCCACCCATTTCGATCAGCACGTAGAGCGTGTCAGCGATGAAGGCGACATCGGTCGGACCGTAGCTGGCACCGGAGTTGTCGGTCATGCTCGGCAGGTTGTCGGCGACCACCTCCTTCTTGCCGTTGGCGCGTACGCGGATCACTCGGCCGCTGTAGCCAGCCGTGTAGGGGCTGTAGATATTGATGTTGATCGGGCAACCGGGTTCGTCCGTCGGCGCCAATTCGCCGCCCACGCCCGCCTCCGCCACGTAGAGATTTCGATCCGGACCGAAGGTCAGGCCCCGCGGACTGGTCAGGCCGCTGGCGTAGGTCGTCACCGAGGGCCGGGAAGACGCGTGGCGACGATCGTTCGACCCGAAAGAATCCGCGTGGAGCACGCCGGCGCCGAGCAGCATGAGCCCGGCCAGCGCGGTTGCAGACTTGAAGGCGGTGCGGATCATGACTTTTCCCCTTGCTTTGTTGAGTGGCCAGGACGCAAAAACGCAGGGGAACCGTGGCGGATTGGCCGGAGCGCTGCATGGCGCTTGGATAATTTTTGGCTAATCGTTGGATAACGATAGACTCCGACGTCACGAACGACGGGGGTTTCCAATGGCAGGCCAGGGCGATTCGAATCGCGCCATCCTGTTCGCGCTGGGTGCGAACTTCGTCATCTTCGCCACCAAGGGCGTAGCAGCGTTCATCACGGGCTCGAGCGCGATGCTCGCGGAGACGGTTCATTCGCTTGCTGACTGCGGCAATCAATTGCTGCTGCTGCTCGGCATGCGCCAGGCGCGCATGGACCCGACGCCGGAGTATCCGCTCGGGTATGGAAAAGCGATTTACTTCTGGTCGTTCCTGGTCGCAGTGATGCTGTTCAGCGTCGGCGGCATGTTTTCCGTCTACGAGGGCATCCACAAGCTGCAGCACCCCGAGGCGCTCAAGCAGTGGTGGTGGGCGGTCGGCGTGCTGGTCATCGGCATCGTTGCGGAATCAGTCTCGATGCGCGCGTGTCTCGCTGAAGTCGCCAAGGCGCGCGGCTCGCGCAGCCTGGCGCGCTGGTTTCGCGAGAGCCGCCAGGCCGAGCTGGTCGTCATCTTCGGCGAAGATCTTGCCGCTCTCCTCGGGCTCGTATTCGCGCTGGTGGCCATCGGACTCGCAGTGATCACCGGCAATCCGCTGTGGGATGCCATCGGCACGCTGGCGATCGGCATCCTGCTCATCGTCGTGGCAGTGTTCGTCGCGATCGAGGTCAAGGCGATGCTGATCGGTCAGAGCGCCGATCCGAACGTCAACGCGGCCATCAAGAACTTCCTGGAGCAACGCCCTGACGTCGCGCGCGTGTTCAGCCTGATTACGCTGCAGCTCGGCAACGATCTCATGGTTGCCGTGAAGGCGCAGCTGAGCCAGACCTCCGCCGCCAAGGAAGACGTGATCAATACTATCGAGCGAGAGCTCAAGAATCAGTTCCCGCAGGTGAAGTGGAGCTTCTTCGAGCCGGACAATGCGGCTTGATCGTCCGTCACCTACATTCAAGCCGCCGCGTCAGTGCCAGAATCGATGGCCTCTAACCGGAGGTGATGTATGTTCAACACACTGGGCGGTAATCCTCGCGGCGGCATGTCCCCGATCATGGTCGGACTCATGGGCCTGCTCGCCTATCGCACGTTGAAGGGCAAAGGCCGGCTCGCCGACATGCTCGGTACGAATCAGACCAGCAGCGGTGTAGGCAATGCGCCAGCTGGCGGTGGGCTCACTGGAGCTTTGGCCGGCGGCTCGCTCGGGGCAGGTTTGAAAGATCTGCTGGATCGATTCCGACAGAGCGGTCATGACGACAAAGTGCAGAGCTGGGTCTCCACCGGCGCCAACCAGCAGATCGCGCCGAACGAGATCGAACAGGCGCTCGGCGAAGAGCGCATCCAGTGGCTGGTGGAACAGACCGGAATGCCGCGGGACCAGCTGCTGCATGGACTGAGTGGCGAACTGCCGCAGGCCATCGATAAACTCACGCCGGATGGCCGACTCCCAACGGACGAAGAGCTCTCTCGTCTCCAGTAAACGCAGTGTTCTTCGCGCGCTCGTGCTTGCCGGCACCGTTCTGGTGTCGGCATGCACCAATCCGTCGCTGCGTGAGCCGCCGATCGATCCCGACGTCGCGCGCGCGGAGATCGCGAAGCGTCTGCCCGCGAAGGTCAGCAATCGCGACGCTTGGGCCGTAGACATCTTCGCTGCGTTCGAAGCGCTCTCGATCCGTCCCACGACTGAGAACATCTGCGCAGTCGTCGCGGTCACCGAGCAGGAATCGACATTTCAGGTCGATCCGCCCGTAGCCGGACTGCCTGCCATCGCCCGGCGCGAGATCGACAATCGCGCGGCGCGCTATCACATCCCCGCAGTGGCACTGAACGCCGCGCTCGCTCTCGAATCGCCCACCGGCGCGACCTATCGCGAGCGCCTCGACAAGGTGAAGACTGAGAAGGAGCTGAACGACATCTTCTCGGATTTCATCAGTATCGTGCCGCTCGGCGGGAGCATGTTCGGCAGCCTCAACCCCGTGCACACCGCGGGTCCGATGCAAGTCAGCATCGCTTACGCCGAACAGCACGCCGACGCGAAGAAGTATCCCTACCCTGTCCACAGCACGATCCGCAACGAAGTGTTCACCCGGCGCGGCGGCATGTATTTCGGCATCGCGCATCTGCTCGACTATCCCGTCGACTACGACGACATGATCTACCGCTTCGCCGACTTCAACGCCGGCCACTATGCGAGCCGTAACGCGGCGTTCCAGAACGCCGTGAGCATTCTGACCAAGACATCGCTCGCGCTCGACGGTGATCTGCTGCTTCATGGCAGCGCCACGCACGAGCCGAGCAAGACCGAGCTCTCGATTCGCAAGCTCGCTGACAAGCTCGACCTCAACGACGCCGCGATTCGCCGCGATCTGGAACGCGGCGACGACAGCGACTTCTCCGACACCAGGCTCTACAAGAAGGTCTTCAGCCTCGGCGACCAGAGCCGCTCGACACCACTGCCGCGCGCGATCGTGCCGAAGATCCGCCTCGAGAGTCCCAAAATTACACGCAAGCTCACCACGGAGTGGTTCGCGAAACGCGTCGACGAGCGCTACGAACGCTGTTTGTTGCGGCGCTAGCCCCTGCCGCGACCTGTGTAAAACCAGCTTCGTTTCTCCTACGCAGAAGCTCCGATCCCTGCTGGAGCGCTTCCGACCACACGATGTAGTGGTTCGCTCGGTTCGCAGTATGTATTAGGGAGAACTGCTGTGATCACCTCGCCCACTGCGCTGCTGCGCGCGTCGCTCGCTCTACTCGTTTTCTCTCTGCCAGTCCTTGCGATGGCGCTGGGCGATATAACGCCCCCGAATCAAGTCATCGTGAGCGACGACTTCATGCCTCTGCGCGCGCAGTGGCTACCTGTGTCGGGTGCCTGGTCGGTCAGCGCAGGCACTTACAACAGCACTGCTGCAGGCTCGAACGACATCACGAGAGTCGTGCATTACCCCGACATCGATCCTGTGGGCGAAGGTCAGCCCGCACTCCTGTTCGAACGGTTTACGGTCAGTGCGCGCATGCGCATCGGAGGAACTGGCGACGGCACGGTCGGCCTCGTGTATGCATTTCAGGATTCCGCGAACTACTACGAAGCACTGCTCTCGAGCAACGGAACGGTCAGCCTGCGTCGAACCCGCTTCGGCTCCACGAATCAGCTCGTCTCGATCGACCTGCGCATTCAACGCGGAGTCTGGTACCTCGTGGCGATCAAATCCGACCACGGCAGCAATACATTGAGCATCAACGGACTGCCGGTCTTCAGCGACGTGCGCCAGCCGGAGCTCACGGGCGGACAGGTCGGCCTCGTCACGCACAGCGTCGTGGGTCAGTTCGACAAAATGCTGACTACCACGCCGATCGGCGATCAGCCGTTCAAGGATGACTTCACGAGCGACGCCCCGGGTTGGACGTCGCAATCGGGTCAATGGAATGTGGCGAACGGCACCTACAATAACGGCGCCGTTCAACAGACGAGCATCACGCTCGCACCGATCCACACCGACCACCAGGTGCAATCCGATCGGACGAGCTCCTTCACTGTCCGTGCACGCATGGTCAATCCGTATGCCAACGCGGGCAATCTCGTAGGACTGGTCTTCAACTACGGCGCGGCCAGCTACTCAGAAGTCGTGTTCTCGCCGACCGGCGTCGCGAAGATGAATCGCGTTACCAACGGCACGGTGCAAACGCTCGCGACCGCCACCTACAACGGGCGGCGCAACGTCTGGTTCGACGTGACGCTCGACAGTACCCCATCGGTCTGGGTCGACGGCGAGAAGATCTTCGATCATGTGACTGCCGCGAATCCGGATAGTGCTCCCGCGGGCGACGTCGGACTCATCACCCATTGGGCGCCGGGCAGGTTCGACGACGTGTGGTTCGACCACGGCGTCTTCCGCAGCTCCTGCTCCGAATCGTTCGCGAGCGGCCCCGTTCCTGAAACAGTGAGCGGCACGTGGACTGTGAACGCAGGCACGCTGAACGCAACCTCCGTCAACGCAGGCAGCATCGCCCTGCCCTGCCGCGAGTCGGACATCGTCCCCACCGACTTCGTGTACAGCGCACGGATGCTCAATCCATACAGCGCCTCGGGCAATCTCGTTGGTTTGATCTTCAACTATCAACCGCCGTTCACGCTGTACGCCGGCGACTATTACGAGCTGGTGTTCGCTCCGAACGGCAGCGGCGCATTCCTCAACAAGATCATCCAGGGAGTGCGCTACAGGGTTGGAACCTTCCCTCACCACGTGCCGGCCAAGACGTGGTTCGACGTGCAGCTCACCCGCAGCGGCATCTACACGACCATCAAGGTCAACGGCGCGACGATCGCTCGCGACGTGCCGCAAGCCGATCTTCCCAGCGGCCGCGTCGGAGTCGTTACACATTGGTCGCCGGGTCGCTTCGATGACCTGTCGCTGGAACCGAGCTTCTCGAGAAGCGGGCCGGTCAGCTACACAATCACGCACATCGCAACGCCGCCGCTCAACAGCGAGAACGGGCAATTCTTCATCAAGAGTCTCAACAACGACGGCGAGGTCTCGGGGAGCCGTGTCGCGAACGGCCAGCAGCAGGCTTTCACCTGGCACGCGGGCACGTTCCGGAATCTGAACCCGCTGCTGGCGTCCGACGTGTTCGGGGCGAAGGCGACCGTCATCAACAACCTGCACGAGGTGATTGGCCGCTACGAGGACTCGCAATTTCACGATCACTCGTACTACCTGTCGGCCGCCGGACAACTCATCTCGCTGACCAATGTGCCGAGCGCCGGCAGTGCCTTGATCGATCTGAACGATCAGCATCAGATCCTGCTCTCCGAGGGCAGCGGGGTGGCGCTGAAGAACTTCATCTGGCGAAGCGGCCAGCTCACGCCGCTGCAGGAACTGCCAACCGCCAACACCATGACCGCTGTTGCGCTCAACAATCTGGGCGTGGCGACTGGCTATGCGTCGCTGGCGACGCCCGTGCTTTGGGAGAATGGCACCGTGATGCAGCTGACACTTCCTGCACCAGCTTCTGACGGAATGCCTGTGGCGCTCAACGATCACAACGCTGTGGCGATAAGGGGCTTCATTCGCGACAGATCCCCCGCTCGCGTGGCAACGTATGTTTGGCATGAGGGCGAGGCGACGCTGCTGATGCCGGCGGAGGGAACGATGGACCAGTCGGTGCCGTACGACATCAACAACCGTGGCGTCGTAGTGGGACAGAGCTTCAGCAATGCGGCTGACGAGACAGCGACTGTCTGGGATGGGACACGAGGCCAGGCGCTCGAAACGCTGATCAAGCTCGAGGATCCGTTGCGGCCATTCGTCCATCTGCAGCTGGCCACGTTCATCAACGGCCCTGGACAAATCGTTGCCCAGGGCATCGACTCACGCCGAACGGATGGCCTGTTCGGATATTACCTGCTCACACCAGTGGCACAGCAGTAGCCTCAGTTGTTCGCCGCCACTTTCGTGGTCGTGGGTGACGCTTGCCTCGCATGCGCCGCGATGAGCGCGGCTTCCTGCTGCTTCGCCGACGCCATTGCCTTGCGATAGCAGGTTCCGTCATCGGGAGTCATCGGATCGGCCTTGAAGCAAGCTTCGCGTGCAGCCTCGCGAATATTGTCGTTCAGCAGCACGATGCCCGACTGGGTCGAGAGCGTCGCGGGATCCGGGATCACATGCGCCACGACGGTTACGTTCTCGATGGGCACATCGAGTCCTTCATCGCGACCGATCACCTTCACGATAGGTTTGTCGATCTCGATCTTGTCGAGCTCTTCGGCATAGACAGCGCTGGTAGTCAGCACGAGCACGCCCACGGCGAGCGCGAGCGGCAGGGTTACGGTTCTCATGATCTTTCTCCTTGGAAGTGTCAGGGGGAGCGATTGGACGACTGCACGGTGCTCGCCCGATGTCTCAGTGCGATTTCAGACCACAACCGCGTCATTTCACTTGTCATCACATTAAGCCGGGTTCATGTGCGGACGCGCGCGGGAACTCGCACCACGCTCGCGCGACTAACTCGCCATATGGAGTCCGTCGCTCCGCACGTGCTGGCCCTTGACGACGATCCGGATGTCCGGAATGTCCTCGTTCAATACCTCAGCGCCCAAGACCTGCGCATCACGGCTGTCGCGAGCGGCCCCGAAATGCTGCGCGTCATTGCCGACGAGCCGGTCGACCTGCTCCTGCTCGACCTGCGCCTCGCGGGTGAGGACGGGCTCACTCTCGCGCGACGCGTGCGCGAGAGCTCCGCGATCCCGATCCTGATTCTCAGCGGCAAGGCCGAGGAAGCCGATCTCGTGATGGGCCTGGAGCTGGCTGCTGACGACTACATCACCAAGCCGTTCCGACTGCGGGAGCTGCTGGCGAGAATCCGCGCGGTGCTACGCCGCTCGCAAATCGTCGATACGAGCGCACAGCGTGACGATCAGCTGCGCGCGTACAGATTCGCGGGCTGGGAGCTGAATCTGCGGTTGCATCGGCTGACGTCGCCCGATGGACGGCGCGTCGAGCTCACGAACAGCGAATTCAATCTGCTCTGTGCATTCTTGTCGGCGCCGCAGCGAGTGTTGTCGCGCGATCAGCTGCTGGAACGCTCGCGCGTGCACGCGCTGGAAGTTTACGACCGCGCGATCGACGTCACGATGCTGAGGCTGCGCCGCAAGCTCGAGCGCGATCCATCCAATCCGGAGCTCCTGCTCACCGAGCGCGGCTCGGGCTACGTATTCATGGCGCCAGTGAGCACCATGCGATGAGCGTTGCAGTTGCAATGCTTGCGCACTGATCGGACATCATTCGGGAAGATTGAGCGAAGAAAGTGGGTCTCGTGGCGGCGCTTGCCGTTCCTCGAATCGAATGGAGACAGCTCCATGAGTACCTTCAACCTGCGCACGTTCGGCCTCGTCGGCCAGTGCATTATGATGATGGGCGCGATCACTGCGTGTACCACTACGGGCACCGGCATGGGTAGCGCACGCAACAGCGACCTGCATGCGAACTTCGCGTGGAAGTCGAGCGATGATCGCACCGGCACGCTGACGGCAACGCTGAGCAACGGCGAAACGTTCTCCGGTCCGTTCTACCAGGTCACGCACGACACACGTGTCGAGACCCTCGCCCCGCTCTGGTATGGCTGGGCAGGTCCGTGGCATGGCTGGCGCTACTGGGGACCGTATCCCGATACGGCTTTCGTAACTCACTACAGTGGACGCGTCGTCGCGAACCTCGCTGACATCGCTGGCGAGCACATGCGTTGTCACTTCAGCCTCATGCATCCTCAGCATGGCATGGCGGGTGGCGGCGAGGGTGAATGCCAGATGCCGACGGGACAAACGATCGATGCGACGTTCGCAAACTCGTGACGCGCGATACCGACTCGCGGCCTCTCCAGCGCTGGGTGACCGGCGCTGGCGTCCTGCTGATCGTATTGATGGTCGGCGCGGACACCTATGAGGCGTGGGGCGACTATCGAACCGCTATCCAGCGCAGCGAGGACTCGCAATTGGCAATCGCGCGCGCGACCGCCGAGCAGACTGCGCGAATGGTGCAGGAAATCGATGTGGTGCTCGCAGATCAGGCGGCTGCACCCGACCGGCTGCGAGCGGATGTCACGCGATTTCCGTTCGTGCATTCGATGGAGCTGTTCGACCACAACGGTCACATGCTCGCGTCGACGTCGGCGACTGCGCACACCGATGTTGATTATCACGAGCGATTGTTCTTCACGACTCTGCAACACGCTGCTGCGGGCACGCTGTATATCGGCAAGCCGGCGGGTCAGGACTACCGGACGTTTGCACTCGGGCGCGCGATTCGCTGGCGCGATGGTGCATTCGCTGGTGTCGTGCTGGCGCGCGTGGCGTTCGAGTATCTGACGGATTTCTACTCGACGATCAGCGTCGACTCGTCGATCAGGCTGCTTCGCACCGACGGCGTCGTGCTGGCTCAGTACCCAAGAAGCGCGTCGACGACCGGCGACGACGAGGCTGTCAGCAGCGCATTGGCCGCCAAAATGCGCGGCTCGGAGTTGGTGCAGCAGGATCCTCAGTCGAGTGAGAACGCACAGCTGCGAGTGCTGCGCAGAGTGCAGGGCTACCCGCTGATCGTCGAGCTGACGCAACCCATGTCGAATGTGCTCAGCCCGTGGCGGCATCAGGAGGTTTCGAGTGGCGCGCGGACGCTGACACTTGCAGCGCTGGCGGGAGCTCTGCTCGTCGTGTTGCGCAGTGTGCTGCGTCGACGGGATCGGCTCGAGGAAGAGCGTCGGCGGCTGGAGCGAGGCCTGCGGGATAGTCAGAAGGCCGAGGCAGTTGGCTTCCTGGCGGCGTCGATGGCGCACGACTTCAACAACGTGCTCGGCGCGATCGTCGGTTATGCCGAAGTGGCGCGTACGCAGGTTGATCCCGATGCGCGCGTGACCACGACTATCGATGGTCTGCTCGCGGCAAGCGAGCGCGCGAGGCAGCTCGTGCGACGAGTTCTCACGTTCGATCCTCATCGCAGCGTCAAGCACGGCGCGATCGCTGTCGAGCCGATCGCCACCGAGGCACTGGCGTTGTTGCGGCCCGGGCTGCCGTCGTCGATCAAGATCACGCCGCCGGCGCACGGAAATGCCGGCCTGATCAAAGGCGACGCGACGGAAGTGCACCAGGTCATCATGAATCTATGCACGAATGCCGTTCGCGCGATGCCGCGCGGCGGAGAATTGACGGTGCGCGTGGAGAGCACTCAGGTCGACAAACCGCGCGATCTCACTCTTGGTCGGCTGCAGCCCGGTTGCTGGCTGCATCTGTCGATCCAGGACACCGGCATCGGGCTAGGGACGGAGAACCTGCATTCGATATTCGATCCCTTCTATACGTCGCGCGCTGTGGGTGAGGAAGGATCAGGGATCGGACTCACGGTCGTGAGGAACATCGTCAGCAGCATGGGCGGTGCCATTGAGGTTCAGAGCACTCCCGGCGTCGGCACGACGATGAGCGTCTACTGGCCGCTGCTCCAACCGCCCGCTGCATCTGCGGACGCGCAGCCCGCAACGCCCGAGACAGGCGAAGGCCAGGCGATCCTGATCGTCGACGACGAACCGGAGTTGGTGCGGCTCGCGGAGGAGATCGTCGCATCGCTCGGCTACGAAGCCATTGGCTTCTCCGATCCCACGACAGCGATCGAATCGTTCCGGCGCGCACCGGCGCGCTTCGACGCAGTGATCACCGATGAGCGCATGCCGGTGCTTCACGGCACGATCCTCGCGGGAATGATTCACGAGCTGCGCGCTGACATTCCGATCCTGCTCGTGACGGGGCATCGCGAGCGACAAACTGATGCGCGTGCGCTACGCGCCGGCATCATCGAGATCCTCGACAAACCGCTGCGTGCGGGCGCGCTGCGCGCAGCCCTTGGCCGCGCCTTCGCGGCAGCTCATTGACGGTTGCAACTGAAATGTCAGCCTGCGCCGCTGAAACTCCCGCGAAATTGGGACGGCGCAGCCTGGGGTCGTCTGCAACACAGGAGTCTCCAGTCATGATCCCCAAATCATCAGTCTTTCCCGTAGCGCTCCTCGCGCTCGGCCTCAGCAAGATGGCCTCGGCCACCAACTACGACGAAGGTCAGTGGGTGACCACCTTCATGGCGGGCAGCGAGCTGATCCCGGACGAGTCGATCACCCCGCAAGTCAGGAGCGACGTCAACGGCGCTGCGATCTCCGAGCTCGACAGCGTGCGTGTCAACGACGCGTTCCGTTCCGGTCCGTCGTTCGGCATCGAGACCGGCTACATGTCGCAATCGAACCTCGAACCGTTCGTGCGGCTGAACTACTCGAAGCTCGAAGGCCGTAACACGGCGATCGGCAGCATCGACGCGACTGATCTCAGCACGTCCGCGGCGATCGGCGCGAACTTCGGCGACATGGAATCGTGGGCGTTGAATCTCGGCACGCGCTACTTCCTCAGCGACTCGGGCACGGTACGCACGTACGTCGCCGGCTATCTCGGCGCCAAGCGCATGGACGCGATGACCGCCGATCTGAGCATTGCCGGCGAACCGGTTTCGCGCGAGGAATTCCTGCCGCAGGCGACGCGCTTCGATGCCGGCGTCGAAGGCGGCCTGGCGTGGTCGTTGTCGGACCAGGCAGACCTCGGCCTGTCCATCGGCGCGCAGTACGTCGACGCGCGCAAGGAGATGACCAACGCATTCGCACCGATCGGTCTCGATGCGGTGCGGTTCGAAGATCCGCGCTGGTCGATCCCCGTGAACCTTGGAGTGAACTTCAGGTTCTGAAGAACCTGACGGTGCCGGGGGAAGATCGTGGTGAATCTTCCCCCCTGACTTCTCCCCTTCTCTCCCCCTGCACCGTCTGGATCACCGACCGCGGATCGTGTCGCTCGCCAAAGGCGGCGTGCTCGCGGGCGGTACGCGATTCTTCGAGGCTTGCTCGTACGCGTACGCCAACGCAATCAGCTTCGGCTCCGAGAATGCGCGTCCCGCGAACGTAATGTCCGAGGGGAACGGCACGGCGATCGGCGGATCGGCAGGCGTCAGTGTCGAGAGCGCATTGAAGCCACCCGGGACTGCGACGCTCGGGTAACCCGCCTTCGCCGTGACGTTTGCGTTGGCATTACCGAGATGCAGGATCGCATCGAAGTCGTCCTTCGTTCCCGGCTTGCCGTCCGGTCCGTTGAACACTCCGTCGAGCGCGAGCTTCGAGCGACGCAGATCCTCGGCGCGATCGGCCAGGTAGCGAGCGGTGTCGGCGCTACCCGGTGACGTGTCGAGCGGTTCGGCGCCGAGCGCGATGGCCTGGCCGTACTTCATCGGCGGAACGAACGCGTTGTTGAACGCGATGACGTCGGCGAGCGTCCGCGACGGCGCCGCAGGCGTGGCTGCCAGATAAGCATTCAAGTCGCGCTTGAAGCCGTACAACAGCACTGTTGAGCACGTGAGATCAGTCGGTGCCGGCCGCGTGATGCAAGTGCCGAGTTGCGGCTCGCCGATGCGCACATCGTAGCTGTCGATCAGCTCGACAGTTGCACCCTGCGCACGCAGCACTGCGATCGCCGCGTCCATCAGCGCTTGTCGATTCGCCGGCACCGGCGGCACCGCAAGTCGTGCGCCGCGCAGCGCCTTGCGATTGAGGAACTTCGTGTAGTCGTGGAAGCAGTTGCCCGGACGCAGACACGGCTTCGTCGCGGGATCGTTCGGATCAAAGCCCGCCAGCACGCCAAGCAGGATCGCTGCGTCCGTCACAGTGCGAGTGATCGGCCCAGCGGTGTCCTGATCCGCAGTGATCGGAATGATGCCGTCGCGACTCACGAGACCAAGCGTCGGCTTGATCCCCACCACGCCATTCGCACTCGCGGGACTCAAGATCGATCCCGACGTCTCGGTACCGACCGCGATAGTGACCAGATTCGCGTTCACGCCGATGCCGGGCCCCGAGCTCGATCCACCGGTCTGCAAGACCGGGCGACCGTCGTTGTTCGGCGGATCAGTACGCGGATCGACGCGCGGATCGTAAGGATTGAAGCCGAAGTTGCCGAGCGAGCTGTAGCCGGTCGGCATCCCGACCGCGAGGAAGTTCGCGAACTCCGTCAGCGTGCCTTTGCCCAGAATGATCGCGCCCGCCTCACGCAGCTTTCTTGCAATGAAAGCGTCATCCGGCGGAATCGACCCCGCGAGCGCAACGCTGCCCGCAGTCGTCGGCATGTCCGCCGTATCGATGTTGTCCTTGAGCAGCACCGGCACGCCGAACAACGGCTTCTTCGACGGCCGGCCGTGATGATGATCGTTCAGCGCATCGAGCTGGCGCGCCACGCGCAATGCATTCTCGTCGATATGGATGAATGCATTGATGTGCGGACCGGCTTCCTCGTACGCATCGATGCGCTTCAGGTACATCTGCGTCAAGCGTTCTGCAGTGAGAACATTCGAGCGCATGGCCGCGCGAATCTCGGGAATCGTCGTCTCGACCAGCTCGAACTTCACCCGGTCCCGCCCGTGATGACCGTTGTCGTCATCGTTCGCGAGAACCGGCAGGTGGACGGCAAGGAGAGTGGCGGCGCCGAGCGCCAGGAGAAGTCGCGTCATGTGAGCTATCTCCAGTGTTATTGAGAGAGGGAAGTGCGGCGCCGAATCATCCGTCCACGATGCGCGCGGGTCAACGGTGTAAAAGCTGCCGGACGAGCGTGGCTCAGCGCAGCTCGCCGCGATCGATGGCGAGCACAGTCTGCAGCAACACATTGGCTCCGTTCGCCATGTCCTGCTGCGACGTGAATTCTTTCGGTGCGTGACTGATCCCGCCGACGCTCGGTACGAAGATCATTCCCGTCGGCGCGATGTGCGAGATCTCCTGTGCATCGTGCCCTGCTCCGCTCGGCATGAGTTTGGTTGAGAGGTTCAAGGAGCTCGCAGCCTTGGAGATGATGCGCTGGAGGCGCGGGTCGGTCGGTGCGGGTTCGGATGAGACTTTGAGCTGCGTGAACGTAAACGGCGTCTGGCGCGCCTGCGCGATCTTGTCTGCTTCGGCATGAATGGCGTCGTACACCGTGGTCATCTTGGCGGCGTCGAGATCGCGAATCTCCAGGCTCAGGACGACTTTGCCGGGGATTACGTTCGGTGCACCGGGTTCGGCGCGAATTCTGCCGACGGTCGCTACTTGCCGGCCTGGCATCGAGGTCGCAACGCGATTGACGGCGAGAGCAAACTCCGCCGCGCTCAGCAACGCGTCGCGCCGCCGATTCATCGGCGTCGTGCCGGCGTGGTTCGCGATGCCTTCGACCGTCACGTCCCACCACCTGATGCCAACAATGCCTTCGACGACGCCGATGTCGATATCGCTCTCGTCGAGAATCGCACCTTGCTCGATGTGAAGCTCGACGTAGGCTGTCAGGTCGCCGGGCTTGCGCACAGCTTCAGCCAGACGGTCTGGATCACCTCCGACCGCACGGATGCCGTCGCGAATCGTCTTGCCGCTATGAGTCGTCAGATCCAAAGCGTCCGGTTGCAGACGGCCGATCATCGCGAAGCTGCCGACTGTGCCGCCCTCCTCGTCCGCGAAAATGACGACTTCCAATGGATGCTTCAGGCGAACGCCGTGCTCCTGCAAAGTCTGCGCAACTTCGATCGCACCGATCACGCCGACGTCGCCGTCATAGTTGCCGCCGCCCGGCACCGAGTCGGTGTGCGAGCCGATGAGGATCGGCGGCAACTTCGCGTTGCTGCCCTCGCGCCGGCCGATGATGTTGCCCGCCGCGTCGGTGCGGATAGTCAGCCCTGCTTCCTGCATCAGGCCCGCGACGTACTTGCGACCCGCGATGTCGGCGTCGCTGAACGCCACGCGACTGACGCCGCCTTCCGGGTTTGCGCCGTACTTCGACAGCGCGGTGACGTGCTGCTGGATACGGTCGCCATTGACGGCCGGCTTGTCAGCGGCAATTGCCGCACTCGACAGAACCAGCATGCAGAGAGTCATTATTCGTTGTTTGCGCATCGGAGTAGCATAGCGTCACTCCTATGTTTGTCACGCGCCGACCCACCCTGACTCTGTTTCTGCTGCTGATCGCAGCCTCGTGGTCCGGACCGGTCGCGGCCCACTGCCTCTACTACGGCGACGTGTCCCTCACCGGCCGCCTCGTGCAACAAACCTACGCCGGTCCGCCCGACTTCGAGAGCGTCACCAAGGGCGATGCTCCCCTGGTCATCTGGATCCTGCAACTCGACACCGGCGTCTGCATCACCAGCGACAGCGCGAGCTATCCCAACGTATATAACGAGCGCGAGATTCAGCTCGTCCTCGGCAACGATCAGTACGCGCGAACCGCTCCCTACGTGGAGTACCGCTACTTGCTGGGCAAGAAAATCTCCGTGACCGGCATGCTCCTCCCCGGCCGCGGCAAATACGAGAAGCCTCAAGTCATTACACTACGTTCAATCAAGGAACTTTCCTGACACGCAGTCGGTTCTGAGTGCGTGCGGATTGCAAGGTGGCTCACACTTCCATTGCTCCTGTGCGCCGGGTGCGTCGCGCAGAATCCTCGCGTCGAACCGCCCGAGCAGATGCCGCCGATTGTCCAGCGACAGCGCGAGCTGCCTGCGGACGTCGGCGACAAAGTGCTGCAAGGTGCGCTCGATCAATATAAGGACGACGCCGCAGTACGCGAGTTGGTCGACTCCGTCCGACGCTACTCCTCCGCGCCGCTGACTACCGGCAATCGTGTCGACGTGCTCGTCGACGGCCCGCAAACCTACTCGGCCATCGAGGCCGCAATCCGCGCGGCTCATCGCACCGTCCACATCGAGAGCTTCATCTTCGGCGCCGGTGACGTCGGGCAGCGATTCGCCGATCTGCTCGCGCAGAAGCGCAAGGACGGCGTGGAAGTTCGCGTGCTCTACGACAGCCTTGGCAGCCGCGAGACGCCGCGCAAGTTCTTCGACGGCATGCGGGCGCAGAACATCGAGGTGCGCGAGTTCCGGCCGCTGAGCCCGATCAAGACGCCGGAAATCTGGAAGCTGCAGAACCGCGACCATCGCAAGATCATCGTCGTCGACGGGCAGATCGGCTTCACTGGCGGCATCAACATCGACAGCACCTATGAGAGCGCCTCCACCAGCAGACCCGGGCCCAAGCGCGGGCTCGAGGACGGCTGGCGCGACACTCATATAGAGATACAAGGCCCGGCGGTCACGCAGCTGCAAAGGCTGTTCGTCGCAACCTGGCAGCAGGCGGGCGAGCACACCGACTTCGCTCCGGACGACAAGTACTTTCCGCAGATCAAGGCTGCTGGCGATAACCTGGTGACGATCGTTGCCAACGACAGCGAATCGGACGACCGCTCGCTGTACGCGACCTATCTCGCGGCTTTCACTCACTCCACCAAGCGGATGTGGATCACGCACGCATACTTCGCGCCGAACGAAGAGCTGCTCGCCTCGATGATCAATGCAGCTCAACGCGGCGTCGATGTCAGGCTCATCGTGCCGTCGTTCACGGACTCGACCGTCGTGCTCAATGCAACGCAAGCGACCTTCACCCGCCTGCTGAAGTCGGGCGTGAAGATCTACGAGCTCAAGGACGCCCTGCTCCATGCCAAGAGCGTCGTTATCGACGGCACCGTTACGATCATCGGCTCATCCAACCTCGACATGCGCAGTTTCCTGCACAACGACGAGGTCAACGCGATCGTGATCAGCCGCGACACCGCAGTACGCATGGAAGAAGTGTTCCAGCGCGATCAGAAGGCGGCGCGCACCGTCGAGCTCAAAGCCTGGGAGAAGCGCTCGCTGTGGCAGCGGACGAAGGAATTCTTCGTCCACATGTTCTCGTACTGGATTTGATCCTGGCCCAGGTGTACCATTGGGTCAAGTGGTACATAAGGAGCGTCCGCCGCGATGGAAATCACCATCGACATCGACGACCCGCTGCCCCAGTTCGAACAGCTCATCGAGCAGATCAAGGCTGCCGTCACCGCGGGCCGCCTGAAACCCGGCGACGCCCTGCCCTCGATCCGCCAGCTCGCTAACGATCTCGGGCTCAACAGCAAGACTGTTGCCAAGGCTTACCAGCTCTTGGCACGCGATTCCGTGATCGAAACGAAGGGTTATCGCGGGACCTACGTTCACCCCAAGGCGAAAGCGAACTGCAAGTTCAACCTGCAGGAGTGGACGCTGCGCAAGCTCGGCGAATCGATCGACGAGTTGCGCGAAGCGGGCGTGACTGACTCTGAAATCCGCAATGCGTTCGCCAGCGCCATCGGCCGGCAACCGCCGACGAAGTGAGGCCATCATGCTCGAAGCTTATGCATTCCTCGGGGCGTTCACTGTTCAGATCCTGGCGACGTCGATCCTCTATCCGACCTTGTTCGTTCGCTTCGTGCGCGCGCGGACGGTGAGCCTGCCCGGCGAACGGCTCGCGCAGATGTATCCGGGTGTCGACGTCGCTCGCGCTCAGGAGCGCTTTCTGACTCGGTACAGCGCGCTGCACGCGGTCATCGCAGTGATCGGCCTGTTGCTGCTGGCCTGGTTGTTCGGCTACGTGCGGCGCGCGGACTGGCACGACGGTCCCGTGAAAGTGCTGGTTACTCTGTATTTCTTCGTGGCCCAGGTGTTTCCTCTGGCCCTCATCGTGTGGCTGGGAGTCCAGTTCAATAAGGATCACAAGCACTCGTTGCCGGACACGAAGCGCAAAGCCGTTCTGGAGCGCCGCGGACTGTTCGATTTCATTTCGCCGTTCGCCGTTATCGTGGCCGTCCTGGGCTATTTCCTGTTCGTCGCTTTCATGCTGTACATCCGCCAGCACCCCTTCCCGGGATTTGCCGGGGTCATCGCCATCTTCGGCGTAACGATGATCTACCTGGTGATTGCACTCGTCGTGTACGTGATGGTGTACGGCAGGAACAGGAATCCGCTCGACACGCACGCCGGTCGCATGCACGGGATCGGTGTGGCAGTAAAGAGCGGTGTTTACACCTGCATCGTCACCGTCGCATATCTGTCGCTCAACTTCGCGCTCCGGCTGCTGGAACTGCAGCGATGGGAGCTGTTCGCGCTCAGCGCCTTCTTCGTCGTCTGCGCCCTGCTCTCTTCAATGGGCGTGATCAAGCCGCTGCGACAGCCAGTCCCCGGGCCCTTGTAGGAACCGTGCCGGCGCAATAAGCGTTATTTCGCCGAGTAGAACGTACTCATTGATGAGGGTCCTCGTATGCGGCTCACAGTAGTCTGCGCGCTCGCAGCAGCAGTAATTGCACTGGGCGCCTGTACCAAGCACGAGTCGGCGGCCGAAGTACAACGCGATGTGGCGAAAGCCAAAGCGGAAGGAGAGCGCAACGTTGCGGATGCGCAAGCAGACGCCAAGGAAGCGAATGCAGACGCGGATAGGGATGTTGCCAAATCCATTGCCGATCACGATCAGGATGACGTCGCCAAAGCGGCGCACGATGCCAACGAGACGGCTGACAAGGGCAAGGCGAAGATCATGATCGCGCAGGCCGAAGCCGCGCATGCAGTCGCAGTCGAGAAGTGTGAAGCCCTCTCGGGCGCGCCGCAGAAGGAATGCAAGGACGACGCTGACAAGACGCTCGAGCAGAGGAAGGACGCGGCGAAGGCGGAGCAGGATCAATAGGAGACTCAATCGTGATGCCAACTCTCACCAGAGCATTGCTCGTGGCAGCGACGTTGGGCTGCACTGCCCTCGCAGGCTGTGGCTCGATGGAAAATCGGCAATCGGAAACGACGGCGGCGAAGAAATCCGACGCGGCTCACCACGAAACCGCCGGTGAAACCGTCGACGACAGCGTCGTAACGGCGAAAGTGAAGGCGAAGCTGGTCGACGATCCGGTCACCAAGGCCTATCAGATCAACGTGGAAACGTTCAAAGGCACCGTGCAGTTGAGCGGCTTCGTCGATTCGGCAGACGCTGTCTCGCGGGCTGAGCGATTGGCCAAGGACGTGGGCGGCGTGAAGGACGTCAAGAACTCGCTGCAGGTCAGAAAGACCGAAGGCTAGGAATCCAGCGCTTCGGCGCGATGCGGAGCACCTGGACGCTACTCCTTTTAATGCCTGTCCTGGCGCTCGGCGCCGGGACAGCGCCGTCTATTCCCGACACACCTGCGGGCCACGCACTCAGCGAATGGCTCGACGCCTTCAACAGCGGGGATCGAGCAACGTTCGAATCCTTCGAGAAGGCCCACGCGCCGTGGCTGCCGCTCGACGACGAAATGCAGCGTCGCGAGCGCACTGGCGGCTACGACCTGTTGAGCATCAGCGAGAGCGACAAGTGGTGGATCGTGTTCCGGGCCAAGGAGCGAGCCACCTCCGCAGAGACCGATGGGCGGCTGATTGTCAGGTCGTACGACCCCGATCACATCACCCTGTTGTCGCTCGACCCAGCCAGCGAAAGGCCAACGCGGATCGTCGTGGACGAAGCGGAACGGACTCGTGTGATCGACGGTGCCCTGAAAGTGCTCAATGAGTTCTACGTTTTTCCCGAGGTGGCAAAGAAGGTCTCGGCGAAACTCAGGACCCAGCAGCAGCACGGCGCCTATCGCAACGTCACCGATGCCGAGACGTTCGCAATCCGGCTGGGCGATGACCTCGTCGCATTGAGCGGCGACAAGCACCTCGGCGTCGATTTCTTTGCCGAAGCCTCACCGCCCGAGCCGCCCGAACCTCCCGGCTCCCACCCTCGTGCCGATCCTCAGGTCCTCGCGGACAGGAACTGTGGGTTCGAGCAGGCCGATCACTACGCGCCGAACATTGGCTATCTGAAGCTCACCTGGTTCGATGAACCGACGTACTGCGCGCCGACGGCAATCGCTGCCATGAACTTTCTCGCCGACAGCGCTGCGCTCATCGTCGACCTGCGGGACAACCACGGCGGTGCGCCGCAAATGGTTGCCCTGATCAGCAGCTATCTATTCGATGAGCGAACGCACCTGGGCGACATCTACGATCGAGGCCAGAACACCACCGAGCAGTTGTGGACCTTTGCGCACTTGCAAGGCAAGAAGTTCGTCGGCAAACCGGTGTTCGTCCTCACTTCGTCACGAACGTTCTCTGCGGGAGAACAGTTCAGCGACAGCCTGAAGGCGCTCAAACGAGCAACCTTGATCGGTGAGACCAGCGGCGGTGGCGCCCATCCGACTGCGCCGCACCGGATCGACGATCACTTCTTCATCCGCGTGCCCTTCGGGCGCTTCATCAATCCAGTCACGAAGGGCGATTGGGAAGGCACGGGCGTCGAGCCCGACGTAAAAGTGGCGGCGGCCGACGCACTGGACGTCGCAAAGAAGCTCGCTGCCGAGCAGATCAGTAAGAATCGGTAGCAGACCTGACCCGCACTGCAAACGCGCGTTCGGCGACGTGCATTGCCTGCGAATGGAGCGCGGGCCGGTCTGCTTTCGGCAAACAGCCTCGCAAAACGCGCTCGAGCGGCCGCTCACGGCCGGCACGAGATTTGCTCCTCGATGTCATGCGACTGCCGGCGCTGAAGTTTCTGAGGACGTTCCAGGTGGCCGCAAACCGCCTGAGCTTCAAGCTGGCGGCAGAGGAGTTGTTCGTCACACCATCAGCAGTCAGTCACCAGATCAAGGCATTGGAGGAGCAGCTTGGCATCGTGCTGTTCGAGCGCGGACCGCGGTCGCTCGCGCTCACCGAAGCAGGACGCAACTATCTTCAGCACGTGGAGACGCTTTTTGCGCAACTGGAGCGGGTAACGGAGCAGTTGCAGATCAGGCATGGGCGCAGCGTAGTGCGGTTACGCACCCCGCCCTTCTTCGCGACCGAACTGTTGCTGCCGCGATTGCTGTCGTTCCTGGAAGCGCAACCGGACACCGACATTCACATCGACACGGCCGCGACGCCGCCGGCGCTGCACGCGCCCGATGCGGATCTGTCGATCGTGGTCGGTGCGACGCTGCAGCGTGGCCACACCTGTCACAAGCTGTTCTCACAGACGTTTGTGCCGGCGTGCTCGCCAACGCTGCTGCAGCGTGCGCCGATCGACACTGCCAGCGATCTCAATCGTCACACGCTGATCATTCACGAAGCGCGGCGCGATGGCTGGCAGCGATGGGCCCAGCCGCTCGGCATCGAGCTGCACCCGAAGAAGCTCGTGCGCCTCGATACCATGCATGCAGCGGCACAAGCTGCAGAACATGGCGTCGGTGTCGCACTCGTCTCGGCGCCTCTGGGTCAGGAGCGCTTCATGCAAGGCTCGCTCATCAGACTGTTCGACGCCGAGCTGCACACAGGTGAGAGTTATTTCCTGGTCCTGCGCGACGAGGATGCTGCGCGGCCGGACGTGCGCGCGCTGGAGCAATGGATCCTCGAGCAATTCACCGTCGCTGCATGAGCGCAATTGCACGGCGCGTGAAATCAAATCGTTTGTCGCCGCGCGCATGCATTCGTAGATTGTTCCTCGCAACGTTTCTTCTCACTGACGTTTCGGGAGCGAATCATGAACCGACCCATCCTTGCCGCAACCACCACGCTTGCACTGCTCGCGTCTCCGCTTGCCAGCCGCGCCGACGCGGTCACGCAAGCAATGGATGCGTGCGTGCAGGCATTCGTCGCCGCGAATCTGCCGAAAGAACAGCGCGTGATCGTGGACACCGAGAACTTCGCGATCAGCCCGCTCGATGCCCAGTCGCACACCTACAGGATCGTGCTGATCGCAACGGGTAAGACCAGCGGACGACAGATCGCCAAGAACGTCTGCGTCGCCAACCGCGCGGGCGCAGTCATCGCACTCAACGGTCGGCGTCCGCCGCAACTTGCCACTGTCGCGACGAACGAATCCGCTCGCTGATCTGGTTCAACAATCCGGGAGCACACGGCCGACATCCCCCTGTTCGCTGTGCACGGCATGGATGCCGCTCCCGGGCGTATAGTTGCGCCTCGAATCCCTGCGATGCGAGGCGATCATGAGCTACAAGATCGGGATCGATCAGGCCCCGAGCACACGCGGCACGGACTATCCGTCGCCATTCGATGAACCCTGCCGCGAGCGATTCCTGCGTCGCCTGGGCGATGCGGCCGGGCTCACGCAATTCGGAGTGAATCTACTGGTGCTGCCACCGGGTGCCTGGTCGAGTCAGCGGCACTGGCACACAGTGGAAGATGAGTTTGTGTACGTGCTCGACGGCGAAGTCGTGCTCGTGACCGATGCTGGTGAAGAGCTGCTGAAGGCCGGTGATTGTGCAGGCTTCCCGTCCGGCGTACGTGATGGCCATCATCTGCAGAACAGATCCAGCCGTGCGGCGACCATTCTCGATATCGGGACGCGTCGACTGGCCGATGACGAAGCGTTCTATCCAGACATCGACCTGCATGCGCTCAAGAACGACGAGGGTTACGCGCATCGGGACGGACGACCGTACCCGAGTAAGTGATGGCAATCGCCATGCGAGCTCTTCCATGTATATCGCTAATGCTGATGGCGGTGTTGGCGCATGGGCTCGCGCGTGCCGCCAGCCCGGCGCCCCATACATTCAAGGTATGGGTGTTCTCCGATGCTCATGTCGGCACGGACAAGCAGAATGGACGTGACAGTCTGGCGACCGCACTGAAACAGTCAGAGAGCCCGCACGGTTTCGCGTGGGACATCGCACTGGACCTC
>Ga0068864_100001163_pt1 | contig 21855 bp, 19 predicted proteins | sample KBSSwiS72_FD_66586 | JGI IMG/M metagenome (GOLD analysis project Ga0068864, IMG submission 66586) | Switchgrass rhizosphere microbial communities from Kellogg Biological Station, Michigan, USA - KBS Switchgrass S7-2 | ecosystem: Host-associated > Plants > Roots > Rhizosphere > Soil ... | reverse complement strand
AACTGTCGATAGACAAGACGAACTTTATCCGGATAACTTTTCTCGATGGCTTTCAATGTCGGAAACAATCCACCGCAGAAGGGGCATTGGAAATCCGAGAATTCCACAATCGTTACGGGCGCTGTATCCGGACCCTGTGAAGGATAACCCGCCGTTACAATCTCCGTCCGCACCGGATCGAGGAGAATTTTTACGGGAAACTGTTTCTTCAGCATATTGACCATCGCATCGCGGTAGCGTTTGCGTGCCTGATCCATCATGTACTGCTTCACGCGGGGAATCGCCTGGTCGTGCGGTATGGTAATTTGTGATTTATTTGCCTGGTAAAATGCTTCGACTTCTTCGGGTGAGGGAGTTGGAACATTGCTCTCGATTTCCGAGTAAATCACCTGCTCCTTTGTAATCCGATCCCGAGCCGCCTCCGCGGCAACCAGCTTGTCTTCGATAACGGAATCCAGAGCGGCGTGCATAATCACCAGCTTGTCCCGCTCATAGGTGGTCGGATTCTGGGCCTTCTTCGATTCCAGAGCAGCAAGTTCCGAGGCGGCAATTGTCGTCACCTGCGCCTCCGTTATGGCCTCGCCGTTGACGAGAGCCAATGTCTTTGAAGGGGCCTGGGCCGTGGCCGAAACGGCAGTGGTCAGAATGGCAATGGCGATAATGTACCGGGGGTTCATGGCAGGACTCCTTTAGAGGCAGAATTTTATCAGAGTATACCGTCTAAGCTCACTGGAACGGTCAATGACCGCTCGGGACCCTTGAACTGTCCGACGGTGCGGGGTCATCGACCGCGCCTGGAGCACGAATTTTCTGGTAAAATCCCGTCCCTGAAAGGCGAGGAAATATAGAAATGAAGTCAATGCGCGGGAAGACTGCGTTGTGGGGTTTGACTACGGGGCTCTGGGCCGTTGTGGCCTTTGGAGCAGGACAAAATGCTCAAGATGCACCAATGACAGACGCCAGGGGTGAGCAGATACTAAATCAATCCTGTTCCAGCTGTCATGAACTCCGGAACATTGATATACAGGCCATGGACAAGGACGCATGGACAAAAGTGATTCGTTCCATGATGGAGAAGGGATCCTCGATCAAGCCAGAGGATGTTCCCGGCTTTGTCGATTATCTGGTCCGAAAGCACGGGCCGTTACCCGAAGGCGCTGGCAAGAAGATTTTGCTGGACGTGTGCACTCAGTGCCATGATCTCGAACGGGTGCTTAAGACTCCGGCATCAAGAGACGAGTGGGAAGCAACCTTGTTGTCCATGTTGAACGAAGGAGCACCGCTTTCCGATGAAGACTTTCCAGTGATCCTGAATTATCTGGCCAGAAACTTCAGGCCCAAGGACTAAAAAAAGCCCCAACCTCGAATTGAGGTTGGGGCTTTTTCCAGCTCTGAATAACGGATCTGCTATTTCGCAACGTCCTTGCAGAGGCCGTCGACAACGCAGATGGAATCCACATTCCGATTCTCGGCAGGAACTTCCAGACCACGTTCCATCATCAATTTGCGGAGGAGCTTCGCGGTATCGGGGAAAAGAACCGCCGATTGGACGCCAACGCGAACCAACCCTTCGGCATAATCCACCGCCTGCCAGGTGTGCCCGGCAAGCTTGGAAGCCAGTTTGTCCGTGTCGCGGCTTCCTTTATCCCGCGTTTCAAGTTTCGCGCCGCGATCGACAAGTAATTGAATGACGTCGTTTCTGCCCTTCAACGCCGCGCCCATCAAGGGAGTCCGGCCATCGTTGTTGGCTCCATTGGGATCGAGCCCCAAATCCAGGAGCATCTTGATGGCTTGATAGTTCTCTTCCTTGGACCATTCGTAAGTGACGCCTTCCACCCATCCGATGCCGGCGGCGGCAGAAAGTGCCGTATCGCCGTAATCCGTTGCAATTTTCGGATTCGCGCCCCGTTCCAGGAGAAGCTTCATCAGCGCGGTATCGCTGGACTGCGAAGCGCGAAGAAATGGAGTTGCGCCCCGTTCAAAAAGCCACTGCATGGTGAAGATCGTACGGGTCAGCGTGTTCTCTCGTATTTGGGCATTTACATCTGCTTTGTGATCCAGCAGAGCGCGGATGTATTCCAGGCTGTCCATGTCGGCCTTTGGAACCGGAAAATCTCCGCCTTCAATGTTCCGATTGTCGGTAGCCAGATACAGATTCGTCCACGACGATTTATTGGCCAGATTGACGTCTGCGCCATTCTCCATCAGATATTTTCCGAGAATGTAATGTCGATTCTGTGTCGCTGTCAGCAGCGGAGTCCAACCGTAGTCGGATGGTTGATTGATATCGGCTCCAGCCGCCAGAAGGAGCTTCGCCGATTCCAGATCACCCTGGCGTGACGCGAAAATCAGTGCTGTGAGCCCACCGCCACTGTTGCCAGTAGCTCCGGCAATCGGGCCTGCAGCATCGTCTCCACCATCATCAGCGGCTGCATCCGCTGCGGCCGCAGCAGGTGCTGCGGCGCCACCGCGGTTTGCGCCATTTCCGCCGCGGTTTCCGCCACGATTTCCGCCACCCTGCCCGCCGCCGAAACCACCTGCTGCCGCATTTGCACCAGGAAGAGGCGGAGCAACTCCAGCCGCGTTCTGTCCATTGGCGGCGCCCGCACCACCGGCGCCATTCCGGTTGTTACCACCACCGCGACCGCCGCCTCCAGCAGGAGCCGGGGGAGGAGCCAGACCGGCCTTTTCAGCGGCCAGCCGAGCCTGGGCGGCCTGAACCGTTGCGACGTTCACCTGATTCGCCATGTATGCCCGGGGTACTCCGGCGACAGCCGACTTGAGGCTGTAGTCCGCCTTTGCATCCAGCAGCGCTTTGACGGCGGCCGGATGAGACTGCTCCGCAGCCCACATTAACGCGGTCGTCCCACGAAGACTTTCTTTCGCATTGACTTCGGCACCTGCTGCAATCAACGCCTTGATCGTATCTGGATTGCCGTTGCGGGCGGCCAGCATCAGCATCGTTTCTCCACTGAGACCACGTTCCTTAGCATCGGCCCCTGCCTTCAACAGCTTCGTCACCATGGAGGTATTTCCATAAAGCGAAGCCATGGCGAGGGGGGTGACGCCTTCGCGATTCGCGACTTTCACTTTCGCCCCCGCGGCGATGAGCTGATCAAAGGTGGCAGTGTCATTGTTGAACACGGCCCAATGGATTGCCGTAGTGCCATCCACCTGAGGCGCATTCACATCGGCCTTCTGTGCCAGCAACCGGCTGACTTCAGCCTTGTTGCCATTCATCATGGCATCGGCAACATCACTGCGGGCGGCAGCTCCGAAATTGAGTCCTGCCAGCGTCAGCAACAGCAGCGCCGCGCAACCCACGACTATTCGTCTGCACTGTAACTTGGTCATTGATCGTTTCCCCTGTCCCTTCAATTACAGTTTTGCCAGCCGGCCGGAGTAAGGCCAATCCGGTACATTGCTGTCGCCCTGAGTTTCATTGTGAATCCCATACATATCCAGAACGCTTAGCAGCAGGCTGCCCGTCCGCCATGTCTTGCGGTCGAACGCGATTTGCCGTCCGCCTTTGTGTTGCCCACCGGCACCGCCAACAAGGACATGGGGGACATCGTAGTGCTGATGCTGATTGGAATTGCCCATGTTGGTTCCGTAAAGGATCAGGGAATGATCGAGCAGGGTTCCGTCACCATCTGGTATCGACTGCAGTTTCTTTGCGAAGTACGCCATTTTGGAAACATGGTATCTGCCGATTTTGGCATAGTTGGCGATATTCGCCGGAACGTCCTGATGATGCGACGCACCATGGTAGCTGGCGCTGGTACCGCCATCCGGGAATAAATCGCTCTTGGGAAGTGGATACGATGCACCTGTCAGGTCACGGGCGCCAAGCAAAGTCGCCACGCGGGTGATGTCGGCCTGGAAACCAAGAGCTATCAGATCGTAGTGAAGTTCGATGTGCTTGTCGTATGTCGACGGTATGCCGTTGGGCTCATCGATGGGGGCCACCGATGTCGACGCGGTCTTGGCCAGTCCCAGCCGGCGTTCGATTTCCCGAACGTTGTCCGTATACTGATCCACGGTGCGACGATCCGACGCACCCAGATTTTTCTTCAAACCCGACAACTCGCCCAGAAGAGAATCCAGGACACTGTTGGTCTGCTTCATGCGAGCGGCCCGCACTTCCGGAGTGGCGCCACTGCCGAACAGTCGTTCAAAAACAACCTGCGGGTCGAGTTCCATCGGAAGCGGAAGCGTTGCTGTTTTGTCTTTTGGATCGTTTGCGGAAACCCACGAAATCGAGTTCGTATAAGAGCAGCTGTAACCCTCACCGCAATTACTGGAACTGCTGTTGGGATCTTCAACCGCGACCTGCAAGGACGGCAGAATGGAGCCTTGACCGATCTTCGATGCGATTTGTTGATCGATCGTCGGTTCGAACACTGTGGAGTCGGATCCGGAGGTTTTCCTCGGCTTGTTGCCACTGAGAAAGGCCGCGGCCACCCAGTGGTCCGAACCCGTCGTTCCCGGAGGAGCCTCAGCAGACGACGACCATATTCCGCTGATAACAGTGGTATGGCTGCGAACCGGCTGTAGCGATTCCATGATGTTGGACATTTTCTCGGGCAGTCGACCTTCCGGATGCTCCCAATGCCCGGGCGCCATTCCGTGCGGATAGAAAATGCCCATGAACCGTGGTGTCGGAGTTGCAGCAGTCTGGGCCAGGGCGGTCTGAGCGGGAATCATCGCATTCAATAACGGCAGGCCCAGCGTTACACCGGCGCCGCGAAGAAACGTCCGTCGCGGCATGTGCTTCTTGGTAATAAACATTTAATTGCCCTCCTTCTTCGAGGTACTCGCTGGAATTGCGGTTTCCTGTACCTTCATATTCATTTGAAATGGCTTGCTCTTCACAACTGCAAGAACCAAAGCCGAAAAGCGATTGTTATTGCGCCCGGCATCTCGTGCGATAGCTCGGACCAGCGGCATATCCTGATATTCCACTCCGCGTCCCAGTGCGTAGGTCAATAGCTTTTCTGCAGTGACCTCCACAAACTGACCGGAGTATTTGTCCACGATCCAATTACGCAGACCAGACGGGCCATTCACGGTTGTGCCGTCATAAACGACTTCGGACTTGGTGATGGGAGTACCCTCATCTTCCGTCCGCCAAACTCCGATGGCGTCAAAATATTCCAGGGAAAATCCAATCGGATCCATCATCTTGTGACACTGAACGCACGCCGCATTTGCAGGACTACCGATCATCGCGCGGTGGTCTTCCATCTTCTGCCGCATGGTCGGCGTTTTGGCGTTGCCTCTGGCATCATTGGCCGTCGGTTTCAGCGCGGGGACATCGGGCGGCGGGTCCGGCGGGCCTACGCCGATAATGTTGGCCATAATCCATTTGCCGCGTGTCACTGGCGAGGTTCGTTCCGGCTTCGCGGTGGTTGTCAGGATAGCTGCCTTTCCGAGCAGACCTCGACGAACATCCAGCTCCGGAGGGAGAATGACGCGCCGGAACTGGCTCCCATAAATTCCCGGAATGCCGTAATGCTTGGCAAGCCGCTCGTTGACATAGGTGTCATTTGCGGTCAGCAGGTCCACGACATTACGGTCTTCACTGACAATACTGTTAAAGAGCAGCTCCACTTCGCGTCGCTCCGCCTGTCGCAACGGATCGTCGAAGTTCGGATACAACAAAGGCAGCGGGCCAACCGCCTGCATGCCGCGAAGGTTCAGCCATTGTCCGGCAAAGTTAATTGCCAACGCTTCGGATTTTGGATCCTTGAGCATTCGACGAACCTGCGCTTCCAAAACCACGGGATCCTTTAGTTGCCCCTTGCTCGCCAGATCAATGAGAGTCTGATCGGGGCGAGTGCTCCACAGGAAGAACGACAGACGTGACGCAAGCTCGATATCACTGATGCGATATGCCTGGCCGGGCTTCACGGTGGCCGGTTCCACTTCCATTCGATAAATAAACTTCGGGGAGGCCAAAATGCGACTCAGAGCTATTTCGATGCCATGATCGAAATCCGACTCTTGTCGGCCAGCCTGGTAAAAGTCCATCAGGGAGGACAAATCGTCGGATGTCGCCGGACGGCGGAACGCCTGTGTCGCCAGGTTCGTGATGATCTTCCGCGCACAAGCGGCTTCATCTGCGGGTCCTGTAGGACGGCAAATGAAAATCTTGCGGCGGCTGGCGGAATCCTGAGCATCGACAGCGTTGTACGGTCCCTCGATTCGGATGGTCCCCACATGAGGAAAGAAGGTGTAACCCGGCGTCGGACCTGTCTGAACAGTGTCGCGCAGAGGATGGATATCGATATCCAGGATCGGCGCGAAATTGGTCTGAAGGAAAGTTACAGCAACGGTATGCTGACCTGCCTTCGCGGCAAATCGAATTTGCATGGGGGTGCCGCCGCGGCCACCGCCTCCGCCGCCGTTTCCAGCACCTGCACCGTTTCCACCGGCTGCGGCCTGCGCTGCTCCCTGGCCTGCACCAGCGGTGGGCGTCTGTTCGCCCGCTCCAGCTGTTGCACCCGCTGCCGGAGCTGCGCCCGCAGCCGGAGCTCCGCCATTTCCAACGTTGCCGCCGCGCTGGCCGGCGTTCCCGCCACGCTGACCGGCATTTCCGCCGCGCTGGCCTCCACCTGCAGCCCCTCCGCCGCAATTACCGCCACCACCTCGACCGCCACCCTGCCAGTCCATAATCTGCAGCCGTTCGTTGTCGAGCAGGAACTCGATTTTTTCGCAGGGGACTGTTCCGAAGCCCTGGGGAGACATGTTGTCGCCAAATATGGGGGTCACCGTGATGGTGTATTCACCGTCGGACGGGAAGACATGCTTGACGAGTAATCCACCGCGCGTCCCCAACGGCATTCCCAATACGTGGTAATCCTGGGAGGTGTCTTCGGGGGCTCGATACACTACCAGCGACGGCGTTGTTGCATCGCCCATCGCGAGCCGGCTGATCTTTCCTGCTGCCGAAACATATGATTCCACAAGAGTTGACGAAAGTCCTAATGCAGCGGCGATGTTGTCGAAGCCACGCGTGGAATCGTCCGTCGGCAGGTATTTGCCGGGATCAATTTCGAGATCGAGAAGATCATGGATCACATTGCCGTATTCGGTTCGATTGAGGCGATGCAGTCCCGGAGGAGGCATGTAGGGAACCGCGTTTTTGTCCAGCTCGTTCTCGAGCCAGCCGACCAGAGCCATTGTTGCCGCCCGATCCGGGCGAGGGTTGCCAGAGGGGGGCATCATGCCCGCTCGGAGCTTGCGGACAATCTTTTCCCATGTCTGCGCATCCTTGCCAACATGCGCTGGATCCAGCTTATCGATCAGCAGACTTGCGACCCGGTCATCTTCGTTATGACAACCAACGCAATACTGATCGAGCATTTTTCGTTGTGCCGCGCCAACGGGCGCTGCTTGTGTCGAAGCAGTTGCGGGAGCTGCGGCTGGGCGCGGCGTTGTCGCCGATTGCCCGAAAAGGACGTAGGCGATCGACAAAATCGCCAGACTTCCCAATATCAGAACTTTCTTCTTCATGATGGATCGCTCCGGTTCACGAACTAATGAGTTAAATTGCCAAAAATACCTATGATCGGCCCAAAAAGGACTACGACGGAAACCGGCGGAAGGATACACCAATCGCGAGATTTTTCTTCAATTCGAGAGAACCTGGGTGAAATTGCGACACGCGATGGAATTTCGCTCATTTTCAGATATTTACCGCCGGTCCGCCTGGCTTTTTCGGTCCTTCCATCATACTTCCGACCGCGCTGCTTTCTAAGCATTTACTTAATGTCGCTGAACTTCTGAAATCTGAGGCTTTTTGCCGCCAGGGCACCAATAGACCGGTGAATTTGCTCGCATGGTAGTGTATGTCCGGGAAACCACACGTCATGAACCTGCGAGACATACGGATACTCTATCTACGCGAGCTCCGGTCCGCACTGCGCGACCGAACCATCGTCACCGGAAGTATCCTGATACCAATACTTTTGTATCCGTTGATCCTTTGGCTTGCATATGCCGGGTTCACATTCGTTTCCGGTCAATCCGCGGATCTGAAATCCCGCGTCATGCTTAAAAACGTTCCGGCGGCACACGCGTTTCTGCACCAGCAGCTCCAAACCGATCCCAGGATTGAGCTCAAAAATTCCAGGGACCCCCAGCATGAAATTCGTAATGGCACCCTGGACGCGTTGGTTGAATTTATCCCCGACGACACTCCTTCCGGTTTGGATGCCAACTTTAAGGCACGAATCATGTTTGACGAATCCCGTGACCGCAGCGATACGGCGGAATCGCGGATAGAACAAAAAATTGTCGAATACCGCACGAAGGATCTCGAACGTCGGGCAGGCCAGCTTGGCATATCGAGGGCGGCATACCAGGATTTCTGGGTCGATACGGCAAACATCTCCAGCAACCGTCAGATGGCACAGTTTCTTCTTGGCCTGATGTTGCCCACTTTCCTGTTGGTAATGCTTGCCACCGGTGCGATGCATCCGGCTATCGATTCCACAGCGGGTGAACGAGAAAACTCCACCTGGGAAACGGTGATGACTCTCGCGACGCGGCGAAGCAATGTGCTGATTGCCAAGTATTTGTACGTCGCGACCATGTCGTTTACCGCAGGTCTGCTGAATCTGATGGCAATGATGTTCTCGCTGCGGGCCATGCTCACTCCGATATTCCGCCGGAACGGATCCGACGTGTCGATTTCCATTCCAATGGAATCGATGCCGATAATCCTCCTTGGTGCATTGTTAATGGCGCTGCTGGTGTCGGCGGTGATGATGATTCTGGCGTCGTTCGCTCGCACTTTCAAGGAAGGCCAGTCGATGGTCAGCCCTTTCTACGTCGTCATTATGATCCCCCTGATGTTTCTCAGCGCTCCTGGTATCGAATTCACAACCAAGCTCGCTCTCATTCCGATCATGAATGTCACAATGATGTTTCGAGAAGCGATTCAGGGCACCTACCATTGGCCAATGATCGCCATTACAGTCGCTGTCGAAATGGCTTGCATCGCTGCAGCAATGTTCACCGCAACACTGCTCTTACGGTACGAGGACGTCGTGACGGGCACATACTCCGGAAGCTTTCTTAAGTTTGCCCTGGCCGGGATCAAGCAAAGAGGATCCTCACGATAATGGTCGCCCCAATTTCCGTTCGCGACCTGTCGAAAACCTTTTATGACGAAGGACGCGGCGAAATACATGCCGTAAATTCCGTTAGTTTTGAGTGTCACGAACGCGAAGTTTTTGGCCTGCTCGGAGCCAATGGCGCAGGAAAGACGACCACCCTTCGAATGCTTTCCACGATTATTACTCCGAGCTCTGGCGCAGCCTCTGTTCTTGGCCATGATGTCGTCACAGATGCGGAAGGCGTACGAAAGAATCTGGGATTCTACTCCGCGAGCACGGCGCTTTATCCCCGACTCACCGCGCGTGAAACCATCGAATTTTTCGCGCAGATCAACCAGTACCCGGCCGATCACGTCACGGACCGCGTCAATTCTCTAATCGACCGATTCGGTATCACGAAATATGCGGATTCACGGGTGGACCGGCTCTCGTCCGGAATGAAACAGAAGGTTTCGATTGCACGAACCATCGCACACGATCCCCGAATCATCATTTTCGATGAACCAACGGTAGGACTCGACGTGCTCAACGCGCTCGAGGTTCAGGAATCGATCCGTCAGCTTCGATCGGAAGGCAAGACGATAATTTTTTCAACGCACATCATGAGTGAAGCGGAAAAGCTGTGCGATCGGATCGCGATCATCCACGGCGGCCGCATCCTTGCATGCGACACGCTTGCGAACCTGCGTGCCGCGACCGGCGAACATTATCTCGAAGACATTTTTGTACATTACGTGAAGGATCCCGTGAATCCGGTGAATGGAAAATGAACTGGCATCAGTTCCGCCTTCTCTACGTTCACGAGATGCGAATGCTCCTTCGGGCACGTCGCACCATCGTTCTCTCCATCCTGTTACCGGCGCTGGTCATGCCGATCATGCTGCTCGCATCGAGGTACTCCAACGAACAGCGCGTGCAGACTCTCGCCGACACAACATACAAGTTCGCCATTGTGGGGCCGCTTTCCGTTCGAGTACGCGGTCTCATTGAACGGACAAGAAACCTGCATTCCACATCTACCCGCCCATTCAAATTCGCCGAAATCCTTACGGAAGATCCTGCGAAAGCCCTCGAAAACGGCGACATTCAGTTCTACATCCGCACACGGACTGCAGAGGAGGCTGACAAACTTTCGGATGCTCCAAAGGATCGGCTCAGTGGCGTCCCCACGGTCACGGTTGTTTACCGTGGCAATCAGGATGTGTCCAGCAACGGGCGCGAACGGATCGTCGAGCTTCTGGAACTCGCGCGCCAGGGCGATACGGAACTTGCTCTTGGCCGGCATGGATTCGCGGGCGATCCCCACCAGCTTTTCGTCATCAGCACGACAAATCTTGCAACGGGAGGACAGGTCACCGGGCTGAGCGTGGGGCGGCTGATCACGGCCATACTGGTCATGTTGATGCTTACCGGGGGATCCGTGGCGGCTCTGGACATCATCGCCGGCGAAAAGGAACGCGGTACGCTCGAGACTTTGCTGACAACAGCGGCGGGAAGAACGGAAATCGTCGCAGCGAAGCAGTTCGCAATCAGTTCCGTTGCGCTGGCGATCACGTTGATCCAGGCACTCAATTTCCTCCTGTACATCAAATTGAAAGTGATTAACCTGCCGGAAGGTTTTCGATTCGAGTTGTCATCCAGCATGGCGATCACGCTGCTGCTGTTGTTTGTCCCACTCGCCCTGACGTTGGGATCGGTTCTGCTGATGCTGTCTGCATATGCGAAGTCTTACAAGGAAGCTCAACTTTATTTTTTCCCGGTTTACCTGCTGAGCCTTTTACTTTCGCTTACTTCTTTATTGCCTGGCATTCCGCTGCGATCCGCGATTGCAATTATTCCCATCGCCAATGTCAGTGTCGCGGCACGCGAGATCCTCGTCGGAAGGCCGGACCTTCCAATGATCCTCCTGACGTTTCTGGTCATGGTGGGTTTCGCGTCCTGGCTGATGCGCACCGCCAGGCTGATGCTCTCGCGTGAAAACATTGTTCTACCCGCACACGCGGAGCCCGCCGAATTCATTGGTGGCAAGGCTCTGTTTGCAAAGCGCGTGATGCGATGGTTTGCACTGCTGTGGGCGGTGGAATTTGCCGCGGCGGCAAATGTTCCGGCCCTGGCTTCGTTTCAGCGGCAGATCGTATTCAACGAAATTTTCCTGATGTTGGGTGCCAGCATACTCATTGTCAGGATCTACAAACTCGATCTTCGCGATACGTTTTCGCTGCGCGCCGTAAAGCCGGTGGTATGGCTCGCAATTCTTTGCGCGATTCCCACAGCCAACTCGGCGGCGGTGGCGGTTTTCCGATTGACGAATATTTTCGTTCCCGTCTCCGAAGAAATGTTGCGCAGTACGTCGGAAAGTCTTATCCCGGCAGGAATGCCGCATTGGCAGCTATTCATCTTTCTTGCGGTACTTCCGGCATTGTGTGAAGAAATCGCTTTCCGCGGGATTCTGCTCAGCGGATTACGTCATCGTCTGCGGCCCGTGATGCTGACCATCGCCGTTGGGCTGGTGTTCGGATTGTTCCATATGACGTTATTCCGTATTGCTCCGACCGCGGTGCTGGGGGTCATACTGACGGCGATCGCACTGCTGACGGGATCGATATTCCCAGGAATGCTTCTTCACATGGGAAACAACGCGTGGGGGGTCTGGGCGGGACTGCATGATTTCGATGCCGATAACTTCAGCCCATGGCATTCCGCAGGAATGATTACAGTCTTCGCGCTGTCCATGTGGATCATATACCGGAACCGCGTGCGGTCTGGAATGAGCCATACACGTTCGTAGCAAGCGCACCAAAACCAACCAGGACGAGAACAAAATGGATCAGGCCGCCAATATACGGGAGGTTGATGGCGATGAAAGTCAGAACCAGACCAACGAGCAATGCCAGTGCAACGGAACCCATGCCGTCACCCTGCGATGTGAGAAGCGTGCGACCAATGAAATTCGCGACCACGATTTTTGCCAGATAAAGCCCTACCAGCCACGTCACAAATCCGACCAGGGCGACAGGTATTCCAATCAGGGTGATGGCCACACACAGTGCCGCGATGGGCGTGGCGAAGACGAGCAGGAATCCGATGCCTCCGGATTTCAGCACGGAAACAATATCGGAGAAGCCCGCGTGTCGGAGTTTCGGAAAAATCAGCAGGAGCAGAATTCCTGCGACGAAGGCCGCCGCAACATGCAGCAGCTCGGAAAAATAGAATCCGACCCTCGAGTACCGGCTCGGCCCGGGCTTCGTCACTTCGACCGACTGCTTGCCTCCGATCATGGCTGAAGGATCGACATGGACAGCCTCCGCTCGAGATACATAGGACGTCAGATCCCCTGTAATACGCGCCGACGGAAGCACGGACAGGTTTCCGCCACGGAATGTCACATTGCGTCCGACGCTTCCGGCGATGTCTGTCATTCCGAACGCGTAGAAACTATGGGCAACGGCTCCATTCATATGGGGGTTACCGAACCCCGCTGCATCACCACCGATGGTTGCGTCCTTTCCGATGATGACGGACTGACCGAACCCCACCGCATTGCGCCCGACCTTGCCGTCGATCTGAATATTCTGGCCACCTGCAAGAATGCTGCCCTCGACAGTTCCCGTCACTTCGATGTTTGTCGCACCCGTAATGACGTTTCCCTTTATGGTTCCATGGATCGTGACGCTTCTCGCGAAGGCAATGAGATCCCCATTGACCGTACCATCGATAACGACGGTGTCTCCAGCCGCGAATAGGTTGTCATCCACAGTCTCATTGGCCCGCAACGTGACGTTCTTGTTCTCTCCGGCAACTCGCCTGTCCATGGCGAAACCTGGAGCTGCCGAAACGATCAGAAGGATCAACCCCAGTGCCGATACCATCGCGCTCCGGCTAACGGATCTCCGCAGCAGCATCACAATTCCGGTAACTATCAAAACAATCAATGCGACGAAACTGAGACTATCGGCAAGCGCTGTCATGCTGGAAACTCCTTCTGCCGCAAAGAATGCGATGGTGCTCATGAGCCAGTTCAAACTGCCGGAAAAATTCGAGGGATTCAGCCAATCGAGATTTACAGGAATGGATGGGAGGGCGAGCTGTTCCGGCGACGACATTGCAATTCGGATCAGCGCCGATAAACCGATCAACATTCCGCCCCACTTCACGATATCCACCGGGCGTGCCGCCTCCATGACCGGTTCAGCGGACGGGTCCAGTACCTCCGCAACGGAGAGGCCCGTCATATCGATCTCCTGAATGCTGGCAATCAGCAGACGATTTTCTTCACGGAATGCCGCAGACATCGCCCTGCAGTGCTCGCAGATTTTCAGGTGATCTTCGACCTTGCGGGACTCCAGCTCCGTCAGTTCCCCGTCGACAAAAACCGACCACGTGAATTCAGTTAGACATTCCACGGTATTTCTCCTTTTGTAGCTTCTGGCGCAGTTGCTGCTTGGCTCGAAATATCAAAGTCGCAACCAGATTTCGACTCAACCCAAGAGCCGATGCGATTTCGTCGTAGCTCATCTCGTTGTAGTACACCAGCACAAGAGGTACGCGATACTTGTCTGCCAGCTGCCCGAGTGCATCACGGACATCCTTTCCCCGTTCTGCAGTCAGGATCTCCGTCAGCGGTCCGGGACCATTCGAAGGCGAATCCAGACTTTCTGAAGACGCGAGGTCGAAGAGTCTTCTTTCGGTTCCGCGCCGCCGCAGAACGTCAATGCAATAGTTGGTTGCGATTCCGGATAACCAGCTCGAGAGGGGCAGTGACGCGTCGTAGGTTGAGATTCTGGCTTGAGCACGCAGAAATACTTCGTGTGCGGCATCTTCAGCAGCATCCACGGAGTTCAGCAGGTATCTGCACAGTCGAAGCACACGACCATGCTGCGCTTGATAGATGGCTGTAAAATCCTGTTCCGAGTTTTCCATAGGTATGGAGGGTTCCATCAGCACTGACATGCTTTTACTACGAACCATCCCGCGGGAAATTACGAAAAATCAGTACAATGCCGGAGCATGATTTCAAGTCACGAGGTCCGCTGGTTTCTTGAAGGCGGTATCGATCAGCATCCGGCGTTGCGGCATTGGGTCGAGGAAGACGCGAAGGATCCTCAATGGATCGGCCGGCTGGGTGGGAAACCTGACGCGTACCTGCTTATCCCAGGTGCATCCGACATGGGAATCAAGTGGCGCGAAGGTCAGCTGCAGATTAAGGGGCTGGAATGTGCCCTTGGAACGCATAAGTTCACCGGATCCTTCGAAGGAATCGTTGAGCGCTGGATCAAGTGGGGCTACGAGGGCAAATCCGTGGAGGGTGCGTTTTCTCAGTGGTTCAAACCCTCGCAGGACGCGCCGCGAATTGTTGAAGTGCACAAGACACGCTGTCTTCGCAAAGTGCGGCTAAACCCGTTTGCGGCAATGCCGATCGAAGTGGATTCAAAAACTTCCATTGATCGTGGAGGCGCACTGGAGGTTACGGACTTGCGTGTTGGAGTTCAGGCATTCACGTCGGTCGCATTTGAAGCGTTTCCCAACGATTCCGGAATGCACCGGGATTTCAGCGTATTCGTGAATGCATTTCTGGGAAGGCTGAGCAGTGTGGAACTGACGGAATCCAACTCCATGAGTTATCCGGCATGGCTGCAAACGCTGGGATGACAGGGCAGAGCTGCATACCGACCTGCAAGAAGGATTTATCCCAGCCGGACTTCGCGTCTCGAGAATATGATGCAACCGATAATGAAGAAGATTGCGCAGTAAAGCAGGTTTTCAAGAAGAGTTTTCGATAGCGCACTGCGATCCAGCGCCATCGTCGCATCAACAGCATTTACGAATACGCTCTTAAAGCCTGGTGGTACGACCCAATTCAGAACGACTCCAAGCATGTGTCTCCACGGAATTGTCTGATCTTTGAGCAGCGTCACGAAGTCGGGGATGAAATACATCACGAATGAAACTCCGGCAGCGACCATCCAGCCGCCGATTGTTCCAAGAGCAAGTGCAAGGGCGCTGTAAAGCATGATCGCTACCATGGAATGCAGAAGGGCAAGCCACAACAGGCTGGAAAAATGGAACCCGAGGTACTGACCTGCTGCAAATTGTATCGCAACGCCAACGGCCATGGACATCAGGCCAAACAGCTGTATGGCCAGCCACTTCCCGAGCAGCAGTTCCCACCGCGCGATGGGCCGCGCCAGAACGGTGATAATTGTTTTGGACGAAACTTCCGAAGCCAGCACATTCGCACCTAACAGAATTCCAAAAAAGATAGCCAGTGTCGTCCAGGTGCTCAGGCCATTTGCAAAAGCGCGGGGCCGATTCCGTTTAAACTGCTCTTGAACTTGTTGAGCTTGCATTTCGAACTGCTTGCGCTGATATTCCTGCATTTCTTCGAATTGCTTTTGTTGCTCCGCCGTCATGCCGGTGGGAGCCTTTCGCTGGCGTTGCCCAAAACCCGCGATGTTGGGCGCGGCATCCCTGAAAATGATTTGCGGGGCAAGTTGAAGGCCGACGATGAGGATGGCGACAATCCAAAGGTACATCGAGCGGGCAAACAGGATCCCGCGGAATGCATTTTTGAACACCAACAGAATGCGATCCATCAGGCCCTCCCCACATGCTTCATGTACGCATCTTCGAGAGAACCGGTGCGCCGGCGTTTCATGCCGCCAATATCCAGCGGAAGGGAAAGCAATGTCTTGAGCACATCCCGCTTGTCCTCTGTGGTACACAACAGGACGGCGTCCTCACCGTTGACACTCACCACACTGCACTTCGTACCCAGAACCTCAAGAATCGAATTGTTGAATCCGGCGACTTCGATTTCCCATTCCTGGCTGTCGTTGGAAAACGAACTGACCTGATCGGAAAATGCGACCTGTCCCTGACGCACCATCACGACTTCATCGCAGGTTCGCTCAACGTCCGCCAGAATGTGGCTGCTCAGGAACACCGTCTTCCCTTTCGCTTTCTCCTCGCGAATGATTTCAAGAACCAGACGGCGGCCTTCCGGATCCAGACCACTGGTAGGTTCGTCGAGTATCAGCAGTTCGGGCTCATGCAACAGAGCCTGCGCGAGTCCAAGCCGTTGGGTCATCCCTTTGGAAAAACCGGAAGCCTTGCGGTTCGCCGCGGCGGTGAGTCCCATGCGCTCCAGCTGCAAAGGCACCGTTCGGGAGAGCACGTCTTTCGAAACTCCTGCCAGCCGTCCGTAATAATTCAGTGCCTGAGTTCCTGTATAGAACGGATAGGTGTGGAAGATTTCGCATTGATATCCCACACGGCGGCGCAGCGATGCCGATCCGGTTGGCTGACCAAACAGTCGGATGGTTCCATGGTCGGGCTTCAGGAATCCCAGCAGCGAATGAATCGTTGTCGTCTTTCCCGCTCCATTAGGGCCCACGAATGCGACAATGCTTCCCTTCTTCACGGACAAGTTCAGGTTGCGCACCGCAAACACCTGGGATCGTCGTAGACCGGAACGATAGGTCTTTGTCAGATTTTCAATTTGAATTACAAGTTCACTCATAGGGCAAAAGACTTCTCAATTTCCGTCTGTACGCTATTGGTACGAGCGATCTCCGTTTAAGTTGCGGGAATTCGCGAGCGGGCGGGGATCATGAGGGCAGTCCCTGAGCGGACCGCCCCAATGATTATTTAGCGAACTTTTTTCACACCTTTAAAAACGACCGGCTGTTCGGCGTAATTGCCGACAGCGATACTTTTGGCGACGGTGTCTTCGACGACTTTTCCAGTCAATGTCGTCCGGCCTTCACCTTCTCCTTTATCGTTTAGCCTGAATTCAAATACGGTAAACGGCAGGTTCGTCGGACTGGCAGTTCCGGTCGGCTTCCACCACTGTTCGCTCCAAATGCCGAGACGACGATCCGTGGCGAAAATGATGCGCTCGCCACCATCCGGCGATGTTATTCGGTAGGCGAGCTTGATGGAGTAGCCCGCACTTTCAGAAGTCCAGAGGATTCCAACGCTGCTTGTCTTCTGCAGCGCCGCAGCCAAACTGGTTTCGGGAGTCTCCGGGGGAATTTCCACTGGAGCTACTGGAGCGGCACCACCTCGGCCACCACGTCCTCCGGCTGCGGCTCCTGCGGCGGCTGGAAGAGGAGGCGCCACAGCACCGTCGGCTGCAGCTGGGGGATTAGCGTCGGCCGCAGGAGGATTCCCACCGCGTCCGCCACCACCGCGACCACCGCCCGCTCCGCGCGGAGCGGCTGCAGCTGCCGGGGGAGCGTCACCGTTAGCCGGCGGCGGAGCTGCACCTCCGCGGCCTCCACCACCTCGGCCCCCACCACCCGCGGCAGGAGGTGCCGCCTGCGCCACAACGGGAGGAGGTGGAGGAGCCGGATGAAGCCAGGCGTTTAAAAGCTGATCGCGATCCGCATCGGTCGACCACTTCAATAGTTCAATTCGAATGGCGTCACCTGCGCCACTGACGTTGCTTGTGGTTGCGGTATAGCGCGCGACAAGCACCGGTGCCTGCGCTGTCAGAAGAAGCGAAGCAGCGATGATGCCAATCGATACGAAAACTATGGTAAGCCGTATTTGAATCGTGTTGGTCCGCACGGGAATCTCCTTCACATAACCGAAATCTATTTCACTGCTGCCAAACCCTGGCTGACTTCAATGGAAGTTCCCCAGGGATCGGTGAGCTGGATGACGGAAAGGTTGGCGGATGTTGAAGTGCTGATTGCACCTGTGCCGTCAAACTTTCCACCCGCGTCCTGATATTTCTTCACGAAGGCCGGAAGATCTTTCACTTCGAAACCCAGCAACGCGAACGAATGTCCTTTCATGGGAGCTATCGGGTCTTTCGTTTCATGAAATACGATTCTCGCGCCGGGAATATCTCCAACCGTGTCCGATCCGCTCCGGCTAAGCGTTGCGCCAAACCATTTTGCATACCAGGCTGAAACCTCTGCAGCGTTGGCAGAGTTCATGACAAGTCCATCAGCGGCGATGGGAACAGACAGGTTCTTATCTTCAATGATGCGAACCTGAACGTCATCGGGACCAAGCAGCGTCACATCCTTGAATTCCTTCATCGGCTCGATTCCTGCGGCTTTCCACTTTGCCAGCGACTCCTTGAGGTCTTTCACCTTGAAGGTGATGAACTCGACGGTCGTACCGTGATTGCCTGGTGTCGGCTGAGCCGGAGCCGCCGGCGTTGTTCCTCGCGGCGCACTGATGAAAAGCAAAACGCCGGGAAACTTCATCAGCTTGATGTTCGCAAGAGCCGCCGGCTCGCCGCCAAGGGTTGTCCAGAACTTGTTTGCCACATCGACATCTTTTGCTCGAAAGATATGGTGACCCGCAGAAACCCCTGCGGCGTTGGGGTTGGGAAGCTGCGCCGCTGATGTTAGAGCCGAACAAAGAATGGTCGCCACGAAGAGTAGGGGTTTCATAGTTCGCGCGATCATATATCAGCGCGGGCGCTTAGGCAAAGAACGCGGGAGTTTAGTTATGAAATGAGGGGACAGTCCCCTCGTTCCCTCATTTCCCGACCCAGGACCTGCCTACTCATCCAGTTCACAATTGCTTCGTCGTGTGAAATAAACCGGCTCTGGATGGGAATATGAACAGAACAATAAGACCAATCGCGTTTATCTTGTTTTCGTCTGCATGCGCTCTCATCTTTACCACAAGCTGTTCCCTCAAAATCCGCCATAAAACACCTACTGGCGGAGCCATAGCTCATCCTCCTGAGGACATTGCTGTCTCGCCGAATCAGATCCGGTTGCGGATGCGTTCATTGGTAGAGCCGTTTTCAGGAGAGATCGAACAAGCTGCAGATACGATCGTGGCGGGAACTTCAGATCGCTCAGTGAAGCGAGTGGCGATCCTGTGGAAGATCGAAGCCGTGCCGACGATGCGGAGTACTTTGTTTCAGCCGGATCCTTTCACTGCGGTTTTCGACACCTGGGTATTTACGTATCAAATGGCCAATTATTTTCAAACCGGGCCGGGGCGGGCAGCTCTGGGCAGCGCTGCTCCCATCGCAGTGGACACATCTCTTAAGCTGGAGGCCGAACTCGCAGCAGTAGCGACAACGTTCACCATCTCGAAAGACATCACCAAAGTTCGAGCAACCGCAAAGCAATGGGCCGTCGATCATCCTATTCGCTATGCGATACGTGACCGGGAAACAGCACTCAGCCGAGTGACGGAGCATGATGCGGGAGTCGAATGGGTCGCAGGAGAGGTCATTGCAGAAATGGCTGCGACCGCGGATGACCTTCATCGCGAGATCCAGGTCTACAGCAATCAACTATTCCGCCAGGCGCGATGGGAGACAGAACTTTTCAAGCTGGACCTTCCGACCGACGAAGTTCTGCCACTTGCAGAACGCGCAGTGAAGTCGAGTGAACGAGCCGCGACGACCCTGGATCAACTGACCCCGTATCTTGCGACAGCGTCTACCGCTGCAACGACCGCGGCAACCGCTGCGACAAAGGCGGCGGATGCGGCTTCAAATGCGACATCAAAGTTGCCGCCGGACATAGCGACCCTGGTGACTTCCGAGCGGATGGCCGCCGTGGACGCGATCGGTCAGGATCTCCGCCAGACCTTAACGTTTCTCCAGGGTGAGCGCATTGCTGCCCTGAAGCAAATCACCGAAGAACGTATTGCTGCCATGGGCAACATCAACGACGAGCGCATCGACGTAATGAAAGATGTACGTGATATCGCAGCCAGTCAGCGTCTCGCCCTCAGCAAGGATATCGAAGTCTCGACGATGAAGGCTGTCGACCATGCCGCCTGGCGCGTGGCCGAGATTATCGGTGGGTCACTGGTTGCTGTGTTTGCGGCAGCAGTGCTGTTGTTGTTTGTGATCCGCAGATTGTTTTTCTCTCCAGGAGAACCCTACAAAATGATTCATCGAGCCGCATGAGCACGGTCGCATCTATTGAGAACCTTCGAGCTTGCTCGTTTCGTATCGATGAGAAATTTCGTTGGATCGTCCTTATGCATGAGCGACAACAGGAAAATCCTGAGGTCGGCTCCTTTAGAATGTCGCGGAGCTATTTCCGTATAACGGAAACTAAGGAGTGATGGAATGTGCGCGCTTTGAGTTTAATGGTAATCCAGTACGTCCGGGATATGCCCCGAGCCGTTGCGTTCTACCGCGATGCGATGGGGCTTGACGTCATCATGGAATCTCCCGGTTGGAGCATGCTGTCATGTGGTGGGGCACGCGTCGGGTTGCACCTGATCGAGCCGGGCATAAGCGAGGGCCCGGCACCGCATGCTGGGTTGAGTCTTGAAGTCCAGGATCTGGAGGCGGCGATAGCGGACATTCGTAAGGCCGGTGGCAGACTCCGAGAGATTCGAGAGCCGGAACTCCCGAATATTCCTGTTCGATTGGCAGTAGTGGAAGACTCTGAGGGAAACGTATTTGAAGTCGGTCACATGGTTGACCGTGAAGGCCGATACATTTCTGCCCGCCAGACCAGCGCCTGATCAAACCTGCGGACTACAGGTTTCACCGAATCTGTCCTTGTCGCAGGTCACGCCCTAAAACCAGGCAGGCGTGCGCTCGAGTGCGCCATCACGTTTCAGCGTTGCACCTTCATCTTTTCCAGATGCAAGTCCAGCCACTTTAGAGCTTCGTAATCACTTCCTGACCGTTGATGAAGTCGACGTGTCCCCCGGGAAACTGGAGGTATGTCTTGTCCTTTTCCGGAGTTCCCAGCGCTTTGAACATCGGCTTCTGGCTGGTCTCCACGGGAGACATCGAGTCGTCTTTTCCGCTCATCATCAATACGGGAACCTTCAGCCGCGGCGCATAATTCCACGAATCGACGATCGCACAGGCATTTGGCGGCATGTAGCCTAAAGAAAGAAAGACCGCCGTCTTGAAACGCGGTTCGGGGCGACGACCTTCAATCCCAACCCCGCAAGAAGTTGTCGTAAAGCGGGCCCATTCGGCACTAGCTGCTCCAGAAGGCGCCGGACCAAAAGCACAATCCGCGAAATCGAGGAGCTGTTACGTTCCTGGGTACGGGCGCCATTGCGAAGATCTAATTCTGTCTCTTCGAATTGATCGCGACGGCCACCGATTATGGCCAATGTCTTACATATAGGTACAGCGCGTAGGGTGTTCGGCAAGTAGTGCAAACGGTCCAAACTTCAGAAAGGCTTTCTCAGAATGGAGTATGGCGTTTGCGTCCACAACGACGGTGATTGGCGCGTAAGGGAGCACGGCGGATCCGGACTCTGAAAGCTCGTTTCGTAAGGCTAAGCCTGAGGGGGCGTGCACATCTTCATATTGATATCGAGAAGCTCACTTACCGGCTGCCAGCGATCTTTACCCTGAAATCGGTCTCCAAGATCTGCATAGGTTCCGGGCACGCTGAGAGGAACAATCGACCCGTCTTTCGGAACACGTTGAAGTTCTTTTTCACACAAGTGACACGTCACGAATGTGCTGTCAGGTGCATCGCCAATCGACACACTGTGGACCGTCAGGACCTGATTGTTTGTCATCTGCGAAGTATACAGCCATAAAGAGATGGAAGTTACGCGGACGAAAGGCACGGTCATCTGCCCGATCCCGCTCTCCGATCTCTTGGGATGCATCGCTGAATCTGTTCGACGGTCCGCCATTCCCGAACATCCCCAAAGCACCGTCGCGCGTTTCTCGGGACGAATGTTTTCTCAGGCGCTCGCTGAATACTCTCCGGCCAGTGAGGAACGGCTGCCGTTGCTTGTCCACCGGCCGGCA
>Ga0068864_100001159_pt1 | contig 21922 bp, 20 predicted proteins | sample KBSSwiS72_FD_66586 | JGI IMG/M metagenome (GOLD analysis project Ga0068864, IMG submission 66586) | Switchgrass rhizosphere microbial communities from Kellogg Biological Station, Michigan, USA - KBS Switchgrass S7-2 | ecosystem: Host-associated > Plants > Roots > Rhizosphere > Soil ... | reverse complement strand
CGCGACCTGGACGTACCTGGTGCACGACAACCCGTTCGGCTCCGACATGGACCGCCTGGTGAACCTGATCGGCCGCGGCCTGCGCAAGTCCCGCAGCTAGCGCCGGCCAGGCCCGATCGGCAAGATCCGCCGGTCAAGATCAACACAACTGTCCGACAGTTGTGGGGTGGGAGCGCTCCCGACCCCCAACATGCGGATATTTGTGTTGATCTTTAAGCGCATGGGGTCGGCCGGGCGGCTACTGCTCCTGGTCGGTGGGGCGGATCAGCATCTCGTTGACCGCGACGTGCCGCGGCCTGGTAACGATGTAGGTGATCGCGTCGGCGATGTCCTCGGCCTTCATCCGCTCCATGTTGGCGAAGCGCTGCCGCATGCCCTCCTGGACTTCCTCGCGGTTGTGGCTCGCCAGCTCCGTCTCGACCGCGCCCGGCTCGACCAGCGACACCCGGACGTGGCGGCGCGTGACCTCCTGCCGAAGCGCCTCGCTGAACGCCCCGACGCCGTGCTTGGTGGCGTTGTATACGCCGGAGCCGTTGCGGGCGACCCGGCCGGCCACGGAGCTGATGTTGACCATGTCAGCGACGCCGCGTGGGCTGGTCTGCGCGGCCTGCAGCAGGTGCGGCAACGCGGCGTGGGCGCAGTAGAGCAGACCGAGCACGTTGAGCTCGACCATCCGCTGCCACTCCGACAGCGGCGCGCCGACGGCCGGGCCGAGCAGCATCACGCCGGCGTTGTTGACCAGCGTGTCCAGGCGACCGAACTCGGCCACCACGCGCTCGATCGTGTCGGCGGCCTGCTGCTGGTCGGTGACGTCGGCCTCCAGGACCACGGCGGTGCCGCCTGCGTCACGGATGCTTGCCGCCAAGGCGTCCAGCCGGTCCTTGCGGCGGGCGGCGAGCGCGACCGACGCGCCCTGCGCGGCGAGCGCGATCGCCGTCGCCTCCCCGATGCCGCTCGACGCCCCGGTCACGAGGGCCACCGTCGTGTCCAGTCGTTGCGCCATGATGCCTCCCGCGTACAGGCTAGTCGAATCGATCGGCAGCTATCTCAGCGGCGGGCGCACCGCGGGCACGTGCCGAAGACCTCGAGCGTGTGGCTCACATCGGTGAAGCCGTGTTCCTGGGCGAGCCGGTCGGCCCACCGCTCCACCGCGGGACCCTCCACCTCGACGGTGGTGCCGCAGGTCCGGCAGACCAGGTGGTGGTGGTGCGAACGGCCGCACAGCCGGTACAGCTGCTCCCCGCTGGGCAGTCGCATGGTGTCGACCTCGCCCGCGTCGACGAGCAGCTGCAGGGTGCGGTAGACGGTGGTCAGGCCGACCTTGGCGCCGCGCTCCCGGAGGTCCACGTGCAGCTGCTGCGGGGTCCGGAAGTCGTCCACCTCCTCCAGCAGCGCCAGCACCTCGCCCCGCTGACGGGTATTGCGGGCGCCGGCTGGGGAGGTCTGCGTCACGCCGGCAAGTGTACGCCGGAGCGCACGGATAGATCTTGATTGAGACGCGGCGGTCAGGTGGCGGCGCGGTCGCTGCTCGCGCCGTCCGCCTCGTCGTCCAGCGCGGCGGTCAGGTGGCGGCGCGGTCGCTGCTCGCGCCGTCCGCCTCGTCGTCCAGCGCGGCGATCAGCTCGTCGCGGGCCCGCGCGACCCGGGACCGGATCGTCCCCACCGGACAGTCGCAGATCTCGGCCGCTTCGGCGTAGGACAGGCCCAGCACCTGGGTCGCCACGAACGCCTCCCGGAACGGCGGGGTCAGGTCGGCCAACAGCCGGCGCAGCACCACGCCCTCGTCGAAGAAGGTGACCACGTCCCGCGAGTGGGTCGCCTCCGCCCAGTCCGGGGCGGTGGACTGACGCGGCCGGCGCATCGCCGACCGGACGTGGTCGGCTGCGACCCGCCGGGCGATCGAGAGCAGCCAGGTGCGGGCCGACGCCCGGGCGTCGAACCGGGCCAGGGCGCCCATCGCGCGCAGGTAGGTCTCCTGGCTCAGGTCGTCGACCTCGCCCGGGTCGGACAGGTGGCCCAGGAACCGGCGCACGTCCGCGCTCGTGGCCGCGATGAACGCGGTGGCCGCGGACCGGTCGCCGGCCTTCGCGGCCAGAGCCAGGCGGGTCACCTCGTCGTCGCGGCGCTCGGACATGACCGAAACGGTAGCGAAACCGGAAGCCGCATGGGAACCGGAGGGTCATTGTGGGCGACTATGGCTACGTGGGGGGTGACGACGTGGGGTGTGCGGAGTGTCGTGAGGCGCTGTCGGCGCGGCTTGACGGTGAGGACGACCCCCGCGAGCGGGCCGAGGTCGACGCGCATCTCGCCGGCTGCGCGGAGTGCGCGCGATGGCTGGACCGGGCCAGCGTGGTGAACCGGATGGCGCGGATGAGCACGGTCGCGCCCGGTCCCGGCATCAACGACGAGGTGCTCGACGCCGCGCCGGGGCGGGGCCGGCGGCGCTTGGCCGACGGGCTACGGGTCCTGCTCGGCGCCCTCGGGTTCGCCCAGTTCGCGCTGGGGATGGCCCAGCTGACCACGTTCTCGGCGATCCACGACCACCTGGGACTGTCCGGGGCGCCCGACTCGTCGCACCTGTGGCACGAGTCGGCCGCGTGGAACGTCGCCATCGGCGCCGGCTTCGGCTGGATCGCGGTCCGCCGGACCCGGCCGGCCGGGCTGATGCCGCTGATGACCGCGTTCGTGGTGCTGTTGACCCTGGTCAGTGTCGGGGACCTGTGGCAGGGACAGGTCGACCGGACCCGCCTGATGAGCCACATCATGGTCGTGGTCGGCTACCTGGTGCTGGTCGCCCTGGGCCGCCCGGAGCTTGACTTCAGCGACCCGCCGCGCAGCCGCGTATCAAGGCCGGGATGGCGGGTCCGGTTCGAGGATCCCGAGCAGGCGGCGGCGACGCGTCCCCGCGCGGCCCGCAACCTGCCGGCCCAGTCCGCCCGCCACGACGAGGCCGCCTGACCGTCCCCGTGAGGTTCGCGGACTAAGGGCGTTCGAGGGCCACGGCGAAGGCGAGCACGGCGAAGATCGCGACCGTGATCACGTGTACCGCCGTGCACCACAGGCAGATCGCGCCGACGCCGAACAGCTCCGCCCCGACCAGGTAGACCACGAAGGCGACCCCGACCACCGCCGCGCCCAGCCGCACCGTACGCAGCCGCGGGTCGCGCCACGCGTACGGCAGCGTCAACGCGACCATCGCCACGAAGAACGCCAACCCGTAGAGCGCGACCGGGATGCCGAGCATCGACGCGTACGCGCTGGTGGTGACCTTCGCGCAGTTGACGCTGGCGGTCGCCGGGCAGGCGAGCACCGACCGGGTCGTGAAGTGGTCCACGGTCAGGTAGACCGACACGGCCAGCCCGGCCACCGACAGGGCGAGCGTGGCGGTGCGGGCCCAGGCCGGGGTGGAACGGTCAGCCATGCAGCTTCGCCTGGTACGCGGTGACGGCGCTGGACGTGCAGATCTCGCCCGGCTGGCCCCCGGTCGCCTGGCACAGCGCGGCGGTGAAAGCGTTGGCCGACCCGAGGATGGCCTTCGCGACCGGATCGTCCGGATTGGACAGAAGACCGGCGATGTCGATGCCGGGCTTGCCCTGCAGCACCTCCGGGCTGTAGCTCGCTCCCTGCATCAGGTACTTGTTGGCGATGTCGAGGAACGGGATCCCCCCGGCCGCGTCGGAGGAGACGTACGGCGGGGCGTTGTAGGTCTTCATGAGCTGGTTCTGCGCGTCGGTCGGGGTGTCCAGCGGCGCGTACCCGTCGCCCTGGCGCACGTTGCTGAACGTCTCCACGCCCTGGAACGCGAGGTACTGGCTGGTGTACGTGGCGCCGTGGAAGGAGAGCGTCGCGGTGCCGGGGAACGCGTCGATGGTGCTGGATTTCGTCTCGCCGAGCCCTGTGAACGTGCCGAAGCGGGACAGCGCGACCGCCAGCCCCCAGCGCTGGGCCGCGCAGTACGGGCAGTACTCGGCTCCGATGTAGACGACCAACGGCTTTCCGTCGGCGGTCAGGGCCGGCTGGCCGCTGATCGCCTTGGGCAGGGTGTCGACGGCGCCGAGGCCGACCTGGTCGAACATGGCGGCCGGCACGTTCTTGACCGCGTCCAGCACTCCGTCGGAGATCGGGCTGGCCGGTGCCGTGTCGGCCACCGCCGGACCGGCGCCACCAGCGGTCAGCTTGACGATGACCAGGCCACCGATGATCACCAGTACGGTGGCGACCGCGGCGGCGGCCAGGGCCATGCGTCGCCGCTGCTGGGCCAGCCGGGCCTTCCGCAACGCCTCCGCCTGTCGCTGCCGCCGGTGCTCCAGGCGGGCTGCCTTCGACATCGAACACCCTCCACGCGATTCCGGTCTCCGACCGTACTCATGCGGCGGCGAATTTCCAGTCCTGATCGGATGATCAAAGCGAGTTCCCAGCGAACTAGCAGGAACTCATCGGGTGAATGCGGCCAGGAGTCGCTGCGCGGCCAGGGTGGGGGTGAGGGTGCCGGCCAGCACCGCCCGCTCGACCTCCGGGGTGAGCGCGGCGACGGCCGGGTGGGCGCGCAGCTCGTCGAGCACGGCGGTGCGCACCATCGCCCACACCCAGCCGACCTGCTGCCGGCTGCGCTTGCGCTCCAGCTCGCCGTCGGCTTCGAGGGAGTCGCGGTGGCGCACCAGGCGCTCCCACACCTCGTCCAGCCCGGTGCCTTCGCGCGCGCTGCAGGTCAGCACCGGCGGCGCCGCGCCCGGGCCGTGGATGAGCCGTAGCGCCGCGGACAGCTCGCGCGCGGCCGCCTTCGCGTCTGTCTCATGTGGACCATCGGCCTTGTTGACCGCGATCACGTCGGCCAGCTCGAGCACGCCCTTCTTGATGCCCTGCAGTTGGTCGCCGGAGCGGGCCAGGGTCAGCAACAAGAAGGAGTCGACCATCTCGGCCACCGCGATCTCGGACTGTCCAACCCCGACGGTCTCGACCAGCACGACGTCGAAGCCGGCCGCCTCGACCACGACGATCGCCTCCCGGGTCGCGGTGGCCACACCGCCGAGGGTGCCGGCGGTCGGGGAGGGGCGGACGAACGCGTTCGGGTCGGTGGCGAGCCGGGTCATCCGGGTCTTGTCGCCGAGGATGCTGCCCCCGGTGCGGGTCGATGACGGGTCGACCGCGAGCACGGCCACTCTTTTCCCGGCAGCGGTCAGGTGACTGCCGAGGGCGTCGATGAACGTGGACTTGCCGACGCCCGGCACGCCGGTCACGCCGATCCGGCGGGCCCCGCCGGCGGCCGGGGTGAGGCGGATCAGCAGCTCCTGGGCGAGCTGCCGGTCGTCGGGCCGGGTCGATTCGACCAGCGTGATGGCGCGCGCGATCCACGAGGCGTCGCCGGTGCGCACCCCGTCGGTGTACTCATCGACCGAGGCACGAGGAGTCACAGCGGGTGGCCGAGGCGCTTGGCCAGCTCGGTCAGCAGGTCCAGCGCGGCGTCGGCGATGACCGTGCCGGGCGGGAAGATCGCCGAGGCGCCGGCGGCCCGCAGCTCGTCGAAGTCCTGGCTAGGGATGACCCCACCCACAATGATCATGATGTCGTCCCGGCCGAGCTTGCGCAGCTCGTCGCGCAGCGCCGGCACCAGCGTGAGGTGTCCGGCCGCGAGCGAGTTGACGCCGACGATGTGCACGTCGGCCTCGACCGCCTGGCGGGCCACCTCGGCCGGGGTCTGGAACAGCGCGCCCACATCGACGTCGAAGCCGAGGTCGGCGAAGGCGGTCGCGACCACCTTCTGTCCGCGGTCGTGCCCGTCCTGGCCCATCTTGGCGACCAGGATGCGCGGTTGGCGCCCCTCGGCCCGCGCGAACGCGGCGGTGGCGGCGCGGACCCGTTCGATGTTGCTCACCGCGCCGGCCTCGTCTCGGTACACGCCAGCGATGGTACGGATCTGCGCGGCGTGCCGCCCGTACACCTTCTCCAGCGCGTCGGAGATCTCGCCGACGGTTGCCTTGGCCCGGGCCGCGTTCACCGCGAGGGCCAGGAGGTTGTCATCCATCCCGCCGCCACTGCGGCCGGCCGCCGCGGTCAGGGCGTCCAACGCCTCGGTGCACGCGACCTCGTCGCGCTCCTCGCGCAGCCGGCGGAGCTTGGCCATCTGCTGCGCCCGTACCGCGGTGTTGTCCACCTTGAGCACCTCAACCGTCTCGTCGGCGCTGGCCCGGTACTTGTTGACGCCGATCACCGGCTGCCGGCCGGAGTCGATGCGGGCCTGGGTGCGGGCGGCGGCCTCCTCGATGCGCAGCTTCGGGATGCCCTCGTCGATGGCGCGGGCCATCCCGCCGGCCGCCTCGACCTCCTGGATGTGGCCCCAGGCCCGGCGGGCCAGGTCGTAGGTGAGACGCTCCACATAGGAGCTTCCGCCCCACGGGTCGATCACCCGGGTGGTGCCGGACTCGTGCTGCAGCACCAGCTGTGTGTTGCGGGCGATGCGGGCCGAGAAGTCGGTCGGCAGCGCGAGGGCCTCGTCGAGAGCGTTGGTGTGCAGCGACTGGGTGTGGCCCTGGGTCGCCGCCATCGCCTCGACGCAGGTACGCACGACGTTGTTGAACACGTCCTGGGCGGTGAGCGACCAGCCCGAGGTCTGGCTGTGGGTCCGCAACGACAGCGAGCGCGGGTCCTTCGGGTCGAACTGCCGCACCAGCTTCGACCAGAGCAGCCGGCCGGCGCGAAGCTTGGCCACCTCCATGAAGAAGTTCATGCCGATGGCCCAGAAGAAGGACAGCCGCGGGGCGAACGCGTCGATGTCGAGGCCGACCGCGCGCCCGGCCCGGATGTACTCGACCCCGTCCGCGAGGGTGTACGCGAGCTCGAGGTCGGCCGTCGCCCCGGCCTCCTGGATGTGGTAGCCGGAGATGGAGATGGAGTTGTACCGCGGCATCCGGGCCGAGGTGAAGGCGAAGATGTCGGAGATGATCCGCATCGACGGGCCCGGCGGGTAGATGTAGGTGTTGCGGACCATGAACTCCTTGAGGATGTCGTTCTGGATGGTCCCGGACAGCTGCTCCGGCGCCACCCCCTGCTCCTCGGCCGCCACGATGTAGAGCGCCAGCACGGGAAGCACGGCGCCGTTCATCGTCATCGACACGCTCATCTTGTCCAGCGGGATGCCGTCGAAGAGCTGGCGCATGTCGTAGATCGAGTCGATCGCGACACCGGCCATGCCGACGTCGCCGACCACGCGCGGGTGGTCGGAGTCGTAGCCCCGGTGTGTCGGCAGGTCGAACGCGACCGACAGGCCCCGCTGGCCGCCGGCCAGGTTGCGCCGGTAGAACGCGTTGGACTCCTCCGCCGTGGAGAACCCGGCGTACTGCCGGACGGTCCACGGCTGGGTCGTGTACATCGTCGGGTACGGTCCGCGCAGGTACGGGGCGATGCCCGGGTACGTGTCGAGGAAGTCCACATCGGACAGATCGGCGCCGGAGTACCGGGTCTTGACCGGGATCCCCTCGGGCGTCTCCCACGGCGGGCCCTCAGACGGGCTCGGGCTAGGGCTAGCGGCCAACGGCCCGAGGTCCACAGTGGAGAAATCGGGAATCATGACGCCACCCCCAGCTGACCGTGGACCTGCTCGAGCACGGCGACCGCGTCGCAGCCGGTGTACACGTAGGAGTCGATGCCCTCGTAGGAGGCCGGGCGGCCGGCCAACCAGACGTGCTCGACCCCGTTGGCGCGCAAGGATCCGGCGAGCTCGGCGGCCGCCTCGTACTCCTTGTCCGGGCCGCATAGACAGACCACCGACCCGGTGGCCTCCGCCGCCGGTACCACGACGGTCTCGACGCCGCCGGCGGCGAAGAGGTTGCGCGCGAACGCGACCCGGGCCGAGTTCGCGGCGGGCGACCCGAGCGCGGCCACGGTGACCAACGGCCGGGCCCCGGTGGCCGCGGCGTGGGCGTCGGCCGCGTCCCGCAGCGACTCGAAGGCCTCGGCGTACCGGTGCCTCGGTAGCCCACCCGCCGACGGGACCGGTCGTATCGGCTCGCGTGACGGGAGCACCTCGGTCAGGTTGGGGAACTCGCTCACGCCGACGATCGCGTCCCGCCGGTGGGCGATGTTGTCGGCCCGGGTCGTCCAGGTCTGCGCGAGCCGCTGCTGAACGAGCCCACTGCTGAGGGCGGCGCCGATCCCGCCCGTGCGCTCGATCTCCTGGAAGAAGTCCCATGCCGCTTGGGCGAGGTCGTCGGTGAGCGCCTCCACGTAGCCGGAGCCGCCGGCCGGGTCGGCCACCCGGCCGAGGTGCGCCTCGTCCAGCAGCAGCGACTGCGTGTTGCGGGCGATCCGTCGGCCGAACGAGTCCGGCCGGCCCAGCACCGCGTCGAACGGCGTCACGGTCACCGCGTCCGCCCCGCCGATGCCCGCCCCGAAGCAGGCGAGCGTCGTGCGCAGCATGTTCACCCACGGGTCGCGGGCGGTCATCATCGCCGCCGATGTGACCGCGTGTTGACGTTGCTCGGCCGGGGCGGCGCCGCAGGCCCGCGCGACCCGGGCCCACGTCCGCCGCGCGGCCCGGAACTTGGCGATGGTCAGGAACTGGTCGGCGCTGGCCGCGTACCGGAACTCGAGCTGGCCGAGCGCGGCGTCGATCGACAACCCGGCGTCGGTCAGTGCACGCAGGTACGCCACGCCGGTCGCGAGCGCGACGCCGAGTTCCTGCGCGTCCGACCCGCCCGCCTCGTGGTAGGGCGTGGCGTCCACGGTGAGCGAGCGCATGGTCGGGTGCTCCGCCGCGCATCGGCGGGCCCAGGCCACCGCCGGGGCGAGATCCGGCTCGTCGCCCCCGCGGGCGGCCCAGCCGCAGGGGTCGAGTCCGAGGTTTCCCGTGGCCGGGGTGCCGCGGTCGGCCGCGATCCGCAGCAGCGCGGTCGCGGCTGCGTCGGCCCCGGCCGGGCCCGCGTCGAGCACGATGCCGGCCAGGTCGAGGTAGAACCCGTCGAGGATCTTCGACAGCGCCGTGCCGAGGTCAGCCGGGTCGTCGGCGGCCCAGCCGCCGGGGTGCAGGTCGAGCCAGATCGAGGTCGTCCCGCCCTCGAGGTCGTCGACGATCGCGTTGCGGACCGCTCCGGGGTCGGTCCCGCCGTGCCGCTGCCGCACGTCCCACCCAGCGGTGGCCGTCGATGCTGCTCGGGGTGCCGGCGGGTACAGCGGCGCGATCCGGATCCCGTCGTAGGTGGTGGTGGAGAGCAGGTCGTCGACGGCTTCCGGCGGCGTGTCTTCTCCGACGCGAGAGCTTGCCGAGCGTCCATCAGCTCCAGCCACGCCGGACTTTCGCAGCACGCCGAGCGCGAGCCGGCGCCACTGGTCGAGCGTGGCCGGCTCGAACTCGGCGGCGAGGCTCAGCTGGTCCGTCATGAACGGATGTTAAGGTCCGGCACCGGTACGGGGGCTAGAGGGTGCGCGAAAATGTGGGCTTTCTCAGATCTTGGCGCTTGGTGGTAGCCAGGGCTACCACCAAGCGCCAAGATCTAGTCCACTTCTGCCAGGGCCTGGGCGAACTGGGCCGCGTACAGGCGGGCGTACGCGCCGCCGGCCGAGACCAGCTCGTCGTGGGTGCCCTGCTCGACGATCTGCCCCGACTCCATCACCAGGATCGTGTCGGCGTCGCGGATCGTGGACAGGCGGTGGGCGATCACGAAGCTCGTCCGTCCACTGCGGAGTGAGCTCATCGCCCGCTGGATCAGCACCTCGGTTCGGGTGTCGACCGAGCTCGTCGCCTCATCCAGGATCAGGATCACCGGCTCGGCCAGGAACGCCCGGGCGATGGTGACGAGCTGCTTCTCCCCGGCGCTGATGTTCGAGCCCTCGTCGTCGATGACGGTGTCGTAGCCGTCCGGCAGGGTCCGGATGAACCGGTCCGCGTGGGCCGCCTTCGCCGCCTCGACGATCTGCTCGCGGGTCGGGTTGTCCGCACCGTAGCCGATGTTGTCGGCGATCGTTCCCCCGAACAGCCAGGTGTCCTGCAGCACCATGCCGATGCCCTCGCGCAGCTCGTCCCGCGACATGGTGGCGATGTCGACACCGTCCAATGTGATCCGTCCGCCGGTCACCTCGTAGAACCGCATCAGCAGGTTGACCAGGGTCGTCTTGCCGGCACCGGTGGGGCCGACGATGGCGACCGTGTGGCCGGGCTCGGCCGACAGCGACAGGTCCTCGATGAGCGGGCGGTCCTGCTCGTACCGGAACGAGACGTGCTCGAACGCGACGTGTCCGCGCAGCGGGGTGGGCCGGGCCGGGTCGGCCGGGTCCGGCGCCTGCTCCTCCGCGTCGAGCAGCTGGAAGACACGCTCGGCCGAGGCGACGCCGGACTGCAGCAGGTTCGCCATGGCCGCCACCTGCGTGATCGGCTGGCTGAACTGCCGCGAGTACTGGATGAACGCCTGCACATCGCCGAGCGTGATCGAGCCGGAGGCGACCCGCAGGCCACCCACGACCGCGACCAGCACGTAGTTGATGTTCCCGATGAACATCATCGCGGGCTGGATGATGCCGGAGATGAACTGGGCCCGGAAGCTCGACCCGTACAGCCGGTCGTTGTGCTGCTTGAACGTCGCCACCGCCTCGTCCTGGCGGCCGAACGTGCGCACCACGTTGTGGCCGGTGTACATCTCCTCGATGTGGCCGTTCAGCTTGCCGGTGGTGGACCACTGCCGGATGAACTGGGGCTGGGCCCGCTTGCCGACCTGGGCCGCGACCACAATGGACAGTGGGATGGTGACCAGGGCGATCACGGCCAGCAGCGGCGAGATGACGAACATCATGACCAGCACGCCGAGGACGGTGAGCACCGAGTTGAGCATCTGGCTCAGCGTCTGCTGCATCGTCATCGCGATGTTGTCGGTGTCGTTGGTGGCCCGGCTGAGCACCTCGCCCCGCTGCTGCTGGTCGAAGTAGCTCAGCGGCAGGCGGGACAGCTTCGCCTCGACCTGTTCGCGCAGGCGGTAGACGACCCGCTGCACGACGCGCGTGGTCAGCCGCGCCTGGACGAGCAGGAACAGCGACGACAGCACGTAGATGAACAGCACCCACAGCAGCACCTGGCCGACGGCGGTGAAGTCGATGCCGTGGCCCGGGATGAAGTCGACGCTGCTCAGCATGTCGGCCGTCCGGTTGTCCCCGCGGGCCCGCAGCGCCGCCACGACCTGGGCCTTGGACACCCCGGTGTCGAATCGCTTGCCGACCCAGCCGGCCACGATCAGGTCGGTCGCGTGGCCGAGGATCTTCGGGCCGAGCACCGACAGCGCCACCGAGGTGATGCCGGTGACCAGTCCGACGACGATGAGGAAGCGTTCCGGCCGCAGCAGCGCGGCGAAGCGGCGCAGAGTGTTCTTGAAGTCCAGCGGCTTCTCGGTGGACATGCCACCGGCCATCCAGCGGGCCGGCCCCTGCACGTTCTGCGGTCCGGGCCGCCGCTGTGCCGCGATCGTCACTGGGCGGGTCATACCGCGGCCTCCTGCTCGGTCAGCTGGGAGAGCACGATCTCCCGGTAGGTCTCGTTGTCGGTCATCAGCTCGGCGTGGGTGCCCGTACCCACGACCCGGCCCTCGTCGAGGACCACGATCCGGTCCGCGTCGCGGATGGTGCTCACCCGCTGGGCGACGATCACCACGGTCGCGTCCGCGGTCTCCCGGGCCAGCGCGGCCCGCAGCGCCGCGTCGGTCGCGTAGTCCAGCGCCGAGAACGAGTCGTCGAACAGGTAGATCTCGGGCTGGGCGACGAGCGCACGGGCGATCGCGAGCCGCTGCCGCTGTCCCCCGGAGACGTTGCTGCCGCCCTGGGCGATCGGCGCCTCGAGCTGCTCGGGCAGCTCGGTCACGAAGTCGCGGGCCTGGGCGATGTCCAGGGCCTGCCACAGTTCCTCGTCGGTCGCCTCGGGCCGGCCGTAGCGCAGGTTCGAGGCGACGGTGCCGGAGAACAGGTACGGCTTCTGCGGCACCAGTGCGACCGTGCGCGACAGCAGGGCCGGTTCGAGCGTGCGCACGTCGACGCCGTCGACCATCGTCGATCCGCCGGTGACGTCGTACAGGCGGGGGATGAGGTTGATCAGCGTGCTCTTGCCGCTGCCCGTACTGCCGATGATGGCGGTCGTCTCGCCCGGTCTGGCGACCAGGTCGACCCCCTGCAGCACGCGCTCCTCCGCGCCCGGGTACTGGAAGTCCACGCCGTGCAGCTCGACCTGGCCGTGCCCCTCGAGCTGGGTCACCGGGTCGGCCGGCGGCACCACGCTGCTCTCGGTGTCGAGCACCTCGATGATGCGCTCGGCGCAGACCTCGGCCCGGGGCACCATCACGAACATGAAGGTGGCCATCATGACCGCCATCAGGATCTGCAGCAGGTACTGCAGGAAGGCGGTCAGGGCGCCGATCTGCATGTCGCCGGCGTCGATGCGGTGCCCGCCGAACCAGAGCACGGCCACGCTGGAGACGTTGATGACCAGCATGACGGTGGGGAACATCAGCGCCATCAGCCGACCGGCCTTTGTGGACACGTCCATCAGCGCCTCGTTGGCGTCGGCGTACCGGGCCTGCTCGCGCTCGTCCCGGACGAACGCCCGGATCACCCGGATGCCGGCGATCTGCTCGCGGACCACCCGGTTCATGGTGTCGATCCGCTCCTGCATGGTGCGGAACAGCGGGCGCATCTGCACGACGATCGCGGCGACCGCGACGATGAGCACCGGCACGATGACGAGCAGCGTCGAGGAGAGCGGAACGTCCTGGCGCAGGGCGAGGATGATGCCGCCGACACACATGATCGGCGCGGCCACCACCAGGGTGAACGTCATCAGGACCAGCATCTGCACCTGCTGGACGTCGTTGGTGGTACGGGTGATCAGCGACGGGGCGCCGAACTGACCGACCTCGCGCGACGAGAACGTCTGGACGCGGGTGAACAGCCCGCCCCGGATGTCGCGGCCCACCGCCATCGCGGTCCGGGCTCCAAAGTAGACAGCCAGGATGGAGCACGCGACCTGCAGCAGGGTGATCGCGAGCATTCCACTGCCGATCCGCATGATGTAGCCGGTGTCGCCGGTCAGCACGCCCTTGTCGATGATGTCGGCGTTGAGCGTTGGCAGGTAGAGCGTCGCGATCGTCTGGATGAACTGGAACAGCACGACAAGGGTGATATCGCGCCGGTAAGGGCGTAGATACGTTCGGAGCAGGCGGATCAGCACGGGGAGTCTCCGGTCGTCGTTCTGATGAGTAGGCCGTCGAGAAGCAGGGAGACCAACTCCTTGGCGTCGAGGGGTTGGTCGCGGGTGAACGGACCCGCCGTGGCGAAGATGCTGAACAGCAGTTGCTGGGCGACCTCGGCCGGGCTGCGCCGCAGCAGCGCCCGGTCGGGCTCGATGGCGCGTGTGATGGCGTCGACGATCTCCCGCCGGCCGCGGTCCATCTCGGTCATGAAGTCCGGGTCGACGCGGTCGCGCTCACCGGCGAAGCTGCGGATGGCCATGATCAGGGGGCGCCGGGTGGCGACGCCGGCCATCAGAAGCTCGGCGATCGTCTCCATACGGTCCCGCAGGCTCTCGATGAAGTGCAGCGAGTCGACGACCGATACGACCGGCTCGGGTCGGAACACCTCGATGATCGCGGCCCGGATCAGGGACGCCTTGTCGGGGAAGACCCCGAAGATCGTGCCCTCGGCCACTCCGGCCGCGTCGGCGATCTGCCGGGTGGTGACCGACGGACCGTGCTCCACCAGCAGCGGGATGGTCGCCTGAATCAGGGCGGCCCGGCGGTCGTCCGGCGAGAGCGCCTGGACGCGCTTGCGGGGGGCGTTCATGGTCCGGAGACTAACTGAGCGAGTACTCACTCAGCCAGCGATTTTCACTCACGGCGTACGAGGTGCCGTCGTGCCACCGGGAGCACTCCCGGCGCCGTGCCTCCGCACAGTCGTGCGGATCATGAGGGGATTGTGCGCGGCCGGCGCGCAGCCTACCGTCATGCCAGACGCCTAACACCGCAAGGTTTCCCTCGATCGACCTCTCTGCAGGAGGAGCAATGGCTGTCGAGCTCACCGACGCCCAACGGCGCGTGATCGGCGCGCTGGCCGACACCTACGTCGCCGCGGTACCACCACCGGACGGGCGGGACCCGGACGGCTTCTACGCCCGTACGGGCAGCCAGGCCGGCGCCCCGGTCGCGGCCGAGATGGCGCTCGGCCGCATTGACCCGACCCTCGCCGCCGGACTGCTGATGCTGATCGACGCGCTGGACCAGATGGGGTTCGCCGACACCCCGGTCGAGGGCAGGGAGGGCATCCTCAACGCGGTCGCGGCGTCCTCACCGGAGGCCGGCGCGGGGGTGGCCGGGCTGCGCACGATGATGCTCGCCTTCTCCTACTCCATGGTGGACGAGACCGGGACCAACCCGTTCTGGCGCACCATCGGCTTCCCGGCTCCGGGCACGGCGCCAGCGCTGCCGCACCAGATCACCCCGGAGCAGGCCGCCGACGCGGAGCCGATCGACGCCGACGCGGTCGTGGTCGGGTCCGGCGCCGGCGGTGGTGTGATCGCGGCCGAGCTGGCGGCGGCCGGCAAGAAGGTCATCGTCCTGGAGGGCGGCGACTACTTCGACGGCGAGAGCGCGCTGCAGCTGGAGATCCTGGCCGCGCCGAACGTCTTCTACCGCGGCGGCGGCATGACCACGACCGCCGAGGGCAACGTGAACCTGTGGGCCGGTGCCACCCTAGGCGGCGGTACGACGGTGAACTGGTCCAACTGCGTGCGCCCGCCTGCCTCGCTGCGGCGTACCTGGGCGAGCCAGCACGGAGTGTCCGGAGTGGACGGTGCCGAGTTCGACGAGCACCTCGACGCCGTGCTCAACCGCATCGGGGCCAACGAGGACGCGAGTATCTACAATGGACCGCACCTGCGGATGGTGGACGCCGCGCAGAAGCTCGGCTGGTCACACCGGCGGGCGATGCTCAACCTCAACGGGCGCCTCGTCGAGTCCGACCGCGGGTCACTGCTGACCTACGGCGACCGGACCGGGGCCAAGCAGGGCACGCTGCGCACGTTCCTCGTCGACGCGGCGGCCAAGGACGCGCGCATCTTCACCCGGACCACGGCGACCCGGATCCTGACCCGCGACGGCCGGGCGGTCGGCGTACTGGCCAGCCAGACCCGCGCCGACGGCTCGGTGGCGCAGGTGACCATCAACGCGCCGATCGTGGTCGCCGCCTGCGGCGCCCTGGAGACGGCCGCACTGCTGTTGCGCTCCGGCATCGGCGGTCCGGCCGCCGGACAGTACCTGCACCTGCACCCGTCGATACTGCTGACCGGCCGGTACGACGCGCCACAGAACCCGTGGCAGGGCCCGATCCAGTCCGCGCTGGTGGACGAGTTCGCCGATCCGGCCGCCAAGGGCGAGGACGCGTCAGGGATCCTCATCGAGTGCATCGCGTCGCAGGTCGGCGCGACCGCGGCCACCCTGCCGTGGAACGGCGCGGCCGAGCACAAGCGGCGGATGGCCTCGATGTCGCACATGGCCGCGCTGGTCGCCATCATCGCCGACCACGGCAGCGGCCGGATCACCATCGACGGCGGCGGCAACGCAGTGCACCACTACCCGGCCGACGACCCGCGCGACCAGGCCGCCTGGTACAAGGGACTCGGGTTGCTGGCCCGCATGCACGAGGCCGCCGGCGCGTCCGAGATCTGGCCGCTCACCCCGGCCGCGCCGACCATGACCTGGCGCCGCGGCGACGACCTCGACGCCGCGATCCGGTCGTGGCAGCAGGTGCCGCTCGGCTACGGCGGGCACTACCTGGGCTCGGCCCACCAGATGGGTGGGGCGCGCATCGGCACCGACCCGCTGACCAGCGTGGCCAAGCCCTCGGGCGAGCTGCACGACGTCAGCGGAGTGTGGATCGGCGACACCAGCGTGTTCCCCACCGCGCTGGGCGTGAACCCGATGGTGACCTGCATGGCCATGGCCCGGCGTACGGCGACCAACATCGTCGGCTGAGGTTCTTCGCAGACTCGGGGTCCGGGCCGCATGATCGCGTGGTGAACACCGCGCAGTGGATCGCGGCGGTCCGGGCCCGCGAGTCGGCCCGGCCCGACCGGCTCTTCGACGACCCGTACGCGCATGCGCTCGCCGGGACGGACGGGTACGCCGCGATGGCCCGCTCGGAGGCCGCCGCCGGCGGTGAGAACAGGATGATCCCGGTCCGGGTGCGCTGGTTCGACGACGCCATCGTGGGTGCTGTCGAAGACGGGTTCCGGCACGTCGTGATGCTCGGGGCCGGGCTCGACACCCGCCCGTACCGCCTGTCGGGGGTCAAAGACATCCACTGGTACGAGCTGGATCGGCGCGACGTCCTCGATGCCAAGGCTGCTGTACTGCCTGCAGTCTCCGGCGTCGCGTCGGTGGAGGCCGACCTGGAGCGGGAGCTTCCGCTGGGAACGTTCGACGATCCGGTCGTATGGGTCGCCGAGGGCCTCTTCTTCTACTTCGCCGAATCGTCCATTGTGGACCTACTGCGGCGGGCCGCCGAGCGCAGCCCGACCGGTAGCGTCTTCCTGGCCGACGTGATGGGCACCGCGGGGATGGACGGGCCGGCGCTGCGGGCGTACCGCGACTGGTGTGAACGGACCGGCAACCCGCCACCGTTCGGATGTGACGACCCGGCCTCGCTCTTCGCGCGGGGCGGGTGGCGGCTGGACGCGGCGAGTCCGCCCGGCGCGCCGGATGCCAACTTCGGCCGCCTCCCGCCGTTGCCGTCCGGCCTCGTTCCCGGTGCCCCCCACTTCGTCCGCGCCAACCTCCCGCGTTGATCACGCCCGCGGCGCAGGGTCAGGCCAAGAGGCGACGGCGGTGCGGGCCTAGCCCCCGCGACGAGCAACTCGTGAATGAGCGGGAACCGGAAGCGGAATCGACCACTCGGCAGGAATAGACTTCCGTCATGCGCAAGCTCGTCCCCGCGCTCGTACTTCTGCTCGCGCTCACCGGCTGCGCGACCGCCGCCCCGGGTGCTCCAGGCCCCGCGCCGGCGCCCCCAGCACCCACGACGGCTCCGGCCCCGGGATGTCCTCAACTGCTCAACCTCACCCAGACCGACACCGGTACGAAGTGTGTGGCGCTGGGCGGCTCCGTGGACGTGGCGCTGGGTGGCCTGCCGGGCCAGGAGTGGGCGAAGCCCCAGCTGTCGGCCGCCGGAGTTCTGGAGCACGCCGACGTGTCCTTCGCGGGTCCGTCGTACACCACGTTCGCCGGCTACAAGGCGGCCGGTGCCGGTAGCGTGGACATCACGTCGTCCCGCGGCGCCTGCCCGCCGCCATCCCCCGGATCGGCGGGCTGTCACGCACAGCAAGGTTGGCGGATCACCGTGACCGTCCGGTGATCGCCAGCTATCGTTCGGTATGGATGTAAGCCAGATCGACGATCAAGGAGATCGACCATGGTCACCGTCGGGATTCTCGCCACCTTCAAGGTGAAGCCGGGCCTGGAGAACGAGGTCGCGGACTTCCTCCGCAACGCGCTGCCGCTGGCTGAGGAGGAGAAGGACACCACCGCGTGGTTCGCCATCAAGGTTGACGACAACACGTACGGCATCTTCGACGCCTTCCCGTCGCAGGAAGGCCGGCAGGCGCACCTGCAGGGGAAGATCGCGGCCGCGCTGATGGCCCGCGCCGGTGAGCTGTTCAGCGAACCGCCCTCGATCAGCCCGGTCGACGTCCTCGCCGCCAAGCTCCCCTGACCCGGCCCACGTCGCCGCGGTCATGGGGCTAGTGTCATGATCGCGGCGGGCGTGGCTCGGTAGCATCGGCGCGTGGACCCAGCACTGCGCGCCGCGGCCGAGGCGGCGACCGGCTTCATGCCACCCGATGAGGGGCTCGCCCTGTACGCGGCGGCGAGCCGGGCCTCCGCGAAACCAGGTCCGCTCGTCGAGATCGGCACGTACTGCGGGAAGTCCACGCTGTACCTGGCGGCGGCAGCGCGCGAACACGGACGGGTCGTGGTGACCGTGGACCACCACCGCGGCTCGGAGGAGCACCAACCGGGCTGGGAGTACCACGACCCCGGCCTGGTCGACAGAGGCGTCGGCCGCATCGACACGCTCCCCCTGCTGCGCCGTACCCTGCACGACGCCGGTGTCGAGGAGAGCGTGGTCGCCGTGGTCGGCGCCTCGACCGCCGTTGCCGCGCTGTGGTCCACCCCGGTCGCCCTGGTGTTCATCGACGGCGGTCACACCGAGGCGGCGGCGCGGGCGGACTACGACGGATGGGCCCGGCACGTGATGCCGGGCGGCCTGCTCGTCATCCACGACGTGTTCCCGGATCCGGCCGACGGCGGGCAGGCGCCGTACCACATCTACCTCGAGGCGATCCACAGTGGACTGTTTGTGGAGGAGTCGGTGACCGGGTCGCTGCGGGTGCTACGCCGCGTCGAGGTGGACGCCGCAGGCGACGTCGATCGAGCTCGGCCGGACCGGTAGGTCGGCGGCCCCGAACACGGCCGTGGTGACCGGGTCGCCGGTCAGCATGGCCGACGCCAGCACAACCGCGGCCGAGGTCCAGGTGGTCTTCTCCTCGGGCCAGCGGGCGTCGTCGGGGTAGACGTAGCCCGTCCAGTACGAGCCGTCCGGGTCGCGCAGGTGCTGCATGTCCGCGAAAAGCACGGAGGCGCGCGCGTGGTCACCGGTCGCGCACAGCGCCAGCACCAGCTCGCACGTCTCCGCGCCGGTCACCCACGGCCGGTCGCTGACGCAGCGGATGCCGAGGCCGGGCACGACGAACCGGTCCCACTCGGCCGCCAGCCGCTCCTGCGCCGCCGGTCCGCGCAGCACGCCGCCGAGCACCGGGTAGTACCAGTCCATCGAGTACCGGTCCCGCGGCGCGAAGCTGTCCGGGTGGGCCAGTATCGCGTGGCCGAGGTTGGTCGCGGCGAGCTCCCAGTCCGGCTGTGGCTCGTCCCGAAGGCGGGCCAGTTCGAGCGCGCAGCGCAGGCTGTGGAACATGCTGGAGCAGCCGGTGAGCAGCGCCTCCTCGCCCCCGGGCGCCCACTCGATGGTGCCATCGGGGGCCTGCAGGCCGAGCACGAAGTCGAGCGCCCGGACCAGAGTCGGCCACATTTCGTCCACAAAGGACTCGTCGCCGGTGGTGAGCCGGTGGTGCAGCAGACCGACCGCCAGGTACGCGGAGAAGTTAGCCTCCCGTACCGGTTCCAGCACCCGGTCGCCCTCGTACTCGCGGTACCAGGAGCCGTCCGGATTCTGGACCCGGCGCAGCCACTCGTAGGCCGCGCGGGCCGCACCGGCGTGCCCGCCGCTGTCCAGCGCCATGGCCGCCTCGACGTGGTCCCACGGGTCGGTCCGCCCACCGGGGAACCAGGGGATCCGACCGTCGGAGGCCTGCACGTCCGCGATGGACTGCACGGTCTGCGCGGCGTCACCCGGGCTGAGCACGGTTACACCGGGTCCGGCTTGGTCAGGTACACCACGAAACTCTTGCCCAGCAAGGGGTTGAGGAGTCGCTCGGTCCTTCGTGTCCACCAGGGCCCCCGCATGATGTCGTATACCAGAAGTTTGTGGTACCACCTTGGTATCGCGGCGCGGTCGTTGTCGGGGCCGAAGAGGCACTTCAACCACCAGTACGGGGAGTGCAGCGCGTGCGCGTGATGGGTGGCGCGCGGCCGCAGCGACCGTTCCCGCAGGCGGCCCAGTAGCTGGCGGCGCCGGTAGATGCGGATGTGGCCGCCCTTGACCTGGTGGTACGAGTCGGAAAGGGCCCAGCAGATCCGCTCCGGCCACCATCGGGGGACGGTCACCGCGAGCGTGCCGCCCGGCCGCAGCACCCGGTCCAGCTCGGCGATCGCGCCGCGGTCGTCGTGCAGGTGCTCCAGCACCTCGGAGATGACGACCACGTCGAACGCGCCGTCCGGGAACGGCAGCCGGTACGCGTCCCCGACCATCGCGACCGCGACCGCCCCGGGACCCGCCTCACCCGCGTCATCCATCGCGGCGAGGATCGCGGCCACCCCGGCCACGTCGGACTCGTTGTGGTCCAGCGCGACGACCCGGGCTCCGCGCCGGTAGAACTCGAACGCGTGCCGGCCCGCACCGCAGCCCAGATCGAGGACCCGGTCGCCGGCGCGCAGACCGAGCTTGGCCACGTCGACCGTCAGCATGAGTCTCCGGCGATGGCCCGCCGGTAGACGTCGGCGGTACGGACGGCCGCGGCCCGCCAGGTGAACCGGTCGACCACCCGGGCCCGTCCGGCCGCGCCGAGGCGCGCCCGTAGCTCGGCGTCGTCCAGGGCCCGGCCGATCGCGGTGGCCAGGGCCGAGGCGTCGCCCGGCGGCACGAGCAGGGCGGTCTCGCCGTCGCGGCCGGCGACCTCGGGTAGCGCCCCGCCGGTGGTCGCCACCACCGGGGTCGCGCACGCCATCGCCTCGATGAGCGGCAGCGAGAAGCCTTCGAACAGGGACGGCACCACGGCAACGGAGGCGCTGCGCAAATGATGGACCAGGTCGGCGTCGCTGACCCGCCCGGTGAAGCGGACCGCGCCGTGCAGCGACCAGCGTTCGATCGCCTCCGCGACCGCCCCGCCCGAGCGCGGCGAGCCGATGACGACCAGCTCCACCGTCCGCTCGGTGCGCACCTTGGCGATCGCCTCGACCAGCGGTAGCAGACCCTTGAGCGGCACGTCGGCGCTCGCCGTCGTGACCACCCGGCCGGGTACGCGTGGCACGGACGGGTCGGGGTAGAACGCGTCGATATCCACCCCGACCGGGATCACGTCCATCCGGTCGGCCGGGATGCCGAGGTGTTCGGTGATCTGTTCGCGGGACGTCTCGGAGACCGTGATGACGTCGCGCAGCCGGCGGGCCACCCGGGCCTGGGTACGGGTGAACCCGTACCAGCGGCGCAGCGAGACGCGGCGGATGCCCTGTGCCGCCTCGAGCTCCAGCGCGCGGTCGATCTGCACCGGGTGGTGCACGGTGGTGACCAGCGGCAGGCCAAGGCTCAGCAGCCCGTACCCCAGGCTCTGGTTGTCATGCACCACGTCGTAACGCCCGCGCTGGGCGCGCAGCAGCCGCCCGGCGCGCAGTGCGAACGTCATCGGCTCCGGGAAGCCGGCCGTCATCATGGTGGCCACCTCGAGCACGTCCACCCAGTCGCGGTACTCGCCGCGCTTGGGCATGCGGAACGGGTCCGGCTCGCGGTAGAGGTCGAGGCTGGGCACCTCGACCAGGGTGGGACCGTCGTCCAGCACCGGGTAGGGCTGTCCGGACAGCACGTCCACCTGATGGCCGAGCCGCGCCAGCTCACGGCTGAGGTGTCGAACATAGACGCCCTGGCCGCCGCAGAACGGGTTGCCGCGGTAGGTCAGCAGCGCAACCCGCAATGGTTGGTCGGTCAACGGCGTCCTCCGCTCCACCGCGGAACACAGCGGAACCGGCGGCACTGCAGTCAGTCTAGACGTGAGACCTCTTCGCAACAGCGAGAGGTGCTTTGTGGACGGTGCTACGGCAGGCCGGTCGTCCCCCCATCGAGGACGAGCGACTGACCCGTCATGTAGCTCGATTCGTTGGACAGCAACCAGATCGCGCCGTACGCGACCTCCCACGGGGTAGCCTGGCGCCCCAGCGGCAGTCGGCGGGCCCGATTCGGGTTGGCCTGGGACGCCATTCGCCCCATCGGGGTGTCGACATACCCCGGCACGATGACGTTGGCCCGGGACCGGTTGGGCGCCAGCTCCCGGGCGGTCTGCCGGGCCAGGCCGAGCAGCGCCGCCTTCGACGAGTCGTACGACGGGACGCCGGTGCCCGCCCGCAGGCTCGCGGCCGAGCTGACGAAGACGATCGACGAGCGCGGCGCCAGCACCGGCAGGGCGGCCGCGGCGACGAGGAAGTGCGCGCGCACGTTGACCGCGAACGTGACGTCCCACTCCCGG
>Ga0068864_100001154_pt1 | contig 21990 bp, 18 predicted proteins | sample KBSSwiS72_FD_66586 | JGI IMG/M metagenome (GOLD analysis project Ga0068864, IMG submission 66586) | Switchgrass rhizosphere microbial communities from Kellogg Biological Station, Michigan, USA - KBS Switchgrass S7-2 | ecosystem: Host-associated > Plants > Roots > Rhizosphere > Soil ... | reverse complement strand
CTTCTCGGCGCTCTGGCGCTCCATGCGCTGGTCGCGTTCGGGCCTGCTCTCCCCCGTCTCAGCGAGGCACGGCTCGACGGTCGAGCGGTGGCCTTCGCGGCGGGGTTGGCGCTGTTCGCCGGCCTCATCATCGGAGCCTACCCGACCTTCTCATTGATGCGGGGCAATCCCGCTCCAGGATTGCGAGAGGGAGAACGAACCATCGGCGGCAGCCGGCGGTCGCAGACGATTCGTGGAGCATTCGTCGTGGCGGAGATCGCGCTCTCGCTCCCGCTCCTCGCTATCGCGGGACTCCTGCTGAACAGCTTCCTGCGGCTTTCCCGAGTGGATCCGGGATTCGATCCGAAGCAGGTCCTCACGCTGCGGGTTCAGCTTCCCTCGTCGCGCTACGCCAATGACACCACCATTTCGGGATATTGGGCCCACGCCATTCCGCTGGTGACACAAGTGGCGGGAGTCGTGGAAGCGGGACTCGGTTCATCCATCCCACCCGATGACCAGGGATGGAGCAACAACAATTTCGATCTGGTGGACCGGCCGGTTCCCTCAGGCACTGCCCAACCAACCTCGGCCTGGCCGAGTGTGACCTCGGCATACTTCGCTGCGCTGGGAGTCCCGCTGCTCGAGGGTCGACTCTTCACTCCGGGCGACACTGCAACGGGTGACAGCGTCTCGGTCCCACCGGTAGTGGTGGTGAGCCGGACCTGGGCCAGGCGTTATTTCCCGGAAGGCACCGCAGTTGGGCGGCGCCTCATTTCAGGCGGCTGCACGAGCTGTCCATTCACGACCGTGGTCGGAATCGTGGGAGACATCAAATACGAGGGACTGAGCGGCAGAGCCGATGCAGTCTACAGTCCCGCCACGGAGGGCTGGGGGCAGGACATGACTCTCTTCGTGCGCACTGCGGGCTCACCGGCTGAGGTACTCGATCGGGTCCGCGCAGCGCTTCGGTCGGTGGACCCCGATGTCCCGCTCGACGACGCCGCGCCGATGGAGGACCGGGTCTACCGGTCGGTGGCTCAGCCGAGGAATTGGATGGTGTTGTTGAGCGGATTCGCCATGACCGCGCTGCTTCTGGCCGGCGTGGGGATCTTCGGCATGCTTTCGTATACGGTGCGCGCTCGGCGCCGGGAAATCGGCGTGCGGATGGCGCTCGGAGCTCGTCAGCCTGTCGTGGTGGGCATGATCGTGCGGCGCGGCATGCGGCACGCATTGCTCGGCACGGCACTCGGCTTGGCTGCCGCACTCGCCGGAACTCGCGCTCTCCACAGCACGTTGTTCGACCTCAGTACCACCGATCCGCTGACCCTCGCCGCCGTCACGCTCTTGCTCCTCTGCGTCGCACTCGTTGCCTGCTGGCTGCCGGCCCGCCGGGCGGCGGCGATTGACCCGGTTGAGGCGATTCGATTCGAGTAACCGTTAGCCGTCAGCCGTCAGCGATCAACCGAGGCGATAGTTGCCGCAACTGGATTCGCTGACGGCTGACGGCCGACGGCTGATGGCAGCTCCAGCTCCCAAACCTGCCCCACCAATCCCTCCCCGAAAAGCTGATGCGGCTCCTCGTGGACCAGCTGATAGCCCGCTTCCTCATACAGGTGCCGAGCGGCGTGGAGCACGTCGTTAGTCCATAGAGTGATACGGCGGTAGCCGGCCTGAGTAGCGAAGCGGGTGCACTCGGCCACGAGCCTCCGCCCAATGCCACGGCCCCGCGCGGAAGGTTCCACCAGTAGCAGGCGCAGCTTGGCGGTGTCTGATCGTTCCGGGTGCTTCACCAGGAAGACCGATCCCAGAATCTCTCCCTGATCGCCCTCGGCAATCCAGCAGCGTTCCCTGGCGGGGTCGAACTGTTCGACGAAGTCGGCCACGATTCGTGAGACCAGCGCCTCGAACCGCCAATCCCATCCGTATTCCTGCGCGTACAGCGCGCCATGCCGGTGCACCACCCATCCCATGTCGCCGGCTCGAGGCTCGCGCAGCAGGATGATTCCGGGCCTCGGGGAAGATTGCTCCAAGGCCGGATTGAGTTGCCGCTGAACCGTCTCCAACGCTTCGACCAGCTTCGCCTGACTGGGTGCTGAAAGATCTCGCAGCCAGGTCTCTACCTGGCGATCCGCCTCCGCGTCGAGTGACGCGAAGGCGCGCCGGCCCTTGGGTGTGAGCCGAAGGGAGCGCTGGCGGCGATCCGTAGACGCGGAAACGCGAGCGATGAGACCGCGGCCTTCGAGACCCCGAAGCAGGCGGCTCAGATACCCGGCATCGATCTCGAGTGCCTTGCCTAGTTCGGTAGCTGTTGAGGTTTCGCGATTGGCCAGCTCGTAGAGGAGGCGTACCTCGGCAAGAGAGAAGGGACTGGCGAGCAGGCCCTGGTTCAGGACTCCAATCCGGCGGGTGTAGAACCGATTGAATCGCCGGATGGCGTCGACGCGGGGATTGGGGGATGCGGGCATGGGGCCTCGACCACGTGGCTGATTAGGACAATGTCAAGCACTTACTTGCTTCTGTCAAGTATATAACCAGAGCACCGGTTCGGGAGGCGGGCCTCCTCACCCGTCTGGTGCGGCGAGAAACGGTGCTGCGGTAGTATGGCCTGCCGGCTCGGAGAACGATTAAGCTTAAAGGTGGCCGATTCTACTCGTCTCCCGGCCTCCGCTCTGATCCCGCGCGAGGAGCCGGCTGAAGCGCCGAATGTGCGCCCCGGCCGCCTGCACCTCGTAGTGGTCGTCACCCGCGAGGTAGGCCGGAAGGACAAGGCGCCGGCCAACGCTCTGCTCATGACCCGCTTCTGGCACCCGCGGGATCATCGCTGGAGCGAGAACTTCTTCGAGTCTTTGGAGCACGCCGTGCGGTTGTTCGTGGACGAGAGCGGTTGGGTTCTGCGCCAGCAACAGGCATTGGATGGCTCGCATGCGTACGAGCTCGTCTTCGAAGCGCGCCGTGAAGACTTCACCGGCCCCAGCACCAGGCAGATCCTCGAGCAAGTAGGTCTGGATCCCTCAGAGGTTGAAAGAAAGCTCTAGCCCCTCCCCCGAACACAGCTACCTTTGGCACTCATGTCCCGAACGCTGCTCTGGCGTCTCGTCGCGCTCGCGCTTCCGCTCCTGACCGGCCTGCTCGGTGCCTTCAACGGGCCCGAGGCGTTCCGGGACGCGACGACGGCCGGCCAGCGGATCGCCGCAGGGACTCAAACAGCATACGGAACCCTTGGCCTCACCAGCACGATCGGCCTCGCCCAGGGTCGCGCGTGGACTCGGATATCGCTTATCGGATGGGCAATTCTGCTCTGCATTACCGGAGGCATGGCACCGGTGGTTTGGGGTGGCACAGGAGTGAGCACGGGTCTGCTGGCACTCCTCGCTACCGCGGCAATCGCCGCCGCTGCGGTCTGGCTCGGGTGGCGGGCTTTAGAGGTGCGAAATGATTAATCCACCAATCATCGTGGATGCTCGCGGAGGCATACTCATCTTCCGCAATCCGGCGGAAGTCCACAGAGAGCTGGATCCAGCCCGGGTCCGCAACGGAGACTATCCGGCCGCCTACGACTGGAACGGCCGCCTGTTGCGCATTCAGGTCCGGATCGAAGAGCGATCGTTTCTGGGAATGTTCAAGCGGGTGATCGAGCACATCGAGATTTTCGAGACCGAGCACATTCCTACTCACGAAATCGCCTTGCGGGAGCTCGTGGCCCGGTTCATTGACCCTGGGCCTGCCGCCGAGCCGGACGGAACAGTCGAACCGCTGGCCGGCCTCATCCGAATCAGGGCCATCGCCGGAACCCGCTGAACGGCCACCAAGGATGGAGCCTGGATGCCATGCCCCGGCGTCTTCTGCTGTTCGCCGGAATCCTCGCGATGCTGACCGGGCAGCAGCCGCAGGCGATCATCGAAGGCAAGATCCTGGGCGCCGCTGGGAGCCCGTTGGCCGATGCCGGCGTAGTCCTGATCCGCCCACCCATCCTTACCCTCGCCCAGTCCACCTCGTCCGCCGACGGAACCTTCCGCCTCGAAGTCTCCGACACCGGCGCCGCACAACTCCAGTTCTTCGCTCCAGGGAGAGGCTATTTCTATCTCCCGATTTTGGTCGACCCTGCCCTTCACGCGACGCTCGAAGTCCACCTCGCCGCGCAGGATGACAGCTTCGCGTCGCAGGCAACGGCACTTCGTCCCGCATCGGTGTCGGCCCGGCTCCTGGCTGTGATGGCAGAGGCGGTCTCGGAACAGAGTCGATATCAGTTCTGGTCCCGGCGCGGCACTGATTCGGCGGGATACGACTGGAAACCGGCTGTTGCCAAGGCGACGAAACAACTCGGGCAGGAACGCTCGCCTTTGGTCCGTCAGGCCCTCTACCTCGAGCTCCTGCGCTTCAGGCGGCTCGGCGCTCCACTCTCCGAATCCCTGCGATCACGTGCGCTTCACGAAGTGCCCCCCACGGCAAAAGTCTGGGCCCTGGAACCCAACATGGCGTCGCTGGCTGGTGAGCCGTGCCGCCCCGACAAACCGATCGCCCCCTGTCTGAACTATTTCAGCGATGCGGCCACCTCCCATCCCGACACTTTAGTCCAGCAATGGATGCTGGTTGAGGCCATGAATCTTTCGATGGCCACGGGAGACTCGGCGCAGGCCGAAGACTTCCTGCAACGGCTGGAGCAGGAACACCCGGGATCTCCGCTGCTCGGCTTTGCCCGCGGCATCCTTCAGCCGAGACCTGGCGCCAGCGTTGGAGGAGCACTTCCCGACCTGAGGATCTCGGCTCTGGAGGACTCCTCGGTGGTTTTCGACAACGAGTCGCTGCTGGGGAAGATGGTGTTGATCGATGTCTGGGCGACCTGGTGCGACAGCTGTCTGGCCGAACTCCCAGGATTGCTGCAGGCCTATCGCGAATATCACGACAGGGGACTCGAGGTCCTTGGTGTGTCCTTCGATGATGACCGGCAGTTGGCCCGCGATTTCAGGCGGCAGCTCAAGATGCCATGGCTCGAGGCGTTCGCCGAAGCCAACTTCGAGTCGTCGGTCGCGAAGACTCTGGGGATTACGACACTGCCGCGTCGGTTGCTCGTGGACAGCGCAGGAATCATCGTCGCGGCTGATTCGGCGCTATTTGGCCGGAACCTGATGCCGACTTTGGAGAAGATCCTCAGTCAAACGAGGTAGGATACCTCCACCAAAAACCTACCAGTTGTTCAGCTCCCCTCGCTTGACCCGTGTCCTGCACTTCCCTCGAAGATCCCGGGCCCGCCCAACAGCCGGTACATCGCATAAAGCCCCGTGATCGCGAGCCCACCAGCCAGGGCGGTCTGGCTGACCGACAACTTCCGCTGTTCCAGCCGGCCCAGCGCATTGACCGGAATCGCCACCTGTTCCTTTTGCCAGTCGGACTCGATCCCGCGGTTGTTCGCCGTGGTGAGTATCGCGAGGCGAAGGGCGATCGAATCCGACGGCAGTACCTCTCCCTGTACCTGGGTCACCCCGGGACCAAGCTGGGAGCTCATATCGATGCTACCCTGATCGGTAAGCTCCGCCGAAACCCTGGTACCGGTTTCGGGCGGCGTCGAAGGGAGTGGGCGGTAGGTGTAGCAACCCACTATCAGTGGAACCAGCATCATTTCGGTACGCACACAGGCCTCCCGGAAGAGGGAGTAGGTGGTAGGAGGTAGGGCTGCAACCCCACGGTCAGGACGTGGGCCCTACTCCCTACTCCCTACCACCTGGCACTCATTGACCAGATCTCGAATCCCACACTCAGTTGGCCAACGGCGTCGAGGTCGAATAGTTCAGGACCGGGCACGCGTTGGGGTCGTTCGCATTGCGACCCACCGGATCAACGTTTGGCGTGTTGGGATTCGCGTTGATTTCGGTTTGCCCATAGGGCAGCCGCCCTGGAATGGGCGTGGTCGCAGGTTGGTTGCTGCCAACCGGAGCCGCAAAGGCCAGAGATGGCAGGCAGGTACGCTTGTAGTCGTTCCACACTTCCATGTTCAGGAAGAGCGTCACGTACTTCTCCTCCAGGATGTTCTGCAGTGTCGCGGGAACCGATCCAAGGGCCGGGAACGTCACTGCAGCTCCTCCGGTCGAGCCGTAGACCCGGTTGGCCCGCACCGCATCGAGATACGGCTGAGCCGCGGCTTGTCCGCCGGCGTGAAATGCCGCTTCGGCACCGATCAGCTGGGTTTCGGCCCAGGTGATGATCGGGTGACGGAAGTCTCCCGGAGAAATGTTGGGATCGATGAACGTGAAGCCGGAGTAGTGACCTACGGCTGAACCGCTGCCGTCATATACTCCGCCCGTGGTGACCAGTCCGGTTGCCCCCGCTGGGCGATACCCGAAGAAGTCGTTGGGCGCCCCGGGCGGGTCCGCCGGTGTGAAGTAGAAGTTGAGCCTGGCGTCGTCCTCCAGAGCCTGCGCAATACGCCGCTTGAGGATCTCGATGATCGCGGCCCCAGGGGCGATGTCGGCCCGGGTGGCCTGGAACTGCCACCACACGCTCTGCCCGGTGGGGGAGAGATCGTGGAACCAGAGCATGTCGTTATCCGGTGAGCTGATTCCCTGCGGAACTTCCGCGAGAGCCAGCGCATAGTTGGCCGGATCCACCTCCGCCAGGTGCATGTAGAAGCGGGCCTTGAGGGAATGCGCCACTTCCAGGTAGGTCGCCTGAAGGTCTGCGGCATCCCTTCCGCCATAGATGATTTCGGCGGCGTCGGCAACCGGCCCGGCGTTGGGGCCGCCGAGCTGGACCGCCAGGTACACCGTGATGGCCGAATCGAGCTGTGCCAGCACGTCCTGGTAGATCTGGAGCTGCGGGTCAAAGGCCGGGGTTTCATTGTTTGAATCCGCCGCCTCCCGATAGGGAACGTCTCCCCACAAGTCGGCCGCAGTCCCCATCACGAGCGCTTCGTAGACCTTCCCGACGCCGACGTAGATGGAGTCTCCCAGACGATGACCCAGCTGCTCCATCTTGCGGATGTCGAGCAAGCCACCACCACCGGTGATGGTGCGCGAGGTTCCGTACACTGCGCTGAAGTAGGTGTCGATGTCCGGTGGCGCGATGAAGCCGCGGTCGTACCCCACCTGTTGCCGGCCGTTGCCCGAGATCTGCTGCATGTACATCAGAGCACTCCGGGCCAGCTGACCTTCGAATTGCACCGACTGCAGCGCCTGGATCGAGGTGTAGAGCGGGCCAGGTTTGGACAATTCAGTCGTACCATTGGGATTCTGGTCGATGCCCGGTCCGGTGAGGAAGTTGTCGCAGGCGGTAGACAGCATCGTCAGGGCCGCGCACATGACCAGTTTGCGAGAGCGTGTCATGGCCGGCCTCACCGGTTCAGGGTTAGTGAGAAGACCCACGACCTGGTCTGCGGGTTGTTGAAGTAATCAACTCCGCGCAGCGCCGAGGCCGAGCCAAGCACGGAGGTCTCGGGATCGATGCCGCTGTAACCGGTCCAGGTATGCAGGTTACGTCCCGCGACCCGGACCTCCATCGAGTTGAATCCGAGGCCGCCCAGCACCCACGCGTCGTCGAACAGATATCCGACGGAGATTTCCCGCAGCTTGGCATAGGACGCGTCTTCCAGGAACTGGGAAGTTGCGCCGTTGAAAATGCCGCCCGCTCCAGTGAACCAGCCTTCGTTGAGCGGGACCGCCATGCCGGCGCCCGGTCCGGCGACGTGCTCCTTCTTGAAGTAGTCGCTGCCGAAGGTGTAGGTGCCGCCGTCGCGCAAGACTTGTGTTTCCTTCGACGTTCCGAAGTGATTGAGCGCGCCGCGCGTCCCGTTATGGGCCTGGCCGCCGTACCGCACGTCCAGCAGCCCGGTCACCGAGACCTTCTTCCAGCGGAAGCCCATCCGGAACGATCCGGTCCAGTCGGGATTGGGATCACCGATGATGTAGTTCTTCGACTGGTCGAGGATCGGATATCCCTGCGAGTCGATGTACAACGAATGGCTCGCGGCGCCCAGGCAATGGCCTGCAGTGTGGTCAATGTCGACACCATTGACCGTGAGCCCACGGCCGCAGCGAACGAAGTCCGAGCCCAAAAAGACCCCAAGCCGCTGGTTCACCGCGGCGACCGACTGGACGCTCAGGCCGTTGGTTCCGCCGCTGAAAGGCAATGGAGCGAACTGGACTCCAGCCAGATCGGTCACCAGGCTCTTGTTTGTAGCCCACTGCAGACCGAAATCGAAGCCCCACTCCCGCTTGTTCACCGGGCGCGCGTTCAGCGCGATTTCCCAGCCGAAGTTGCGAAGCTCGGCCGCGTTCGCCGGCTTCTCGGTATACCCGCTGCTCCCCGCGACCGGCACGTTGAGAATCACGTCGGTCGAGAAGCTGCGGTAATAGGTCAAGCTCAGATCCGCTGCGTCCCGAAGAAGACCGACGTCGAAACCGGTCTCGAACTCCTTGACCCGTTCCGGACCGAGCTCCTGGGTGGGAAGGTTGTAGTTGGTGACCAGCCCTCCGGCTCCCCCCTGACTGCTGCCGATGGACGGTCCCCAGCCTCCGTCGGCCGCCGCCCAAGTCACGAGCGTGCTCGCGAGCAAGTAGGGCGCGGGTTGGGTACCGCTCTGCCCGTAGGCAGCGCGGAGCTTCCCGTAGGTGAGGAACTTGTTCTCCCCTACTTCACCGCGATGGAAGGTCCAGGCGGCGCTCGCCTTGGGATACCAGTTGCGCCGGTTCTCCGCTCCGAAGGTACTCGCACCGTCATTGCGCAACGCGGCGGTAAGGAACAGCTGATCCCACAGGTCGGCGCTTACCTGCGCAAAGTAGGACTCGAGCCGCACCGTTGACTCGAAGTCGTACGGAGGACGCTGCGCCGCGGTGTTACCCAGATTGAACGGCTTCGGCGTGATCAGCGTCGTACCCACGACCTGCCGGGTGCGATAAGTCTGCGAGTTGAGGTTCTGGCCGATCATGACCGTACCGGCCCACTTCGGCGACATGCGATATTTGGCCGTCGCGGTGAAGGTCTGGTCGACCTGAGAATTCCTGATGTACCCGGCGTTGAGTCCGCCAACGCCGTTCACTCCTGCCACCGTGGTATTCGAATTGGACCAGGGATAGCCCTGCAGCCGTTCGTCGTTGGCGTAGTCGTAGCCCAGGTTTTCGCTGAAGGTCAACCACCCGTTCGCATTCCAGTCGGCGCTGACACCACCGTAGACCCGGCTCACATCCGTGGTGGACTCGGCCTCGTTGGCCACGAAGAATGGATTGTCGTAGCTCCGGGACAGCTGCTCGGAGCCCGGCCCTGGATTGGGGAACCGGAACGAACGGTGGAGCCCGGACACCGGATCGAGATACGGCTTGTTGTTGAAGTCGGGCGGTGTGCGCCAGGCGCCCAGCAGCAGGCCGTCGGTACTGTTGCGGCTTACCACGGCGCCGCCTTGGGCGTCCACGTAAGAGATGTTGGCGCCGACCTTCAGGTTCTCGAAAACCCTGTGGGCACCGTTGAACCGGAGGGCAATGCGCCGGTAGCTGTTGTTGTCGCCGACGACGATGCCGCGGTTGTTGTTGTACTCGCCCGAGAGATAGAACGTGGTGCGTTCGCCACCGCCGGACACGGTTAAGGCATTGTCCGTCTGGTAGCCGTCCTGGAACATCTCGGCGGAGTGATCGAAGGTCGGCGTGCCCGAAGCCAGCAACGGCCCCCAGCTCCCCGCTTCGCCGAATCCGACCCGGCAATTGGTCGCGCCTCCCGCGACGCAGGCCGGCGGTGCGCCCCCAGTCCCCAGCCCGTACTTGTTCTGGAAATCCGGGAGGTTGGCGTGCTGATCGACCGAGAGGGACGTGCGGAGGGAATAGCGGGTCGGGCCGGGACGGCCCTTCTTCGTCGTAATCAGGATGACGCCCGAGCCGGCACGCGAGCCGTACACCGCGCTCGAGGCCGGGCCCTTCAGCACTTCCACGTTCTCGATGTCGTTGGGATTGATATCGATGGCCCGGTTCGACGGCGACGAACTGCTGTTGAGCGCGCCGGATATCGGGTTGTTGTAGCTGATGGAATTGTCGATCGGTACGCCATCCACCACGATGAGCGGCTGGCCATCCTGAGCGCTGATGGTTGTCAGGCCGCGGACCTGGATGAACGACGATGCGCCTGGTTCTCCCGAAGTCGAAGTCACGGTGACGTTCGGAGCCTTGGCGGCCAGACTATTGATCAGGTTTTGCTCGCCGCTGCGGATGATCTGCGCCGAGTCGATCGAGCTTCGCACTGTACCGAGCTTCTCCACTTCGGAGACCCCGCCCAGGCCGGTGACGACGATCTCACCGAGCTGGAGCGGATTGGCTTCGAGGGCGAAGTCGAGGGTCTGTTCGACCCCGGCCAGCACGACGCGAGTGGTGCGGGGTTTGTATCCGATGAGCCGCGCGGTCACGCTCACCGTGTCGCCGGTGAGTCGCGCCGTCGGCAGCGCGATGGTGTACCTGCCGTCCGCCCTGGTGGTAGCGCCGAGACCCCAGCGCTCGATCACCACGGTGGCTTGTCCCAGCGGCTCGCCGTCGGCCGAGGTGACTCGACCAATCAACGATGCGCCTTGTTGTTGAGCTAGAACCGATTCGCTAAGACCTCCGAGGGACAAGAACAGGACAACCGAACGAAGCCAACCTTTCATACGACCTCCGGGGTTCGGTGGTGGGCCAGCCCCGGTCTTATTGCTGAAACCGGTAGCCGAGATTGAGGGCGGTGAGGATGTGACGGGGCTGCGCCGGTTCCGCCTCGAGCTTCCGGCGCAGTCGAGCGATGTGGGTGTCGATCACCCGGGGACCGATCGCCGCGTCCGGCCCCCAGACTTCCTCCATCAGTTCGGGCCGCGTGACGACACGGCCCTCGCGCCGCATGAGCGCGTAGAGCAGTCGGAGTTCCTTGGGTGTGACGGGGATGTAGCGGCCGGCCCGGACGATGCGTTGGGTCGCGTATTCCACGACGACCTCACCAAACCGCGCCATGCCGCCCCACAGTGAGTCCGCCCCGCGGTTTCCATCAAGCCGACGTCGCAGCTGGTCGAGGAGAGCTTCCGCTTCGGATCCATCAGCGACAGCCGCTCCCGCCGATGGAGTCAGCGCTCCCGCGGCGTCGTCCTCGATGATCAGGATTCGCACGAATCTCCCTCCGGAGAGCTTTGGCCCAACCTAGGAGTGGCAGGGATGAGCCGGAACGATTTCGGGATGGGTGGATGGGCGAGTGGGACGAACTGCACCGTACGAGGGATGAATTGCGGGCTATGTGATCGTCCCCACAACCTGACGACTCATCCCTGCATCAAAGCGATTCATCCCCTGTTCGTTGGCAGGCAGGTGAAGACCCACCATCGTGATTGCGCCGCACGTACTCCGGGCGGTGCCGGCTCATCACGTGGAGGTGCATATGTCCTATAGTCCCCTGACCCGGGCCGCGCTGGCCGCCTTCCTGGCCGGCTCGGCGGCATGCGCCCGCATGGCGCGCATGGAATCGCCCTACCTCTCTCAGGTAACGACGGCCGATCCAGCCGCGGGCCAGGTAGACCACGCCATGAAATCGTTCGCCGCCCAAGGATTCAGCGGAACCGTGCTGATTGCTGAAGGATCTCGTGTGATCCTCTATAAGGGGTATGGTCAGGCCAATCGCGCCCGCGAGCTCCCCAACAGCGCGGAAACCCGCTATCCCCTCGGCGCGGTCGAAAACGTCTTCACGGCGGCCGCGATGCTTCGCCTGGAGGAAGAGGGAAAGATCTCGACTCAGGATCTCGTGAGCCGCTTCGTGCCAGCGCCCGGGGATCTGCGCATCGATGATCTCCTTCGTCGCAATCGGGAAGTGACCGCGGTGGCGTATGCAGGCGGGATGGCGAGCATGACCGGACCGGCTGATCCGTTGGCCGAGCGCTTTGCGGAAACCGGGGCCAGCTATGTCACGCTGCGCAAAGTGATCGAGCAGGTGACCGGCGAATCCTATGAGAACTATGTGACTAACCATCTGCTGATTCCACATGGTCTCACCCGGACCTTCTGGGACAACGGAGCAGTAGGTGATTCCCTGGTTGCGCGGGGTTATCAGGAGCCACTGGGAGAGACGGTGATCGCCAAGGGGATGGTGGCTCCCCTGGCGGACCTCTACCAGTTCCGTCTCGCCCTGCGCGACAACAAGGTGGTCTCTCCGGACTCCAAGCGCCGGATGTTCGCCCCGGCCCCGAACGGCTATGGCTACGGGTGGGTAGTCAGCACCACGCCGGGAGGGGCCCGGGTCACCGAACACGCGGGAGATCAAGTGGGATTCCAGACCTGGATCGCGTACTACCCGGACCAGGACGTGCTGATCCTGCTCGGCGTGAACAATGATGGTGGATGGCGTCGGCCAATCTCCGTGCGGCTGACCGAGATCATGGTCGATAGTGCGTCGGCGAAGGGGGCTGTCGTCTCCTCCCAGTAAAGCCGACCCACAAGAGAGTGTCGCCCTTGCGTGGCGGCAGGCGCAATTCGCCGGCCGCCATCCGGCGTTGGCGCTCGTTTCACGGAGCGAAACGCTGAAACACTTGAGGAGCCGCGCCCGTCGCGGAACATGGAATGCCCGAACCCTCCGTGGTCCTCAACCGGGACGCCGTCCTCCGGCGGAAGAGCTTTCGCCTGCAGGCGGCGTTGGTCTTTGGCGGCTGGACGCTGTTCGGCCTCTTCTCTTATTCCCAGACCGTTCTCTACTACTCGCTCCCCGTGCGCGACCCGATCCCCTGGGGGCCGCTGTTCGCGATATCGCTGGGAAGCGCCTGGATCTGGGCGGGGCTGACACCGGCGGCCCTCTGGGTAGCGAACCGCCTGCGGTTCGAGCCCAACCAGCGCATGCGAAGCCTGCTGCTGCATGGAGTAGCAGGGCTCACTTTCGTGCTGGTTTCGACTGTGCTGGAGCGGGCCATCGTTGCCTCGATCAGCGATTCACCGCTCAAACCCTTCGTGCAGGGTCTGCTCTACCGGTTCGACAGCCGTCTCCTGGCCTACCTCTGCATCGTCACCGTCGCCTCGGCGGCGCGATATGCCCTGCTTTACCGGGAGCGCGAGGTGCAGGCCGCCGAGCTTGAAGCCCAGCTGGCCCGCGCTGAGCTGCAGGTGCTCAAGATGCAGCTGCAGCCTCATTTCCTGTTCAATGCTCTTAACACCATCGCTGAGCTGGCGCACGATGACCCCAACAACGCCGACCGCCTGATCGCGCGGCTGGGACATCTGCTGCGACTCTCGCTGGAGCAGGCGGGCCACCAGGTCGTCCCGTTCCGCCAGGAGCTGCAGTTCCTCACCGCCTACCTGGAGATCGAGCAGACCAGGTTCCAGGACCGCCTCGCCGTCGACACCGACATCTCGCTCGACGCGCTCGAGGCCGGAGTGCCAGCGCTGTTGCTGCAGCCCATTGTCGAGAACGCGATCCAGCACGGAACCTCTCCTCGGGCCGGCGCAGGAGAGATCTCCATTCGGGCCCGGCGCCAGGGAGCCATGCTCACGGTGGAGATTCGCGACAACGGCCCCGGTTTTCCCAACGGGTCAACGTCGTTAAAGGAGGGTGTCGGCCTGAGCAACACCCGAGAGCGGCTCCGGCAGCTCTATGGTGATCGGCACGCCTTCGCTTTGGCCAACAGCCCTGAGGGCGGAGCGCTGGTGACCATCGCCCTGCCCTACATCGAATGCCACGAAGCCCACACTCCGCTGCACCTCCAGGTGGTGCGGATGGCTGGAGCATCGGCATGACGGTTCGGGTCGTGGTAGCCGATGACGAGCCTCTGGCTCGCCGGCGATTGGTCCGCCTCCTTGAAGGCGAGCCGGACGCCGAGCTGGTCTCCGCTTGCGCCAACGGCGCCGAGGCAGTGGAAGCCATCCGTGCCCAGTCCCCCGACCTGCTCTTCCTCGATGTGCAGATGCCCGCGCTCGACGGCTTCGGCGTACTCAAGGCGTTGCGGGACACCCAGCTGCCAGCCGTGGTCTTCGTAACCGCTCACGACAGCTATGCCTTGCAAGCCTTCGAGGCGAACGCGCTAGATTACCTGTTGAAGCCGTTCGACGCGGACCGCTTCCACCGGGCGTACCTCCGGGCCAAGGAGCGGCTGCGTGCCACCACGCCGGATTCCGACGCCGGAAAGCTCGCCGAGCTGCTCGCGTCGCTGAACAAGCCGCGGACTGGGCTGGACCGGATCGCCATCCGGAGCGACGGCAAGGTGTACTTCGTGCGCGCCGCCGAGGTGGATTACATCGAAGCCGCGAGTAACTACGTACGACTGCACACCGGGAAGACCGAGCACCTGCTCCGGGAGTCGCTGACCAACATCGAGAGCCGGCTGGACCCGGCTCACTTTCTCCGCATTCACCGCACGACCATCGTCAACGTCGAGCGCATTCGCGAGCTGCAACCGTGGTTCTCGGGAGAATTCATCGCCATCCTGACGGACGGCACCCGGCTCAAGGTGAGTCGGGGGTACCGGGATCGCGTCTCGCGCTGGTTGGGCCAGTCGCTCTGAGCGCCGGCGCGGAATTGAATCCCGCGCTTCTGCAAGCGACGATCATCCTCGCCCTCGTTGGCCTCTGCATCTTCCTCTATCGCCGTTATCGCAAGCGCTACCTGTTCTGGTGGGCCGTGGCGTGGAGCCTCTACCTGCTCCGACTCGCCGCCATCATCACCTTCGTCAGTACTCACCATCAGAGTTGGCTCTTTGCCCATCAGGTGCTAACCGGCTGGACTGCGCTGGCCCTGCTCTGGAGCGCGCTGGTGTTTTCTCGCGATCCTCCGCTGCGGCCGGTGTACCTGATCCTGGTGCTGGTGCCATTGGCCTGGTCGCTCCTTGCGGTGCGGACCCTGGGCAGCTCACGACTTTTCTATGTCGCCGCAATTCCAGCCGTGGTCTTCCTTTCCGCCGCGACCCTTTGGACCTCGAGGGTCTTTCTCCGGTTCCGTCGCCAGACCGGTTCTCGCGCCGCGATGCTGCTCGGCGGCGCCTTCCTTCTCTGGGGCCTGCACCATCTCGACTACCCGCTTCTGCGGGCTCGCGGCGCCTGGAATCCCTGGGGCTATTACCTCGACATCCTCTTCGCGCTGGCGGTTGGGTTCGGCATGGTACTCCTGGTGCTCGAGGATACCGACCGGGGACTCGGCGCCCTCGCGGCACTCTCGGGCGATCTCCAGCGCACCGATGGCGGTGCCGATGTGCTGGGCGGACTCCTGGCTCGCCCGCTGGGATTGGCCGGGGTCCGCGGTAGCGTGATGTACCTAAGCGAGTCTGGACGCTACGTCCGGGGAGCGGGGGTTGCCTCCCAATGGGGTGGGCGGGAGCCCTCTGCCGAGGCGCGTCCCGCGATTCGATCTGCCGTAGAGGGAGGCAAGCCGGTCTCGGTGTCCGGATGGCGGGAGGGCGTGTCGGCGGAGGGAGCCTTTGCGTTCGCGGCGGTGCTCCCGGTATTCCGTCGGCGCGAGGTTACCGGCGCCATTATCATCGTGGGAGACGCCCGGGATCCCTTCACCGCGCTCGATCAATCGTTCCTTCTGGCGCTGGGACAGCAGGTGGGTGCGGCATTGGAAAATGCCGACCTGTACCGGAGCCTGCGCGGACGGAGCGAAGATCTGGAGCGGCTATCGGTGCGGATGATCCACCAGCACGAGGAAGAACGCCGGAGACTTTCTCTCGAGCTGCACGACGAAACTGCCCAGGTGTTTTCGGCGGTGAAGCTGCAACTCGGCATGTTGAAGGAGAAACTCCCGGCGGCACACACCGCGCGGCTGGAGCGGATCATCGCTCTGGTGGATGCCGGGATGTCCAGCATCCGGAGCGTGACCGAAGCGCTGCGTCCGTCGCTCCTCGACGACCTCGGCCTGATCCCTGCCCTGCGGGCCCTGGTATCCGACTTCGGTGGCCGCACCGGTCTGAGCACCCGGTTCACCGCACCTGACGCGCTGCCGGGTCTCGAAAAGGATGCCGAGCTTGCTCTCTTCCGGGCGGTACAGGAGGGGCTTGCCAATGTGGCGCGGCACGCCAAGGCGAAGAGTGTTGAAGTCACCCTGAGAGATGAGGGAGACCGCGTGCTACTGGAGCTGGTTGATGATGGAAGCGGGCCCATCAATCTGGATCCAGCCGGGAACGGTGTTGGGCATATGGGTCTCGTGGGGATGCGGGAACGTTTCGCTTCGCTCGGTGGACGAGTGGAGTTGGAGGCGGGAAGTGCGGGGGGAGCACGGCTCATCATTGCTCTTCCGCGGGAGACACCCTCGGCATGACGACGTCTCCTATCCGGGTAATGATTGTCGACGACCATCCGCTGGTCCGCGAGGGCATTCGTTCGATCGTGGCGGCAGAGGATGGCTTCGAGATCGTGGCGGAAGCCGGAAGCGGTGAGGAGGCCGTAGAGGTAGCGGGAAAGCTCCGGCCTGACGTGGTGATCCTCGACCTTTCGATGCCAGGAGAGGGCGGACTTCGCGCAGTCGCCCGGCTTCGGGAGGTGGCGCCCGCTGCCCGGTCGCTGATCCTGAGCGTGCATGATCACCCCGAGTATATCCTCGAGGCGGTTCGCGCTGGTGCTCAGGGCTATATAAGGAAAGACACTTCCCCGGCCGAGATGCGGCAGGCCATCCGAACAGTACATCGGGGAGAGGCGTTCTTCAGCAGCCCGGTCGCACGCCAGCTCTCGGCGGCGGTTCGCCAGGAGACGCTCCGGGGGGAGCAGGGAGAAAAACTCGAGCGCCTCACCGACAGGGAGCGCCAGGTCCTCGCGGGAATTGCGGCGGGATCAACGAGCAAGCTCATCGCCCAGCAGCTCGGCCTCAGCCCCAGGACAGTCGAGGCCTATCGGGAAAACCTCATGCGCAAGCTTGCGATTCGTACCGTGGCAGGGCTGACCCGCTTCGCGGTAGAAAACGGACTTGTCGCCGAATGAACCTGGGATTGGCTGGTATCATCGTGTTTGGATCGCGCCGCCTTTCGTGACCCATTCGGTCCACGATCCGTCGTACAGGGTTGCTCCCTCAACCCCCAGGGTATCCAGCGCCAGTAGAAGCGCGCACGCGCTCACTCCCGAACCACAACTACCAATGATCGGCCGGTCGAATCGAATGCCGGCCCCCGCTATGCGCTGACGCAGCTCATCCGGCGGTAGTAACGTCCCGTCGGGCGCTACCAGAGTTCCGTATGGCAGGTTCATCGCGCCGGGCATGTGGCCGCTCGGCAGCCCCGCGCGCGGCTCGGCGTCGGTTCCTTCGAACCGTCCGCGGCTTCGCATGTCCACAATTTGCGCCGAGCCAGAGCGCAGTGCGTCGGCGACATCGTCCATAGTGCGCACAATCCCCGGGTGAAGCTTCGCGGTGAAGACCGCGGGCTCGACGCGCGGGATTCCCGTCTCCGTCGGCCTTCCCTCCGCCATCCACTTCTTACTTCCGCCGTCCAGTACCGCCACCCTTTCGTGCCCGAAGGCCCGGAACATCCACCAGGCCCGGGCGGCGCTCAGGTTGGCGCCCGAGCCGTCGTAAACCACGACCGTGCTGTCGTTCTCCACTCCCAACGCACCCACCTGCACGGCAAACCGGGTTGCCGTCGGCAGCATGTGAGGCAACGAAGTCCGGTCGTCGCTCACCTCGTCTAGATCGAAGTAGCGCGCGCCGGGAATGTGCCCAGCCAGGAACTCGGCCCTCCCATCGCGTCCAGTCGAAGGGAGATACCACGAGGCGTCCAGCACTCGCACCTCGACCTGGTCGAGCCGTGCGGCGAGCCAGTGGGTGGACACTATCGAGGGAAGCACCGAATCGTTCATAACCGACAACCGACCAATGAATTGACTCCGCGTATCCACAGGTTGACCGATGCTTGTGCCCTGCACCTTAGCTTGGGTCCCGAAAGCATAGTCGAGCGGCCAGTACCTGCTGCCAGTGGCGGCGGTCCCGAGGGAGGAACCCATGTCGGTCAAGCATGTGCTATGGATTGGCGCCAGCCTGATGCTGGCGGCCTGCGATTCGACCAGCGGCCCCAACGTGGACGGGCTTCCCGACAACCCAGGCGGGCCGGAAGCCCCCGCGCTCCCAGGCGAGACCACCGGGATCTGCCAGGTATCAACGCAACCGGTAAGCTCGCGTCTCTCATCGGCGACGGCGAAACCCTGCCCCAACCAGCCACAGAGACCGGCGCTTTAGCCCTGGAGACAGTGAGCGGAGCTTAGCCGAAGTCGCAAGTGCCTGTTTGCGAAGGGATTGACTCCACCGACCCGACGATTGACTGGGGCTTGGCCGCCGATCTCTAGCTTGGACCCGAAGCCTGATCCCACAACTCGTTTCCCGCCGCTTCGCGGCCTGGCCTGGGAGGCCTTATGTCGGTCAAGCAAGCGCTCTGGATTGGTGCGACCCTGATGGTAGCTGCCTGTAGCTCCACTACTGAACCCAACGTTGTCCAAGCGGGCGGCTCGACACCCGGTTCTGGTACAGCGACCGAGTGTGCTCCGGTTTCCCCCCGGGCACCCCTGCTGAGGGCGTCGGCGGAGCAGCCGAGGTGCAAGCCGGCAGAGCTCGGCATCAAGACTCTGCCCCGGTAATCGGGTCTCCTCCCCTGGCATCGAGACGCGCCCGAAGCGTCGCAAGGATCGCCCGGTCGTCCTGCTCTAAGTCTGCGCCATAAGCTTCGGCGCTGACCAGGCAACGGCGGGCGGTCCTTCGATCGCCGGCCGCCAGCGCATCGGCGGCGATCTCCAGCAATCCCGAAATTGTCTCCGGTGTCGGTGAGAGCCGGACCTGCAATTCCGCCCGCAACACGCGAGAGGCGAGGTCGACCCGACCGGTGAGAAGCTCGACCGCTCGCCGCCGAAGGTCCCTTACCTGCCCCGGCGTGAGCATGGCACGCTCGACAACCGTCTGGATGAGCGGCGTCGCGAAGGCGTAACGGTCACCCTCCAGCACCAGGAAGTGATGCTGTTCGAGTCTCGCCATCTGGGAGGGGAGGTCCCCCGCGGCATCACCAGACAGGGCGGCCACCATGGAAAGATCGAGGACCCGAGTTCCTATCGCCGCGGAGGCAAGAAGGATCCGCGATTTTGCATCGAGCCGCGCGACTTGGGCGAGGACGGCCGACCTTACCAGCTGAGGAACCTCGACCGGTAGCAGGCTCTCAAGGGTTTCTTCCGGTGGTGGCCATACCACTGCTCGTTCACGCAGCGCGATACTCTCCGAGAGACTGCGCAACAAGGCCACCGCCAGGAGGGGCCGGCCGGCTGTCTCGACCATGAGACGGCGAACGAGGCGATTGCGTGCCGAGGCCTCGTCACACCAGGGCGCCATTGCGGTCACCAGATCGGCCATCGCTTTGGCGTCGAGCTCTTCCAGAGTGAAGACCTGACCTGGGAGGGCGCGCCCGATCTGGGCCTGCAGCTCAATCAGCTGACGGGGGGTGTCGGGATCGCCGGCGACCGCGGTCAGCAGCAGGAAGGCCCGCGTGTCGGTAAGCCCCTCCATCGCGGCGCGCAGCGCACCGAGCGAGGCATCGTCGGCAAATTGTGCCTGGTCCAATCCGATTACCACCGGCACTTCCTCGGTGACGGCCCGCAGCATCATCCCCAGCGCGAGTGCGATCTCCCCTTGATCCCGCGGTTCTCGAGGAGCTACCCGCGAGGCAAGCTCGGGAACCACCGCGGCCAGAACCGCCAGAGCGCCCGGATCAGTGGCGGCGAGTCCCGGTGCGCTCAGCAATCCACGCCGGACCACGCTCCTGAGGGTACTCCACGGTATGGTCTGGTCCGCCTCGATCGGGCGGGTGACGCACGTGGTGGCGCCCTCGAGCGCCATACGCAAAATCGTTTCGCTGAATAACCGGGTCTTTCCGATCCCCGGATCGCCCTCGAAGAGAAGCGTCGCTCCGCGCGACCCCGGAGCGAGCCAGCGAGCCAGCTCCTGCAGTGTCCCGGCCCGCCCCACAAGCTGTGGCTCGTCGACCGGCCTCCCCGCGGAGTCAAGCCACCGCCCCTCGCGGATTCGCTGAGCCAAGGCAGAGAGTTCGGGACTCGGCCGCTCCCCCAGCTCTCCCAGGCCTTCGGTAAATCGGTGAAACTCCCGCAGGGCACCGGAGGCATCCCCGCTTAGGGCCGCGGCTCGCATCGCGAGACGAGCGGCAGGCTCCGAGTACCGGTCCAGGCCGAGCGCGTGACGAGCGGCCTCCAATGCCTCCGTCGTCTTGCTCAGGGCGAGCAGCTCCTGAGCGGCCTCCAGGAAGGAGTGCGTTGCTTGCGTCCGAAAGCGGGTCCGCGCCGCTTCCGCCCACTCCTCGAATGCGGGAGCGTCATCGAGGGCAAACCCCTCGAGGAAGACCCCGCTCGGCCGCGCGGCACCGGACACAACCAGGGCATCGATTTCGAGATTGCCAGGCGCCAGTCTTACCGAGTCGGTCTCCGTGATGATTCGGTCAGACCCGAGACTCACTCGCAACCGACGCAGAGCCTCATTCAGAGAGTGACGGGCCTTCGCGTCGTCTTTATCCGGCCAAAGGAGGCCGAGCAGGTGTTCCCGGCTTCGCGTCATCCCCGGGGAAAGCGCCAGATAGATGAGCAGAGCCAGGTGTTTCCGCCACAAGACATCAGGCGGAGGCACCTCGCCGGAGAGGCGAGCGGTAGGCGCGCCGAAGGTGATCAGCCGAAGCGGGGGAGGCGAGGACATAGACCAGATATCATACCAGCAGATCACAGCGCCGTCACGCTGGCGGGGACTCGGCAAGATCTGTCCATGAAAAACCCGGGCCCATGATTTGAGGCCCGGGTTCGATACTTCGCGGCGGTAAGAAACTATTCCTTGTGCTCGCCCAGTGCCTCTGCGGCTGCTTTCCTCACCTCGGCGTCATCATCCTTGATGGCCGTAACGAGGTAAGTCGTGACTCGCGAATCCTCCATCTGGCCGAGGGCCTCGATCACCTTCCGGCGTACCTCGACCCGCTCGTCGTGAATTGCGGCGCCCAGCCCAGGCACGGCCGCGGCATCGCCAATGTTGCCAAGCGACTCGGCCGCCTTTTCCCGGATCTCCCAATCGGAATCCTTGAGTGCGGCAATCAAAGCCGGCGGAGCCCGATTCAGGTCGTCGAGGTTCCCCAATGCCTCGACCGCGGCGCGCCGTACCTCTTTGTCCGAATCGTTCAAGGCTCCACCTAGAGCATCGGCTGCCGCAGGGTCCTCAATGTTGCCCAGCGCTTCGGCGGTAGCCTGGCGTACCTCGGAATCAGAATCGTTAAGGAGCTTGAGCAGAGGACGAGTCGCCTTCTTGTCTTCGATGTCCCCCAGGGCCCGAACGACGGCGAGTCGCACCTCGACATCCGGGTCTCCCAGGATCGCGGTGAGGCCGCTGGTTGCCCGGGTGTCTTCGATGTCTCCCAACGCCTCTGCCGCCAGCCGGCGGGTATCCGCGTCCTGAGACTTGAGCATCGGAAGGAGCGGATCCACGGCCTTCGGATCTTCGATCTGTCCGAGTGACCAGATCGCGGCATGACGGAGACCGGCGTTCTGAGTCTTGAGCGCATCCACCAGAGGAGAGATGGCCTTCGGATCTTCGATTTCGCCCAGCGCCCAGGCCGACATGCGGGCCACATCGGTATCCGGATCGCGCAACGATTTGACCAGCGCATCGAATGAGCCCATGTCCTCCGCATGCCCCAAACCCAGCACCGCCGCCTCGCGGAGTTTCCCGTCAGAGCTCTTCATTCCTTCGCGGAGAGTCCGCAGCGCCTCGTTGTTGTTGCTCCCACCAAGAAGCTGAGCGGCGGTACGGCGCAGACAGGGATTCGCGTCGGACAGATGACTCCCCAGTACCCGGATCGCCTTGGGGTCTTTCACATCCTGGTTGAACATGTCTTTGACCGCGCGGTCGTCCGCGGCGTGATCCCGCAAGGCGGCGATCTGGCTCGCGTCACTGCTCCAGCTCCAGCCATTGCGCAGCTGATCGGCGGTGAATTCGCATACCACAGGGTCGGCACTACCCAGGGCGCCAAACATTCGCACCACTGCTGCGGAATCGGGCCCCGGCCGATTGGAATGATCCGGCGAGTGACCGCTGCTCACGGCT
>Ga0068864_100001148_pt1 | contig 22104 bp, 14 predicted proteins | sample KBSSwiS72_FD_66586 | JGI IMG/M metagenome (GOLD analysis project Ga0068864, IMG submission 66586) | Switchgrass rhizosphere microbial communities from Kellogg Biological Station, Michigan, USA - KBS Switchgrass S7-2 | ecosystem: Host-associated > Plants > Roots > Rhizosphere > Soil ... | reverse complement strand
GCTGCATCGCGCGTCGTGCTGCCGGCGCAGGTGAGATGCCAGCGACGATCTCGCAGCTCGCCAAGCGCCTCGAACAGCACGGCGTGCCCTTTGCGCGGCGTCACCGTCGCCACACACAACAGCCGCACATCGCGCGGCGTCGACCGGCCGGCGTCCGGCGCCGCGCCAGTAGGCGTCGACGACTGATCACGCCGGACCGCTCGCGTCGACGTCGAGAGCCTCTCCCGAGACCGTCGCCGCACAGGGATGTGCGGCGCCGAGCCCCAGGGATGGTCTTCCGGCGTGTCTCGGGAGAGGCTCTCGACGGCGGCGCGAGCGGTGCGAGACGTTAGCCCGTCGACGGCGGCGTGCGCGGTCCACCGCCGCCGGTCGACGCCGGGCTCGACGACGCGAATGCGTTCGACCGGCACGCCGTACGTCGCGAGGGTGCGGGCTGTCCACTGGCTCGTGCAGATGACGCGCGAGACCAGCGCGAGCGCGCTGCGCTCGGCGGTTTCGAGCAGTCGCGCTTCGGCGGGTTCGAGACCGGTCTCGAGCGCGAGCGGATGATGGATCAGCGCAACGACCGGCAGACGCTTCGCTTCGGTGTCGAGCACGCGCTCGAGGCCCGCGAGCGCGAGTCCGTCGATCACGACGACGCCGTCGCCGGGCAGCGCAGCAATTTCGGCACGTGCGTGGCGCAGCGCGGACGGCGTCGGCCGCGGGAAGCTGTCGTCGAGTGAGTGGACGCGCGTGCGCCAACCCAGCTCCGCGAGGCCCGCGAGGATCTGCGCGTTGTAGATGTAGCCGCCGGTCGCCGTCTTCGGGTCGCCCGGCACGAACAGGTCGATCGAGCGTGTGTTTGGCACGGCGGCCGGCGCGCTCGTTCAGTGCTGCAGCGCGCCGTCGTACGACGCCGACGCGACGTGTGACTCGTGCAGCGTCACGCGCAACGCGGTGAGCCCGTGTGCGCCTTCGCCGAGCGCACCCGCCTCGATCTCCGCCGCGATGCGCTCGAAGACCAGCCGCGCGAGGAATTCGGTCGTCGTATTCCGCCCCTCGAACGCCGGATCGTCGTCGAGATTGCGGTAGTTGAGCTCCGCGAGCACGACGCGCAGAGCCTGGAGCGCCGCGCCGATGTCGACGACGAGCCCGTCGTCATCGAGCTCCACGCGCTTGAACTCGACATCGACGACGTAAGTCGCGCCATGCAGGTTTTGCGCGGGACCGAAGATCTCTCCTTTGAAACTGTGCGCGATCATGAAGTGATCGCGGACCGTGACGCTGTACATCGGTAGTTCCTTCTACGAGTAGCGAATCCTATGACAGAGACCATATTCCGACGGCGACGCGAGCCGCTCGAGAACGCGAGGCAGATCTTCGAATGCGCTCTCGCCGCTGATCAGCGCATCGAGCCGCGGCTCGGCGAGCAGCCGGAGCGCGAGCTGCATGCGCCGCGCCGTGCTCCAGCGGGCGCGCTGCGGAGCCGCGACGCTGCCGACCTGCGATGACTTGAGCGTGAGCCGGCGGCTGTGAAACGACTCGCCGAGAGCGACGGCCGGGCGCCGCGCGCCGTACCAGCTCAGCTCGAGCACCGTCGACTCGAAGCCGGCGAGCGCGAGCGCCACCGCAAGCCCAGCCTCAGTGCCGCTCGCGTGCACGACGAGATCGACGTCGCGCGCGGCGTCGTCCGGAAGCGCGAACGCGACACCGAGCTCGGTCGCGATCGCGCGCTTGCGCGGATCGACGTCGACGAGCTCGACCTCCGCGCCGGCGGTGCGCGCGGCGAGCCAGGCAACGAGACAGCCGACCGTGCCGGCGCCGATCACGGCGATGCGATCGCCGACGCGCGGCCCAAGGTCCCAGAGCCCGTTCACCGCGGTTTCGAGGTTGGCGGCTAGCACCGCGCGCGCTGGCGGCACGCCGGCGGGCAGCATGTGCAATGCGGACGCGGGCACGACATACCGTGTCTGATGCGGATACAGGCAGAACACATGTCGACCCACGAGCGCGGCCGGACCGCTCTCGACGATTCCGACATTGTTGTAGCCGTATTTCACGGGTGCGGGGAACTCTCCGGCCTGAAACGGCGCGCGCATCCGCTCTCGCTCGCTCGGCGGCACGGCGCCCGTGAAGACTAGCGTTTCGGTGCCGCGGCTGATCCCGGAGTAGAGCGTGCGCACGACCGCGTCCTCGGGCTCCGCGCCGCGCAGCGTCTCGGCCCGAATCTCGCCGCGGCGGGGCTCGACGACCCAAAACGAACGTGCGTCCTCGCCGGCCATTGGCTCTCAATCGGCTCCACTACGCGGGGAGGCCGCATACTTGCAACGCAGTCGCAAACATGCAAGCGTGCCGCCCCCATGCGCGGCACCTCCGCCACAGCGGCCGGACCCCGGCCGGAACAAAGCCCACTGGTCCGCCGAGGCACGCAAGTCGGAACCGGCGTCGCGATTGCCCTCGCGATCACGGCGACCTTCGCGATCGCGTTCGTGCACACGCGCATCGCGGCGGCCGGCGACCTCAGCTTGGTCGTGCGTGCGCTCGTGTACGCGACTATCGGCGGTGCGCTGATCGCGTGGCTCGCCGTGAAGCACGACGTGACGCCCACGTTCGGCGCAGCGAACGCGGTGACGCTTGCGCGCGGCGTGCTCGCGCTCGATTTGCTCGCGTTGCTCGGCAGCCCGCCGAGCGTCGCGCTGGCTTGGTCGATCGTCGCGCTCGCGCTGATTGCGCTCGTGCTCGACGGCGTCGACGGCAGAGTCGCTCGTCGGCGCGGTGAGACGAGCGCGTTTGGCGCGCGCTTCGACATGGAGACAGACGCCCTGCTCATTCTCGTGCTCGCCGCGCTCGCGTGGAGCCTCGGGAAGGCTGGAGCCTGGATCCTGCTCGCGGGCGCACTGCGCTATCTGTTCATAGCGGCGGGCGTCGTGCTGCCATGGCTTCGGGCTGAGCTGCCGCCGAGCCGCCGCAGACAGACGGTCTGCGTCGTGCAGATCGCTTCGTTGATTCTCTGCCTTGTGCCTTTCGTCCCGCCGCCCGTGAGCGCCGCAATCGGCTTCACCGGTCTCGTTGCGCTGACCGGCTCGTTTGCGGCCGACGTCGCGTTGCTCGCGCGCCGCGCGAGAGACTGAGGCATCGCGATGTCGGCGCCATCGCGGCCGGCCATCCGGCAGTGGTTTACGCTCGCCGCGGCACTCCTCGTCCTGAACTTCGCACTGACGCTCGGAAACGTCTGGCCGACGCCGTGGATCGAGCCGCGCCCCGAGATTTCCGTCGAGGTCGCGGCTTTGGTGCTAGGGCTCGCGGCATACGCAGAGCTTGCCGCGCGGCGCGGCTTTGCACAGCCGGGCCGGCGCACCGCGCTCTGGCTCGCCGCGCTGATGTTCGTCCTCACGATCGGCCGCTACGCCGACGTTACCGCGCCCGCGCTCTATGGTCGCCCCGTGAATCTCTACTGGGACGCGCGGCATCTTCCGAACGTCGGCGCGATGCTCGCGGAGGTCGCGAAACCATGGATGCTCGCCGCGTTTCTCGCAGGGCTCGTCGCATTCGTCGCGCTGATCGGCGGCGCGTTGTACTTCGCGCTCGCGCGCGTCGAGCGGAGTCTCACCGACGCGCGGTCTCGCCGGCCGCTCGGCGCGCTTGCCGCAGTGCTCGTCGCGGCGTACTTCGTCGGGTACGTGCTCGAGCCCATCGGTTATTGGTTCTCGGCGCCCGTGCTCGCGACGTATCGCGATCAGCTCGCGTTCGTGCTCGAGGCGCGCTCGGACACCGCGCGCCGGGCTCTGCCCGATCGGCCGCTCGCGCCGTCGGATCTCGGCCGTGTGCGCGGCGCCGACGTGCTGCTGATCTTCCTCGAGTCGTACGGTGCCGTGACCTACGATTCGCCGCCGATCGCCGAGATCGTCGCGAACGGACGTCGCGAGCTAGCCGCAGCGGCGGCGGCGACCGGCCGCGAGGTGTCGTCGGCGTTCGTCGAGTCGACGACCTTCGGCGGCTCGTCGTGGCTCGCGCACTCGTCGCTGCTCACGGGCCTCGACGTCCGCGAGCCCGGGACCTATGACCTGCTGCTCACGCAGGAGCGCCCGACGTTGCCGAAGCGATTCGCGAGCGCGGGTTACAGGACGCTCGCCGTGATGCCGGGCCTCAAGAACGACTGGCCCGAAGGTGGGTTCTACGGCTTCGACGCGATCTTGGGCGAGCACGAGCTCGACTATCGCGGTCCCGAGTTCGGCTGGTGGCGGATTCCCGATCAGTACTCGCTCGCGAAGCTCGACAGTCTCGCGCTCACGAGCGGCGCGCGCGCGCGGGTGTTCCTGTTCTTTCCGACGATCAACACGCACATCCCGTTCCGGCCGACGCCGCCATATCAAGCCGATTGGAACCGCGTGCTCGGCGCGCACCCGTTCGACGCCGCCGCCGCCGCCGCGAGCATCGCGCAATCACCCGATTGGGCGAGCCTCGAGGTGCCGTACGCGGAGTCGTTCGTCTACACGCTCAAATATCTCGGTGGCTACCTGCGTGCGCGGCCGGACGCGGACTTCGTACTGGTGCTGCTCGGCGATCATCAACCTGCATCGATCGTCACCGGACTCGGCGCACGCTGGGACGTTCCGGTGCACGTGATCACGACGCGCGGGACGGTCACGCGCGCTCTGCGCGACGCCGGCTTCGTAGCGGGATTCGACTTGACGCCAACATCAATGAGCATCGGCGGGATGGCCGAGCTCACGACGATCCTGCTGCGCGCGTTCGACTCGCACGGAGCCGAGTCGGCCAGCGACGACTCGCAGGCGCGGCCGGACTGACCGTCTACGCCGCGCGCGCGAGCGGTCGGCGCGGATTGACGAGGGACGCGTAGAGGTCGCCCGACGACGCGTCCGGCGGCAACGCCGCGATGAGCTCGCGCGCAGCGTCCGCGTCGACCCAGCTCGCGAGCTCCAGCCGGTGCGTTTCGCCCTTCGAATAGTTGTAGCGATAGACGCCGAGCTGCTCGAGCCTGTCGATGCACGCGATCGCGGTCGTGCGCGCCGCCGGTAAGTACTCGAACGACAGAAACGGAACCGCGACCTCGAGCCCGGCGAGCACCTCGGCCTCGAACCCTTCCACGTCGATTTTCACGAACCGCGGCAAGCCGTGGCGCTCGATCAGCATTTGCAGCGTGAGAATCTCGACGGGCCGATCGGGCGCCCAACGCACGTCCGCAAATCGCGGGTCGGTGCGCACCTCGTCGATCCACTCGGGCGATAGGGTCGTGACGGTCGGCGTGCGCTCGCTCACGAGCAGCGTGCCGCGGCCGCGCGCGCGGCCAAGGGCGGCAGCTACGATCTCGACGTTCTTGTTGCGTCCGTAGAGAAAGCGCAACAGGCGCACGAAGTCCGGCTGCGGCTCGACCGCAACGACTCGAGCGTTGAGCTGGAGCCAACAGCGCACGCGGTTGCCGGCGTGCGCGCCGACGTCGAAGCAGAGGGAGCCCGAGGTTACGAACTGCGAGTAGAAGCGCCGCAGCCGACGCGCGCGCAGCGGTATGCCGTAGTAGGTCACGACCGATCGGACGATACCGAATGTTCTATCGAGGCGGCTCACGGCGGACATTCTATATAGAGCGGTGGGTCATGCTGTCGCAGTCGAGAACTGTGAGCCATGTCCGATCTCACAGCCCCTTTCTAAGGTTCGCTTAGCGTGTGTCGATTATGTGACGAACGGCTCCGCGCAAGGCCGCGCGAACACGCGCGCGGGCAGTGCGAGCCGACCGCCGAAGGGGGCGGGAGAGAGTATGGCGCAGGAGGCAGGCGAGCTGCCGGGCTACCAACGCGGCGAGCCTATTCAGGACAGCAGCGCGTCGTCGGTTTATCGGGCCCGCCGGCTCAGCGACGGCGCCTGCGTGGTCGTCAAGCGTTCGCGCGGCAAGGAAGTCTCCGCAGGCCAGCTCACTCGTTATCGCAACGAGTTCGAGCTATTGCGGGCGATCGCGTCGGACGGCGTCGTCAAGGCGTACGAGCTCGTGCGCCACGACGGCCAAATTGCGCTCGTGCTCGAGGATCTGCCCGGCGTCTCGCTGCGCCGCTGGCTCGAGTCGCAGATCGGCGTGACGCTCGAGCAGCGACTGCGGATCGCCGCACGGCTCGCGAAGGTCCTCGCCGAGGTGCACGCGGCGAACGTCATCCACAAGGACATCAGCAGCCACAACGTCGTTTACGACGCCGAGTCGGGACGCTGCACGCTGATCGACTTCGGCATCGCGACGCGGCTGCGCAGCGAAGAGAACAAATTCCAAGCTCCGGCGGCGCTCGAGGGCACGCTCGCCTACATCGCGCCCGAGCAAACCGGGCGGATGAACCGCAGCCTCGACTATCGCGCCGATCTCTACTCGCTCGGGGTCACTCTCTACGAGCTGTTCACGGGCGTGCTACCGCACGAAAGCGCCGACCCGCTCGAGATGGTGCACTTCCACATCGCGGGCAAGCCGATGCCGCCGCGCGAGCGCACCGCAAGCGTGCCGGCCGCCGTGTCCGACATCGTGATGAAGCTGCTCCAGAAGGAGCCCGAGAACCGTTACCAGAGCGCGAACGGGCTTGCGGCCGACTTGAGCGCATGCGTTGCAGTCGTCGCGGCGGGCCGCCCTCTCGAGCCGTTCCCGCTGGGGCTTCAAGACGTCGTCGACCGCTTCGAGCCGCCGCAGAAGCTCTACGGGCGCAGCGCCGAGACGCAGGTTCTGCTGCAGAGCTTCGAGCGTGTCGCGCGCGGCAGCGTCGAAGCCGTGATGGTCGCGGGCCAGGCCGGCATCGGTAAGACGACGCTCGTGCAGGAGATCTACCAGCCGATCACGCTGCGCCGGGGCTATTTCATCGCGGGCAAGTTCGATCAGCTCCAACAGAACGTACCGTTCAGCGCCCTCGTCACGGCGCTGCACGATCTCGTGCAGCAGCTGCTCACCGAAAGCGAGGAGCAGATTGCCGCGTGGCGGCGCGCGATCGTCGAGGCCGTGCATCCGAACGGTCAGTTGATGGTCGACGTGGTGCCCGCGCTCGAGCTGATCATCGGCAAGCAGCCGCGGGTCGCGGAGCTCGAGGCGTTCGAGGCGCAGAACCGGTTCAACCTCGTGTTCCAGAGCTTCTTGCAGGTGTTCTGCAAGCCTTCCCACCCGCTCGTGCTGTTCCTCGACGACATGCAGTGGGCCGACGCCGCGAGCCTGAACCTCGTGACGCTGATCGTCTCGGCGCGCGCGACGGAATCGCTGCTGCTCGTGATGACCTATCGCGACAACGAAGTATCGGGGAACCATCCGCTCACGCTCGCGGCGATCGAGCAGGCGAAGCAGGGCGTGCAGATCCATTCGATCAACCTGCGGCCGTTGAACGCGCCCGACGTCGTCGAGCTCGTCGCCGACTCGCTGCGCCAAGACGTCGCCGAGGCGCTGCCGCTCGCGGAAGTCGTGCACCAGAAGACCGGCGGCAACCCATTCTTCATGCGCCAGTTCCTCGAGGCCCTGCACGACTCGAAGCTGATCCAATTCGACGCTCGCGAAGGTGCGTTCCGCTACGACTTGGCCGCCGTGAAGAACGCGGCGATCACGGAGAACGTCGCCGAGTTCCTCGCCGCCAAGCTCGAGAAGCTGCCGCGCGCGACGCGCGACGTGCTGCGTGTCGCCGCCGCGATCGGCAACCGTTTCGAGCTACGCGTTCTCGCGCGCGTCGAGGACCGCTCGGCGGCAGAAACGGCCGCGAACCTCGCGCCCGCGATTTCGGAGGGATTCATTGCGCCGTTGTCCGGCCTCGAGGCTGCCGACCCGGACGCGCTCGACGCTCCGCTCGTCTACGGCCGCTTCGCGTTCCTGCACGACCGCGTGCAGCAGGCCGCGTACGCGATGTTGACGGCACAGGACAAGCCGGCGCTGCACCTCGCGATCGGCCGTGCGCTGCTCGCGGGCGCGTCGTCGTCGCAGCTCGACACGCGGCTGTTCGACATCGTCAATCACCTGAATCAAGGTAGCGAGCTGATCGTCGATCGGGCCGAGCGCTGGCAGCTCGCCGATCTCAACGTGCGCGCGGGCGCGAAGGCGCGCGACGCGACCGCATACGAGCTCGCGGTCCGCTGTTTCAAGAACGCGGCGACGCTGCTCGGCAACGAAGGCTGGGCCGAGCGCTACGACGCGCAATGCGACGTGCACCAGCGGCTCGCGGAGAGCCTCGGCCTCGTCGCCGACTACCACGGCGCGTTCGCGGCGCTCGACGCGGCGCTCGAGCACGCCCGCTCGCTGATCGACCGCACGAAGCTGTACACGATCAAGACGAGCGTGCTGCTGATCATGGGCCGGATCCCGGCCGCGCTCGCGTGCGGCCGCGAGGCCGCGCGGCTCTATGGGATCGACCTTCCCGAGGAGCGCGAGCAAGTGCGCGCGCGCTTGCAGCAAGAGATTCAGACGATTCTCGCGCGCACCGCCGAGATCGGTATCGAGCGGCTGCTCGACCTGCCGGTGATGACCGATCCGGCGCAAAGTGCGCTGCGCGCGTTGATCGCTCACTGCCTGCCGGCGGCGTATCAGTACGATCAAGACTCGTACGCGCTCCTGACCTGCACGATGGTTCGCGTGTCGCTCGAGCACGGCAACTCGCCGCTCTCGGCGCGCGCATACGGCTCGTTCGCCGCGTTGATCGTAAGCGCGCTCAAGCTGTACGACGAGGGTTACCGCTTCGCGAAGCTCGGTGTGGACCTCGCGCACAAGCTCAACGACCCGTCGGTGTTGTCCGGCGTCTATTTCTTATGGGCGATGTTCGCGTCGCATTGGAAGCAGCCGATCGACGAGAGCGTCGACCTCTACCGGCAGAGCATCCAATACGGGCTCCAGAGCGGCGATCATTTGCACGCGGGTTACAGCGCGGCTCGCCGCTTCTCGCATCTGCAGTTCCGCGGCATGCCGCTCGACGAGCTTCGCGACGAAGGCAAGGCCGCGGTCGAGCTGCTGCAGCGGATCGGCGACGCGACCAACACGGAGTTCGTCGCGCCGCGGATGCGGTTGATCGATTGGCTCCGCGGGGAGCGCCGGCATGGCGATACGCTCGGCGCCGACGACCACGACGAGACGGCCTGCACCGCGATCATCCAGGCGCGCGGCAATCGCTCGTTCGAATACGACTGGTTCCTCCAGCTCGCGATCCTGCGCTACCACTCGGGCGATTTCGCCGGGTCGCTGCACTTCGCGAAGATTGCCGAGGAGCTCGTGCCGTTCTCGGCCGGCTTCGTAACCCGCGGCAAGCAGGCGACGTTCCTTGCGCTTGCGGTTGCGGCGCTCTACGCGCAGGCGAACGCCGCGGAACGCGTCGGCTACGACGCCGAGCTCGCGCGCAACCGCGACCTCTTGCGCCAATGGGCGGAAGGCTGCCCTGCGAACTACGGTCACCTGCATCTGCTCGTCGAGGCGGAGTGCGCGCGCATCGCGGGTAAACGGATCGAGTCCGCCGACCTGTACGACCGGTCGATCGCGCTCGCGCGCGAGCACGGCTTCGTGAACATCGAGGCGCTCGCTTCGGAAGTCGCAGCGCGCTTCTGGTTCGCCGACGGTAAGCCGGACTTCGGCAGGGTCTATCTCGAGAAGGCCCTGCACGCGTACGACATCTGGGGCGCCGCCGGCAAAGCCGAGGACCTGCGTGCCGAATTCGGCGTCGGCGCGCCGGGCCACGCAGCGGAGTCCGTGACCGCCGGCTCGACCACGGCCGGCACCGCGGAGCGCAGCGACGCGCTCGATCTCGCGACCGTGCTCAAGGCGAGCCAAGCGATCTCGGGCGAGATCGTCCTCGACCGGCTGCTCGGGACGCTGCTCGACATCATCGTCGAGAACGCCGGCGCCGAATCGGCGGTGCTGGCGCTCGAGAACGACAACGAGCACCTGATCCAAGGCGTGAAGTCCGCGGGCGAGAAGGCGCGCGTGATGATGGCCGAGCCGCTGCGGCACTCGGTTGCGGTGTCGAAGGGCATCGTGAACTTCGTGATCCGCACGTCCGAGCACGTCGTGCTCGCCGATCCCGCGCTGCGCGGCAAGTTTCGCAACGATCCGTACGTGCGCAATCGGCACCCGAAATCGGTGCTCTGCGCGCCCGTGTCGCACAAGGGCAAGCCAATCGGGATCATCTACCTCGAGAACAATCAGGTGTCCGGCGCGTTCACGCCGAATCGCCTCGAGGCGCTCAACATCCTGCTCGCGCAGATCGCGGTCTCGATCGACAACGCGACTCTCTACGCGAAGCAAGAGCAGCAGACGCGTGCGATCGAAGCCGCGAACGTCACGCTCACGAAGGAAGTCGCCGATCGCAAGCGCGCCGAGCACGAGCTCAGCCTCTATCGGGACCACCTCGAGGAGCTCGTCAAGGAACGCACGAAGGAGCTCGAGAACGCGCAGGGCCGGCTCGTCGACATGTCGCGGCGCGCGGGCATGGCCGAGGTGGCGTCCGGCGTGCTGCACAACGTCGGCAACGTGATGAACAGCGTGAACGTCGGCGCGAGCGTCACGCGCGACGCCGTGAAAGCGCTGCCGGTCGAGGGCGTCACGCGCGCCTCCGACCTGCTCGATCAGAATACGGCGCATCTCGCGGACTACCTGCGCAACGACGCGACCGGCCGCAAGCTGCCCGAGTACCTACGCAAGCTCGGCGGCACGCTGACCAAGGAGAAGCAGGGCATCCTCGATCAGATCGACCAGCTCGCCAAGCACCTCGAGCACATGAAGACCATCATCGCAGCGCAACAGTCGTATGCGAAGGTCAACGGCATGCGCGAGGTCTGCACACTCGAGGAGATCGCCGAGGGCGCACTGCAGCTCAGCGAGGGCGTGCTGCGCAACAGCGCGATCACGGTCGTGCGCCGCTATGCGAAGTTGCCGCCGGTGTCGGTCGACCGACACCAGATCATGCAGATCCTCGTGAACCTCGTCTCGAACGCGAAGCACGCGCTCGAGGCGGCGCAGCAGGAGAAGCGCGAGCTCGTCGTCGCGATCGACGAGGTCGACGGCGGCGTGCGGATCGAGGTGCGCGACAACGGGGTCGGCATCACGCGCGAGAACCTCGCGAAGGTCTTCAATCACGGCTTCACGACGAAGAAGAAGGGCCACGGCTTCGGCCTACACAATTGCGCGAACGCGGCGCAGCAGATGGACGGCAGCCTCACCGCGTACAGCGACGGACCCGGCACCGGCGCGAGCTTCGTGCTGCGGATGCCGGTCGAATACGCGAACGAGCTGCCGCAGCGCGTCGGCTTCGCCGAGGCAGGAGGCGTGGCATGAGCGAGGTACGGCGTCTGATCGAGCCGAATCGACGAATCCTGATCGTCGACGACAACCGCTCGATCCACGAAGACTTCGAGAAGATTCTCGGCAACGCCGCCGCCAACGATCGCGGCGATCTCGGTGCGCTCGAGGCGGAGCTGTTCGGCGCGGACGCCGAAGAAGCCGGCGAAGAGCGGTTCGAGCTCGATTCGGCGTACCAGGGCGAGGAGGCGCTGCACAAGGTGAAGCTCGCGCGCGAGCGTCAGCAGCCGTATGCGCTCCTGTTCGTCGACGTGCGAATGCCGCCCGGCCTCGACGGTATTCAGACGACCGCGCGCTTGCTCGAGCAAGACCCAGAGGTCGGAATCGTGATCTGCTCCGCGTACTCGGATCACAGCTGGGAGGAGATGACCTCCGCGTTCGGGACCACCGACCGCGTGCTGATCTTGAAAAAACCGTTCGACACCGTCGAGGTGCGTCAGCTCGCGCACGCATTGCAGCGGCGCTGGGAGCTCGCGCGGCTCGCGGCGCTGCGGGTCGAGGACCTCACGGCGATCATCGACGCGCAAACCCGCGAGCTCAAGGCCGCGAACGAGGCGCTCAAGCGCGAGGCCGCGCTGCGCGAAGACGCGCTGCGCCGGCTCGGGGAATCGCACGAGCAGATCCGCGCGCTCGCGTATCAGGACGGGCTCACCGGCCTGCCGAACCGGCGGCTCTTGAACGAGCACCTCGAGAAGGTGCTCGCGCGCGCGCGCCGCAAAGGCACCGAGTTCGCGCTGCTGTTCATCGACGTCGACAATTTCAAGCTGATCAACGACACCATCGGCCATCAAGCCGCCGATCAAGTGCTGCGCAAGCTCGCTTCGTCACTCGGCGAGCTGATTCGCTCGGACGACGTGGTCGGGCTCTACGTCGAAGGTGAAGTGGACTTGGCCGCGACGATCACCGTCGAGCCGATCGGCGAGTCGGTGCTGTCGCGGCTCGGCGGCGACGAGTTCATCGTGCTTCTGCCCGATACGCGCGACCGCTTCGCGGCGGGCAACGTCGCGCGCCGGATATTGCAGCATCTCGAGCATCCGATCAGCGCCGATGGCCACGAGGTGTTCGTCACCGCGAGCATCGGCATCGCGACCTTCCCCGGCGACGGCGTCACGACCGAGATCCTTATTCGCAACGCCGACACCGCGATGTATCACGCGAAGCAGCAAGGCAAGGCCGCGTTCCAGTACTACTCGGCGGCGATGAACGCGGCGTCCGTCGAGCGGCTCACGCTAGAGAGCGGTCTGCGCCGCGCGCTCGAGAACGAAGGCCTCGAGCTGCACTATCAACCTCAGGTCTGCGTGAAGACCGGCCAGATCGTCGGCGCCGAGGCGCTGCTCCGTTGGAAGCACGCCGAGCGCGGCTACATCTCGCCGACCACTTTCATTCCGATCGCGGAAGACTCGGGGCTGATCCTGCCGCTCGGCCAGTGGGTGATCGAGCACGCGTGCTGGCAAGCCATGGAATGGCGGCGCGCGGGCCTGCCGCCGCTGCCGATCGCCGTCAACGTCTCGGGCGTGCAGGTGCGGCGCCAGGAGCTCGCGGAGCTCGTGCGCCGCGCGCTCGCCGTCACCGGCCTCGAGCCGCAGTACCTGCGCATCGAGATCACGGAGACCTCGATCGTCTCGATCCGCGACCGCGCGATCGAGCTTCTCGGTCAGCTGCGCGAGCTCGGCGTGGGCCTCGCGCTCGACGATTTCGGCACGGGCTATTCGTCGTTGAGCTACCTGAAGAGCTTCCCGATCGACATGTTGAAGATCGACCGCTCGTTCGTCGCCGAGATGCTGACCGACCACACGACCGCGTCGATCGTCGAGGCGATCGTGTCGATGACCCGGATTCTCGGGCTCAAGGTGCTCGCGGAGGGCGTCGAGGATCAAGCGCAGCTCGCGTTCTTGAAGAAGCTCGGTTGCGACATCGTGCAGGGCTTCTACGTGAGCGCGGCAATCGCACCGGACGCGTTCGCGCAGCTGCTCGCGACGTTCGACTGCTCGAAGGTCGGTGCGCTGCGCGCGTGACGCGATGTGCCGCTTCGTCCTCTATCTCGGTCCCCGCACGCGCCTCTCATCGCTGATCGTCGATCCCGGCCACTCGCTGATCCGTCAGAGCGTGCACAGCCGCGAGCGCGAGGAGCCGCTGAACGGCGACGGCTTCGGCGTCGGCTGGTATGCAAATGACCTGTCCGTCGAGCCCGCGGTGTTCCGCTCGATCACGCCTGCCTGGAACAACCGCAACCTGCAAAACCTCGCGCGGGTCGTCGCGAGCGACTGCGTGCTCGCGCACGTTCGCGCAGCCACGCAGTCGAGCGGCGTGAATGAGGCCAATTGCCATCCGTTCCGCTGGCGCCGCTACCTATGCATGCACAACGGCGACATCGGCGACTTCCGGCTCGTTCGCCGCAAGCTGCTCGCGAGCGTTTGCGACGAAGCGTTCTCGAATGTCTACGGCAGCACGGACTCCGAGCACTTCTTCGCGCTGTACATCGACTCGTGGCTCGCGATCGACGACGACGATCCCGCGCGCCGCATGGCGCGCGCGCTGAAGCTCGCGATCGAGCGCGCGCTCACCCTCGTGCGCGAGGCCGGTTCCGGCGGCTACAACTACCTCAACGTCGCGATCGCCGACGGCGATCACGCGGTCGTCTCGCGGTTCACCGACGACCCGGAGGCTGCGCCCGAGTCGCTCTACTGGTTCAACGGCTCGCTCTATCCCGAGCTGCCGGGCCCTAACGGCCACGGGATGGGCCATGCGGTGACAGTGAGCTCGGAGCGACTGACGGCCGATCCGGGGTGGGCCGAGGTGCCGCCGGGGCAGATCATCGTGCTGCGCAGAGATCTTGCGCCGGAGTTCATGCCCGTGCTCGCGCCCGCGAGCTCGCGGCGCATCGATCGAACCGCTTAGCGAACGTCTTGCGCGATCGATTCGAGCCGCTGGGCGGCGGCGCTTGTCATGCGCTTGCCTAGACCGACGCGGCGGCAGAAGCGAGCGCAGCTTCGAGCGCGTCGCCTCCCAATGCTCTGAGCCGCTCGATGTCGTCGTTCGACCAGCGCTCCGCGATGACGCCGTCGAGTAGCAGCGCGGCTGCGTCGGCATGGTGCTCGACGATATCGAGAGAGTGCGTCGCCAACAGAATCCCGCAGCGTTTGGCCGAAAGCCGCTCATGAAGGGCCCGCTTGAGCACGAGCGCGCTCCGCGGATCCAGGCCGTTGAAAGCTTCGTCGAGAACGACGAGCTCGGGCTCGCCGAGCAGCGCGAGCAGCACGCACAGCTTCTGGCGTGTTCCGAGCGAGTAAGTGTCGACGAATCCATCGAGGAAAGGCGTGAAGCGCAGCGCGTCGGCAAGCTCGAGCACCTCGGTGTCGATCGCGTCGAGCCCCTTCGCGAGCGCATAGACCTCGAGGCACTGCCGGCCCGTGAGCAGCCCCGGCAAGAAGTCAGGCGCGCCGGCATAGCCGAGGTTGGACTTCGCCGCGGCCGCGGCTGTAGCGAGCGATTCGCCCGATATCCTAACGGCACCGCTCGCCGCCTCGAGCCGACCCGCGATGCAGTGCAGCAGGGTGCTCTTGCCGACCCCGTTGGGTCCGAGCAGGCAGAACCATTCGCCGCGATCGACGCGCAGCGTCACGCCTTTGAGGACCTCGTGATGGCCGTAGCGGGCGTGCAGGTTCTCGATCTCAAGCACATGCATGTCGTCGACCTCCACGCAGATACAGTGCCGTCAGCAGCACTGCGAGGGCGATTCCCCAACCGTGCTCACGTTGCTCGGCGAATAGGACGGCGACCAGCGATAGCGTGATCTTTGCGAGCGGCGAACGTGCGCGGTAGCAATCGGCCAAGCTGATCGCCGTTACCAGCGCGACGAGCGCGAGCCAAACCGCTCCGACATAGGTTGCAGTCAGTGGCTCTGCGCCGGCCATGACCATGACGCCGACGCCGACGAAGGTGCCGCCAAGCTGGTGCAGCAATTGTCGCCGCGCGAACGGCCAGGCGAACGCCGAGAAAGAAATCGGCGTCGAGCGCAGCCAATCCGTCGCTGCCCGCGCGACCAGTGGGGCGGCCACGAGCAAGGCCCCGAGATAGGAAACGATGGCCCAGCTCGCGAGCATGCCCACCGCCGCGATCGGGCCGATGCCGGCTGGCACCGTGAGAATCGCAACGAGCAACAGCAGCCGCGAGTTCTCGGGCCGCGCCCAAGCAAGCGCCTGAGCGATGGGCCAGCGCGACAGTGCCGCGGCGGAAGGCCGCATCGACGAGACCGATTTGAAGCGACGCGTATACCGCGAGCTCTCGCGCCGTGTCTTGTTGCTGCGGAGCGCGAGCCACCCGCCGATAGCCGCGCCAGCCACGCCGCCTGCCGCGAGAAGTGCAGTCAATGTGAGCGACTGCTCGAGCGTCACTCCCGCGTTGCTACTTGCGAGCAGCGCTACGACGGTCGCGGCAAGCCAACGCAAGACGACGCTCCTGAGAACCATCACGAGCACCGGGAAACCTCGTGCGCTTCGCGCGCGCGGTGTGGCGACGAGCCACGAGCGGGTAGCAGCTGCTGCCGCGGCGCGGCGGCGCTTCGGGATCGATGCGGCCGAGTACAGCGCTGCTGCGACAACGACGAGTGCGGGGTGACCGAGCGCCTGCTCGATTGCGTGCGCGGTGGTCGCGCTCGTGAAGATCAGCCAGCCGACCGTTACACCGAGAGCGAGCCAGACCGCGACGAGCAGACGACGTCGCGGTGTCGCCGCGAGTCGGCGCAGCCGATTGCGCGTGGCGATCGTCGAAGCGAGCGCTGCGGGATGGTGCTGGAGCCACCGCGCGAGTCGTGCCGGGATGGATCGCGGATACGGAGCCACGTCAGCCGGACGTCTGCGTCGCGAACTGCCGCTCGTAGAGCTGCGCATAGAGACCCGCGGCCGCGACGAGCTCGGCGTGCGTGCCGCGCTCGACGATCCGGCCGTCCTGTATCACGAGGATCAGATCGGCTCGCAGCACGGTGGACAGCCGGTGCGCGATCACGATCGCCGTCCGGCGCGCGAGCGCGCGCTCGAGCGCGGCTTGCACCGCTGCTTCGGAATTAGAGTCGAGGTGCGCAGTGGCTTCGTCGAGCACGACGAGGTCCGGCGCTTTCAAGAGCAGCCGCGCAATCGCGAGCCGCTGCTTCTCGCCGCCGGAGAAGCGGTAGCCGCGCTCGCCGACCATGGTGTCGAGGCCGTTCGGAAGCGCGTCGACCGCATCCAGGATCTGCGCGGCGCGCAATGCGTCTCGAATTTCCGCGTCCGTGGCTTCCGGACGCGCATAGAGCAAATTCGCACGGAGAGTGTCGTGGAAGAGATGCGCCTCCTGTGTGACCACCCCGACGCGCTGCTGCACGGACTCGAGCGTCGCGTCGCGAACGTCCACGCCGTTCAAGCGTACAGCTCCGGCCTGAACGTCGTAGAGCCGCGGGATCAGCATCGTCAGCGTCGACTTGCCGGCGCCCGATGGACCCACGAGCGCGACGAGCTGGCCCGGCTCCGCCGTGAACTCGATGTCCTGCAGCACGGTGCGCGGCGGCGTCTTGCGCTCCGGCACCGCGATCGATTCCAGCGACGCCAACGACACCTCGGCCGCCGTCGGATAGCGAAACGACACATGCTCGAATCGCACGCTCAGCGGGCCGGGAGGCACGGGCGCGGCGCCCGACTTCTCCGTGATCATCGGCTTGAGATCCAGCACCTCGAAGATGCGCTCGAAGGAGACCAGCGTCGTCATCACGCTGACCTGCACGTTGCTGAGTCCCATCAGCGGAAAGTACATGCGGCCGAGCAACGCCACGAACGCGACTATGGTGCCGAGATCGAGCATGTGACGCGCGGCGAGCACGCCGCCCCACCCGTAGCAGACCGCGGTCGCGACCGTGGCCATCAGCAGCAACATCGTGCCGAACATGCGGCCATACAGCGCGCCCTTGATGCCAACCTTCGAGAGCTGCTCCGAACGCTCCTCGAACGCGCGCGCGTCCTCTTGCGGGCGTCCGAACAGCCGACTCAGTAAAGCCCCGGCCACGTTGAACCGCTCGACCATCACGCTGCTCATCGCGGCCCCGGCTTCGTAGCCTTCGCGCGTGATGGCTTGGATTCGCCGTCCCCAGAGCCGCGCCGGCAACATGAACAGCGGGAGCAGCAGCAACGCGACCAGCGTGATGCGCCACGACAGCGCGAACATCGCGACGATGATCATGATCACCGTGATCGAATTGCCGACGACGTTGGACAGCACGTCGGTGAAGGCGCTGCGCGCGCCGGTCGCATCGGTGACGAGTCGGTTCACGAGCGCGCCCGTCTGGACGCGACCGAAGAAAGCGATCGGCATTTGCTGAATGTGCACGAACAGCTTGCGGCGCAGCGACATCACGACTTCCGCGCCGATGCGCGCGGCGAGATACGTTTGCGCGAGCCCGAGCGCCGCATCGACCAAGCCGACGGCCGCTACGAGCAGCGCGAGCTGCACGACCAGCGTGGTGTTGCCGGACAAAATGCCGACGTTGACGATTTCTCTATAAATCAGAGGGTTGGCAACCGCGATGCTCGCATTGGCGATCACCACGGCGAGAAACAGCAGCAGCGTGCCGGCGTAGGGCCGGGCGTAACCCATCGCGCGGCGCGCCGTGCCGGGTTTGACCGGACGCTGCAGCACGGCCGGATCCATCGCCATCCTGCCCATTGCTCGCGCCGAACGTGCCATCGTGTCTCCTCGACGCCAGCGATCAGACCGCGGTGCCGACGAAGTGGCCGACGGCTGCGGTGATCGCCATCGCGAGCGCGCCCCAGAACGTCACGCGCAACGCGCCCGTCGCGATGCGTGCGCCGCCCGCGCGCGCGGCAACGCCGCCGAGCACGGCGAGCGACACGAGCGAGACGCCGGCGATGAGCGCGATGCCGTGCGCTTCGCCGACAAGAGCCGCGACCGCGAGCGGCAAAGCGGCGCCGGCCGCAAAGCTCGCGGCCGATGCGAGCGCAGCCTGGATCGGCCGCGCGCGCTGCGCCGGAGTGATGCCGAGCTCGTCGCGCGCATGCGCGCCGAGCGCGTCGTGCTTCATGAGCTGGTCCGCGACCTGACGCGCGAGGTGCGCGTCGAGCCCGCGGCCGATGTAGATCGCGGTGAGCTCGTTGTGCTCGGACTCGTTGTCGGTCTCGAGCTCGCGGCGCTCTTTCTCGAGATCCGCGGCCTCGGTGTCGGCCTGCGAATGCACCGACACGTACTCGCCGGCCGCCATCGACATCGCGCCCGCGACGAGGCCTGCGAGCCCGGCGATCAGCACGCTGCCTTGGCTCGCATCGGCCGCCTCGACGCCGAGGAGCAGGCTCGCGGTCGAGACGATGCCGTCGTTCGCGCCGAGCACGGCGGCGCGGAGCCATCCCATGCGCAGCGTGCGATGCCGCTCCCAATGTCGAGTCTTCGCCATCAATGGGCTCCGTGCTTGAGCGTGCGCTCTATGCGCCGATCAGGAATCAGCCAGAGCAATGCGACGAGCACATAGAGTGCCTGTGCGACCCATTGCCACCAGAGTGTCGATACGATCGCGGCGACGTAGAAGACCGGCGATAGTTTTCCCTTCCAGTCCTTGCCGACGGCCAGACGTAACACGGAGCTCGGGCCGTCGGCCGCGATGATCGCGCGCTCGAGCAGCAAATACGCGATCCCGGCCATCAGCAGCACGAAGCCGTAGACGGCTGACGGCATCGGCGTGAACTCGTTCTCGCCCATCCAAGCCGTCGTTACGGGGAACAGCGACAGCCAAAAGAGCAGATGCAGGTTCGCCCATAGGATCGCGCCGCTGACGCCGTGCTCGAGCGCGTGCAGGAGATGATGGTGATTGTTCCAGTAGATGCCCACGTACACGAAGCTCAGCACGTAGCTCAGGAACGCCGGCAGCAGCGGCGCAAGCGTCTCGAGATCAGCGCCGTGCGGCGCCCGTAGCTCGAGCACCATGATCGTGATGATGATGGCCATGACGCCGTCGCTGAATGCTTCGAGCCGGGACTTACCCAAGCGGCGGGGCCTCTGCCAGGGAGAGCTTGCGCATCGGCGCCTAGTCTAACGTCGCCGCGCGCGGCGCGCTCCCGCTACACGCGCAAGCCCGCGAACAGAGCAATCGCGGACGCCGCGACGATCACGATCATCGCGATGCGCACGAATCCGGCGCCGCGCCGCATCGTGAGGTGCACCGCGAGCCAAGCGCCCGCGCCTTGAAAGACCGCGACGATCAAGCCGATCGTCCACTGCACCTGGTGGTGGACGATGAACACGACCAGCGCGGCCGCCGTGAACGCGAGCACGAGCACGTTCTTCAACGCATTCGCGGCGACGAGGTCGTAGCCCGAGCAGAGCACGAGCGCGGCGGAGAGAAAGATCCCGACACCGATTTGGATGAAGCCGCCGTAAATGCCGATCGCGAAGAATACGGGCAGCTCGAGCCACAAGCGCGTGCGCCGCCGTGCGCCGGGCGCCGCGAGCCAGCGCTCCGGCTGCACGAGCATCACGACGAGCAAGCCGATCATCAATGCGCCGATCACCTTTCGTAGCAGAGCCTCGTCGAGGTCGACCGCGAGCTGCGCACCGACGATTCCGCCGACCACGGAAGGGCCGAGCAGCCGCCACACTCCCGTTCGGTCGATCGCACCGTGGCGCATGAACGTGGCGACCGCGACCACGTTCTGGAACGTCACGCCGACGCGGTTCGTGCCGTTCGCGACGTTCGCGGGCAAGCCGAGCAGGATCAGCATCGGCACCGTGAGCAGCGAGCCGCTGCCCGCGATCGTGTTCACGAATCCCGCCGCGAAGCCTAGAACCGGCACGCTCGCGAGCAGAAGGAAGCTCGAATCGAACACCGCGCTCAGTGGGCTACCTCACGGCACCAAGACGATCCGCGAGACGGCCGGACCCGCGAGGAACGGCGCCGGGGCGCCCGCGAGCCAGTCGCTCTGTTGATCGGCGAAGTTGGGCGATAGGAAGTGCCCACTCTGGCCCGCGCTCATCTCGAGGATCCCGTCCTCGGGATGCGCCGGCGACACGTCCATCCGGATCAGCGCGCCGTAATTCTGCATCGCCACGCGCAGCGTGAGATTCGAGCCCGGCAGCGGCTCGCGCGGCAGCGAGAGCCACGGCCGCAGCGCGGGTCCGATCAGCGGCAGCGCCGCGAACGGGTGCGCGACGGCGAGCAAGTTCACGTCGCTCCAGCGCGCGTCGACGCCGGGCAGCGATTTGTCCTCGTCGATCGCGTGCAGCGTGTCGGCGAGCACGGCGCGCAGGAACTCGGGCCAGGTCGCGTACTCGCGCGTGAGCAAGTGCGGCGGTCGCTCGTCGAGCAGTCGGCGCATCGGCTCGTCGACGAGCGGCCAGCGATAGACGAAGGCGGGATCGGCGTCGACCGCGGGCGCAAGCAGGGGCGAGAGCGTGTGTTCGAGCAGCGCGAAGTAGTACGCGTACAAGAGGCGAAATCCGGGCTGATCCAGATCGGCGTTGCCGTTCCAGCTGCGCACGTGCTCACGCGCGCGCGCGAGCAGCGGGTCGTGCTCGTCCGCCGACACGACCTCGAGCACGATGTCGCGAAGCTGATCGTAGCCGCGCGCGCGAGTGTCGAGCTGCATCGCGAGCGAGTCGCGCTCCGAGAGCGCCGAGTGCTGCGCGAGCAGCTCCGCGATTCGCGACGCTCGCAGCGGCGTCATCCACATCCTGCTCACCTCGGCGGCCGGCCCCGCGGGCAGAGTGCGATTGTTCGCCGTGAACACGGCGCCGCTTGCCGGGCTCACTACGCTCGGGTGTGGCAGCTCTCCGTCCCACGCGCGGCTACCGTCGGCCCATGACTCTGGGCGCGCGCCGTCGAACCCGACACGCCGCGGCAGCGGGCCGTTCACGATCCAGGCGACGTCGCCGCTCGAGTCCGCGAGCGCCCAGTTCAGCGACGGGCCGGCCCAGCGCTCGAGCACCGCGACACCGTCGGCGACATTCGCCGCGAAGCTCAAGTCGATCACGCCGAGGTTCAGGCCGTCGGCGTCGAGCCAAGTCGCGTGCAGCGCGAGCGGCTTGCCTCGACCGTCGCGGGCGACGACGGGACCCCACCGTGTGGTCTCGACTTCGAGCTGCTCCGGTCGTCCCCCCGCGACTTCGATGGCGAACGTCTCGCTGCGGAACGGCTCGCTGCCTTCGGGCGTGACGTAACGGCTCGAATCGCGCGCGTCGACGTCGATCACGACCCAGTCGGCTTGGTCGGCGTTGCTCACCGTCGCACCCCACGCGAGCGTCGAGGTCGCACCGAGCAGCACACCGGGGACGCCCGGAATGCTCACGCCGCGCACGGCACCGTCCGGCCATTCGAGCTCGGTGCGGTAGAACAGGTTTGGAAGGCGAAGCTCGAGGTGCGGGTCGTTCGCGAGCAGCGCACCGCCGCGCGCGCCACGTTGCGCGGCGAGCGCCCACTGGTTCGACGCGGGCGAGAGCAGCGGCGGCGAGACACGACGCGCGGGCCCGCGGCTCTGCGCCGAGCGCGTGCGCAAGTCGACGATCTCGGGCCCCGGGATCGGCACCGGCGCGTAGCCCGCTGTCGGATCGGCCTCCGTGCCGACGAGCGGCCGATCGAAGCGCGAAGTCGACGGCGTCAAGAACTCGTAGAGTGCTTCGGGCAGCGCCGCGTGCAGCACGCCCTGCGGCCGCTCGTAGACGTCGTTGTTCGACAAGCGCGTGTAGAAGCCGAGCACGACGAGCAGCGTGTCCTCGGCCCGCCAAGCGTCGGGCCGCGAGCCGAGCAGCCAATACTCGGGCGGCCGCGAGCGAAGGTCCGCGAGCCCCGCGTTCACGCC
>Ga0068864_100001147_pt1 | contig 22118 bp, 20 predicted proteins | sample KBSSwiS72_FD_66586 | JGI IMG/M metagenome (GOLD analysis project Ga0068864, IMG submission 66586) | Switchgrass rhizosphere microbial communities from Kellogg Biological Station, Michigan, USA - KBS Switchgrass S7-2 | ecosystem: Host-associated > Plants > Roots > Rhizosphere > Soil ... | reverse complement strand
GTTGCTTGGTCTGATCCGCACTGCGGACAAGTCGGTGGGAATGTTCAACGCTGAAGACGAGAAATCGCTGGAAAATGCTTTTAGCGGACTCCATAATCAGCAATTTGCTTGAGGCGGCATCTGTGCCGAATTGCAGCATGCACGGATTCAAATACTAGGAGGAACTGAGGAATGGCTTCTTCGACTGAAGATAAGGTTAGACAGATTATTGTGGAACAGTTGGGCGTGGACGAAGCGGAAGTGACCGCCACGGCGTCGTTTATCGATGACCTCGGCGCTGATTCGCTCGACACGGTGGAACTCGTGATGGCTCTTGAAGAGGGATTTGGAATCGAGATCCCAGACGAGGACGCGGAGAAAATTACCACCGTCAAAGATGCCATCGGATATATCGAAGCGCGTCTCCCGAAATCCTAGTCCGCGAGGTTCATTTTGGAAAAAAGACGAGTTGTAGTCACCGGCGTAGGCCTGGTCACCGCGCTGGGAACCGGAACCGAGGAAACGTGGAAGGGTCTCTGCGATGGGCGCAGCGGCGTTGGTCCGATCAGTCGATTTGATTCGACGGAGTTTTCCACGAAGATTGCCGCCGAGGTTAAGGATTTCGATCCGCTGAAGTGGTTCGATAAAAAAGACCTGAAGAAGATGGACTTCTTCATCTATTACGCCGTTGCCGCCGCAGATTTCGCGATGAAGCAGTCCGGTTTGGTTATCGACCAGGACCTGTCCGAACGCGTCGGAGTCTTTATTGGTTCCGGCATCGGTGGATTCACGGTCATCGAACGTGAGCATAAAGCCCTGCTTGAGGGGGGACCTCGCAAGATTTCACCGTTCTTCATTCCATCCAGCATTATCAATCTGGCTGCAGGCCAGGTATCGATTCGATTTGGAGCCAGGGGGCCAAACTCTGCTCCCTGCACGGCGTGCTCTTCGGGTGCGCACGCAGTGGGCGATGCGTTCCGGGTAATTTCCCGTGGCGATGCCGACGCCATGATCTGCGGCGGCTCCGAAGCTGCCATTACACCCATGGGAGTTGGCGGGTTTGCGGCCATGCGTGCCCTGTCGACTCGAAACGATGAACCGATGCGCGCTTCACGCCCATTTGACGCAGAGCGCGATGGCTTTGTGGTCGGCGAAGGCGCCGGGGTTCTCGTGCTGGAGGAACTCGAATACGCAAAACGCCGTGGCGCAAAAATAATTGCGGAACTGGCCGGATATGGAATGAGCGGAGATGCCTTCCACATCACCCTTCCACCTGACGACGGGCGAGGAGCGCATCGCGTAATGCTGAATGCTCTGACCGACGCAGGCATCCAGCCCGAAGAAGTCGGATACATCAATGCGCACGGCACCTCGACGCCTCCCAACGATCGCATCGAGAGCTATGCCATCAAGCAACTTTTCGGCACGCACGCGAAAAATCTTGCCGTGAGTTCCACAAAATCCATGATCGGCCATCTCCTCGGTGCCGCGGGAGCCGTTGAGGCCGGTATTGCATCGCTTGTGGTGGAGCGCGGAATTCTGCCTCCTACCATCAATTACGAGAATCCCGATCCCGAATGCGATCTGGACTACGTTCCGAACCAGATGCGCAAAAAGGATGTCCGGTACGCTTTGTCGAACTCCTTTGGATTCGGCGGAACCAACGCCGCTTTATTATTTAAACGTTACGAATCGTAGCTTCGGTTCCAACCATGGCCGATCGCGACATCCTTGAAGTTGATGTTCTGATCGTTGGTGGCGGTCCCGCCGGTCTGGCGGCGGCCTGGCATTTGCGGCAGCTGACAAAGAATAATGGACTGCCGGCCACGTCCATTGCTGTTCTCGAAAAAGGCAGGGAAGTGGGCGCCCACAGCATCTCCGGTGCGGTGATGGATCCTCGAGGCATCCATGAACTGATGCCCGACTGGAAAGAACGCGGCGCGCCGGTCGAACACACCGTTTCGGAAGACCACGTCCTTTATCTCACGAAGAATCGAAAGTTCACACTTCCGTTCACACCGTCTCCGCTACAGAACCATGGCAATTGCATCATTTCTCTGAGCCGTTTCGTCCGATGGTTCGGCACACAGGTCGAGGCGGCTGGCGTCGATGTGTTTTCCGGCTTTGCCGGAGTCGAAATGCTAACGGACGGAGACCGCATCGCCGGTGTCCGCACCGGGGATAAGGGCATCGACAAGGAGGGAAATCACAAGAGCAATTACGAGCCGGGTATCGATGTCCGGGCAAAGATCACGATTCTTGCCGAAGGAGCACGAGGGTCCCTGACAAAACAGCTCGTTGATGCGCTTCATCTCGACGAAGGACGAAACCCGCAGGTCTACGCCCTCGGCATAAAGGAAATATGGAATGTACCCAGCGAAAGAAATTCCAACGGCTGGGTTATCCATACGATGGGATGGCCGCTTCACAACGATGAATTTGGCGGCGGTTTCATCTACAACATGGCCGATGGAAAAGTGTCGGTTGGGTTTGTGATCGGTCTCGACTACCACGACCCTCGAGTGGATCCTCATCAGCGATTTCGTGAATTCAAAACGCATCCTGTATTGCAGCGCCTGCTGGAAGGGGGCACGGTGCACTCCTATGGTGCAAAATCCATTCCGGAGGGAGGCTACTGGGCGCAACCGCGCTATTACTTCAACGGTGGGATGATCATCGGCGACTCTGCAGGATTCCTGAATTCGATGCGTTTAAAGGGAATCCATCTGGCCTTGAAAAGCGGCATGCTTGCGGCGCAATCCGCATACGAAGCACTGTCCGCGGAAGACTTTTCCGCATCACGCCTCAGACGCTATCAGGAACTTGTGGAAGCAAGCTGGATCAAAGATGAACTCTGGAAGGTCCGCAATTTTCATCAGGGATTTGAACACGGGTTTGCCGCTGGAATGATGCACACGGCGTTGCAACTGGTAACGGGTGGCCGCGGACTGCGCAATCGTTATCGCAACGTCCCCGGACATGCGCGGATGAAACATCTGAAGGGAAGGCATGATACGGATCCGGCATACGCGGACAAACTCGAGGACGTCTTTCATTCCGGCACGAGTCACGACGAAGATCAGCCATCCCACCTGAAGATTCTGAAACCGGATATCTGCCATCCAAAGTGCACGACGGAATTTGGCAATCCCTGCCGGCATTTCTGTCCCGCAGCAGTCTACGAAATGGTGGATGGGGGAGGTGGCCAGGCGCGATTGCAGATCCATGCATCCAATTGCGTCCACTGCAAGGCCTGCGACATCATGGATCCGTACGAAATCATCAACTGGGTTCCGCCCGAAGGCGGTGGCGGACCGAACTATGATCTGCTTTGAGAGTTCGGGGAAATCATCAATGTTGATTTTCCTGCGCCATCCTATTTCACAGCAAGGGCGGCTTCGATAGCCGAGGTTATCTCCTTCGACAGCGGCTCAACCGGAGACTTGAATCGCGCAATCACCTGTCCGTTTCGCCCAATCAGAAATTTTTCGAAGTTCCATTCAATCTCACCGGCAAACTTTGGATTGGTTTGCGGAGAGGTGAGGTACTTGTAGAGAGGTGCCTTCGCGCTGCCAACGACCCTGATCTTTGAAAACATGTCGAATTCCACGCCGTAGTTCTTCTTGCAGAAGTCGGCGATCTCGGCGTTGGTACCGGGCTCCTGTTGCCCAAAGTCGTTGGAAGGGAATCCCAGCAACCGAAGGCCTCGCGAAGCATAACGCTTGTGAAGTTCTTCGAGGCCCTCATATTGCGGCGTGTATCCGCACTCGCTGGCGACGTTGACCATCAGGACAACGTTACCCTGATACTTTGCCAGATCGACAGGCTTCCCATCGAGACTGTTCATCGTGAAATTCAACGCAGGCGGCGGTGCCAGGACAAAGATCAGTACCGAAAGGATCATCGACAACATGGTGTCTCCTTAAGAATCGGATTGGAGCACTTCGAGCATACTCAAGATCTAGATTTTTTCCACATCGTTCCTGAACGCGTACGAAACCAGTGCAATGGTGATGCCATATAACGCATGAGTTACTGCAGCGATCCACCAGGGAATGTTTTCCAGAATATAGGATTTTCCGTTGACCAGCGGCTGAATCCAGCTCAGAAGCCAATAGAAATTGATGAACCAGACGCATAGTCCAAAGCCGATTCCGGCTGCAAGATAGTGGGTGAACCGTTGAATGTCGCGGCGGGAAACGATGAGAACGAATATCGCGCCCAACGCGGATCCGACCGCAAGATGCATCAGAATGGCATTCAGCAGAAAGCTGCGGCTGGTCATCAACAGGGCACTCGGCCCCTCGCGGAGGGTCGCATAGTAGCGTAGGAACATGAACGGTGCGAAGCCCATCAGTTTTGCGCTGGCGATATCCGCACCGAGGATCACAACGCTGCCCAGGTAGCCGGCGAAGGCCCCGATAGTGGCAAAATACAGCTTTTTCCATTTTGCGCCAATCCTGCCGCGGGTGGTAACCATCTCGTGGACTTCGGTATTCATGGTGTCGCCCCTTTCAGTTTTCCATCGGCTTCAGAAAGCACATGTTGAAGCGTCCCAGTTTTCCATCATTGAACTTCACGTCGTACCACTGGTTTTCCGGGCGTTGAGAAGGGTTGTCCAGCGCTCGAACGACAATGGCGGTCAGGACGGAAGTCGGGCCGACCCCCCTCACGACTCGCACGCGGCTCCCCACCGGGAGCTCCGGTACATAGGCCGGGGCCTTCGGTTGTGCACTCATAGTTGATCTCCTTTAGATTGATTTGGGTATTTGAATTATATCGCAATACGATATAAGAATGCGAATGCGGCGAAAGGCCGTGTCAGGCACCGCGAAAAATGGCGGGAAATGAGGGGACAGTCCCCTCGTTCCCCAATTTCCGGGAAATGAGGGAACGAGGGGACTGTCCCCTCATTTCCCGCTCGTCCGCCCACTACACCGAATTGAGCTTGGACAGTACTCGCACGTACACGTTCTTCAGCGGATCGAGTTCCGCAACGGCAACATGCTCATCGATCTTGTGAATGCTCGGACCGGGCGGTCCCAGTTCCACGACCTGCGGACAAATCTGAGCGATGAATCGGCCGTCGCTGGTTCCGCCGGTGGTGGAGAGTTCCGTTTCAATTCCACTTTCTTCACGCACCGCGTCACGCACGACGTCAATCAGGTTATGCCCGGACGCCGGCCGCGAAAGAAACGGCATGCCTCCGACCGTCCAGCGAACGTCGTACTGCAATCCGTGGCGATCGAGCACCGCCGTCAATCGCTGCTGCAGGCTTTCGGGCGTGGATTCCGTGGAGAATCGAAAATTGAAATCCAGCACGCATTCGCCCGGTATCACGTTTGCCGCTCCGGTTCCCGCGTGAATGTTACTGGCCTGCCAGGTCGTTGGAGGGAAGGATGCGTTACCGCGATCCCATTCGATGGCGGCGAGTTCCGCCAGCGCCGGAGCCAGCAAATGGATGGGATTCTTTGCCAGGTGCGGATACGCAACGTGGCCCTGCACTCCTTTGATTGTCAGGTTTCCGCTCATCGTACCGCGCCGGCCGTTCTTGATCATGTCGCCGGTGCGCTTCACGGAAGTCGGCTCTCCCACGATGCACCAGTCCAGCCTTGTGCCGCGCGCTTTCAAAACTTCACAAACCTTGACGGTTCCATCCACCGACGGACCTTCCTCATCGCTGGTCAGAAGAAAGGCGATTGAAATGTCCGGATCAGGATTCGCCAATAGGAATTCCTCGCATGCCACAACCATCGCGGCGATGGAAGCTTTCATATCCGCGGCGCCGCGGCCGTACAGGTTTCCATTGCGGTGAGTCGGCGCGAACGGAGGACTGGTCCATTGATCGAGAGGTCCGGTGGGCACGACATCCGTGTGACCCGCGAATACTAATGTACGTGCGTTTGAATTCCTGCCGGGCCGCTTCGCCCAGAGGTTGTGCACGCGGAATTCGGGCGGTCCTTTGTCCATGCGCTCACAGGCAAAGCCCATCGGTTCGAGGCGCTGGACCAGAATTTCCAGACACTGCGCATCGTCCGGCGTCACCGAGGGCCTGGCGATTAATTCTTCCGTCAGCTGCAGTGTGCGCGACATCCAGGTTTTACTCGCGCAGCAGGTCGTTCAACGATGTCTTCGCACGGGTCTGGGCATCGACCCGCTTGACGATGACCGCGCAGTACAGGCTGTACTTGCCGTCGCTGGATGGAAGATTTCCCGACACCACAACCGAGCCCGAAGGCACACGACCATAAGTGACTTCGCCGGTGGCGCGGTCATAGATTTTTGTGCTCTGGCTGATGAACACGCCCATGGCAATCACCGAGTTTGCCTCGACGACCACGCCTTCGACGATCTCGGAACGGGCGCCGACGAAGCAGTTGTCTTCGATGATCGTCGGGTTTGCCTGCAACGGTTCAAGCACACCACCGATGCCGACACCTCCGGAGAGATGCACGTTGGCGCCGATCTGCGCGCACGACCCCACGGTGACCCACGTGTCGATCATCGTGCCTTCGCCGACATACGCTCCGATATTCACAAACGAGGGCATCAGAATTGCCCCCTTGGCGATATAGCATCCGCGTCGCGCCACCGCCGGTGGAACCACGCGGACGCCGGTGGCTTTCATGGCGTCGGCGTCCAGGTGAGCAAACTTTGTCGAGACCTTATCGTAGAAGCCCAGGTCGCCAGCCTTGATGATGGCGTTCTCGCTCAGACGAAACGACAGCAGAACGGCCTTCTTGATCCATTGGTGTGTCGTCCACTGCCCTGTTCCTTCGCGAGACGCGACGCGCAGGCGGCCGGAATTGAGTTCCACAATGACATGCTCGACGGCATCGCGCACTTCGGCGGGAGCGCCGGCAGGGTTCATACTCGCCCGGTTTTCCCAGGCCTTATCGATGATGGCTTGTAACTGATCGGTCATCCGGTTGTTCCTTTAACGAAATTGACGATTCTTTTTGCAGCCTCGACGCATTCTTCGGTTTCCGCAACGAGCGCCATTCGGACGCGGCCTGCGCCCGGGTTGATTCCTTGAACGCTCCGCGCCAGATAGCTGCCCGGCAGGACCGTCACATTGTATCGGGCCAGAAGATCGCGCGCGAAGACTTCGTCATCGCCACCGGGAACGGCAGCCCAGAGGTAGAAGGCCGCGTCAGGCAGACGCACGTCCATCACTTCCGACAACATCGGCGTGACGGTGGCAAACTTCCGTCGATACAATTCGCGGTTCTCCTCGACATGAGTCTCGTCGTTCCACGCCGCAATGCTCGCCGTTTGCACCATGCCGCTCACCGCACTTCCGTGATACGTGCGATACAACAGAAACGATTTGAGCAATCGTGCATCCCCCGCGACAAAACCGCTGCGCATGCCGGGCACGTTGCTACGCTTCGACAGGCTGGTGAACACGACAAGATTCTTGAAGTCGCGCAGGCCATACCGCGTCGCAGCCTCCAGTGATCCGAGAGGCGGTTCGTCCCGGAAGTAAATTTCGCTGTAGCACTCATCGCTGGCAATCACGAAACCGTAACGCTCGCTCCGGCGAAAGAGTTTCTCCCAATCGGACCACGGCATGACGGCGCCGGTAGGGTTTCCGGGAGAACAAACATAGACCAGTTGCGTGTTTTCCCACACGCGATCTGGCACCGTATCCCAGTTGATGTTGAAGTTCAGAGAGGGATCGCTGGGAACGTAAAAGGGTGAGGCTCCACCGAGGATCGCCGCACCTTCATAGATCTGATAAAACGGATTCGGGCAGATGACCGTCGCATTCGCCCTCGTGGGATCGATCACGGTTTGCGCGAACGCAAACAACGCTTCGCGCGTGCCATTGACCGGAAGGATCTGGGTGGAAGGATCGACACGCACTCCGTATCGCCGCTGCACCCAGGCGGAACAGGACTCCTTGAGAGCCGGCAGTCCGGCAGTGAGCGGATACGAAGAAAGCTCGCTGGTCCCACGGCTCAAGGCGTCTAGCACCAGCTGTGGCGTGGCATGTCGGGGTTCGCCGATACCCAAACTGATTGGCGAATAGTTTGGGTTGGGTGTGATGGGAGCAAACAGCTGTTTCAACCGTTCGAACGGATACGGTTGGAGATGTGCAAGCAGCGGGTTCATAGCCGTCGGTTATTATCTCTGCCCGATCCGCAATCGATGAGTCCTTTTTTCCCGGAGACGTTTCGCAGTGGACCGAAGCCCTCCAGCGCGTCAATGTTGTTGTGTCACGATGGTTCAAGGTCCGCTGAGCGAGGTGTGAACGGGACCCAACGCTTTTCAAATCGCAGCGTGATCGATTTCGTGAAAAAACATCAAGTTTGATAGGCTGTGGCCTCCTCACATGATCGGCACGAGATTCGCACATTACGAGATTACGGGACACCTTGGATCGGGTGGGATGGGTGACGTGTATCGGGCCGCCGACTCCAAACTTGGCCGCAGTGTTGCCGTTAAATTTCTTCCGGATCCGTTTGCGCGAGACACATGGCGTGTGTCGCGCTTTCAACGGGAGGCGCGTGTCCTCGCTTCACTGAATCATCCGAACATTGGCGGCATTCACGGAATCGAGGACATCGACGGTCGGATGTTTCTGGTACTCGAACTGGTAGCCGGCGAGACGCTCGCAGATCGCATCGCACGCGGGCCGATTCCCATCGACGAAGCGCTCGCGATAGCAAATCAGATCGCCGAAGCTCTCGAAGCCGCGCACGACGTGGGAATCGTTCATCGCGATCTGAAACCGGCGAATGTGAAGATCACGCCCGACGGCCAGGTGAAGGTTTTGGACTTCGGCCTGGCCAAAGCGTTGGATGGCGGTGAAATCGAGTCCGCAGCCTCGGCTTCTCCGACGATGAGCCTGGCGGCGACGCAGCGAGGTCTCATTCTGGGGACCGCGGGCTACATGTCCCCCGAGCAGGCGCGGGGAAAACCGACAGATCGTCGAACGGATATCTGGTCCTTCGGCGTTGTTCTCTACGAGATGACGACCGGCGAGCGGCTGTTCAAGGGCGAAGATATGACGGACACGCTCGCAGCGGTCGTCCGGGAGAAGCCGGATTTCAGCGCGGCGCCGCGCGAGATCCAGCATGTCCTGCAGAAGTGTCTCGAGCGCGACGTGAAGAAACGGCTGCGGCATATCAGTGGATTCAAGCTGCTGCTGGAACGAGCCGAAACCGAAAGGGTTCCTCTTCCCGCCAAGTCACGCCTGAGATGGCTGTCGTGGACAGTCGCCGCGCTGGCCACGACGGCTTTGATTGCGCTTGCTTTTGTCCATCTCAGCGAACAGCCGCCGCCGTTGGCCGGCGTTCAGTTCTTTCTCGATGCTCCGCCGGATACGGCCTTTACAAACAATTACGGAGGCTTAGCGCCGTCTCCCAATGGGCGTTATCTCGTATTCAGTGCCAGGAGCCTGAGCGGCACAGCGCCTCAACTGTGGTTGAGGCCCCTCGATTCGCTTTCGGCTAGACCGCTGGCGGGCAGTGAAGGAGGGAATTTTCCGACGTGGTCGCCGGACAACAAATCCATCCTTTTCCTCTCGGGCGGCAAGATCAAAAGAATTGAAATTGCGGGCGGTGCTCCGCTTGCGGTGGCGGATGCAAGTGAAAGCTCCGTCACGGTTACAGGAACGTGGAATAGCGATGGAGTCATTCTCATTGGGAGTTCTGCGGGTTTGAGGCGCATCGCCGCTTCAGGCGAAGACACTCTGCTGACGAAGATCGATGCCACCCGAAGAGAGACGGGACACGGCTATCCACAATTCCTGCCCGATGGAAAGAGGTTTCTCTTTTTTATAGCCAGCGGAGATCCCGGTATCCAGGGCGTCTATAGCGCCTCGCTCGACCATCCTGGAGAACACAAGCTCATCGTTCGTACCAGCGCTAAAGGGGTATTCGTTCCAGGAAACCACAACTTCCCGGATTATTTGTTGTGGATGCAGGATCAGACATTACTTGCTCAGCGTTTCAACACAAGAACCGCCAGGGTGGAAGGCGACCCCGCGTCCGTCGCTGAGAATGTCGGGACCAATCCAAGCAATCCGATACGTTCGGCATATTGGGCGTCCGACGCTGGTTTGTTGATCTATTTCTCTACAGCCGCGGCTGCCAAACGACGAATCCTGATGCTGGCAAGGGACGGCAAGCAAGTCCTCGAGGTTCCTGAAGATTCGTTCATGCGCGTTGCGCTGGCTCCCGGTAGTGAACAGATAGCCGTTGCCAAAGCCGACTACAGTGCTCCACAGGGCAATATCGATGTGTGGGTGCGTGAGTTTTCTCGAGGCGTCATGACGCGACTCACTTTCGATGCGGGGAACGATGACTTTCCGATCTGGTCGCCGGATGGAAAACAGCTGGCCTTCGTTTCCAACCGGGATGGCACATCCCAAATCTACATCAAGGATGCGTCGGGCGCTGGTAAAGAGGAGCGGCTGACGTCAAGTCCCGGCTTGAAATTCGTCCTCGATTGGAGCAAAGACGGCAAATACATTTTGTATCGCGAACAGAATCCGGGGACTGGGCGCGACTTGATGGCCATACCCGTGATGCCGACGAATGGAGAACGCAAGCCAATTACAGTCGTTCAAACTCCGTTTGCAGAGAGCACCGGAGCACTTTCACCGGACGGGCAATGGATTGCCTACGCATCGAATGATTCCGGAACGAATGAAATCTTCGTGCAGTCTTTTCCCGGCACGCCGGGTGGGCCCTCCGGTCGATGGCAAGTCTCTTCGGGCGGTGGCTACGACGTCAAATGGCGTGGCGACAGTAGGGAGATCTATTACGAATCTCTTGATGGCAAAATGGTCGCGGTCGAAGTTCAGGGCAGTCCCCAGGGTATTCGCGCACAACAACGGCGTGAGCTTTTTTCCACAAACTTCACTAGAAATTCTCTGCGTGAGTTCGATGTCACTCCTGATGGACAACGCTTTCTGTTGATCGCCAATCCCAGAGCGGAATCGGCGGACCATTTGACGGTCGTATCCAACTGGCAGGCGGCACTTCGAAAGTGATGTCTTTCCAAAAATGGTGAGTGCTTAATGCGGCGCTTCTGGAGCCTTCACGATCGCGGCCAAATCAGAAGGGTTTTCAAAGAGACCAAAATCGAGGTGCTTTAAGCACGCTGCGGGAGGCGCCGGCGCGAAATCCGAGTATCAGAGCAGGATCAGGCCGAGGGGCAGGAACGAACGCCCTCACGGGCTCGCCAGTTGGCCGCGTTCTCGTCATCGCCCACGAATTCTCCGAGGCATTAGTCGATCCCTATGTACCAATCGTTTAATAAGGCTCGCGTCTATTAAACCAAAAGGCCCCGAAGCTTCCATGGGCCTGAGATCGAATCGTGCCCGCGGATTTGACCGCGTTCACCGGCGGTTGAACGTGCGTACGATTCCGAAAAAATGCTCAGTCGCTGAAGGGCACGCAGGGGGACCGGCCGTTTTCTACGCGTCCTGTTTTTTAGCCGCCGGCAAAGCACAACGAATCGCATTTTTCAACTGTGGTTCACTAAACGTTGCTCCACGAATCGCGTTTTTCTGAATCCGATTCCCACTCTAGTTGCTGCGGCCATAAGCGGCGCGGGCTCCAAAAATCAGCTGGACGTAGCGCTTGGTTTCGGGAAAGCCGATATCGGAGACGAAAAACTCCACATCGGCGTTGGGCAGTTTGTCTCGCCATCGCCGGACGTTCACGGGACCTCCGTTGTAAGCGGCCAGCGCCAGCTCGGGCTGGTGGAATTCGCTCATCAATTCGGACCAGTACTCGGCACCCAGACGGATGCTGATTTGAGGATCATAGAGTCGATCCGGAGTCAGGTCCGTGAGTCCGATATGTTCGCCGACGGCTCGTTCGGTTTCCGGGATGAATTGCATCAAACCGCGCGCGGAGGCTGCGGATGCCGCGTTGGCGTCGTATTTGCTTTCCTGCCAGATAATCGAATGCAGCCACAGCGGATCCACCGGATACGATTTCGCAGCGGCGCAAATCAGCGAGCGATAGGCTGCCGGATACAGGAAAGGCCATACCGTCTTATCCGATTCGGGCAGACGATCCGCATAGGTTATTGCTCGATCGTAGCGGCCTGCGAGGTATGCAAGGTCGGCCGCCATTCGAGCGTCCAGACGTCGGCCGCGATCAAGCCAGACAAATGCTTCATCCCAGAGCCGCATGAATACAAGATCCGCGATGGCGTCCGCCGCCGGATCCGCATCGGTTCGAATCGGTCGGGTCACCGCTTCAAATCGTTCCAGCGCGGATTTCAATGCCGGGTCACCCTTGTCGTTGCACGTTTCCGGCGGGGAGTTCATATCTTTCGGACCACCAAGCCGTTGGGCCGACTTCTGACCGAAGTAAGACAGCGGATCCTTCGCGAGAATCTTCCAAATCGTTTGTGCGGCCGTGACATTCCCGATTTTGGACTGCGACAGCGCTTCGAAATACCGCACCTCATCGTTGGTGGCACCGCCAGGAGTGTTGGCCAATCGCATTGTCCCGAGCTGATGAAAAATGTCTCGTGCAGCGGTGAACTTGTTCTGGGAGAACAAAATTTTTGCCTTTGAAAACAGGAGCACCTGCCGGGTTGTCGTGGAAACCCGTCCCATTAGTTTGCGATCGATCAGCGCAACCGCCCTTGCCGATTCGCCATTCGCTCTCAGAACGTCCACGAGGTTTCGCGTCGCCCCGTCATCGGCTCTGTCGCCAAATCGGGAGATGTACCCGGTGTAGGCCTTTTCCGCGTCGGCAAATCGGCCCATCCGCCAGTAGCAGCTCGCGATTTGGTATTCCGCATCCCTTTCCCAGTTGGTTCCCGGAAATTTTTCCGCCACCGTGATGTAGCCTTCGATGGCACGTTCGTAATCTTCACTGAGGAAGAACGCTCTCGCCCTCTGATACCACGCCTCGGCCGCGACTGCCGGATCGATTCCCGCCTTCAGATAGAGCGGACTGGCGATATCAAAGGCTCTCTGCGCCAGGAACGCATTGGCAACATCCAGTATTTCGCGCGGCGTCGATGCCACACCGACCAGTATCTTTGCGCATTCCAGTGCAACGTCGTCCGAATTTCGTTCTCGCAACAGGGTCCACATCGTCGATGTGTCATTCAGTATCTGCGCCTGGCCAAACCTGGCTTTACGGGAATTGATCTGTCCATAGATCAGGACTGCCAGTTCCGGAGGAGCTTCCTGGGCGAGTTTCATTTTCAGTTCCACCGGGAAGTCCATCGGTAATTCCGAGATTAGCGATTGCGCCTGCGGAAGATTGCCCAGATGCAGGACAGCCCTGGCGGCATGCCACGCAGCCAGAGGACGAAGCGAGCTGCCCGGCGGAGTCTTCTGGAACTCGGTCGCCGCACGGCTCCAGTCCAGGAGGCTTTCCGCAGCGCGACCTCTCAGATAAGAAAGGTTATTTGCAGAAAATCTTTCGGGATCGATGGCATTGGCGGCATCCAAATCACGTGCGGCGATTTGCCATTCCCCGGTCTGGACTCGATTTCGGGCTTTATCGATGTTTGCTTCGAAATTGCCCGCCGACGCGATTTGCCACAGGATGAGGAGTAAGACCATGCGGTCCCAGTGTATGATGGGAGTTTGGACTATGAGCGCAACATTTATTAATGGAACCCGAATCGCAGAAGACCTCAAGGCGGAAGTCGCCCTTGAGGTAAAGGCCCTCCGTGGACAAGGCATTCAGCCCGGGCTCGCTGTCGTGCTGGTTGGAGACGACGCCGCATCTTCCGCTTACGTCGACATGAAGGCCCGCACCTGCGAAAAACTGGGCATCACCAGCCGCAAGATCGTCCTTCCCGGTTCTTCGACGACCGAAGACCTGCTGTCGCATGTGAACCAGCTGAATGAGGACGACTCGATGGATGGAATTCTCGTTCAATTGCCGCTTCCAGAGCACGTCAGCAAACACAAGGTTCTCGAATCCGTTTCCCCACGGAAAGATGTGGACGGCTTCCATACCAGCAACCTCGGTTCGCTCCTGCTCGGCCACGAAGCCCTTGTGGCCTGCACACCGTCGGGTGTAATGGAAATGCTGAGGCGTTCGGGCGTAAATCTCCAGGGAGCAAATGCTGTGGTCCTCGGACGAAGTGATGATGTCGGCAAACCTCAGGCCGTTCTGCTGATGCACGCCAATGCAACGGTGACCATTTGTCATTCCAAAACGAAGCACGTTGCAGAGATCACGCGGCAAGCGGACATCGTCGTTGCGGCCATGGGGCGAACGGCGATGGTGACCCGCGATTTCATCAAGCCCGGTGCCGTAGTAATGGATGTGGGAACCAACAAGGTGTCCGATCGAGCCACGGTGGAACGGCTCTTCGGACCACCCACGGCTTCCAACGAAGCGCGATGGAATGATTTCAATAAGCGCGGATACATCTGGGTTGGCGATGTGGATGAACGATCGGTGATGGACGTCGCGAGCATGCTGACTCCTGTGCCGGGCGGGGTGGGCCCCATGACCATTGCCGTGCTGATGAAGAACACAATCAAAGCCGCCAGGATGCGGCGAGGGATTGCATGCTAAAGGTTGGTCTGACTGGTGGAATTGGAACAGGGAAGAGTCGAGTAGGCAGAATGTTTTCCGAATTGGGTTGCCGAGTCATTGAGTCGGACCTGCTTACGAGGCGGCTTTTCGCGCCCGGCGATCCGGTCAACAAGTGCGTCGCTGAAACCTTCGGTCCAAGAGTTGTCGCAAGCGATGGAAGCATCAACCGGGAAGTCCTTGGGGAAATCGTTTTCAAGAATGCGGACCTTCGGCAAAAACTTAACAGTCTGGTTCACCCGGCTATAAAGCAGCGACAAGCGGATTTCCTCAACGCCGTCGGAGCGGAAGACCCGCATGGTATCGGTATCGTTGAGGCCGCCTTGATGATCGAGGTGGGGACCTATAAGGATTACGACAAAATCGTTGTCGTGAAATGTTCTCCTGAAGTCCAGCGTCGCCGGATCAAGGAACGATCGGCTCTCACGGATGCGCAGATCGATGCTCGAATTGCTTCGCAGATGCCGATGGAAGAGAAGGTCAAGTACGCCGACTACGTGATCGATAATTCCGGCGACATTGGTTCGACTCGCCGTCAGGTTGAAGAAATTCATCGTCAGATGCGCGCGATCGCGTAGCAAAGAAAAAGGGGTCTGACGGCCATTTTAGGTCTCAGACCTCTACAGGATTTGCTTTCCGAAAGCCGACAGGACCAGCTCCATTCCCACATTCGCCGTCTTGTTGTGAACGTCGAGTATCGGGTTAATTTCCGTCAGTTCAAATGACGCCATCTTCTTTGTATCGGCCACCATTTCCATTGCCAGATGCGCCTCGCGATAGTCGGCGCCGCCTCGCACCGGCGTTGCCACGCCCGGGGTATCGAACGGATCCAGGAAATCCGCATCCAGCGTCACGGAGAAACCGTCTGTTCCAGAGGTAACAATGGACAGAGCTTCGTCCATGACGTTTCCGATTCCGCGCTTGTCGATTTCCTTCATTGTGAAGACGTGGACTCCGGATTTCTTCACCAGCGCTCGTTCTTCCTTGTCGACTTCGCGGATACCAATCAACACGGCGCGTTCCGGCTCTATTTTGGGAGCAAAGTCGAATATGTGAGTCAGATCCTTCGGACCGTATCCCAGAATTGCCGCCATCGGCATTCCGTGAACGTTGCCACTTGGCGAAATTTCCGGAGTGTTCATATCCGCGTGCGCGTCGAACCACAAAAGGCCGAGCTTCTTCTTTTGACGACGATAAGCTTCCGACATTCCAGAGACCGTTCCGACGGCTATCGAATGATCGCCGCCAAGAACCAGAGGCGTTCTGCCGGCTTCGAATGCCTCCAGAACCATCTTCGCCAGGTGCCGGCAGGCATCTGCAATTTCTTTCAGGTATTTGGCGTGAGGATCGCCGAAGTGCTGTGTCTCGGGAATCATGACGTCGATATCGCCGAGATCCTGGACATCGTACTCCAGTTCAGTGAGATGCTCGTTGAGGTTCGAGTACCGCAGAGCCGATGGTCCCATATCAACGCCGCGTCGGTCGGCTCCAAGATCCATTGGCACTCCAATGATGGAGATTCGGGATGAACTCATGGCGTCAACCGGTACAACATCCTCGGAAATGCAATGGTTTCGCGTACATGCTCGAGACCGCATATCCAGGTCACCGCGCGTTCGATGCCCATGCCAAATCCGGCGTGGGGCACGGACCCGAACTTGCGCAAGTCGAGGTACCACTCAAAAGCCTCTCGAGGAAGTTTGTGTTCCTCAATGCGCTGCACGAGCAGGTCGTAACTCGACATTCGCTGGCCGCCTCCAATGATTTCTCCATAACCTTCAGGTGCGAGCACGTCAACGCACAAGGCGACATCCGGACGTGCCGGGTCCGGCTCCATATAAAACGCTTTGATTGCCGTCGGGTATCGATGGACCATGACGGGCTTGTCGAATTGATTCGAGATGATGGTCTCGTCACCGCCGCCGAAATCGCTGCCCCACTGGATTTCTGAACCATTCTTCTGAAGGATGCCCACCGCGTCGTCGTAGGAAATTCTTGGGAAGGGCGGTACGATCTTTTCCAGTTTCGAGATATCGCGTTCGAGTACTTTCAGTTCCTCTTTTCTTTTCAAGACAACTCGACCGACAACAAACGAAATCATTTGTTCGGCGAGATCCATGGTGTCTTCGACTGTCGCATATGCCACCTCGGGCTCGACCATCCAGAACTCGGTCAGATGCCGGCGCGTCTTCGATTTTTCCGCGCGGAACGTCGGACCGAAATTGTAGACACGTCCCAGCGCCATTGCCATGGCTTCGCCGTAAAGCTGTCCGGACTGTGTAAGGAACGCCGTTTCATCGAAATATTTCACCTCAAACAGAGTGGACGTCCCTTCGCACGCGGCAGGCGTCAGAATGGGAGTGTCGGCCAGGGTGAATCCGTTGTCGTCGAAAAAGTCGCGAACGCCCTTGATGATTTCGTGACGAATTTTCAGAATGGCGCGCTGGCGCGTGGATCGAATCCACAGGTGACGCTCATCCATGAGGAATTCGATTCCATGCTCCTTCGGTGTGATGGGAAATGGTTCGTCTTTGGAGACAACCTGCACGGGTTCAACACCAGTCAGGTCCATCTCATACCCACTGGGGGCGCGGGAATCTTCACGGATTTTCCCGGTCACAATCACGGACGATTCATGGGTTAACGTTTCAGCCGCAGCAAAAACCTCCGGCGCTACAACATTCCTTACGAGGACCCCCTGGATATAGCCGGAGCCATCACGCACAATCAGGAACTGAATCTTTCCGCTGGAACGCTTGTTGTGAATCCAGCCCTTCAGTGTGACTTCCTCGCCGACGTGTTTTCCTGCGTCCTCGATATAAATTCGCGTCATGTATAGTCCTTACTCGTGTTCCGGAAAATGCTATCATTTCCGGCATGTTTCTTCGATTCATGGCCGTTCCGGCCCTGGTCTGCTTAATCCCTGTCGCACTGCGGGCGCAGACCCCGCAAACGAGCGTCAGTCTCGACGGAGACGTCCGGATTTTTACCGTTGCTGCCGCGCTGAATGTGGCCAGCTCCAGTGACGCAGGTAAGTTTGGCACGGATTTGGATCCCGATCTGGTTCGAAGATTGAAACAATATTATTCGGCGCGTAAAGGCAGCCGCTCCGATGAGAGTCAGTACGCATCCTACTTCGGACTTGCAGTTTCCCTGACGAATCCGCCCGAACTGAAACCCAGGTTTCGGGAGGAGCAGCTCCCCGACGAGACTCGAGCGTTGCTGAGCTTCCAGGATCTGCTCCGCGAGTTTTACATCAAGGCTCATATTTCGCAGCGATGGGTTGAACTTGGTCCTCAGTACGACGCCGAATTGAATCGCCTTCGGCCGAAGATCAGCGCTGTTCTTCTGCAGACGGATGCATACCTGCGTACAACAATTATCGGGGCGGGGCCGCGACTGATGCATATCAACGCGGAACTTCTGGCTCCGCCAAACAGCGTCAGCATGCGCGTTTATCAAAACGATTACTATGTGGTGCTGGGGCCGTCCACTGCGACCGGAACGACCGCCACCATGGATGCGTTCCGTCACGCGTACCTTCATTTTCATCTTGATGAAATCGTCAACCGGAACCTTGGCAGAATCGATAACAAGGAAAAGCTGCTTGCTCTGGTTTCCCAGGAGGACGGTGTCGATACCGCATATACCAGGCAGGCGGGGCTGATGGTGGTGGAATCCCTGATTCGCGCCATGGAGCCTCGGATGGACCGGTCCACGGCCGCGCGGGCTAAAGATGTTGTGGCCAATGCCTACCGGTCCGGGCTTCTTTTGACGCCATATTTCTACGATGCTCTTGAGGGATTCCAATCCGGTTTGGCGAGCTTTCGCGACGTTTTTGTCGATATGGCCGCAGGAATTACTTTTGCCAGGGAGAATGAGCGTTTTCAGTCGACATTCCATTCCATTCCTCTTCCTCAGAAAGTCTCGGCGGATGTCCAGAATCCGGACTTGCAATCGGAGCCTTCACCTCCAGTCGACCCCAAGCGCGAACTGATCGTTGAAGCGCAAACCGCATACAACAGCATGGACAATGTGGGCGCGCGTGCGTTATTCGAGAAAGTGCTCGTCGATTTTGATCCCAACAATGGCGCCGCTCTCTACGGGCTTGGACTTCTGGCAAGCCGTGCGTCGGATATCGAGCAGTCTCAGCTGTACTTCGAACGTACGGTAAAAAGCAATTCGGCGGATCCGAGTATGAAAGCGTGGTCCTACATCTACCTTGGACACATTGCCGATCTTCAGTGTCAGCGCGATCGGGCCATGGAATATTACCGACAGGCCGTTCAAACTGGCGATGATTCCCGCAATGCACAGGCGTCCGCCAAAGATGGTTTGACCAAGGCGTTTGGGGACCAGTGCCGCTAGCGGGTGTTATGGAGAATCTCGATAAACTGGAATTGGACCTGGGATACCGCTTCCATGAACCACTTCTTTTGAAGAAAGCACTGATGCACAGTTCGCATGCTCACGAACAGAACATCGACGAAGACAACGAGCAGATGGAATTCCTCGGAGATGCGGTTCTGGGACTGCTTGTCAGCGATCTCCTGTTCCGCGCACATCCGGATTTAACCGAAGGAGAGCTGTCGAAACTGAAAGGGTTCTTTGTCAGCTCGGCGAATCTTGTGAAGTACGCCGAACAATTGGAGCTGGGCCGGTATCTTTATCTCGGGAAAGGTGAAGAAAAAACTGGAGGCCGGACAAAGCAGGCGCTGCTTGTGGACGCTCTGGAAGCGATCATCGGCGGAATATATCTGGATGGCGGTCTCGACTCCGCGCGACAATTGATAACGAAATTCATGGAGCCGCAGCTGGGTCAGGTCAGCCTGAAAGGGGAACGGACAGCGGATTTCAAAACCGCGCTTCAGGAACTTCTTCAGGCGCGTTCCCTGGGCGGAGCCCGGTATATCGCGGCCAGTGAAACCGGCCCGGATCACGAGAAACTATTTACGGTGGATGTCGAGCTCGATGACAAGGTCATTGCCCGCGGCATCGGATTAACGAAAAAAGCCGCGGAGCAGGCTGCCGCAAAGCAGGCCCTGGCGCAATTCCAGCCGCAGGAGCAGGGGATGTATGACCGAAACGACATTCATAAAGTCGACAGCACGCGAATACTTTGAATCGCTGGTTATCACCGTAATTCTCGCGCTGTTTGGTACGACTTTCATTGTCCAGGCCTTCAAGATTCCTACCGAGTCGATGGAGGATAATCTTCTCGTCGGCGACCACCTGCTCGTTAATAAATTTGCATTTGGCGCCCGTGGATCCCTGCTGGACCCCATTCTGCCATTGAGGGACATTCATCGAGGCGACGTCATTGTGTTCAAGTATCCAAACGATCTGTCGAAGAATTTTGTGAAACGAGCCATTGGCTTGCCTGGCGACCGGATCCGGACGGTTGAACGCCAGGTGTTTGTTAATGGGAAGCCGATCGATGAGCCTTACAAAGTTCACAAGATATCGCGCGGAGCGTTTCCCGACCAGCGGGACAACTTCCCACCCAAATCCGAATTTCGGGTCTTTGACGGTGGGGGCGATCCGTTCTGGTACAAGAAGTTTGTCGAGGGGGATGACGTTGTTGTTCCGAAAGACCAGTACTTCGCGATGGGAGACAACCGGGACAACAGCCTCGACAGCCGCTACTGGGGCTTCGTATCACGCGACCTTATCGTGGGGAAGGCTTTGGTTATCTATTGGTCCTACGAGACGCCGTCGCAGGACGCCATCGATGCCAGCGGCACCACCAGTCAGACATTCGATCTGCTGACAAACTTTTTTCGCAAAACGCGGTGGTCGCGCACTTTCAGGCTGATTCGGTGAACCATGAAAAAAGCTGCCATCACTGCAGGACTCATTCTGATCGTTCTGGCTGCAATTGTTGTGTTCAAGTCCTTTCCCGTTCGTTCTGCTTCCGCCGGCGCGCAGAATGCGGAGCGGGCTGCCGCGAGTCTCGAATCGAAGATCAATACCATCAAAAAAGCGGGTGCGGATAAGAAGCGCCGCGAACGAGCGAAGATGGATATTACCGAGGTGGAACTGGAATCCTACGTGATGGTTTATCTGCGAAAAGATATACCGGTTCAAATCGAATCCGTTCGGGTTCATCTCACTCCGGGTGTCATTGCGGCCGATACCAGACTTACCATACCAGCCGGCACAACCGGGAACACCCTGGTGGATGCATTGGTGACCGGAACCCACAATCTGCTCGTCAGCGGGAAAATGACGACCGCAAACGGGGAAGGGAAGTTTGATCTTCAGTCCGTGAATGTCGACGGCATCCCGGTGCCCAATATTCTCATCGATGCCTTGCTGCGAAAGTACGCAAAGCCGAAATACCCGGATGTGGATCTCAAGGAGCCATTCGACCTGCCATGGGGAATTCAGACCATCGACATCGGACAGGGCAAGGCGACGGTGGTGTACTGAGCCTGGGGCGGGTGACGGGCCGCATGAAAAACAATCACGTGTCTTACCTTCGGGAAATGAGGGGACAGTCCCCTCGTTCCCCAATTACCTGGAAATGAGGGAACGAGGGGACTGTCCCCTCATTTCCCTGTTGTACGATGAAAAACAATGACGTGTCTTACCTTCACGCGGGCCCGCCGTTTCTTTGATGTAGCGCCATCACCCGTTGGGAGAGGGATTCGCGCGAACATCTATTGGCAGATGTAAGAACTCGCGTTGCCGGTCGGACCACTGACGTATTTCGGATATGTCGGGTACGAACACAGCGGCAGGCTTTTTTCTCCAGCAGTAACGATCTCGGATTTTCCAGGGGCAACGCCCTTTTCCACCCAGTTCACCAGCAGGAGCACGCGATCCCAGGTAGTCGGAATCGCCGTGGCGGGAATCGACTTTCCGTCGCCGTCGGTGGAATAGTTATTGCCGCGCAGCCCGTGACCCGCCTGGGGAATGACGAAGAGTCTCGCAAAGGAATCCACGCTGGCCCGGCCCATCTTGTCGAGAAGAGCCTGGTAGTAATTCAGCTGCGATCCCGGAGAAGCGAGCGTGTCGTCTGTTCCGATCGCAACAATCATCTTGCCTCCGCGCGCGGAGAATGCAGACAGATCCGGATTGGTTCCATCGAGCCATTCGGAGATCTGAACACGACGGCTGTTGAGGGACCCGCCTTCGACGTAGTCGAGGGGGTTCGCACCGGTGTTCTTCATCAGGAATCCCGTCACACCCAGAACTCCGAGATGAGAATGCATCATCGCGTCCGCGGCCGCCCCTTCCTGACCTTTGTAACGTGCCGGCAATATCAGTCCGCTGCCGGAAGGATCGGTCGTGGGCACCCACATTCCGAATGTCGTGACGCCGTTTGCCAGGGGAGTTGCGAATCGATAGGGACTATAAACAAACTTCAGTGTGGAGATCTGGCCGTCGGTCAGACACGCATTCGCCGACGTATCGGCAGGATTGGGATCGATATTATCCGGACAACGTTTGGCGGCCCATGGGTTTCGATTTGACGCGCCCTGCGTCACATCGAAGATGGCGCGGCAAGCCATGTAGTTGTTCATGATGCCGTCGGCCAGACCGTCCAGCTTGTCGCACTGCCGGATGAACTCGCCTCGAATGGCATTGACCTTG
>Ga0068864_100001142_pt1 | contig 22139 bp, 20 predicted proteins | sample KBSSwiS72_FD_66586 | JGI IMG/M metagenome (GOLD analysis project Ga0068864, IMG submission 66586) | Switchgrass rhizosphere microbial communities from Kellogg Biological Station, Michigan, USA - KBS Switchgrass S7-2 | ecosystem: Host-associated > Plants > Roots > Rhizosphere > Soil ... | reverse complement strand
GTTCAGAACGGCGGCCGCGATCATCACGCGTGGAAACAGCATCGTGCACGCCGCGATCGCTCCGAGGGCGAGCGGCTGCGCCAGGCCGCGCTCGCGGCGACTCAACCGGGCATACGTGAATGTCACGTTGGTCGATGAAACCAGGCCGCCGAGCAGCCCCGCAAGCGGGTAGCCGCGTCCGGCGCCGAACAACCGGCGCAAGAGATAACCCGCGAAGCTCAGGCCCGTGAAGAACAGCACCAGAAGCCAGAGTCCGCGCGGCCTGATGCCGCCAAGCGGGCCGAATGGCCCTTCGGGAAGCAGCGGCAGGACGACGATGGCCATCACACCGAAGCGCGCAGCTGCACGAAGCTCCGCGTCGTCGATCCGCTCCACGAGCGCGTGGAGTTCTGACTTTTCCACGAGCAGGAGCACGGTGACGGCGACGATCCCGCTTCCCAGTGCGAGCCAGCCGATGCCCGATGCAAGACCCGCGGCGATGGCGACGAGCGCCGCCGCCTCCGTCGTCGCATCGACTTCGCGGTGGCTGGCGGCGACGTATCCCGAGATGACCAGGGCGATGGCGCCGGCGGTCAGCGTCACGCCGAGCCCGATGAAATGAAGGGTCGTCAGCCACCCGGCCAGCCCTGCGACTCCACCCAGCAGCGTGAACGTCCGGACGCCGCCGAATCGTGCGTGACGTCCGCTGGCGTGACCGGTTCGCTGCCGCTCGACGCCGATGGCCAGGCCTCCGATCGCCGCGACGACAATCCCTGTCAGGCCGTTTGCATCGGTCATCGCACGGTATCCGGGCTGCTGATCAGGCTGCGGAATCCCGCGAGATAGGCGGCACCCAACAGCACCAACGCGATGCCGATCCCCGGCGACACGTTGCGCTCTTTGAACCGGAACGTGACCGAGATGGCGCCGCCGAACCCGACGTGGCTGGCCGCGAGGCTCACCGCGTGACGCCCGTCGCGCGAGGTTACCGCAAACGGAGGCGCGGCGCTGGACTCGGTTGCAGGCGGGTCGGAGTCGGCTATAGCGGTGACGACGAAGCCGTCCGGCAGGACGATCTGGCTACTAATCGCGGCAAAATCGGACGGCGTCGTGTTGAGGAAGCGGTAGGTGATCGTGCGGTTGCCAAACGCCTTCGGCGGCGACTGCATCGCGGCGAACGACGGACCCACCGCGCCGCTGACACGGACAGTCGCCGGCGCCGCCAGCGAGCCGGAGAACGTAATTACCATGTAATGTCGTTCGCCGTCGACCGTGATGGCCGCCGTGGCGCCGTCGATGCCGCTCACCGTGACGCCGGTCAACGCCCCCCCGCTCCAGGGAAGCCTGAGCGGCGCGGGTGTCCCCGCCGGACAGTCGACTTCGACGTCCAGCCGGGTCGAGCCGTCGGCATTCAGCCACACGGTTTCGGCGTATCTCGGAAACAGGCCCGCGGCGATCGATGGCGCGGCGAAGCCGATGACCATCGACAGCACGACCAGAAGAATCTTCATGGTCAGAATCCCGGGGTAATCCCCAGTACCCGAAACCACGTAAGGCCGGCGATTGTGAGCAGCCCGATACCGACCGTGGTCATGACGAACCCGTACTTCAGATTGTCGAGCAGCGAGTATTGGCTGGTTGAAAAGAGGATCAGATTCGGCTTGGCGCTGACCGGCAGGCCGATGACCCAGTCGATCGTGAACGCCGCGGGCAGCGCCAGTGACACAGGCGGAAACCCTAGAACCTGCGCGACACCAATCACGAATGGAATCATGATGATCGTCCGCATCGTCTTCGACGTGAAGAAGAAATGCGAGTACATGTTCACGGCGATGACGATGACATAGACAACCCAGAAATTGGCCTGCCGGCCGAAATGGAGCGCATCGAAGACGTTCTGCACCACCCAACGGGCCGCGCCGCTCTGGTCCAGCGCGAGTCCTCCGGCGTAGGCGCCCGCGCTGAAGATCATCAGGTGCCAGGGGATGTCCGCGTCGTTCCACGAAAGCAGTCCGATGCGCGGCATGAACGTGATGATCACGCCGACCATCGCGGCCATCACGGGATCGACGCTGAACCCGAACCAGCCGGCCTGGAAACGATCCGTCACCCAGAAGAAGATCACCAGGCCGAAGATTGCGATGCCTTTGCGTTCTTTGAACGTCAGTGGCCCGAGGCGGCGGAGTTGGGTGCGCAGCGCCTCCATTCCGCCTGACAACCGGGGGCGTGCGTCCACATCGGCGATCTGGAAGAGGAACCTCGGTCCCATCCACCAGGCGATCGCCATGGCAATGACCGCGACGGGCAGGTTGGCGAACATCCAATCGGTGTAGTACACGCGGTGTCCACCCATCGTCAGGATGAAGCCGACGGCGATCAGGTTGGCGGTCGAGCCGGTCATGAACCCTGACGAGAAGATGTTGATGCCCAGGAGATTCTGCAGAAAGAGGTTCTTCCCGAAGTTGGTCGGATGCGCTGCGGACGACTGGTAAAGCGCCGCGATCACCAGCATGACGGGCAGCGTCATCACCGCCCGTGCTGCCGTGGCGGGAATCAGCGGCGCCAGCGCCAACTGGAGCAGCACGAACGCCAGCAGCGTCGTGCCGGCGTGGCCGCCGAATCTGACGAGCAGTTGCAGCGCTAGGCGCTTTGCGAGGTTCGTTCGAATCAGGATGGCGCTCAGGATGAACGCCATCACGTTGAGCCAGATCACGTCCAGGCCGAGGACGCCGAGCACTTTGTCCTGCGACCAGGCGTCGGTGAAGACCAGCAGCACCATGAGCACGAGCGACGTCACGTGCGTCGGGATCGGCTCGGTGATCCACCAGGTCAGCGCGAGCGCGAAGCAGGCGACGGCGGCCTGGCCAGACGCGGTGAGACCGATCGGCGTCGGCGCGCAGTAGAGGAGCCCGAACACCGCAAGTCCGACCGGGAAGCCGAGATACTGCATCCAGCGTTCGGTGCGCGACGCCGTACGCTTCGGGATCACCGACAGCTTCTGCTTTTCGAGATCGAGAAGCTCGTCGAGCGACGCGAGGTCGGCCGTCGCCGCGACGGTGGTCACGCGCGGCTCCAAGACCGGTACGGATGACGGACCAGATTGGCGTTGAAGTAGCGGGGATCGCTCGAGACCTCGTCGCCGAGCCACGGCGGCCGATCGAAGGCCTGATCCGCAGCCGAGAGCTCGACCTCCGCGACGACCAGCCCGCGATTCTCGCCGGTGAACTCGTCGATCTGCCAGGTGATCGCGCCGGCGTGGAGCGTGTAGCGGACTTTTTCGATCAGCGGACGCTCGCACAGATCGTCGAGCATCCGGTTGGCATCAGCTGCAGGGATGTCATACTCGAATTCGAGCCGCGTGACGCCGCGCGTGAGCCCCTTGACCGTGAGCATCCCCCGCGGGCCGATGGTCCGGACGCGAACGGTTCGCTCCTTGACCGTCGACAGATAGCCCTGGCGGTAGGGGGCACCCGCCGCCAGGCCTTTCCATTCGTTCCCCACGACGAGGAACTTGCGTTCGATCTCGTTCGCCATCGCGACCTCAGAACATCAGCTGGAAGCGCGCCTGGAGCGTGTTGAACTTGTCGTTCACCTTGTAGCTCCGGTCGCCCTTGGTGTTCTCATCGTTGGTGACCCATGCGTAGTCCACCATGAGCCGGACGTTCGGGTTGGCGTACCAGTTGGCGCCGATGGTCGTGATCTGCTCCTTGCCGCCGAGGATCTTCGCGGCCGGGTCGTTCAGATTCGCCGTGCTGTAGCGGGCGACCAGCTCGAGCGCACCGCGGTTGCTCTTGGGCAGGACCCGATCGAACTCGCCGGCTGTCCAGTCGTACGGGCGGTTCTCGCCGGTCGGGAACCAGCTGACGAACGCGTACCACCCGTCGAACGAAGGCTCGGCCAGCGTGCTGAGCGTCCGCTTGTAGGTCGCCTTGTTGTATTCGCTCTGCACCGAGACGGGCCCGAACTCCGCCGCGGCCTCGAATCCGATCAGGTTCTGATGGTCGATGTTGCTCATCTTCTTCGTGTCGATGAAGCGTCCGCGGTTGACGTGCGTCTCCGGCCTGGCGCGCAGCCGCATCTGGTCGGCGTCGCTGAGGTCGGTGGCGGTCGCGGCCTTCGGCGTCATGTAGCTGGCGGCCGCGCCGACGTGGATGAGCGTGTTGCGGGTGAGCAGCGGCAGTGCCGTCACGCGGCCGACGACGTTGTAGCCCTGATCCTGTCCGGTCGCCTCGGTGTCGCCAACCGCCGGACCGAAGAGGCCGCCCGACGCGTAATAGCGCTTGTCGAACTTCGAGAACGCCACGCCGATGTGCCGATCCGGCGAGAAGTTGTCGAGCAGCGACCGCTCGATAAAGGTGATGTAACGCGACGAGGTCAGCGTCTCGAGGCCGAAGGGCTCCTTGAAGTTGCCGATCTGCAGGATGGAGTTCGGGACTCCGGTATAGCCAATCCACATATCCTTGATTTCGATCGTCCCATCGGAGATGTACTCGACGTCGAACTGCGACGCCCAGTTCTGCCAGAAGATCATGTTCAGCGCCAGGCGCGCCCGGCGGATCTCGACGCCGTTCGCCAGCGTATTCAGATCGCTCTGGTACATGGCGGCGTCCAGGTTGATCCGGCCGTCGAGCCACCACTTGAAGTTGCCGTCGGGCGTCTGGAACACGAGAATGCCGGCGCCGTGGAAGACGTCGACCTTCTGCAGCACGATGCTCTCGTCGGTGACGAGCGGCGTCTGTTCGATCGGCTTGGCCTGATCGGCCGTCTGCGTCTGAGCCAGCACGGGGACCGCTGCCGACCAGCAGAGGAACGCTGAAAGAAGAGCGAGCGAGCGAATGAAGGTCTTCATAATCGCGCCCTCCCGGGCGCTGGCCACGCGCTCAGCGGGTATGAACGGTAAGAAATCGCTGGAGCGCTTTTACGTAGTTCACGTTGTCAAACGCCGATAGCCCGAGCGCATGGACCGTGTGCCACACCGCTTCGGGGTCGGCCATCTCCACGGCGATGGTCCGGATCGGCGTGCCGTCGAAGGTGAGATCCGCGATCTCGACCAGACAGCCGTCGATCACCGAGCCGAACCGCGCTTTGGTGACGCCAATCGACGTCAGCGATCGCTGCCGCCCGACGACGTCTGTCAGGAACGCCGGCACGGTCCACGCGTGGCCGTCGAGGCGGGGTGGCGTCAGCTGCCATGCCGCGAACGCCGTGCGCAGTGATTCAGGCTGCAGCGGGAAGGAGGCCTTCAACACTGGCAGCCACAGCTCGAGGCCATGGCTGTCGATCTGCTGGAGCACTTTGAGGTCGAGCGTCTGCTCGCGGATCTTGGTGTTGATGCTGGGATCATCCGAAACGACGTAGATCTCGGAGCTGTCGCGGCGCCCGGAGGATGAGGCTCGAAGCCTCGCTTCAATGTCGCCGAAGTCGCTGCCGAACGTGCGCCACTCCCACCGCGGAGTGATTGAACTCATAAGGGCCGCCTCAGGGCCGGGGCCATCCGTTGACCGGTGACCTTATCGTTCCTTTACGCATCACCGATGCCGTCAGCTGCCCCTATCGCGTTCATCGCGAACTCATAGCGCCGACACGGGTTGCCCGGTGCGGCGATGACGCCGAGGGTCCAGCGCTGCCGGGATTCCGGCGAGTGCGGTCAGCGCAAGCAACGATGCGCCAGCCAGGAGAGCGACGTCGATCCGGACGCCGAGGCGGAAGATACCGATCGCACCGTAGGCGAGACCCATGACTGCGACGGTCAGCGACCAGGCCCGCGACTCGAGCAGCCCGAGGATCAGCGTGACGCCGATGACGGCCGACAGCGTTGGACACGGAATCAGACCGAGCGGCGAGGCATAGATGTATTCGGCCCACGTCCGTGCGTGCAGAAAGTGCGGGTACACCCACGCGAACGTCAGCAGCAGTGCACCGGAGACGACGAACCATGGCTGTGAAACACGAACAGGTCTCGAATTAAGGCGGCGGGCGATCGAGCCGAGCACCAACGCGAGCGCGGCGAATGTCGCGGTGTTGAATGGGTTGCCCGAACTCCAGGCCAGGGCGCTCACCGACACCAGAGGCACGATCAAGAGGCCGGCGGCCGTGCGATTCGTCGGGCGCCAGCCGGCGTATATGCCGACAACCACCGTCGCAAGGAGCACGTGCCAGCCGATCGCCAGGCCGCGCCAGTCGTTGGCGATGACCGTCAGGCCGTCGAGGATCGCTTCCGTGGAAGGCATCGCTTGATGATCTCCATCCAGGCGAGTGCACCGGCGCTCGCCAGCACAATGACGATCGCGTCCGCCGCATGTGGCCTGGACGTTCTGAACAAATCGCGAACCAGCGGCACGTAAAGGATGGCCGCGAGGATCCCGATCGCGCCCGCGACGAGCCATCGCAGCGCCGGGTTGGGTGCGCGCCACGCCGTCCATACCGGCCGCGAGACCGATCGGTTCGTGACGATCAACGCGAGATTCGAGAGGATCAGCGTGGAGAACGTCAGCATTCGCACGTCGGACTCAATCAGTCCCGACTTCACGCTGACGACGAACACCACGGCCGCGGCAGCCAGGGCGCCAGCTCCCTGGAGCAACGCACGCATCAGCAATGCATGCGAAAACAGCCGGCGTGCCGGATCCCGTGGCGGCCGCTGCATGACGTCGCGCTCTTCCGGTTCCATTTCGAACGCGATCGAGCACGCCGGGTCGATGATGAGCTCCATGAAGATGACGTGGACCGGCATGAGCACGAGCGGCCATCCGAACAGGATCGGAAGCAACGACACACCGGCGATCGGCACATGAATCGCGAGGACGTACGCCGTCGCCTTCTCGATGTTGTCGTAGATGCGGCGCCCGAGGCGCACCGCCCGTACGATGGATGAAAAATCGTCGTCGAGCAGCACGAGCGCGGCGGCCTCGCGCGCGACGTCAGTGCCGCGACCGCCCATGGCGATTCCGATGTCGGCCGCCTTGAGCGCGGGCGCGTCGTTCACTCCATCGCCGGTCATCGCGACGATTTCGCCATTCGCCTTGAGCGCTCTGACCAGCCGGAGCTTCTGTTCGGGTGCAATGCGGGCGAATACGTCCGTGTCGCGCACGCGCAAGGACAGCGTGTTGTCGTCCATGCCCGCGATCTCGGCTCCGGTCACGCAGACGGCAGTCTGCTGGAGTCCAATCTCGCGCGCGATGTTGAGCGCCGTCGCTGGATAATCACCGGTGATCATGACGACCCTGATGCCGCCGGACTGGCACTCCTTGGTCGCGGTCGGGACGCCCGGCCGCACCGGATCGGCAAGGCCAACCAGGCCCAGGTATCGCAGCCCGAATGCCCGGGGCGATTCGGGCATGTCGGGCGAGTGCCAATCGCCCTCCGCGACACCGAGGACGCGCAGGCCGCCGCTCGCCATCTGCTCCACCTGCCGCAGGATGGTTTCGCGGTGCGCCTGAGCAAGATCGCAGAGCTCGACGATCGCTTCCGGCGCGCCTTTCGCCGCGACGACACACACAGACGGATCGTTGTCGTCTCGCCAGACGTTGACCACTGCCAGCCGTTGATCGGACAGCGGATACTCGTGCGCGAGCACGCGTGACGCCTGACCGGAATCGAGGCCGAGCTCCCGGCCCAGCGTGTGGAAGGCGCGCTCCATCGGGTCGAACGCATCCGACTTGCTCGCCAGGATCGCCGCCGAGACGACGCGCGACGCTGAGGACGTGAGCGATCGCGTCGCGCCGACGATTTCCGTGTCGCCGCCGGCAGCGGCAACGCCGGCGACCGACATCTGATTGAGCGTCAGCGTGCCGGTCTTGTCGACGCACAGCACCGTGGCGGACCCGAGCGTTTCGACGGCGGGGATGCGTCGCGTGAGGACATGGTGCCTGGAGATCCGCCAGGCGCCGAGTGCGAGAAACACGGTCAGGATCACCGGAAACTCTTCCGGCACCATCGAGATGGCGAGCGTCAGGCCCGCGAGCGCGGCTTCGAGCCACTGATGCCGGGCGAAGCCGTAGCCGAGACCGACCGCGGCGCAGGCGGTCAGTCCCGCCGCGGCGAGGAACGCAACCATGCGGCTGACCTCGCGCTGCAGCGCGGTTCGGCCGATCTCCACGCTGGTGAGAGCTGTGCCAATCTTCCCGAGCTCCGAGCCGGCGCCAGTCGCGACGATGCGCGCGATCCCGTCGCCCCGCACGACGAGCGTCCCCGAGTAGACGAACGGCCGGTCGTCCCCGCCGGGGGTTGCCGCCGCGTCCGTCGTGTCCGGCGTCTTGCGGACGGCGACCGATTCGCCGGTCAGCAGCGATTCGTCGACGAACAGGTTGCTGCACGATTCGATGCGCCCATCGGCCGGCACCCGATCGCCTTCATGGAGCACGACGAGATCGTCCCGCACCACCTCGCGACCGGCGATGCGCCTGGCGATCCCTCCGCGGATGACGAGCGCGCGCGGACTCGACAGATCCCGAAGCGACTCGAGCGCCCGTTCGGTCTTGTGCTCCTGATAGAGCGTGATGCCGACCACGAGGAAGACCGCCGCGAGCAGCGCCACGGCCTCCTCGAGATCGCCGATGACGAGGTAGATGGAGCCGCACGCGATCAGCAGCAGGAACATCGGCTCGCGCACCACCTCGCGGGCGATCGCCAGGACCGATCGCCGCTGGGTCGATGGCAGCTCGTTATACCCGTCACGCTGAAGGCGGCCGGCGGCCTCTTCGTCCGAGAGTCCCGGCGCGTTCGCGGCAGCGAGCATGGCCGGCCTGATGAAGGTTACCGCGGCCGCCACTGGGACGGATAGGCGAGCACGGGGGTGACCGCATGCGAGAGCACGTGATAGGCAATCGATCCCCGACGCGCGCCGAACCAGCCCCGCCGGTCGCGGAGCGCCGCGATCACCAGTCCGGTGTCTTCGGCCGCGGCCAGGGCCGCGATCTCGTCGGCCACGCGGCCGCAGGTGACGCAGGCCTCGGTGCTGACCCGACGTTGCGCTCGTACTGCAAGACGCTCCAGGCGCTGCTGCGCCTGGGCCACACGGATCCGTTCATGAGCACTCAGATCACCTGTGAGCCATGCCGGCGCCGCGATGTCGCTGATGACGTGGAGCAGCAGCAAGGACGAGCCGAACCATTGGGCGACGCGAGCGGCGACATCCACTTCTCCCGCGGCTGCTCCGTCGAGGTCGAGCGCCGCCACAATCCGCCGCGATGGATGGAGACCGCCGCGACGCTCGTGACCGTCGGGCACCGCAAGAACAGGAACCTTCGTTCGTTGCAGCACGTTGAGCGTCGTCGATCCGATGAGCAGCCGGTCCACGCCCGTGAGGCCATGAGTGCCCAGGACGATCAGATCGGCTGCGCGATCGTTGGCCTCCGTGAGGATCCGGTCCGCCGGAACGCCGGTCGATGCGCAAGACGTGATGCGCAACCGCGCTCGTGTTTTCGCCGGGACGGTCGCGTCGATGAAGGTCTTCAGCTCACGCGCGCTTCGCTCGACGAGATGTCGGTCGTGCAGCGCTGCCGAGGCCGCTGCCACGAGCAGCGGATCGTTGACATACATGATCCGCAAGGCCGCCTTGCCACGCAGGGCGACGACGACGGCGGATCGCAAGGCGTGCCGGGAGAATTCGGAGAAATCCACCGGACACAATACCGAGCGGAAGCCCGACCATCCTTTCGAATCGGTCATCGCGAGCTCTTGATTGCAGGGCGCCGACGCTTCGTGGTTGTGCGTCGACGCCTCGGTTTCGGCTCCATGACGGAGAACAACGCGCTCACGGCGCGCATCTCGACCTGGTCGCGTTCCCACAGCGGGCGGGTCGCGGCGCGGATGATGCGCTCGGTTTTCCTTCTCGACATGACGGCTCCTATTGCCGACTGCGGCGGCGAACGTCGTTCAAGAAGACCGGTCGCACGGCCTGTGCCAGTAATTGCCCGCGCGTCGCGGGGGCGAGCGGCCGTCTCCTTGCAATTCTCGGTCAATTGAACGGGTCTGCGGCTGCGATCCCGGCAGTCCTGGCGGCCGTCCTCCGCCTTCCTGACGCCGCCATCGGGCCAGTGCCGGGTTCCCGGCACCCGCACAATAACCGCCACGCCCCGCAGGCTCGCAGGAGAACGACCATGCGTTCCTTCAAGTCGATCGTGATGTTGATCGTGACAGCCGCACTCATGTCCGTGGCCGGCCTGCAGTCGCAGACCCCGGCGGCGGATCGCCCGCCTCTACACGCGGACAACTATTACGCCGCCGGAAACCACGTTGAAGTCACGACACCGATGGGTGCCGACGTCATCGTCGCGGGACGTCAGATCGACATCGCCCGGCCGGTCGCCGGCGACATCTGGGCGGCCGGCTGGCGGGTCGTCCTGTCGGATCGCGCGGACGACGATGTACGGATCGCGGCGGGCGAGGTGAACGTGGACGCAGCGGTCGCCGGCGACCTGACGGTTGCCGGCGGTGACGTAACCCTCGGGCCGCAAACCCGCGTCGGCGGCCGCAGTTGGCTGACTGGAGGAACGGTCCGCCTCAACGGCATCTTCGAACGTGAGGTGCGCGTGGCGGGAGCCACCGTCCAGATTGCCGGGGAGATTCGACAGCCGCTGGCCGTGACCGCCGAGACGCTGGAGATCCTGCCGTCGGCGCGCATCCTCGGACCGCTTACCTATAAGGGATCCAGCGTCGCGCGGATCGCCGAAGGCGCGATCGTCAACGGTCCGATCACCTACGACAGAATTCCCCCACGCGAGGCGGAACGCGCCCGCGCGTTCCCGGCAATCTCAGGTGTGCTGTTCGCGCTTCATCTGCTGCTGGTCGGGTTGCTGGTCGTGTTCTTTCTGCCGCGCGTCGAAACGTCGGTCGTGGCCACCCTCCGCACCCGTCCGGGCTGGAGTCTTCTGACAGGATTCGCGCTCGTCGTCACCACGCCTGTCGCGGCGGTGTTGCTCGTCATCACGATCCTGGGTCTGCCCATTGGACTCGCGATGGGGGCGCTCTATGCGTTCGCGCTTTTTGCCGCCGTGGTCGTGACCGCGTTCTTCCTCGGCGACGTCGAAGCGAGGCTTCTCCATGCTGGACCTATCGTGACGCGCGGTCAGCACGCGCTGCTGCTGGTGGCCGGTGTGCTCACGCTCGCACTTCTGCGATCGGCCCTCGGCGGCTCCATTGTCGTCGCCAGCGTGTTGTTTGGCTTCGGCGCGCTGGCGCTGTCGGCATACCAGGCGTATACGCATCTTTCAACGTCGCCAGGCGTATGAGGCGAGCCTGTGTGCGGGCCGAGCTCTTGCAACATTCGCCGGGAGATGCCGGGTCCCCGGCGGAGTTCCCGAGCCGCGCCTTCGTCCGGCATCGCAGTCGATGAAAGGATGGCTTTTATGAACATCGTGAAATGGAATCCGTTGCGAGAGCTCGAGGACATGCAGACCCGATTGAACCGCTTCTTCACCGATGTGCCGGCGCGCCGGCCCGAAAGCGATGGACTGTTCTTCGCCGACTGGGCGCCGGCCGTCGACATTCAGGAGACCGAGAAGGAATACCTGATCAAGGCGGAGCTGCCGGAGATGAAGAAGGAGGACGTCAAGGTCGACGTGCTCGACGGCGTGCTGACCATCGAAGGGGAGCGGACGCAGGAGAAAGAGGAAAAAGGGAAGAAGTTCCACAAGACCGAGCGTTCCTACGGCAAGTTCGTCCGTCAGTTCGCTCTGCCGCCGGAGGTCGACGCGGCCCAGGTGCAGGCCGAATACAAGGACGGCATCCTGAGCGTGCATCTGCCGAAGACTGCGGTCGCCAAGCCGAAGGCGATCGAGGTGAAGGTCGCCTGACGACGGCCTTCCGTACTTCCGCTGCCGGCGATCCTGGGCCGCCGCGTTCGGCTCGAGCTCGGGTCGCCGCAGCGGAAGCTGCGAGACGAGCGAGAGCGGGGATTCTATGCACAGGAAATGGCACATCGTCGTCGGACTCGCGGCGTGGCTGGGGCTCGGAGCGGGCGGGACCCAGGGCCCCGAGGTCAAGCACGTCATGCGGGAGAAGTTGGTGCGTGCGGAGAACATCCTCGAAGCGGTGGTGACGAGTGACTGGGTGAGTCTGGAAACCAACGCCCGCGAGCTGGAGCGGCTGACCGACGATCCGCGATGGACGGTCCTGAAGTACCCCGAGTACGCCAGGCAGACGGCGGGGTTCGTGAAGGCGATCCAGGCACTGCACCTGGCAGCCGCACAGCGGGACCTGGAGAAGACACCGCGGGCCTACGTGGATGTCACCCTCAAGTGCGTGGAATGCCATCGATACCTGGCCAGAGAACGGATTGCCAAGTGATGAACGCGCTCTGGCATCGCCGCCACGCCATGCCGAAGACTCCGTCGCTGGAGCAGCGGCTGCGGTGGCACGTCGCACACGCGAAAGCCTGCGGGTGCCGGAAGATGCCGCCAACGGTCGTCGCCGAACTGCGGCGCCGCCGGCGCCATTAGCAGTCCCGCGCCGCGAAGGTCGATAGCGGCAAGGCCGCGATCGGCCGCCGTTCAGCGAGCGAACAGGTACCGCAACGACCAGGTCTGCCTCGAAGCGACTTCAATCGTCCCCTCGACCCCCAGTGCCATCGTGGCGATGTCCGTCGGTGTACCGCAGCGGTCTGCGCGATCGATCGGGATTTCGATTGTGACCGGAACCCGCGCCCGCACGGTGAAGGGGGCGATCTCACCCCACAGACAGGCCTGCAGGTTCGTCGCGTGGAGATAGAGCCGCGCGTAGAGCACGGAACCGTCCGACGGTGGGGTGAGCAGAAACGTCATCCTCAGCCGGCCGGCGCACCCTTCGATCAGCGGGCCGCATCCGGTGATGGTGCTGCCCGGCGCGATGGTCGCCGCGACGAAGGTGATGCGAACCGGGCCCTGGCTGTCGATCGGCACCGGAAGCGCGGGATCCGTCGGGCGGGACGGCGCAGCCGGCTGACCGCCACAACCCACCGTCACAGCGGACGCGCACAGCATCCAGATCCCAACGACGGCCGACAGAGATGAGTGTCTCTGCACGTCAGACAACTCGACGACTGCTCAGCAATCCCACCAGGAATAATACGACCGCGATCACCAACAGCACGTGGATGAACGCACCGATCGTGTAGCCGCTCACGAGACCGAGCGCCCACAAGAGCAACAGAACGACGGCGATGGTGTACAACATGGCCTTTCTCCCTGCACGAACCATCAGGCAACGCACGATCCAGCCGCGGATCCGAACAGATCTCCGTCGGTCCAGGAACCCCGCATCGTCGCCGCCGGAGAATCGGCGCGCGACCGTCAGGAAATGGCTCGGGCGATGCCGAACGCCGCCGCCGCGGCGATCCCGCCGACGATGGCCGTCTGCAGGGCGCTGCGCATCGGGCCGGCCCCGGTGAAATGCCCTTTGACGTAGCCGAACACGAACAGGGCGAGAAGCGTGAACCCGACCGACACCGCCAGTGCACGGGCGGCTGCGGCGAAGACGAAATAGGGAGCCAGTGGAATGAGTCCTCCGGCGACATACGCTCCCGCGATCGTGGTCGCGCTCCTGAGTGCCCGCTTCGGATTGGGTTTCTCGAGACCCAACTCGAAGCGCATCATGAAGTCGACCCAGGCGTCGGGCCGCTCCTGAAGCGCGCGCACCACTGGGGCCGCCGCTTCGGCGCTCACGCCGTACGATCCCAGCACCTCGGTCACTTCCCTGGCTTCCGCTGCCGGGATGTCGTGAACCTCCGCCTGCTCGCGGCGGCGTTCGCTCGAATAGTGTTCGGCATCGCTCCGGGCCGCGAGATACCCTCCGAGGCCCATCGCGATTGACCCCGCGGCAATTTCCGCGAGACCGGCCGTGATCACGATCGACGTGGATTCGACGGCGCCCGACAGACCCGCGGCCAGCGCAAACGGCACCGTCAGACCATCCGACATGCCGATGACAATGTCCCGGACCGTCTCACCCGATGTGAAATGCCGTTCTGTGTGCCGCGTCAAGGGCATGACCGCTCCTGAGTCGCGCCGGTGCTGTCTCGCGGCGGGCCATCGGACGCACCACGAGTCGTCGCCCGGCAGCGTGAGCTGACGGTCAGGCGTGCGTCGATCCGTACTCGGCTACCCATCCCGCCTGTCGAAGCCGTGAAGCGATTTCCGCGTGACGCCGCATGGCATTCTTTGCCGCAGGGAAGGGCTCGACGCTTGCCACCTCCAGATTCCAGTGGGGAAGAATGCAGACATCGTAGGACGTCCGGCTGGCGGCGGTTTCAATGGCGCAGGTCAGCGAATCGGCACCGCGATGAAACACCCAGCGAAGAAGACAGGTGGGATCTTTCTTCAGCGGTCGATGGGACATCGAGATGCTCGGCGTTTTCATACTGTGACGGGAGGGCAACAGGCGTGCCAGGAGCGGACGTCAATCCGCCGTATGCAATGGCAGTGATTCCTGCAGCAGTCAGTCGGCACATTGTGTCCGCGGACGGGGCAGGCCGCGATTTCTCCGCACTCGGGGGAAAATTCCGCGCGTGAATGATTGGGTTTCTCGACGTGAAGGCAGGGCTCAAGGGTGAAGGCGAGCAGGAAGTCGGGTCATGTCGTCGCGCACGCTCGATGCGTTTCTTGAGGCGTCACCTTGGAGGTCGTCAAGCGACTCGTCCAGGTGGTTGCGCCAGGAATCGCGTCTGCCGGTTACGCGGCAACATGACCCGAGCAACGACTCCAGCTGCAAACGCGCCGCCAGCGTTCAGCGGAATTCTCCTGATGCCGGATCTTCGTCAAGAAGCGTGGACCGGTTCTTGATACTGCTCGGAGAGAGAGGTGTCATCTGAGAATCCTGCTCGCGATAGACGATTCGGACTGTTCGGTGGCCGCAATCAATGCGGTCATCAATCAATTCACGCCGTTACATACGCAGGTGACCGTGCTCCACGCGGACGACTGGCCAAACGGCATGCCTCCATCGATGGCGTTTGCCGAAGGATCGGCGGCCGCACGGAGCGTTCTCAGCCTGCACAGCTTGCGGCGGACCGACGCGGCCGCCCTTCTGGAGGACACCGCCGACCAGCTGCGTCGTGCGGGTTTCGTGACGGCCGCATCCTTGCGGGACGGCGATCCGCGACAGATCATCGTCGACTATGCCAAGGAGTGTCGCGCGGATCTGATCGTGGTCGGATCGCACGGCAAGACGGGCCTCGAGAGAATGCTGGGAAGCGTGTCGGACAGCGTGGCCCGGCATGCACCATGTTCGGTCGAAATCGTCCGTCCGCCGGCGGCGGCTGCATAACGATGGCCCGTCGGCCGGAATAGCCGCCGCTTGTCGCCATGGCGACGGGCAGGATGTGCCCATGCAGCGCGAGGTCATCGCCTTTCTCTCGACGTCGGCCGCCTACGGTCGCACGGCTGAACCGGAGCGAATCGACACGCACATCAGCATCGTGTGGCTGACGGCCGATCGGGCGTTCAAGCTGAAGCGGGCGGTCCACTACGACTACGTCGATTTTTCGACTCTCGAGCTGAGGCGCGCCGCCTGCGAAGCGGAGATTCGGCTGAATCGTCGAACCGCGCCCTCTCTGTATCTTGGTGTGCGCGCCGTTACGCGCGAGTCTGACGGCTCTCTCGCTCTTGGCGGAACAGGCGAGCCGATTGAGTGGCTCGTCGAGATGCAGCGGTTCGATCAAGACACCCTGTTCGACCGACTCGCCGAGAGCGGCCGCCTCGACGAGGCGCTCATGGAGCGGCTGGCATCGGAGATCGTGCGGCTGCACAACGGCGCGCGCGTCAGGACCGACCACGGCGGCCGGGCGGGAATGGCCTGGGTCGCCGACGGCAACGACCGCGGTTTGCTCGAGCACGGCGCCGATGTCCTCGATCAGGCGGCCTGCGCCCGACTGTCCGCCGATACGCGCGCGGCGCTGTCGACGCACGGACGATATCTGGATGCGCGACGACGTGACGGCTTCGTCCGCGAGTGCCATGGCGATCTGCACCTGCGCAACATCTGCCTGCTCGATGGCACGCCAACGATCTTCGACGGCGTCGAGTTCAACGACGAGATTTCGTGCATCGACGTGCTCTACGACGTTGCGTTCCTGCTGATGGATCTGTGGCGGCGGGGCTTGCGGGCCCACGCGAATGTCGTGCTCAACGAGTACATGGCCGCGGCGTCACCTCTCGATGCACTGTCGTTGATGCCCCTGTTTCTGTCGTGTCGCGCCGCGGTTCGTGCAAAGACCAGTGTGACGGCCGCAGCAGTACAGGCCGACAACACACGTCGACTGGAAATGGAAACGGCCGCCAGACAGTACCTCGATCTCTCTGAGGGCTTTCTTCACCCGGCGCCGCCGCGGTTGATCGCGATCGGAGGCTACTCGGGGTCTGGGAAATCGACGCTGGCTCGCGGTCTCGCGCCGGATGTGGGAGCCGCCCCGGGGGCGCTCATTGTCCGGAGCGACGTGATTCGCAAGGCGTTGCTGGGCGTTACCACTTCGACCAGGGTTGGCGCTGAAGGCTATTCGCCGGTGATGACACAACGGGTCTATCAGGCTGTCGTGAAGCGCGCCGGCACCGCGCTTCGAGCGGGCCAGTCAGTCATCGCCGACGCGGTGTTCGCCCAACCCGGTCATCGCGAAGCGATTGAGGGAACCGCGCGCGACGCCGGAGTGCCGTTCATCGGTCTCTGGCTCGACGGTCCTCGAGATGTCCTGGCGCAGCGGATCGCGCATCGGTCAATGGACGTGTCTGACGCGACGGCCGATGTCCTCGCGGCCCAGCTGCGTGCGGGCGCGGGAGCCATCAATTGGCATCGTCTCGACGGCGGCGGCTCGGTCGCCACCGTCCTCGCAGGCGCGCAACGCGCCCTCGCGTGATCGTCGCGATGCTTCGACGATGCGCCGCGCGATCAGGGTTTGAAGTCGGCGGCTGAGTATTGATTGCGGGGATTCCAGAACATCCATCCATCCGCGCCGGAGTCCTCGGCCGCGCGGATCTGAGCTCTGATTTCCGCGGCGGCAAATGCGCGGCCGCCGAACGCGTAGTCGCGAAACGCCTGGAGCCACGGACGGAAGTGCACGAGTGGCAGACCAGTCCTGTGCGCCGCCTGCTCGAGCGAGAGACGAACGATTTGATAGGGAAACTGGATCGGGTTTCGATAGCCCGGGATGCCGAACTGAAAACCCGACGGATAGAGCATCGGCGAGAGATAGTCGACGATACCGGCCAGCTGCTCGAGCTTCTGACCGATCTTGGTATCGTCGCGGTTCCAGCAGATGTAGCCGAAGACGTCCGCGGCCAGGAACACGTTGGTCGGCGCCAGCGCCCGCCGGGCTTCCGTCAGGAAGCCGCTGATGGCTGCCGCCCGGTTGGCCTCCGTCCAGGGCAGGTCGTAGGCAAGTCCGATGGCGTCTGGCAGGCGCACATAATCGAACTGGATCTCGTCGAAGCCGGCTCGCGCTGCTTCGAGCGCGATGCCGATGTTGTACGACCAGACCTCGCGGCTGTACGGGTTCGCCCACGCAAGTCTCTCCCGGTCCCGGAAGATCGATCCGTCCTGTTTGTGGAGGGCGAGAGCCGGCCTGGCTGACGCCAGCAGCGTGTCCTTGAAGACCACGATACGCGCGATGGTGTAGATCCCCCGACTCCGCAGGTCCGTGACCAGCCGCGGGAGATCGGCGATCGTGATTACGCGCTGCGCTCCGATGTCCGCGGCGAGCGCGACGGCGCTGCGATACGGCACCATGCCGCGATCGCCCTTGACGTCGATGACCAGGGCGTTCGCTTCGGTCGCGTCGATGACCGCGAGGGCCGCCGTTCGCAGGGTCTTGTCGCCGATGCCGTAGACGGAGAGGTAGAGCGCTTTGGGACGAAACGGCTGTAATGCGATGTCCGGCTCTGGCTGGCCGGCTGCGCCCGCGGGCGCCGACGTGCGCAGGTATCCCTGCGCGCGAACGAGGATCGAGTCGGGGACGTCGGATTCGAGAAGAACGCGCCCGCGCTCGTCTGACCGGCGCTCCACGCCGCGGATCGTGACAGTGGCGCCCGGGATGGGCGCGCGGCTGACCGCGTCCACAATCCGCGCAGCCCTTTGCGCGCTGGACAGTCTCGCGGGCGCGGCGCCCGCGCACGCCAGCGCGGCTGCCACCAGCAGCGCCACACCTGGCGGACGGGTCATCGGTCGTCCCTCGGCAGCATCGCTGCGAACGCCGCCCCCTGCGCGTGCTCGGTCACCAGGAAACGCGGCAGCGCCATGAGGTCGTCGCCGCCGGTCAGGAGCCGCCGGTCGAGGGTCAGCCCGGCGACGTATCCAGACTCGCGCGCGATGCCCATCAATTCCTCGTCAAAGAGTCCGAACGGCCACGCGACAATGTCGGCGCTCACGCCAAGTCGTTCGCGGAGGATGGTCCGCGATGCGGTGAGCTGCTTCGTGGCGAACGCGCGATAGGCGTCCGGCGACAGCCTGCGCTTTTCGGTCTTGAAGTTCGGATGCCACCACGTGTGCGACTGAACGTCGACGAGACCGGTCTGCCGGAGTGCTTCGAGTTGCGGCCACGTCAGGGCGTAGGACGCGTTCGAGATCGCCGACGGGTACACGAACAACGTGACCGGAATGCCGTATTCGCGAACGACTGGCAGCATCTCGCTGAACACCGAGGTATGGCCATCGTCGACCGTGATCACGACCGCGTGTGAAGGCGGCGCGGCGCCGCCGCGCAGGTCCGTCACGAGGCTCGACAGCGACACGATCGGATATCCGTGCCTCGTCAGATAGTCGAGCTGCCACCGGAATGTCGACGTCCGCACCGTCATCGCGTTCGTGACGGCACCCGCGCTGAAGCGGTGATACGCGAGAATCGCGATCTTCGGCGGCGTCGCGACACTTCGCGACGGCAGCCACGCCGATACCAGCACGACAGCGAGACCACACAAGGCGCGTAGAACGCCGGTCATGCATTGAGATCACGCAAGCGCGATACCGCGACTGAAAGCCGTCAGCGCCGGAATTCCGTCAGCGGCTTCAGCGCTGTGCTCATGCTGCTGGCACCACAGTTGCGGAAGGCCTGGAAAGCGCCCGATGCCAGCTCACACTCGTCCCCGCGACATATCCGCGACACGGGGCAGCCGGTGACCCGGCCGGCGCTACCGGCCGCGTACTGGGCGATGGAGCCGTCGGCGCTTCTTCGATCGCTGGAGTCGACGACCGACGGCTTGTCGGCAGCTGAAGCGGCCGCGCGCCTCCGGACCTTCGGTTCCAACGAACTGCGCGAACAGCGAACCCTGTCGCGAATAGGCATCCTGCTCCGGCAGCTGCGGAGTCCGCTGCTCCTGCTGCTGGTCTTCGCTGCGGCCGCCTCGGCGCTGTCGGCCGAATGGCTCGATTCCGCAATCGTCCTGGCCATCGTCGCCGCCACTGTGGGGATCGGCTACTCGCGCGAGTACTCCGCGGAGGCGGCGTCCGCGGCGTTGCGCGCGCGCGTGCGCGTGCTGGCCCGTGTCGTCCGCGACGGCAGTCCGGTGTCGGTCCCCATGGAAGACGTCGTGCCTGGCGACGTGGTGCTGTTGTCGGCCGGCAGTCTCGTCCCCGCCGATGCGGTTGTGCTGACGGCAACCGACTGCTACGTCAGCGAGGCTGTTCTCACCGGCGAGAGCTTTCCGGTCGCCAAGACTGCGGCGCCCTCGCCGGCGTCCGCGAGCCTCGCGGAGCGCAGGAACTGCGTGTTCCTCGGCACGAACGTCCGCAGCGGCATCGCGCGCTGCGTCGTCGCCGAGACCGGCAGCGCGACGGCGTTCGGAGCGGTGGCGCATCGACTGAGCCTGCGGCCGCCCGAAACCGAGTTCGACCGCGGCATCCGCCGGTTCGGCTATCTGCTGACGAGCGCAATGCTCGTGATCGTGCTCGTGGTGTTCGCCGCGCACATGTCCCGCGGCCGGCCAGCCGTGGACACGCTGCTGTTTTCGGTCGCGCTCGCCGTCGGCCTGAGCCCGGAGCTTCTGCCGGCGATCCTGAGCGTCAACCTCGCGCGCGGTGCGCAGATGATGGCCAGATACGGCGTGCTCGTGCGCCGGTTGCCCGCGATCGAGAACCTCGGGAGCATGGACGTGCTCTGCACCGACAAAACCGGCACGCTGACCGAGGGCGTGGTACACGTCGAAGGCAGCTACGACGCCGATGGCGCGCGCTCCGAGGCGGTCCTCAACCTGGCCGCCTGGAACGCGGCGCTCGAAACCGGCGTCGCCAGCCCGCTCGACGATGCGATCCTGGAGGCGCGAACGCCCGATCTGAACGGCCTGCGCAAGCTTGCCGAAATTCCGTTCGACTTCGTCCGCAAGCGCATCGCGGTCGTCGTCGCCGGCCCTTCCGGCGTCGAGCTGGTGGTCAAAGGCGCCTTTCAGCAGGTGCTCGAGATCTGCACCCGGCTGGCCGACGGCACGGCGCTCGACTCGGCACGGGGGGCGGCGCTCACGCGCCGCTTCGACGACTGGTGCCGCAATGGCATTCGCGTGCTGGCGATCGCGGCGCGCCCGATCGACGAGAAGGCTGCATACGACCGCGACGACGAACGCGATCTGCGGTTCGTGGGCTTTGTCACCTTCTTCGACCGTCCGAAAGCGGGCGTGTCCGACGCCCTCGCACACATGGCCCGCCTGGGCGTCTCGGTCAAAGTCATCACTGGCGACAGCCTGCTGGTGGCGCAGCACGTCGCGTCGCTCGTCGGCATGCGGTCGGACCGGGCCCTGACCGGACACCAGCTCGATGAGCTGCATGACGAAGCGCTGTGGCACGCGGCGGAACACACCGATTTATTCGCGGAGGTCGATCCCAATCAGAAGGAACGGATCATCCTCTCCTTGAAAAAGATGGGGCACGTCGTCGGCTTCCTCGGCGACGGCATCAACGACGCGCCGGCGATGCATGCGGCCGACACCAGCCTGTCCGTGCAGCAAGCCGTCGACGTCGCGCGAGCGACCGCCGACTTCGTTCTCCTGGAGCGTGACCTCGACGTCATTCGCCGCGGGATCGAAGAGGGCCGCAAGACGTTCGCCAATACGCTGAAATACATACTGATCACGACCAGCGCCAACGTCGGCAACATGGTCAGCATGGCGGCGGCCTCGCTGGTGCTGCCGTTTCTGCCGCTGACCGCCGGACAGATTCTGCTCAACAACTTCCTTTCGGATGTGCCGGCCATCGGCATCGCCGACGACAGCGTCGATCCGGAGCTCGTCGAACGGCCGCGGCGCTGGGACATCGGCTTCATCGGCCGGTTCATGGTGACGTTCGGGTTGGTGAGCTCCGCGTTCGACGTGCTGACGTTCGCCGTGCTCCTCGCCGTGTTCCGCGCGAGCGCGGAGACGTTTCGCACCAGCTGGTTCGTCGAGTCGCTCCTGACAGAACTGGTCATCGCACTGGTGATGCGGACCCGTCGGCCGTTTTTCCGCAGCCGTCCAGGCAACATCCTGCTGATCTCGACCGTGCTGCTCATCGTGCTCTCGCTCGCGATTCCGTACCTGCCGCCGGCACGTGTCTTCGGCTTTGCCCCGATTCCCCTCACCTTGCTGACGACGGTCGTCGCTATCACTGGTCTCTACGTGCTGGCGACGGAGGCGGCGAAACACCGGTTCTACGCCGTCACTTCGTCAGCTCCGCCCGCTGCACCGACATCAGCCTGACCGGCTGGATCGCGTAGTCCTCGAGCTCGATCGTGTTCGACGCTTTGTTGGCGGTGATTCTCGCCGCGATGGACATCTTGCCTTCGCCCTCGCCATCACGATTCACGCGGATCTCGATCAGCGTGAAGGGGTAATCGATGGTTCGCGGCCGATGCACGGCCTCCCATGTGCCAATCGGACGATCGGTGACCAGGATGATGCGGCGTCCACCGTCCTCGCCCGGAATCTCCTTCGCGAAGCGCAGATCGTAAGCCAGGCTGTTCGGCGTGCGAATGTAGCCGACGCTCGGGGTGTCCTGAAGCGCCGCCAGCAGCGCGTCGGCGCCCTTCTCGAACAGGACGTTGACGAGGCGGTCGCGCTCGGCGGCGGTCGACCATCGGCTGATCACGATGTCGACCATGTCCGACCGCGCCGGGCCAAAGTCCCCCATGTTGACCGCGAAGGCAGTGAACCGTTCGACATCTCCGGACGTCTGGACCGCATGAGTTGGGCCGGCCAACGCGACCGCCATGGTGATGCAGACGGCGACAGCAGGAATCA
>Ga0068864_100001137_pt1 | contig 22161 bp, 24 predicted proteins | sample KBSSwiS72_FD_66586 | JGI IMG/M metagenome (GOLD analysis project Ga0068864, IMG submission 66586) | Switchgrass rhizosphere microbial communities from Kellogg Biological Station, Michigan, USA - KBS Switchgrass S7-2 | ecosystem: Host-associated > Plants > Roots > Rhizosphere > Soil ... | reverse complement strand
GGGGTGGCTGGTGTCCGACGAAACCCAGGCAGCGGTCGACGCGGCCGTCGCCTACCGGGCGGCGACGGCGACGGTCACGGGCCGGGTGTCGGCGGTCCTGGCGATGCTGTGGCGGGAACTGGACGCCGCCGGTATCGGCCCCGGGTGGGCGCGGCGGCTCCCCGAAGCGGTCGGTGCGTTCACGGCCGGGCAGTCGGCGGTCGCGGGCATGGCCGACGGGTACGTGGCCCGCACCCTCACCGCTCAAGGCGCTACACCCGCAGCAGCCGGCGTGGCCGTGGATGCGGCGGCGTTCGCGGGGGACGGGGCGTCGGGGATCGGCCTGGACACTCTCCTCGCGATCCCCGCGGCCCGCGCTGACGCCGCTGTCGCTGCGGGGATGGCACCTGGGGACGCGTTGCGGGCCGGTGAGGCGGCGCTACGCATGTACGCGGCGACGGAGATGCCCGATGCGGGCACCTTGTCGGTGCAGGCATCGATGGTCGCCCACCACGCCCAACGGTATGTCCGGGTCGTGGGGGCACGCTGCTGTTCCCGGTGCGCGCTCCTGTCGGGCCGCATCTACAAGGTCCGGGCGTTCGAACGCCACCCCCGATGCTCCTGCGTGTGTCTCCCGGTCGCCGTCGTGGGCCTCGCGGACATCCCCTCACCGATCGACCTGTACCGGCAGGGCCGCATCACGGACCTCACGAAGGCGGAACGGGAAGCCCTCGACCACGGCGCGGACATTTCCCAGGTCGTGAACGCGAAACAGGGCATGTACGTCGCTGGTGGCCGGTCCTACACGACGGCGGGCACCACCCGCCGCAGTGTCGGCGGTGCACGGATGCTGCAGGCCCGCATCGACCAGGCCGCCGGGACACCCCAGGCCCGGTACACGAACTTCACGGTGTCCCGCGCGGCGTCCGCTGCGGCGGCAGCGAAGTACGGGCCCCTCATGTCCCGTGGCCTGCCGTACCAGCGGCGTAACCCGGCGGGCGGAACGGAACTCGTGCAAGGCCAGTTCCGGGTGCCGGGCCGACCGACGGTCGCGCAGATCATGCGGGACCACGCGTCCCGGGAGGACCGGGAAACGGCCCTCCTGAACTTCGGGTACTTGATCCGTGAACGGGACGCGGCGACCTCTACGGCCGCCCTGAACGCCCTCTTCCGCGCCTCCTAGGCGCCCACACCTGTCCCCACCGGCGCGACGCCGGTCGGGCTGCACCGAACCCTTCCCCACGGCCCGGCCGCGCGACGCGACCCGGGCATCCGGCATGACTGATTGGACAAGGCGCGATGCCTCCCCTGACGACACCGGGCGCGATGCCCGACCTGTACTGGCTGCCGTTCGTCCCGTCGTGGTCCCGCCACGACGAACCCGACGACGACACCGCTGATGGCGACGACGGCGACACGGCCGACGACTCGGACGCTGACGGCGACACCGACGACGGCGGCGGCACTGGAACCGGCGACGCCGAGAAGACACCCCCCACCAAGAAGGCCACCCCGAAGACGGCACCGAAGCCGGCCGGGGACCTGATGGGCGACGTCGACCCGAAAGACCCCCGCTGGAAGTCGATCCAGGCGGAGCGGGTGAAACGGCAGCAGGCCACCCGGGACGCCGAGACGGCCCGGAAGGAACTCGCCGCCGCCCAAGCCAGGATCCAGGAGTTCGAGGACTCCCAGCGCACCGAGTTGGAACGTGCGCAGGCCGCCGCGACCGCTGCCGCAGCGCGGGAGAAGACCGCGAACGAACGGGCCGTCCGGTCCGAACTGCGGACCGCGGCCCTCGAAGCGAACGCCCTCGACCCGACCGACGTCATGGAACACCTCGAACGCCGCATGGGCGAGTTCATCACCGACACCGGCGTCGACACCGACGCGATCGAGAAGGCCGTCGCGGATGTCCTCGCGAAGAAACCGCACTGGCTGCGGCCCACCAAGCCCGACGACGACGACCCGGACGCTGCTCCGGTGAAGCCGAAGAAGCGGGCCCCCGCACCCGACCCCGGGCAGGGATCGAAGGGCGGCCAGTCGACACCGAACTGGAACGACCCGGAGACCCTCGCCGCGGAGAAGCGGCGCCTCGGGCTCCCCGCCTACGGGTGATCACGATCTCGGCCCGGCTTGCACCGGGACACACGCTGATCGAGGTCACCGGGCACGGCCGGGACGAACCCGGCGACCTTGACGGCGCCCGCGCATGTGCGGCGGTGTCCGTCGCCACCGAACTGACCATCGCGTACCTCAACGCGCTGGCCCAACAGGACCCGGCACACATCCGGGTCGAGATCAAACAACAGGAGTAAGCCTTGTCCGTCCTGACCGTTCCGGACCGCGCCGAGCGGTCGCTCCGGACCCTCCCGTTCCTCCCGAACCCCCGCCGTCACGACATCCGGTCCGCGCTCCCCGCCGCCCTGCAGCCGATGCTGCAGAACGGGTTCCTGGAGCAGATCTTCCGGGACGCCCTGTTCCCCGAACTGCTGTACGCGGCGTTCGCGGACGTCGACCCGTGGACCGCCGGCCTCGGCTCGACCCGGACCAGCACCCGCACCGGCCTCCTCCCCGTCATCACCACCCCGATCACCGGATCCGACTCGTCCGTCGCCACGTACCCGCTGGAGAGCTGGAGCGTGTCTATGGATCAATACGGGCAGACGGTGCAGACCGACATGCTCGCTAACCTGACCGCCCTGGCCAGCAAGTACGCCCAGGACGTGAAGACCCTCGGCAAGAACGCCGGCCAGTCGATCAACCAGTTGGCGCGGAACAAGCTGTATACCGCGTACAAGGGTGGCCGGACCTGGGTGACTACGACCGCGGGGTCGGGTACCACGATCGCCGTCCACGACGTGGAGGGCTTCCTCACCAAGATGGTGAATGGTGTCCCGACCGCCGTGTCGGCCGGTAACCCGCTGACGGTGACGATCGCTGGTGTCGCGAACACCGTGACGGGTGCCTCGGCCACGTCGGGCGCGGGGAACCTGACGATCGGTTCGGCGACTGCGGTGACTGTTGGTCAGGCTGTGGTCGCGGCGACTGCTCCGGTGGTGATCCAGCCGACCGGTAACACTGCGTTCGACCTGGGTGCCAGCAACATCGCGACGGCGTCCCTGTTCCGTTCCGCGGTGGCCCGGCTGCGGAAGATGAACGTCCCGACGATCAACGGGAACTACGTCGCGCACGTCGACCCGGACACTGAGGCGCAGCTGTTCGCGGACTCGGATTTCCGGCAGGCGTACCAGGGCCGGGGCGACTCGGCGGTGTTCCGGGACATGTCGATCGGCACGTTCCTGGGGATCGACTGGGTGCGGAACGTGGAGGCCCCGACCATCCTTGACGGCGGTACCGCGGCGTCGGGTGTGGCGGGGACGTTGACGGTGCACCGGCCGATGGTGATGGGTGCGGGGTCGCTGATCTCGGCGCCGCTGGAGGGCCAGGGCCAGCTCCTGGACGGCACGGGTGTGGCGACGGTCCCGAACGTGACGATGGTGAACGTGGCCGCTGGCATCGACACGGTGATCATCGTTCGGCCGGCGCAGGACAACCTCCAGCAGAAGATCAACACCACGTGGTCGTGGACCGGCGACTTCGGTGTCCCGTCGGACGCGAACACCGGCGACGCCGCTACGTACAAGCGAGGGATCATGATCCAGCATTCGTGATCCCCGTATGCCGCCCTGATACAATGGCGGCATGACTGAACTCCGCACCATCTCGGGGGACATCCTCACGATCGACGACGAGGATGTCCCCCTGCTATCCGGCCGACGCCTCTACACGCACCGGACCAAGAACGTCCTGTACGCCCGCTTCGCAGAGGAAACCCCCGCCGGGAAACGGTGGGTGCTCGTACACCGGCACATCATGGCCGCCCCCGCCGGGTCGCCCGTCGACCACCGCGACGGGAACGGCCTCAACAACCGCCGGTCAAACCTGCGACTCGCCACCAACTCGCTGAACCAGGCGAACCGGGGGGCCGTACCCGGGTCGTCGTCGGCGTTCAAGGGCGTCACCGCCATGCCCGGACAACGGTGGGTGGCCAGAGTCCATACGGACGACACGACCTACCACCTCGGGACGTTCATGTCCGAGGAAGACGCAGCCCGCGCCTACGACTGGAAGGCGTTCTCCACGTGGGGTAGCTACGCGCTGCTGAACTTCCCCGGCGAACCCCTGCGTACCGCCGCAGAGGTGAAGGCGACCAGGAACACGGTCGGCCGCGGGAAGTCGAAGTACCGGGGCGTCTCCTGGGACAAGGTCAACGAGAAGTGGCAGGCCCGTCTGCGGATCAACGGTAAGGCGTACTGCCCTGGCCGGTTCCCGACGGAAGAAGCCGCGGCGCGCGCCTACGACGTGGTCGCGCTGCAGGTGCTCGGCCCGGCCGCGGACCTGAATTTCCCGCCTGCCGTGGACGTCGACTAGAGCCCTGCGGGGCGCCGTGGCCGGGGAAGGACGCGGCGTCCCGCAGGTTCCACTGGGCCACGCTGCCCACTATCCCCGTCCAGTGAAAGGTAGGCAGCGATGGCTGTCCGTGCATTGCATGACGTCAACTTCTGGTACGCCCCGCACTCCCAGCCGATGTCCGCGCGTCGTGGGCAGGAGTTCACGGGGGATCAGGGGGTGTGGTTGGCGCAGAACTGCCCGAGGGATTTCGTGGTGGTCGGTGGCCACGCGGGGTGGGCGGTCGATTTCGATCCGGCCGCGGTGGATGCCGCGCATGCTGCGGCGAACCCGGGACCCGAGTCCCCGGATGTCGAGCCGGACCCCGACGGCGAGAGCACCGGCATCGGTACCGGTGACGGGCCGCCGCCGGCCCCCGCCGAGGACGGTGGGGAGTTCGACCCGCGGGACCACACCGGCCCCCAGGTCATCGACTACGTCCGGGCGAACCCGGGTGAGCGTGCCCGGGTCCGTGCCGTCGAGGCCGGCCCGGACGGTAAGAACCGGACGACCGTGCTGGTTGCCCTCGCCGAACCGGCGTCCTGAACGACCGTGAGGGGGCCGTCCCGTGGCGTTGACGTTCCTCACCGTCGACCAGCTCCGCACGCACCTCGCGAACCCTGACCTGGATTCCGGGCAGGCCCAGTTGGCGATCGACCGGGCCGCCGGTCTGATCAAGTCGGTGGCTGGCCTGTCGTTGGAGTTCGTGCAGGGACAGACCCAGACCCTGGTCGGTGGGACGGACCGGATCGTGCTGCCGCAGCGGCCCCTGGTGCGGGGCCCGTCGGACCCGTTGACGGTGTACGAGGTCGACATGTCGGGTGCGACGCACCTGGTGGTCGAGGGCCAGTACTTCTACGTCCAGGGCGATGTCCTGTCCCGTAGGTGGCCGGGCGCGCCGTGGCCGGGCCAGTATTTCCCGGCGGCGCGGTGGCCGTCGCTGTGGTGGTGGCCGGGCCAGCAGCGTGGCAGCGAGGTGTGGGGGCCGCGTGTGCAGGTGACGTGGTCGTCGGGTTACCAGTCGAGTGCGGCTCTGCCGCCGGGCTTGTTGGACATCATGCTCGGGTTGGCGGCGGGGTTCGTGGTGAACCCTGGCCTGATCCGCGAGGAGCAGGTTGGTGGGGTCCGGGTCCAGTACATGGGTAATCAGCGGGGCACCGGCCCCGCCTCGTTGATCAACCAGTTGCGTCAGGATCTGCGAGCTATCGGTCTCCGCCGCGGCGGCGTGTTCTCGGTGGGGGGTTGACGGTGTCCGCAGCATCCGATTTGACGGCGGCGTTGAACGCGGGGAACTACACGGCCGCGGCGGCGGCGATGGTGGCGTTGCAGTCGGCGAGCGTGGTCCCGACGGGTTCCGTTGAGGGACAGGATTTCTCGTCCGACGCGTTGGCGGCGCTGGGCGCCTTGTACGCGGCGAAGGCCGGCCCGAACGTCTTCACCGGTACGCAGGACTTCACGGGCGCCACAGTGACCGGTGTCGCGGGCGGCGGCGGCAGCGACGGTCTCGGGCTGACCCCGACGGCGGTCAAGACCGCGAACTACACGGCCGCGGCAGGTGATCTGGTTCCGTTCGACACGACTTCCGGGAGCCTGGTTCTCACGCTCCCGACCGCGCCCGCAGACGGGAAGGTTGTCGCCGCCAAGCACGTACTCCGGGGCGGCAGCAACACCGTCACGATCAACTGCGGTGGGTCTGACGTCTTCAACCGGTCCGGTGGTGGAACAAGCCTCATCTTGACCTACCAGGCGCAGGGCGCCGTCATGCAGTACAAGGCCAGCCTGGGCGTCTGGTACGTCGTGGCCGACGACCTGCCGCTGTCGGCGCTGGCGCAGGCGGCGAACAACTTGTCCGACCTCACGTCGGCGGCGACCGCGCGCACCAACCTCGGGCTCGGGACGGCCGCCACCCAGAACTCGACTGACGTGCAGGTGTTCACGGCGTCGGGGACCTGGACGAAGCCGGCTGGCGCGAAAACGGTCCGGGTCATCGTCCACGGCCCGGGTGGGGGTGGCGGTTCGGGGCGTCGTGGCGCCGCCGGGACGGTCCGGTGTGGCGGTGGTGGTGCTGGTGGTGGCGCCCGATCTGAGTTGATCGTCGACGCGTCCATCCTCAACCCGACCGAGACCGTCACCGTCGGTACCCCCGGTACGGGTGGTGCCGCAGTCACCGCCGATGACACGAACGGCAACGCTGGGACAGCCGGGACGAACTCGCAGTTCGGCACCACCATCGCCAGGGCCCTCGTGGTCGCTGCGGGTGGCAGCGCCGGGAGCGGCGGCACCGCCACTGCCGGCACCGGCGGCGGCCAGGCTGTCGTCGGCGTGTTCTCCGGCGCTGGCGGTGGCACGGCCTCCACCAGCGGCGGGGCGGGAACCAACGGCGGTGACGCGAACGCCCCGGGTGGCGCAGGTGGACCCGGTGGCGCGTCGGGTGGGGGTATCACTTCCGGTGATTCGCCGTCGGCGGGCGGCAGCGGCGGCCGGAACTCCGCGTTCAGCTTGTCCACGGATCGGCCCGCCGGCGGCACTGTTCCCGGTGGTAACGGACCGGACAGCCCAGCGGCGTCGGCGGCGTCCGGGTTGGCCACTACTTCGGGTGGTGGCGGAGCGGCGTCCATCACGGGGGCTGCTGGTCGCGGTGGTACACCCGCGCCGGGTGGCGGCGGGTCGGGTGGTGGGGCGTCCCTGAACGGCAACAACTCTGGCGCAGGTTCGGGTGGCGGCGCCGGTGTCGTGATCGTGGTCACCAGCTTCTGACCTGTTGGGGGGGGTGCCGGGTGTCGTTCATCTACTCCCAGTCGTTCATCCGGGAACGCGCCCCCCAGCTCAGGTCACCGAACAGTGGCGTCCTCCTCCCTCAACGGGACTGGGACAACGCGACCCGGGTGACGGTCACGGGCGTGTCGATCCAGCCGGTGGTGACCACGGAAACCCGTGACGCGGCCGGTATCCAGTCGAACGAGGACTGGCGGATCTTCTCGCGGCGTGGCGTGAAACTGGACTTGCAGTTCGGTGACCGGGTCCTGTGGGAGGGCCGCGTCATGGACGTCATCGGCCTACCCCAGTCGTGGCCCGGGTTGACGTCGGGGTGGCATCACTCGGAGGTTCTGGTCCGGGCGCAGTCCCCGGCCCGCCTGGCGGGTGTGGGCGCTGACGGCCTGGTCCGTGAGGGCGCCCTGGAGGCGATGACCCCGACCGTCCCGTACACGCCGTGAGGGGTGCCCGGTGACGTTGGGTATCGCGTTCGAGGTCGGGAAAGGCACCGGTGGCCACGGCGTCGTGTTCAAGGGGTACCTGCGGCGGTTGGACGGTGTCACGGGCCACGCGCAGGACATGACTCCAGCGTTCCTGGAGATCCACCGCCAGTTCTTGGCGACGGAACGGGGCCTGTTCGCGTCGAAGGGCGGGAAGTTCAAGTGGGCGCCGTTGACGCAGAAGTATCTGTCGCGGAAGGTCGCCCGCGGCCTGGACCCGCGTGTCGAGAGGGCGACGGGCGCGTTGGCGCGGGCGTTGACGACCGGTAAGGGCCCGGGCGCGGTCACGGAGATCAGCCCCAGTGAGGCCGTGTTCGGGACCGACCTGCGGCAGGCGATCTTCGCTCAGCGCGGGTCGGGCCGGCGCCGCCGGAAGCTGGTCACGATCGACCGGGCCCGCCGGAACAAGTGGACCGCGACGATCCGGGCGCACCTCCTGCAACCCCCGGGGGGTGGGCCGTGACGTCCGCGTACGGTCTGATCGTCACCGGGGACGACGTGGAGGCCGCGGTCCGGGCGACCCTCATGTCGTGGATGGCGGCGTACACGTATGAGGTGGCCCGGCAGAAGACGGTCACGTTGCCGCCGGTCCGGGTGTACGCCCAGTCGTTGCAGACGTTGCCGTCCGGTGAGGTCGCCGACGAACTCCCCGCCGTCATCGTCGTGTCCCCGGGATTGAACGGGCCGCCGATGGAACGCGGGTCGGGTCAGGTCGACGCGGTGTGGGCGGTCGGTGTCGGGGTCGTCGTCGCAGCGAAAACGTCCGATGACGCGCAGCGGCTCGCGAAACTGTACGGCGCCGCGGTCCGGTCCCTGCTGGTCCAGAAGGGTTCCCTCGGGGGTTTCGCGACGTCGACGACGTGGACGGACGAGGAGACCACCCCGTACGCGTTCGACGCGACGAAAGCGGTCGCCCAATGCGTGTTGATGTTCGAGGTGTACGTGTCGGGGGTCGTGTCCCGGTTCGGTGGCCCCGCCACACCTCCCGTGGACCCGACGGCCCCCGCGACGGTCGGGACCGTCACCACCGTCCACACCCCTGTCACGAAACTTTGACACCCCCCGGCCGGTCCCGGCCCGGGAACCCCTTGACCCCCCGGAAGGAAGGTGCGCCGTGTGGCACAAGAACGTGTCCCAGGGGCCCGTGGACCTCGGGGGACTCATGGTTCCCCCCGGCGGGTGGGTGGACACCGACAGCCCCCACACCGCCGCCCACGTGGACGCCGGGCGGCTGGTCGCGTCCGACGTCCCGCCCGGCACCCCCGAAGACCCCCCGCTGGACCCGCCGGGCCGTAAGCCCGCCGCCCGGAAGGACAACGCCTGATGCCCCGTCCCAGTGTGTCCGTGCTGACCTCGGCTGCCGCTGCCGCGGCGACGCCCGGTCAGCGGTTGGGCACCCTTTTCGCTGCCGCACAGACCCAGCGGGGCCCGCTCGTCGCCGACGTGACCGCGCCGCTGCGGTCGTTGGGTGACTACACGGCCCTGTATGGGGCGCGTGACGCGACGATCGGGTCGGCGGCCCTGTCGTACGACATCGCCGAGACGTTCTTCCGGTCCGGTGGCACCGCCCTGCTGATCAACCGGGTGGTGGGTCCGGCGGCGACCACTGCGTCCCTGACGTTGATGGACCGGGCCGGGTCGCCGCTGCAGACGGTGAAGGTCGTTGCGCGTGGCCCGGGGGCGTGGCCGACCAGCCACATCACCATCCAGGTCACGAACGGTGCCGCAGCGAACACGTTCCAGGTCATCGTCCTCGTCGACGCCGTCATCGCCGAGCAGTCCCCTGACCTGGCGTCCCCCAGTGAGGCCGTCACGTGGGGCCTGCAGTCGAAGTGGGTGACCGTCCAGGATCTCGCGTCCGCGACGGCCGCACCGAACAACAACCCGGCTGTCCTCGCCGCGACCGCCCTGGGGTCCGCGATCGACGACATCGCGTCCGTCACCGACACCCAGTGGACCGCCGCCCTCAACGCGTTCCCCGCGTCGTACGGGCCGGGCCTCGTCATGAAGATGGGCGTGTCCACGTCGGCCGGCCACGCGGGGACGATGGCCCACGCGGCGGCGAACAACCGGATGGCCCTCCTCGACGGCGTCACCGGGTCCTCTCAGGCCACGTTGACGACCCTCGCGTCGACTGTCGCGACCGCGGCGACGGCACCCGAGTACGGGATGCTGTTCGCGCCGTGGCTGCAGATCCCGCCCGCCGCGGCGGGGGCCGCGAACAGGTCGGTCCCGGGGTCCGCTGTCGCCGCCGGCCTGATCAGTGCGCAGGTCACGAACGGCCCTGCTGCGGTCGCTGCGGCGGGCCCGAACGGTCAGGCCGGGTACGTCCTGGACACGTCCCCGACGACGTCCGGGGGAGCCGGCCAGACGTTCACCGACGCCGAACGGGACCTCCTCGCGGGGTCGGCGGCGGTCAATGTGTTCCGCCGCGCCTACTCGGCGTCCGCAGTACCCCCGGTGGAGTTGTACGGGTACTCGACCCTCGGGACCCTGTCCAGCCCGTGGCGGCAGGCCGGCCCGCAATTCCTGCGGCTGCGGATCACCGACGAACTGCTCCTGTTGGGTGAGCAGTACATCTTCCGGATCATCGACGGCCGCCAGCATGTGATGGCCGAACTCGGTGGCGCCGCCGCGGGGATCCTCCAGGGCCACTGGGAGGCGGGGGAACTGTTCGGTAACACGGCGTCCGAGGCGTACGCCGTGGACTACACGTCCCCGAACACCCCGACCACGATCGCCGCCGGACAACTGAACTGCACGGTCGAGATCCGCGAGTCGACCACGGCCGAGACCCTCAAGTTCTCGGTCACGAAGATCCCCGTCAACCAGCCTCTCTGACCTGAAAGGAGTAATCGGTCGTGACTAACGGTCAGACTTCGAACCTGTTCCTCACGTTCCTCCAGGTCAACGGGACGGTCATCGGCGACTCGTGGGACAAGAAGACCGGCGGCGGTTCGTCCGCGAACCAAACCCAGTACCGGCCCGGGGGGGTACCGGACCGACTGTCGTTGGGTGGCCCGAAGGACATCGAGAACGTCACGTTGGAGCGGATCTGGAAGCGGGAACGCGACCTGGCCGTGTACAAGATGCTGGAGCCCCTCGTGGGCCGCGCCGACGTCGTCGTCACCCAGCAGACCCTCGACAACGACTACGTGCCGTACGGGGCGCCGATCATCTACACCGGCAAGCTCCAGAAGTGCACCTCCCCGGACATGGACTCGAACTCAAACTCGGCGGCCTTGTTCTCCGTCGAGGTCACCGTCTCCCGCGTCGCCTAGCACCACCCATCCCCCTGCACGCACCCTTCCCCAAGGAGCACCACCATGCCCGAACCCGGGAGCATCCTCGACCAGATCACACGGCAGGTCGAGGGTTTCGCCGACGAGATGTTCACCGACCTGTCCCTGTCGATGTGGGGGCAGAACGGCCACCCCCCGGCGTGGTTCCGGATCCGGCCGGTGGACTCGGATTTCATCGAGAAGCAGCGGGCCAGGGCCGCGAAGGCGAAGGGCCCGGCGATCTCTGGTGCGGTCGTCCGGGGGAACCTGGCGATCCTGGCGATGGGGGTTGAGGCGTTCATCGTCGGCGAGGGCGACGGCCAGGCACAGTTCACCCTCGACTCGGAGGATCTGAAGAAGGCTCTCGGGGTGCCCGACGCGGAGACCGCCGGTGACGTCGTGAGGGCGATCCTCGGGGTGAACGTAACGAAGGCCGACGGGTATGTCCTGTCGCTGTCTGATGCGGTTGTCCGGCATTCGGGTCACGCCGCGCAGATCGCGGAGGAGAACGCGCTGGGGGAATGAGGGGGGGGCCATCCGTTGAGGCGGCGGCGGTGGCCCTCAGGAACGGTTGGGCGCCTCTCCCGTGGGCGTACGCGGATGTCCCGGACCGGTACCGGGCGTTCGGTGACCTGGTCCTGCAGCGGGCGAACGAGTTGCGGGCCGATGAGTGGGACCGGTTGACGCAGGCGGTCGGCGCGCAGGTCGGTTCGGTGGTGGCGAGGGCGTTCGGGGCGAGCTGAGGGGGTGTCCGGGTGGCTTCGCAGGATGATGTCGTCGTCCGGCTCCGCCTGGCGGATGTCGCGCGGTTCGTCGCCGACGTGAAGGCCGGCAAGCTCGCGGTCGACGACCTGGAGAAGAAGATCCGGTCGGTGTCGCGGACGGCGGAGGCGGGGTCGAAGGAGTACGGCGGCCTCGGCTTGTGGGGTGCGACGGTCGGCCGGATGAAGTATGCGGTCGCTGGTTTGGCGTTGACGGTGGCGGCTGGCGCGGGGGCGTTGGCGACGTTCGCGGTGAAGTCGACGGCGAGCCTGGAACAGGTCCGGATCGGGTTCAAGCAGTTGCTGGGTTCGCATGGTGCCGCCGACCAGATGATCGGTAATTTGCAGGAGTTCGCGAAGCGGACGCCGTTCAACTTCCAGGATGTCACGACTCTGACGCAGAAATTGTTGGCGTTCGGCGACCCAGCGAACCAGGTGCTGGGGACGTTGACGTCCATTGGAAATGCCGTATCCGCATTTGGGGGCAGTTCCGCTGATATGGATGGAATCGTGACGGCGATGGGCCAGATCGCGATGAAGGGCCACATCGCCGGGCAAGAGGTTCTGCAACTGAACAACCACATGATCAACGCGAAGAAGTATCTGATGGACGCGTTGGGTGTGGACGGCAACAAGTTGGCGAAGCTGATGGAAGCCGGGAAGATCAGTTCTGGTACTGCGATCCCGATCATCCTGGCGGGGATGCAGAAAGAGTTCGGCGGGATGATGGACGTCCAGTCCCGCAGCCTGTCGGGCATCTGGTCGAACCTGTTCGACACGGTTCAGCAGGAATTGACGCGGCGGGTGTCTCCGTTCCTCCCCGCGATGGAGTCGTGGCTGCAGCAACTGGTGGACAAGGTCCCGCAGATCGCCGACATCATTTCCGGGATCATCTCGTCCGCCGTCGGGTTGGCGCAGAAGGGCATCTCGATCGGCGGCGGGATCGTGTCCGCGTTCCAGTCCGGCGACGGACACGCCATCGGCCAGGGAATCCAGGAGACGGTCACGGGTGGTCTGGTAGCGCTCGGGGGTTGGCTTCGGGGCATCGACTGGTTCACCCAAGGCCAGAACGTGGGTAAGCAGGCCGTCCCGTTCCTGATCGGGCTGATGTCGGGGCTGTTCGACCTGGACACGCTGAAGGACACGTTCGAGAAGCACACCGTGGACATGATCCTCGGCCTGGCCGGTGTGATCGGCATCGGCAAGCTGGCCGGACCGATCGAGAAGATCCTGACGAAGATCCCGTTCCTGAAACTGTTCGCGCCCCTGTTCGGGAAGATCGACACGTTGGCTGGGCCGCTGGGAAGGCGCGTCTTCTCGATGTTCAGTTCCGTCGGCAGCGCTATCGGCCGAGCCTTCTACAAGGTGTTCCCCGAGGCGTCCGCGAACATCTGGTACTTCTTCGCCCGCATCGGCGAGTTGATGAACCCCAGGAATCTTCTGAAGTTCTTCGGCAAGGCTGGCGGCTTCGCGGTCGACCTTATCGAACGGATGTTCACGTTCGGGTTCGGGATCGTCAAGAAAGTTCTAGACGGCCCGTTCGGTAGGGCAATCCTCGACATCATCGCGGGCGTCCGGGAGATGGGGTCCGACATCTGGAAGGCCCTGTTCCAGCCGATGGTGGAGGTAGCGAAGATGGCGTTGAAGGGCGTCTTCAACTGGTTCGCCAGCCACTGGAACGGGATCATCGGTCATGTCCCCGGGTTGGGGTCGTGGTCGCAGATCCCGTTGCTGGCCGCCGGTGGCACCGCGGTGTCGGCTGGTGCCGCGGTGGTCGGGGACCGCGGACCCGAACTGATCAACATGCCGCGGGGCGCTTCGGTGGTCCCGCTGCCCCGCGTCCCGGAGTTCTCGGGTGTCGCCGGTGGCGGGCAGGACTCACGTCCGGTGTACTTGGTCGCCGACGGCAGGGTGATCGCCGAGATCGTGGAGCACGGGAACGATGACCGGGCGGCGAGGCTGTGAGCACCCTCAACGCGAAACCGGTCGGGTACATCCCCCCGTCTCCGCCGTCGAAGCTCGGGTATGTGACGGTCCGGTCGTCGGATGGCCGGTTCACGTTGACGGCCCTGCTGGGCCAGAACCTGCCGCAACTGTCGGACGGTCAGGGCGGCTGGGTGGAGGTGGCCCGGGACAGGCGCCCGGCAGTGATCGAGTGGGATGGTCCGGCGGCAGCGAAATGCGTCCTTGAGGTGCTGCTGGACGGGTGGGCGTCGGGGGCGTCCCTCGCCGGCCAGCTCGCCGCGGTCGCTGGCCTGTGCCCGCTGTCGCCGGTCGGTGAGACGCCGGTGATGTACGTGTCGGGGTGTCCTCTGATCCCCGTCACCGTCCCGTGGGTGTGCCAGTCGGCGGTCCCTTCGGACTGGCTGCTCACGTCCTCGGGTGCGGTCGCCCGGGTCACGTACACGCTGTCCCTGCTGCAGTACCGGCTCGGGGAGTCGGTCGTGCGGAACAGCCCGGGGAAGGCCGCGGCGTCGAAGTCGGGGACGGTGTCGAAGGCGAAGGTGAAGACGTACGTCGTGAAGCGTGGGGACACGCTGCCGGCGTTGGCGGCCCGGTTCTTGGGGTCGTCGTCGAAGTGGCGGACGTTGGCGGCGGCGCAGAAACCGGCGTTGCGTGACCCGAACCACCTCAAGGCGGGACAGAAACTGACGATCCCTTGATGGAGGCTGTGGCGTGGGTGTCGACGACAGCGTGAATTACGCGAATATGATCGCCGCTATGGCGGCGAAGCAGCGCGCTGATGCTGTCCCGTCTGGGTATGTTGACGGCGCGGATCTGTCCGCTGACGCACTTACCACGATTGCCTCAGCATCCGCACTTGCTGGCACCTATGCCCGGCTGGGTGCGCTCGATGGCGAGGCGGTATTGCCGCTCACCATTCCCACGTACGACGGCGATTCGTCGGTCGTGCACTGCGACGTCCATCTGATTCAGGCCGGATTCGGTCCGCAGAAGTTCCGGTACTGGATGGGCTTTACCCCCTACCCGGGTGCGCTGCGCGAGCAGCCCTCGGTCTGCGCGTCCTACGACGGCGTGAACTGGGTCATCCCAACCGGAGCGCCCAACCCCGTCGTCCCGCAGACCGAGATCACAGCGGCCGGGTTCCTCTACGGCTCCGATCCCGACCTCGGGCTCCTGGCCGACGGCACGACGCTCGCCATGTACTACCGGCTGTACCGGGACGACGGCTCCCCGAAGCAGCGGATCTACCGCAAGACCACCACCGACGGCGTGACGTGGTCGGCGGCCGTCCAGTGCGTCGACGTTCCGTCGATCAGCGACTCAGCGCTCAGCCCGACCGTGGTCTACGACGGAACCAACTACAAGATGTGGACCGTCAACCACCCGGCGGCGACCATGAACCAGCGGGTCGAGTACCGGACCAGTGCAGACGGCATCACCTGGTCGGCGGCCAGCTCGTGCACGATCCCGCTCAACGCCGACCCCTGGCACCTGGACGTCGTCTACGCCGGCGGCATCTACCACATGCTGCTCGACATCCTGGACAGCGGGAACGCCACCCGGCTGATCTACCTCAAGTCCAGCGACGGCATCACCTGGACGGGCCGCTCGGCCACGATGAGCAGCAACGACCGCGCCGTCCCGCTCAGCGGGTTCGCGTTCGATGCGGGCGGCCGACACTACCGGTCCAGCATGATCCCCGTTATCGGACCGAACGGGATCAACTGGGACGTCTACGTCTCCGGTCTGCCCGTGAGCTTCCGTACCGGCAACGGTCCGGCGTCCAACCCGGTGGGCGCGGACACCGGCAACCCGTGGCGGTTCGGCCTGTTCCGTGGCATGACGCTGCCGGCTCCGATCCCCAGCGCACCGTCGATGGTAATCCCGCCCGGATCGACGATCCGCGACTACGCCATGACCGCGTGGTTTACGGCGAACGACGCACTGTTCTCCCGCTTCCAGCTCCAGGTGCCCACGGTCGTGCGCTACGTCGACTTCGCCGTCGGTACCAGCTCGGGCAACATCCAGGTGGGCTATGTCCGCCTGCGGGGCACGGATCACAAGAGCTTCGACCGGCTCAAGACCTCCGGCACGATCGCCTGTCCCTCGACCGGCGCCGTCCGCTACGACCTCGGCGCCGAGACCCTGGAGCCGGGCGACTACGCGGTGTTCCTCTGGTGCGACAACACGACCGCCACGTTCCCGCTGAACACCTCCAGCGGAGGTGGATGGATGGCCGCAGCCAAGATGACGGGCAGCTACAGCAACGCCATCGGCATCCCAGCATCCGACGTGCTCGCCGCCTGGACCAACCGCTGCATCGGTGTCGTCCTGGAAGGCGATAACTGACAGCGCTGGCCCGGCTTCCCGCGAGGACATCGCAGTATGGACCGCTATTACTGCGATGTCCTCGCAACAGCCCGGACCCGGGCCAGTGACGGCGCCTCCACCAGCCGGTAGCACACCCACGCACCGGCCAGTGAGGCCGTCAGGCCGCAGGTGAGCATGACCGGCACGACTGCTGGTGTGGACAGGCCGAGATGCCCGACGCCTGCCCACACCAGCAACGCGACCGGGAAGTGGACGGCGTACAGGCTGTAGGACACCTTGCCCAGCCAGGTCGATACCGGCCACGTCGCCCCGTTCCACCGGCCGGCCGGAGTCTGGGACAGGGCCAGCAGCAGGGCCGCGAAGGCCACCAGCCAGACGGCCTGGGCCAACTGGCCGGTGGCGGCCGGACCCAGGTACCAGCCAGCCGCACCGGCCGCACCGGCAGCCAGAAGCAGAGCGCGACGGGGCATCGTGTGGCGTCGGGCCACGTGCGCGAGCACCGCCCCGACGGCGAACCAGGCGGCCAACCCGACCGGCCGGACCGGCGACACCATGCCGAGGGCGGTCACGCCCGCCACCAGCACGACAGCGGGCAGGTAGGGGCGCCACCGCATCCCGGCCCAAGCCAGGGCCGGGAACAGCAGGTACAGCTGGGCCTCGACGGCGATCGACCACAGCGGCGGGTTGATCTGGTGGATCCAGCTCGGGTCGAGGTTGTGGATCAGGGTGAGGTGGGACGCTAGCCCGCCGGGTGTCACCGGGGCGAAGGTCCGCAGGCTGGCCGACGGCGGAGCCAGGTAGGGGCCGAGCCCGGCGATCACGATCAGTCCGAGTCCCAGGGCGACGTAGTAGGTCGGCAGGATCCGCCAGCACCGGCGAGCCGCGTAGACCCGCAACGACGTCGCCCCCCGCCCGGCCAGCACCCGACGCTCCTCGCTCCAGTACAGGGCGAAGCCGGACAGCATGATGAACAGCCAGACCGCCTGCCCGCCGAACAGCCAGGGCCAGATCAGGCGCTCCCGCCAGGCCGCGCGCACGAACGTGGTCGCGGGATGGTCGGGTGGGACCATCCCGATGATGTGGCCGACGGCGACGACCAGGGCGGCGATTCCGCGCAATCCGTCGACGAAGGCCATTCGCTCGGCATTGTCGAGGGTCCGGCGGCGGGCGGGGGTAGTGGTCAGGCTCACCTCGGCATCATTCCGACGTGTCGGCCCCCGCCAGCCGTCGATGGTCATTCATCGGCCGATTGCCTGAGGCGTTGTTGCGATATGTTCGCAGTAGCGTCGTCGGTACATAGCGGCGGCTCTCTGACCAAGAGTGGGGGCGTGAATGTCAACGTCTCTCTTGGACTTGAAGTCTCTGGTCATCAACGGGGTGGACGCGCATCGGTCGTACGCGGACCTGGTCGAGTCGCTGGTGTCCCTCACGATGCGCGAGACGATCACTGGTGCTTCGACGGTGGAACTGGTCCTCAACGACTCCCACCGGACGATCCTCCGGTCGGCGCTCCTGTCCGGGGGGAGCGACGCGACCACGGACGTGACGGGTGCGACGGTCGCGGGGTCGACGGGGTTGAAGGGCGCGACCCTGGAACTGGACGGGGCGGGGTTCGAGGTCGCGGCGGTGAAGAAACGCGCCGGCAAGTTGACGTTGACGTTGGAGGACATGGCGGTCGCGGAGTTGCGGCGCCGGACGGGGCAGAAGGTGTCCCCGGCGGGGTCGTTGACCCGGGCCGAGTTCTGTGCGTCGCTGGTCCGCGAGGTGTCGTGGATCAGGGTGGCGTATGCGCCGGGCGCGAAGTCGTTGGAGCAGTTGGCCCGCGGGTCGGCGTCGGCTGCTGCGGCGACGGTGCCGGGTGGGCCGACGGGTTGGGGTGGGGCGGGGTCGGCGGGCACGTCAGGGAATGTGGTGTCCGGGAACGCCGTGTTGGACACCCAGGACCGGCAGGCCGCGCTCGCTGCGTCGACGGCTACCGGGTCGACGTCGGGGACGGCGTCGGCTCTGCTGCAGGCCCAGATTTCGGCGCTTTCTGAGGGTTCGGACCTGACGACGGCGCAGGAGAAGAAGAACCGTGAGGACACGTGGACGGCGTGTACCCGCATCATGGGGGAGATCAACTGGCGGGTGATGTGCCGCCGCGGCGGGGTGGTGTTCGCGCCGGACGCGTGGCTGATGTCCCGGTCGGCCGCGAAGTACACCCTCAGCGAGTCCTCGGCGGGCGTGGACGTCATCGACCTTGAGTGGGACACGGGGAAGCCGTCCGCGACAGCGTCGATGACGGTGTGGGCTGGGGCCCTGGACCTCATCCCAGGGTCCCCGGTGGTCTTGAAGGATATGGGGCCGGGGAACGGGACGTGGCTGGTGGAGACCGTGGACCGGGCCATCAAGTCGAAGAAATGCACGGTGTCCCTGATCAGGCCGGCGCCGCAGCTGGAGGAACCCCACGACGCGTCATCGAACGGCACCGGGGTTGGCGGCGAGGGCGGGTTCGGGGTGTCGACGGTGGACGCGAAAGCTATCGCGACCCTCCCGGTCGGGAAGTACGTGGGCGCCGGCGGCAACGGGGAGCGGTTCGTTCAGGCGGCGTTGGCGCAGGCCGGGAAACCGTACAGGGGTGGCGGGCATGGCCCGTCGTCGTTCGACTGTTCGGGTCTGGTGATGTGGGCGGCACGGCAGGTCGGGGTCGATTTCCCGGCGCCGGTGTCGACGCAAACCTACTTGATCCGGAACGCTGGCGGGTTCATTCCTGTCGCCGACGCGGTCAAGACGCGGGGCGCGATCCTGTACCGGGGTGTCCCTGGGATCAACGGCGGTATGTCGGGCTCGGACCATATCGCGATCAGTCTCGGTGACGGGCGGACGATCGAGGCCCGGGGCCAGGCGTACGGGGTGGGTGTGTTCTCGGCGACGAAGGGCCGGGACTGGGCCGGCGGCGGGATCATCCCCGGGATCGGGTACGCCTGATGGATGTCGCGAAGTTCAGCCGGTTCACTCCGGGCGTGCATTTGGCGCAGCAGCGGGCACCGCAGCCGTGGGATGTCCCCCAGTTGGGGCGGGTCACGAAGGTGACTGCGGCGGGGGCGTGGTTCGAGTTGCTGTCGTCGCCGGGGAACCCGTTCGGGCCGGCACCGTGGGGTCTCGGGTCGTACGCGACGGTCGCGGCGGCGATCACGGCCGGGTGGAAGCCGCTGGTCGGTGACACGTGCCTGGCGGTGTTCGCGGGTATCGGCCCCGGGTCGCCTGTCGTTCTCGCTTGGTGGAGGTGACGGGTGGCGGTCCCACATTTCGCGGTCCCGTTCCGGGTGGGCGGTAACGGCGCGTTCGTGGTGAACGAACAGGACGGTCTCGACGACATCGTCGAAGCGGTGGCGTGTGTGATCGCTACCCCGGTCGGGTCGCGGGTCGAGGTCCCCGGGTTCGGTGTCCCCCGCTACGAATTTGGGACGCCGCTGCCGGAGGAGATCGTCGCGGCGGTCGCCGAGTGGGAGCCCCGCGCCGACATCGGCGTGGACGTGGCCGCTGCCCTCGGGGACCTCGGGGAGATCACCGACGTCGCGGTGGCCGTCAAACCGCACCTTTAACGATCAGGGAACGGAGGGCGCGTGTCGAGTTTCTTGACGTTCGGGGATTTCGCTGACGACGACCCGGACCGGCTCACCGCGGACGCCGTCGCGTTCCTGCAGTCCGTCGTCCCCGGGTGGGTGCCGGCGGACGGGAACCTGGACACGTGGATGCTGGCGGCGCACGCCCGGATCAACGCGGAGTTGCTGTCCACGGCCCGCGACGTCCCCGCCGCGATCTTCCAGGCGTACGGGCAGCGGCTGATCGGTGTCCCCCCGGTGACGGGTGCGGCGGCGACGGTCACGGTGACGTGGGCGGCGACGGACAGCCTGGGGCACACGGTCCCGGCGGGCACACAGGTCGGGTACCGGGTGTCCGGGGACACGCTGCTGGTGTTCGTGCCCCTCACGGACGTGGTGATCCCCCCGGGGTCCACGAACCTGGGCGGGTCCGTGTTGACGGCGGTCGGTGTCGGGACGGCGTGGAATGGTGTCCCGACGGGCGTCTTGGAGTTGGTCGATTCGCTGTCGTGGCTGTCATCGGTGACGGCGACGGCTGTGTCGTCGGGTGGTGTGGACGCCGAAACCGACGACCAGTACGTGGCCCGGTTGACGGTCGATCTGCGGCTGCTGGCGCCCCGCCCGATCCTCCCGGCCGACTTCTCGGTGTTCGCGCAGACCATCACGGGCGTGACGCGGGCGTACACGATCGACGGGTACGACCCGGGCGTGAACGAGGTCCAGCGGCTCACGGTCACCGGGACCCCGGCGGGTGGTTCGTCGGCGGTCACGTTCTCCGGGCAGACCGCGACGGTCCCGTTCAACACGACTGCGGGCGCCCTGCAGACGCTGCTGGAGGCACTGTCGAACATCGCCCCGGGGGATGTGGCGTGCACGGGCGGCCCGTGGCCCGGGACGGCCATCGACGTCCAGTTCATGGGCGCGTACGCGTCGACGAACGTCCCGACGATGACGAAGGTCGATTCGTTCACGGGCGGGTCCAGCCCCACGTTGACGGTCACGACGCCGACGTCGGGTGTGGCGCCGTCGAGCGGCAACCAGCGGATGGTGACGGTCGTCTCCCTGGACGCGGCGGGTGCGGGCGTGTCGTCGGGTGTGAAAGCGGCGGTCCAGGCGGACCTCGATGGGCGCCGTGAGGTCGGGTTCGTGGTGCACACTGCGGACCCGACCAGTACGACGATCGACGTGGTGTATTCGGTGCATGTGCTGGCCGGGTTCGACTCGACGGCTGTGGTCGCGGCGTGCACGGCCGCGGTGACCGCGTACCTGACCCCAGCGAACTGGGATGGTGGGACGGACAGTCCCCCGACGTGGTCGGGCGCGGACAAGGTCCGGTACAACCAGGTCGTCGCGGTCCTGTCCGCGATCACCGGTGTCGCCTATGTGGCGTCGTTGACGGTCAACGCGGGGACCGTGGATGTGACCCTCTCGGGGGTCGCGCCGCTACCAGCGGTGGGCACCATCTCCGGGTCCGCGGTCTGACACCTTTCCGGAACCCCGTGGGGAGGCCCCGTGGCACGCCCCGTGGTGTCGGTGACCGCTGAGCGCCTGTACCAGGCGATGGGCCCGTTCACGGTCCCTGACGAGGGCTACGGGTGGCCGCTGCTCCACTGGTGCGATGCGGTGACCCGGCCGGCGGCGACCGTTGAGGCGTATGTCGCGGACACCGACACCCAGGTCGGGTGGCAGCCGCTCCTGGACCCGGCCCTGTGCCCGGCGGGTGCGTTGCCGTTCCTGGGCCAGTTCGTCGGCGCGCAGGTCCCTGTCGGCGCGGACGAGACGACGGCCCGGGCGATCGTCACCCACGCGCCTGGGTGGGCTCGGGGGACCCCGGGGGCGGTGTCCGCGGCGGCCCGCCTGTGGTTGACGGGCGGCCAGCACGTGACGCTGAACGAACGGTTCGGTGGGTCCGCGTACGCCGTCGAAGTGCAGGTGTACGCGGGTGAACTCGTCGACCTGACGGGCTTGACCGCGGCGGTGAAGGCGGCGCTCCCGGCGGGGTTCGCGCTCACCGTCACGGTCCTCGTCGGCTGGACGATCGCCGAAGCGGAGACCCGTTACACGGGTAAGACGATCGCCGACGTGGAAGCGATCTGGACGGGTAAGACGATCGCCGACGCTGAAGGGGAGTTCCCGCCGTGACCGTAACGCAGGCCCGCACCGGGCTGGTCATCCCGAACTCGTCGGGTTCGGACCCGTTCACTGAACTGAAGGACGGGATCCGGGCCGCGGGTCTGTGGATCGAAGCCAACTCGCTGATCTTCCTGACGCCGGGTCTGCTGTCGGCGTTGCCGGCCGCGGGGACGGTGGGCCGGATCTACAAGGCCACCGACGTGACGGGCGCCTTGTACTACGACAACGGGACCGGGTGGGAGTCGGTCGGGGTCACTCCACCGACCGACGCCGCCGCGGGGGTCGGGTCGTTGCGGACCCTCGGCGCCGGTTCCTTGCAGGCCGCCCCCGGGAACCACACCCACGGCGTCTCGGGGATCGTCGCGACCGGGACGCCGTCGGCGACCACATTCCTTCGAGGCGACGGGACGTGGGCGACTGTGGG
>Ga0068864_100001135_pt1 | contig 22208 bp, 24 predicted proteins | sample KBSSwiS72_FD_66586 | JGI IMG/M metagenome (GOLD analysis project Ga0068864, IMG submission 66586) | Switchgrass rhizosphere microbial communities from Kellogg Biological Station, Michigan, USA - KBS Switchgrass S7-2 | ecosystem: Host-associated > Plants > Roots > Rhizosphere > Soil ... | reverse complement strand
TTTTTTTTTTTTTAAATTGTTAAATTTTTCTTACTTATTTATATATAAATACATAGAAATAGTTTTTTTTGATACTATGTTAACAATTTATATTTATGTTGTTTTTATATATTTACATAGACTTGTTATTTTTTTGAATAGTGGTTATATTTATTATTATTTTTTTCTTATTGTTTTTTCTTTTATAATGTTACTTTTTTTTTTTCAAGCATTATATTTTGTTGTTTATTATTTTGTATTTGTGTTTTTTTTAATTGGTTTTTCTATTTTAAGAAAACGATTTTAGATTTTTACAAGGGACTTCAAACCTTTTTGGACTCAAATAGTTATCTTATTTTTAGATAATGTCTCAAGTTGATCGCGTACATTTTTTGCCAACCCTGGTTTGAGTCCTTTGTTTATTTTTGTTATGATATGGTTTGGTTGTGGTTTGAATAGTTCCAATGTATTATAGAAGTTTGAGAAGTCGAGTTTTTTTTGAAAAGACTTTATGAAAACAAATATCTGAATCTATTTATTTATTAAATATTATGATTAGATATTTTGAAGTTTTTTTTAATGTAATTATCAAAGGTTTTAAATTATTTAATATAGTTAGTTCATTTAAAAATTTGCCATTAATTTCAGCTAAAAATAAAACAGTTAGTCAAAAAAAATCTTATGTAGAAAGTTCTGAAGATAATGTTAATAATGAAGATTTAGATAATAGAGGTGTTGTTTTTAAAGTTAGTGATGATATTGCATATGCTAAAGGATTATTGAATGTTAAAATGTCTGAAATGGTTTATTTTCAAACTAATGCTGGTGATTTATTTGGAATTGTCAATTATTTAGATAATGAAGGTGTTGCTGGAATTACTGTTTTAGGTGATTGTTCAAGTATTACTGCTAATACATTAGTTATAAGGACTAATAAACAAGCTACTGTAAAAGCTGGTTATAATGTTTTAGGTCGTGTAATAAGTCCAATTGGTGAACCTATTGATGGTCAAGGTGAAGTAAAAGGTGATATTATTGTTAATATTGAACAAAATGCTCCATCTATTATTGCTAGAAAACCTGTACGTGAACCATTGGAAACAGGTGTAAAGTTTATTGATAGTATGATACCTATTGGTTGTGGTCAGCGTGAATTAATTATTGGTGATAAAAAAACTGGTAAAACTGCAATTGCTATTGATACAATTTTAAATCAAAAAGGTACAGATATAATTTGTATTTATGTTTCTATAGGACAAAAAAAATCTTCAGTTGCTAGGGTTGTTAAAACTTTGAGGGAAAATAAATGTATGGATTATACAGTTATTGTTGTTGCTGGTGCTTCAGATTCAGCTGCATTACAATTTTTAGCTCCTTATTCAGGTTGTGCAGTTGGTGAATATTTTAGGGATAGTGGTAGAAAAGTTTTAATTATTTATGATGATTTAAGTAAACATGCTGTTGCTTATAGACAAATGTCTTTATTGTTAAGAAGACCTCCTGGTAGAGAAGGTTATCCTGGTGATATTTTTTATGTTCATTCACGTTTATTAGAAAGAGCTGCTAAATTACGTGATGTTAATGATAAAGATGTGGTTGTTGAAGGTGGTTCTTTGACTGCATTACCTATTATTGAAACAATTCAAGGTGATGTATCTGCTTATATTCCTACTAATGTTATTTCTATTACAGATGGACAAATATTTTTAGAAGCAAGTCTTTTTAATAGAGGTATTCGTCCAGCTATTAGTCCAGGTATTTCTGTTAGTCGTGTTGGTTCTTCTGCTCAAAATAAAGTAATTAAAGATTTAGCTGGTTCTTTAAAACTAGAATTAGCACAATATAGGGAAATGGAAGAATTTGCTAGATTAGGATTATCTTTGGATGAATCAAGTATGTATTTACTTGAAAAAGGTAGACGATTAGTTCAATTATTAAATCAACCTAATAATAATCCAATTAATATGGTTGGGCAAATATTTCTTTTATTTGGTGGTTTAAATGGTTTTTTTAGTGATGTTGATGTTAGTTTAGTTAGTGTTTTGGAAAGAAAAGTAATATTTCTTTTGAGGGAATCACATCTTTTTAGTGTTTTAAATGAAATAGGTAGAATTGAATTATCTTATGATTTAATTGTTTTTGTTTTAAATTTATTAAAAGTTTATTTAAGTAATGAATCAAATTATTAATTTTATTAATCGATGATTTTTTTCAACTAACCATAAAGATATAGGGACATTATATATAGTATATGGTTTATTAGCAGGTATAGTAGGTTCTTTGTTTTCTGTTTTTATACGTTTGGAATTAGCTTTTCCTGGTTCACCTTTTTTTTCTGGCGATTTTCAATTTTATAATGTTGTAATTACTGCACATGGTTTGTTAATGATATTTTTTATGGTAATGCCAATTTTAATAAGTGGTTTTGGAAATTGATTAATACCAATATTGATAGGTGCTCCTGATATGGCTTTTCCTAGATTAAATAATTTAAGTTTTTGATTAATGCCACCTTCATTATTTCTATTAGTTAGTTCTACTTTTATAGATGGAGGTGTTGGTACAGGTTGAACTGTGTATCCTCCTTTATCTGCTTTTGAAGGTGATGGTGTTGATTTAGCTATTTTTAGTTTACATTTAGCTGGAGCAGCTTCTCTTTTGGGTGCTATTAATTTTATTACAACAATTTTTAATATGCGTGTTGCTGGTATGAGTATGCATAAATTACCATTATTAGTTTGATCAATGTTGTTAACAGCTTTTTTATTAGTTTTTTCTTTGCCAGTATTAGCAGCTGCAATTACAATGTTATTAACCGATAGAAATTTTAATACTACATTTTATTCTCCAGCTGGTGGTGGTGATCCTATTTTATATCAACATTTGTTTTGATTTTTTGGTCATCCTGAAGTTTATATTTTAATTTTACCTGCTTTTGGTGTTGTTAGTCATTTAGTTTCCGATTATTCTAATAGAATAATTTTTGGTTATATTAGTATGGTTTATGCAATGTCTTCTATTGGTATTTTAGGTTTTATTGTATGAGCTCATCATATGTACACTGTGGGTATGGATGTTGATACAAGGGCTTATTCTACAGCAGCTACTATGATTATTGCTGTTCCAACTGGTGTTAAAGTGTTTAGTTGGTTTGCAACAATTTTTGGGGGTGTTATTGAAATGGGTGTTCCAATGTATTTTACTTTGGGGTTTTTGTTTTTATTTACAGTTGGTGGTTTAACCGGTATCATATTATCTAATAGTGGTATAGATTTAGCATTACATGATACTTATTTTGTTGTTGCTCATTTTCATTATGTTTTATCAATGGGTGCAGTTTTTGGTATTTTTGCTGGTTTTTATCATTGATTAGGTTTATTTTATGGAGTTTATTATCCTAGACATTTAGCACGTTTTCATTTTTGATTAACTTTTGTTGGTGTAAATGTAACATTTTTTCCTATGCATTTTTTAGGTTTAGCAGGTATGCCTAGACGTATTCCTGATTATGCTGATGTTTATCTTTCTTGAAATTTTATTGCTTCTATAGGTGCTTTAATGTCTGTTTTTGGTTTAATTTTGTTTATATATATGTTAATTTTAATTTCTTTTGAATATTATAGAATTTATAATTTGTCAAATTATTTACTTCATGTATATAATAATAAATTAAGTGTTGTTAAATTATCTTATTCTATTTCAAGTGTTTCAAAATCAGATTTTTTCATTGATTTTATAACATTAACAAAATTTGATAAATTAAGACTTTCAAGAAAAGTGCTAGTTTTATTATATTTAATGAAATATAAAAAAGTTAAAGATGTATATTTTTTTAATTTTATGAGTATGTTTGAAAATAAAAGTAATGTTAACTTTATATCAAAATTTTTTAGATAATGAGATACAAAATTTGGCTAAGAAAAAAAAAACTTTTAAAATCTAGTAAGAGTTCACCGGTTAGTTATTACTCAGGTAGTTATATTCCATCTATTATTTTTTTTTCTGTTGCTTTATTTGTTTTTTATTTTTCTTATTATTTTCTTTTTTTTTATTTTATTGGAAGAGTTAGTGTTGATGCTACTATTGGTTTTAGTATTTTTTTTTTATTTTTTTTATTATATAGAAATGGACGTAGATTTATTAGAGGTTATGTTACAAATTTAAGTAAAAATTTATATTTAAATTATTTTAGTTTAATAAAATTATTGTTAACATTTCGTGTTTTAGTTTATCGTTATAATAGAGTTTATTTAAGATTTTTTAGATATAATTTTTTTGTTTTAAAAATTGTTTCTAATTCGATGTCTCTAGTGTATAATAAATTAAGTTTAACTTTATTGAATAAATATTTGATAAATTTAATATATAATAAATTAAGTTTAAAATTATATTATGTTACATCTAAAACTAATAATTTACCAATAGAATATGTATTAAAATCTAATTCAATTTTTGAATTAAATAAATTTTTAGCTTTTGATACATTGTTTTTTTTATTATAATAAACTAATTTAAAAAAATGCTTTCTAAAATAATTATTGGCTTTGTAGGAGTTGTGGGTTTGTGATTATATTGAGATAATTTACCTGAAGGTTATAGATTTTTTTTTAAATTAGTTTCTATTTTTAGTTTAAATTTCGTAAGCTGTGGAATTGTTTGATTGATTTGATTAATTCTTACAGATAATGAACATGGAGGTGATTAATTTTTTATAAAATTATGGCAAAAAAAGTTGAAAAAGAAAAATTTGTGAGAACAAAACCACATTGTAATATAGGTACAATTGGCCATGTTGATCATGGAAAAACAACGTTAACGGCTGCAATTACAAAAGTTTTGTCGGGTATTGGTAATACAAAGTTCAAAGATTATAGTGATATTGATAATCATCCTGAAGAAAGGGCTAGAGGTATTACTATAAATACTGCTCATGTAGAGTATGAAACTGAAACAAGACATTATAGTCATATAGATTGTCCGGGTCATCAAGATTATATAAAAAATATGATTACAGGAGCTAATCAAATGGAAGGTGTTATTTTGGTTGTTTCTGTAACTGATGGTGTACAAGTACAAACCCGTGAACATGTTATTTTGGCAAAAGAAATTGGTATTCCATATTTAGTTGTATTCATGAATAAAATTGATGCTGTTAAGGATAATTCTATGGTTGATTTGATTGAGTTAGAAATCAGAGAATTGATAGAAAGTTATGGTTTTTCACCTGAAACTCCAGTTATTAGGGGTTCAGCTAGGAGAGCTTTAGAAGGGGATAAATATTATCAAGGCACTGTTTTAGAGCTTATGAAAGCTTGTGATACATTTATTAAAATGCCTGAACGTTCAGTAAATGCATCTTTTGTAATGCCGGTTGAAACTGTTTTAGTTGCTCCTGGTAGAGGTACAGTTGTTACTGGTAAAGTTGAAAAAGGGCAAATAAAAGTTGGTGATGAATTAGAGTTAATTGGTCCTAAACATGTTTATAAAACAGTTTGTATGGGTTTAGAAATGTTTAGAAAAATATTAACTGAAGCTTTTGTTGGTGATAATGTTGGTGTTTTGTTAAGAAATGTTCCTAATAAAGAAGTTAGTCGTGGTTTTATGTTAGCTACTCCTAATACAATGAAAAGTTATACTACTTTTAATGCAAGAGTTTATATATTATCACAAAAAGAAGGTGGTAGAAGTAAACCATTTAAAACTGGTTATAAACCACAATTTTTTTTTAGGGTATCTAATATTACTGGTAGTATTTCATTGGATGATGAAGTTGATTTAGCTATGCCAGGTGAAAATTTTAATATTAAGGTTATTTTAATGGAAAAATCTGTAATTAATGTTGGTCTTCGTTTTGTTATGCGTGAAGGTAAGTTAACAATTGGTGCTGGCGTTATTACTGCTGTTATAGAATAATTTTATGTATAATTTTTTCATAAATAAGGTAAAGAAACAATTAATTATTGGTTTTTCAAACCGTGCAGGTAGAAATTTTTTTGGTAGAAAAACTATTTTTACTCAAAGTGGTGGTTTAAAATTTAAAATTCGTTTAATTGATTTTAGTCGTAATTTTTCTAATAATAATATTTTATTATTAATAGAAAAAGATATAAATCGTACTGGTTTATTAGGTTTAATATGTTCTAGTAATGGTTTATTTTCTTATATATTATTATCTTCAAAAAAATATATTGAAGGTAAAAGTGTAATTCGAGGTTTTTCAGTTTTTAATAGGGTTGGCTCCTCTTCTTTTTTAGAATCTATTCCTACTGGTAATATTGTAAGTCAGATTGAATATATTCCTACAAAAAAATGTAAGATATCTCGATCTGCTGGAACTAGTAGCTTTTTAATAAGTCGTAATAATAATTATACTTTTTTGAAAATGAATTCTGGATGATTATTAAAGTTGTCAAATTATTGTATTTGTGTTTCAGGTTCTGTTTCAAATGAAAATCATTATGTTACTAGAATTAAAAATGCTGGTAAAAAAAGAAAGTTGGGTTTTAGGCCTACTGTTCGTGGTATTGCTAAAAACCCATGTGATCATCCACATGGAGGTGGTGAAGGTAGGGGTTCGCCGCCAAGAGCACAGAAAACACCTTGAGGTAAATTGACTAAAGTTCCAACAAAAATCACTAAACGACATTATATAAAAAAACGAATGTTTAAAATTTTTGAAAAAAAAAATTAATGTCACGTTCACTTTATAAATTACCTTATGTACATAGATCTTTGTGAGCTAAATCTATAAAATCGCGTAAATATATTATTTATCCTGAAGATTTAGGTGAAAAAACTTTGCCATATTCTGGTAGGTTATCAAATTTTTATTTTTGAAAGCGTGGTTCTTTACTTACAAAAAGGCTATCGCGAACTAATAAAACTATTGGTATATATAATGGTTTTGGTTTTGTTGTTTTACATTTAAAACGACGATATTTTGGTTATAAGTTAGGTGAATATTCAGTTTCAAGAAGAAGTCCTAGACATAAAGGAAAACAACGCCAAAAAAAAAAAGTTTAAATATGGGACTAGTTTTAAATCCTACTGGCTATAGAATTGGACATACTAAATATTGACAAGACTCTTGATATTTGCACCGTATAAATTATCCTGTGTTTGTTCATAAATCTTTAGAAATGAAAATATTAATGGATTTTTGTTTAAGAAAACGGAGATTAAAATCTTTTTGAGTTTATAGTCATATAACATTTCATTCTTTTAATAATAAGTTTATAGTTAATGTTTTTTTATATGACGGTGTTATTGCTGAAAATTATTTTAATTTATCAAAAAATTTGAAATGGCGATATTTTAGAAAATTAAAATTTATAAATAGATTTACAAAAAAACAATTATTAGACAGAATTTATTATTACCAAAGATGATGATTATTATGTCAAATTTTTGGTTTTCAAATGGAACATTTAATGCTTGATGAACTGAAATGACATATTAAACCTAAACATTGAAGAAAAATAACTAGTTTAAAAGAACGTTATGGTTTTCAATGAATGTCTAGAGAAGAATTATTGGTACAAAAAAATTTTGTTTTAACTACTAGACGTAGTGGTTATGTTTATTTGGGTATGAAACGTTTGAATATGGTTTTTAAACGTTATATTTTGCGTAATTTAAAATTTAATTTAAGATTGAAAAAAAAAAGAGTTTTACGTGGTTATAATGAAAAAAATTTTGAAAGAGCGCATCATGTTTTATATTCATATAGAAAATTATTTATGTTTTTTTCTTTTTTTGATAAATTTGCTAGAATAATACCATCTTATCCTTCTGCTATTTTTAATAAAATAGCATTACGAAATTTATTTAAATTTTTCAGAATGTATTTTGTTTTTAAGCCATATTGAACAAAAATGGCTAAATTTTATCAAATATTATTTATTTATATAAATATAAATTCAAAAATAAATATTTATTTTTTAGATAATCCTCATATATCAGCACAATTTTTAGCGCATTATATTATGACTACATTTAGATTTCGTTTTAATTTTAATGATACTATGATACCAATAAAAAAAACATTGTGAAAAATTATGAAGGCAAAAAATTGAGAAAAACCAAATAGTATGAAGGAATATAGTTGGGATTTAGCTTTAACTCGTCTTAAACAATTATCTAATGATAGATTTATTTTATATAAAGATTTATATTTTATTTCTATTTTAAAGCTTGTTCGTCGTAAATTAGTAAAATATTTAAGGTTAAAAAAAAATAAATATTACAATAAAAGATTAAAAACATTTCGAAGTAATAGAAAAGTTACTAGATTTAGAGTTTTTAATTATTATAATTTAAAAAAAAATTTATATAGAATAAAATCAATTTTGTTATCAAATAGATTTTTATTAAAAAATAGATTTTTTAAATTAAGATTGGTACCTAAATTAAGTACTACATTTTTTAAAAGACGTTTATCATATTTATTAAGATTTAGGGTTCTTTTCCCTTTATTTTTTATTCATAGAAGTTTTAAATTTACTATGAAGTTAAATTATTTATATATGCTTATAAAACAAAAAACAAAAATTAAGAAATATCACCCTGGTTCTAAACTTGCTTGAGTTAACTTAATTAATTTGAAGGCAAAATTTATTCCTTGTAAACGTAAATTTAGAAGAATTATAGATAAAATAATAAATTTAAGATATTTAAAAATAAAAAAGAAATTTATTCTTAAATATTTATATATAAGTTTATTTTTTTTATTTGTAAAAAATAATTCTCGTTTATTGGTTAATGCTATAAAATTTAAGTTATCACATTATAGTAAAATTTGTTGAATAACTTTTAAAAGTAAGCTTTTTTGAAGAATTTTTTTAATAAGACATTATATAGAAGAAAGAAAGTTTAAAAGAGAATTTTATCGTAAACATCATATTAGACCTAAAAAACATTATAAATATATGTTTCGTATTAGGCCGCGTGAAGCTAGTATTCCTTTTATGAAAAGAAAAATACGAATTAGAGCAAAACGTAAATTTTTTTTGCCAGTTAAAAAATGAAAAATTAAATTGCGTTCTTCTATTATTAAAAAAAATTTAATGTTTTTGTCTGATAAGATTTTAAATTTTTCTATTTTTTTTTACCGTATTTCTAATTATTTTTATTATCAATATTTAAATTATTTTTTTAATAAAGAAAAAATAATGTTATGTTTATTAAATAATAAATCTTGAAAATTTAATACTAATAATAAATTTATTTATTTTACATTGCGTTTTAAACGTAAAATTAGAAAGATTATTAGACGTAAATTAAAACTTAAATATAAATATAAATTAATTGCAAGAAAATTTGGAAGAGGTTATTTTCCTATTTTTGCTAATTCTTATATTTGTAATTATTCGAAAAAATTTTTACCATTTATTTTTAATTTAGATTTTTATGGTGAATATTTACAACGAATTAAAAGGTTACCTTTCAAAAAATCACAAATAAGACCTAGACGAATAAAAAAAAGAGATTTAAAATTTACACCTTTAATAAATAAATTTAGGCGTTTAAAATTTTTAGAAGGTAAAAAGAAAAATGTATTATATGGTTATAAATTTCATTTTTCTGGACGATTTACACGTAAACAAAAAGCTGCTTCATTATGATATGCAAAAGGTGCAAATCCTGTTTCTTCAATGGATTATGATGTTGAATATGGATTTCATACTTCTACATTACGTTATAGTGCTTGTACATTAAAAGTTTGATTATATAAAAATAAAAGAGTTAGCTTTAAATATGGATATAGATTGGTTTAATGAAAGAATTTCCAAAAACTTTTAAGTATGGTAGAGTTTTTCGTGCAAAGTTAAAAAATATAGAGATTTCAAAAAGTTTTATTAATGTCAGTTTTTTAGAATATGGTTTAAAAGCATTAGAAAATGGTAAAATTACAATAAAACATTTAAATTCTATTAATAGACTTTTAAGAAAATTATTTAAAAAAACAATTAATATTAAATATAATGTTTTTTTATCGACACCTGTAACAAAAAAACCTTTGGAAACAAGGATGGGTAAAGGTAAAGCTGAAAGGAGTCATTGAGAATGTCAGTTAAGAAAGGGTTTGATTATTGTTGAATTAGGTAATGTAAAAATTGATAAACTTATATATGCTTTAAATATGGTTTCGTTACGATTACCTGTTTTAACTAAAATTGTTAAAGTAGTTTATTAGAAGTATGATTTTTTAATTTAAATTGTGTCTACATCGGGCTAGTCTAATAGGTAGGATAATGGTTTGTCGCGCCATTGGTATGAGTTCGAGTCTCATGCCCGGTGTAGGCCTGTAGCTCATGTGGTAAGAGCGTACGTCTGATAAGCGTAAGGTAATGGTTCGACTCCATTCAGGCCGAGATACACACACGTGGCAGAATGGCTAATGCGGCGGTCTTGAAAACCGTTGTCTTCGGACTTGTGGGTTCAAGTCCCACCGTGTGTGTATCTGGCTCTTAGTTTAGTGGTAGAATATCACACTTTCACTGTGAAGACACGGGTTCGATTCCCGTAGGGCCTGGGTGCCTCGTTAGCTTAATAGGTGAAGCGTCCGGCTGTTAACCGGAAGATTATAGGTTCGATCCCTATACGAGGCGCCCGGCTTTGCAGGCAATAAACTTTAATTTACTACTATAATAAGATTTTAAAGTATTTATAAAAATAAGTTTGTTTTTTTTTTATTACATGATTTATATATTTAATTTATGGTAAGAGAGTAGTTTAACTGGTAAAACATTACATTGTGGCTGTAGAAATATGGGTTCAAGTCCCATCTCTCGCTCCATATATATATTAATATTTTGTTAAATGTTTGATATGGATATGTTATTTGATATATTAAGAGAAACATGTATGCCATCAAATTATTGATTAAAGCCAATGAGTTATTATAAATTAACAACGATAGAAAATTATTTAATAGTTGTTAATAGTATAAATATTTATGCTTTATCTTTAATTTTATATGGTAAATATTCAATTCCATTTGTTATTGAATCAACACCAATTATAATTGATATAGTGAAATCTGTGGATTTTTTTCATGAATTTCAAAAAAATGCAGATGTTATTATTTTGGAAAATAATAAGGAATTGTTTTTAATTGCGCATAGAATATTGGATTCATTTATGAATTCTGTCGAAATAACAAAAATTACAACTATTTCGCAATTAGCTGATGAATATGGTAATATGGTATCAAATGCTATAAAAAATGATTTTGTTCTTTATAATAAATTTTTAAAAAATGATATGTTAGTAAATTATATTGTAGATATTATAAAAAAAGGTTTTTTAAATAAAAATATTCCTGAATTACTAGGTTTAAAATTAAGTTAATAAAATATGAAAATTTCTCGTAAACTTGTTTATATAAAAAGTATTATTATTTTGAAGAATGTTAATTGATGTGGTAAATGAAAATCTAATTATTCTGTGTTTGAACTTATTTTTTTAAATTTTGTTATTGATGTTATAAAAGAGAAAAATTTTCCTCATTTAAAACTATTGTTTAAACAAAAAAATAATAGTTTTATTGATAAGTTAAAAAAAGAAAATATGATAGTTACAGAAAATATTATTTTTCCTTTAGATAAGATAATATTTTTGAAATTTTTTTTAAATAATGTTTTTTTTATTCATAGGTTTAATTATACTTTTAAATATGAAGATAATGAATTTTTTTTAGATGTTGTATTTGTTTATGATAATATTGTTTTTGTTATATATAAAAATAATATATATATTTTGAATAATACATGTTTAGATTTATTTAGTTGAAGTAATGATAAATTTAATGATAGATTATTATCTATTTTTAAAGATAGCGATTATACTTTAAAAAATTAAAAGTTCTTACTTTTATGTTTTTGTGTTTGTGTTTTATGGATTTGTTGTTGTTTTATTTGTGTTTTATTTATATGGGTATATTACTAAACCTTTTTTCTGTTAGTATGAGCCGGGTTTTTTAGTGTTTTTTATTATTAAATAAAGATATTTTTTAAATAATTTTTTAAAATGTGCCATTGAGTATGTATTAAGATTTGAGGGCACATGGCAAAAGATCAAAACCAAAACAAAATGAAAAAAATTAGAGAATTTATGCAATGATGAGAAGATTATAAAATAAGAGAAAGAATTGAAGATTGAATAGAATTACAATGTCAACGTTTAGTAGAATTTTTAATAAGCATAACAATAACAGGATTTGTATTTTTTATTATGATAGCATGTATATATTTTTATATTGGGCCAGAAAATATAAGATAATATAAATAAAAAGTAACTCGTAGTTTAAATGGTAAAACACTAGTCTGCGGAACTAGGAATATAGGTTCAATTCCTATCGAGTGCTTGTGATGGCAATGTAGCTCAGTGGTAGAGCGGTAGCCTGAAAAGCTATGTCTGCGGTAGTTCGATTCTACTCATTGCCATCACAATTATTTTAATTATCTTATATAAAGAGAATTGAGTAGTATAATTGGTAGTACGTATGATTGCAAATCATAATGCAAGAGTTCAAATCTCTTCTCAGGCTCTATAATAAAATATATGTAAATTATTATAAAAAAAAAATATAAATTTTATTATATTATGTTAAAAAAATAAAAACTAATCATTACATTGATAATTTTGTCAATTATATTTATTTATTAAACTAGCGGAAAGCAAACGATTATAAGTGGTGTAAAAACTGTTTATAACAAGAACACAAGATGTAGATTTAATTTAGATTTAAATAAAATATGATAAGAAAAGATAGTGTAGTATATTGTGTAGATAATACAGGTGTAAAATTAGTTAAAGTTTTTCAAGTGATTGGTAGTAGACATAGGCGTAAGGCAAATTTAGGAGATTTTGTTTTAGTTGTTATAAGGGCAAGAAACCTGAAAGCAAAAAATATGCAAAGTGAAAAACAATTATGACGTTTTAGAAGAGGTTCTGTTCATAGAGCGTTAGTTGTAAATGTAAATACTTGACATTATAGACCAATAGGAATATATATTAGATGAACACAAAATGCTATTATTTTAGTTGATAAACGTAAAACTCCATTAGGTAGTAAAATTTATGCAACGCTAACAAAAGAGTTTTTTACAAAATTTCCAGCATTAGGTTCAGTTTGTGATAATGTTGTTTAAATAATATGTTATTTTTAAAAAGAAAAGAAGTAAATTATGAGTTATATTTTAAAAATACATTTAATAGAATTTATTTGAATAAATTAAATTATTCAAACAAATATATTTTTGCTATAAAACCTAAAATAGAAATTTTTTTTTGATTTAAAAAAATAAAAGAAGAAAATTTAAGTTTAATACAATTATATAATCATTGCATATTTTTTTGATTAATTACTGGTAATATAGGACAAATAAAAAAAATAGCAAATACATTAAATAGAGGTATTAGATATTATAGATATATTTATTATTGTAATATTGATTATTTTTTTGAGTTTATAAATTTCATAAATGAAACATTATCTTCAGTTTTACATGAAACTGTATCAAAAATACATATAAAAACTAAAGATAATTATCTAGCTTCATATTCTGATTTACATATGTTTACTAATTTAAAATTATCAACAAGTTTATATTTAAATTCAATACATGAACAAATGTATTTAAATATATATAATAATAAACGTTTCAATTTACAAGTTTATTTAAATTGTTTAAAAATAAAATAAAATGAGGGTTAATTATAAAATAAAAAAAGATATGAAAACTAGAAATTATGCTTCAAAGAAAGAATTTAAGCTTATAATGTTAAAATATCAATTAAGCAATAGAAATATAAGTAAAAAAATTAAGTTAATTTTTCATTATAAATTTTTAAAAAATTTTCATGTAAGTTCAAGTTCTAGTAGAATAGTAAATACATGTATACATACTGGACGATCACATTGAATTATAAGAGAATTTAAATTATCTAGAATGACATTTAAAAAATTAGCTGATAATGGAAAATTAAATGGAATAAGAAGAGCTTCTTGGTAAATGAATAATTATACAATATCTGATTTTATTTCTAAATTGAATATTGCCAGAAGGGGCCGTTTAAAAACAATAATTGTAAGACCTTCTAGAATGGTTTTTGAATTATTAAAAATTTTCGAAAATTTAGGTATTATTAGAGGTTATTATATTATTGATGAAAGTTGTGTTGAAATTATGTTAAAATATCAACATAGCAAATGTGTGTTTACAAATATAAAAGTTGTTTCAACACCTAGTAGAAGATTATATGCAAATTTATTAAAATTATATAAAATAAAAGATAGACATCCTAGTGAAATTTTTATATTATCTACTTGTTATGGTTTAAAATTAGATATAGATTGTTTAAAAGATCGTCAAGGTGGATTAATTTTATTAAGAATTGCTGTTTAGTTAATATATGTTGAATTATAAGAATTCTTATTATAAAATTCATAATGTTGAGTTTAAATTTGAAAAAAATAATAATTTAATTTATTTATTTAATAAGTTAGCATATTTAAAAATATTTTTACCATCAATTTATTTTTATTCTAAAAATAAATTGGATATAAATTTTATTTATTTAAGTAAAAATATTTTTATAAGTGTTTTAAAACAGGTGTTAAATTATTTTAATATTGCTATAAAATTTTTTTTTTTTAGAATACGATTAAGAGGTCTTGGATATAAAATAAAAAAATATGCACCTAAATTGTATAGATTTTTTTTTGCATATAATCATTATTTTTATTTTCATGTACCACATAATATATTTATAAAAAGACGACGTAGGACATTAATTTTTTTTTCTAATAATAAGATAAAATTAAATGATATTTTTTCTCATTTATTATTATTGAAAAAATTAGACTTGTATGAAAGAAATAATACATTTATTGTTTCTAGACAAATAAAATTCTTTAAAAAACGTAAATAAAAAATGTATAAATTTAAAGATACTAATTTACAATTTAATAGAAGAGTTAGAGATTCTTTGTCAGATGTTTATGGTGTTGGTTTTGAAAAGGCATCTTATGTTTGTGATTTACTTGGTATTGGTATATCATTTAATATTAATTCTTTAAATAGGTATTTTTATGAATTAATTGTTAATATTTTCAAGTATTATTATTTTTTAGATGATCGATTAAAAAATTTTTTAATGCAACGAATACTTTTTTTTGTAGAAAATAGGCGTATATCTGGTATTAGATTAAGTAAAGGACTTCCTAATAGAGGTCAACGAACACATACAAATAAAAAAACTGCATTTAAATTAAAACCTAATTTAATAAGAAGGATGGAAGTATTTTTGCAACCTAAACCTCAAGTTTCTAATAAAAAGTCTAAAGGTAATAAAGGTGGTAGTAAGAATAATAAAAGTCATGAAGGTAAAAAAAAATCAAAAAAATAAATGTTAAAAAAAAAAGTTTATTTTAATCGTAGAGTTAGAAGACAAAAATTAAAATTACGTAAGTATAAATTAAAGCGAAGATATTTTCGTTTTAAAAAAAGACAAAAGTTTTTGTTTATAAAATTTATTAGAAGAAGATTAAGAAAAACAATAAAAAATTATGAATTGTTAAAACATCCTCTTTTAATGAAATTTTTTTTTTCTTTAAAATATTGAACTAAGCCTAAATTAAAATCATGAAGATATTTTTTTAGTAAAAGATCAATGTATTTTCAAAAAGCTACTCCTAAGTTAGGTAGATGAAGAAGATTTAGATTTTTTGTTAAAAAAAGATTATTTTGATTTAATAATCTTACTAAACGTCAGTTTTTAATTTTAAAGGGTTTATATAGATTAGATTTAAAAGGTTCAAAGGAAAATAATTATCTTAGATTACGAAAAAAATTTATATATTTCATTAAAAAAAAAAATAAATTTCGTAATTGATTAGAAAAAAGTTTTGATTATATAAAATTAAAAAGATATAGTGATTTATTAAAATTATATATACATATTTTAATTAATAAAAGAAATAAAAATATTTTAAATGTAAATTTAAAATTAATTAATTTGAATATTTTTAAAATTTTTTCAAAATTGTATATATTTATTTTTTTTATTAAACAATGTACTGGTTATTTATATAAATTATATAAACATTCTTCATTATATAATGATATACAAATATATCGAAAATATGTTTATATAAAATCAAAATGATTAAATAGAATAAAAAGGCGTGGAAGATATATTTATAGGACGCAAAAATTAAAAAGAAAAGCAAGATTTTTTTCAAAATTGAAAAAAAAAGTTTTCTTTTTTTTTGATTTAAATAAAATAAAAGATCAGTTTTTTCGTATTAAAGTTAAAACTGTAGATACAAATTTATTTTTGACATTGACAAATTATAAACACGAAGTTATAATATATAAATCTACTGGACAGGTTTCTGAAAATAGGAAGAAAAAAACAAAACTTTCTCCTTTTACAATAAGTAGATTAGCAGTTGGTATTATAAAAAAAATAAGAAATTTAAAAATACAATATATTATATTAAATATTAATACTAGAATGAATAAAAATATTCGTAATATATTTCGTTCTATTAAAAATGCTGTTCGTGTAAAAATTGTTGAGGCAAATTATTCTAGACCTATACCACATCATTTTGGTACTCGTAAAGCTAAACCAAAAAGATTATAGATTATAAAATTAAATGTTTAACGAAGTAAGAAATTTAGTTAATAGTAAAACGTTTTTAGGTGAGGAAATTTTTATGTTTATACCAGATATATACTGAGTTTTTAGTATTATGTTAATTATGATAATAAGCATAGTATTATCAAATGAAATAAAATCTTTGAAAATAAGTAAAGTAGTTATTGAATTAACTATACCAATTATAATTTTTAGTATGTTTTTTATTTTTTTATTTAAAGATATTAATATTATATCTTTGTCAACTCTGAAAGTTGATAATTTTTATTTTGTTTTTAGAAGTTTATTTTTATTATTTTTATTATTTTGTTTATTTTCTTATAGAAATTTTTTTTTTTTAGATAAAATTTATTTGTATGAATTTCCTATTATTTTACTTTTATCTGTTCAAGGTTCATTTTTAATGTTAATGACAGATAATTTATTTACATTTTATTTAGCAATAGAAGTTCAAAATCTTTGTTTTTATGTTATGGCTTCATTAAAACGTTATAGTAATTTTTCTACTGAAGCTGGATTAAAATATTTTTTATTTGGTGTTTTTTCTTCAAGTATGTTATTATTTGGTATATCTTTAATTTATGGTTTATTAGGAACATTAGATTTAAGGGAAATTTATATATTGCTAAATTATGAAAATTTTGGAAATTACAATTTATTGTTATTTGTTAGTTTATTTTTTTTTATTTGTGGTTTATTGTTTAAATTTGGTAGTGTTCCATTTCATTATTGAGTAATGGATGTTTATGAAGGTTCACCTACAATTGTTACAATGTTTTTTACAATATTTCCAAAAATTGTTTTAACTTTTTTTTTTGTAAAATTATATTTTTTTGTTTTTTGTTTTAATATGTCTTTTTTTAGTGTTGTCCTATTTATTTGTGGTTTATTATCTATTTCTGTTGGTGTAGTTAATGCTGTATATCAATATAAAATAAAACGTTTTTTTGCTTATAGTTCTATTGTAAATGTAGGTTTTGTTTTAATTGCTTTTAGTGCTATGACTTTCGATGGATTTTTTAGTGGTTTATATTTTATTTTTTGTTATTTATTTTCTGTTTCATTAATTTTTTTTATATTGGTAAATATCAGAAGATATAATTTTATTGAATTCAATAAATTATTTGATTTTTCAGCATTAAATTCATCTAATTCTATTTTATTATTGATTATTTGTTTTACTTTTTTATCTTTTGCAGGTATACCGCCATTAATTGGTTTTTTTGGAAAATTTTTTGTTTTTTTTTCCATTTTTAATAGTTATAACTATTTTATTTTATTTATTATTTTTGTTTTAAGTGTTGTATCTGCTTTTTACTATTTACGTGTTATTAGATTTATTTATTTTACAAAAGTTCTTGAATATGGTTATTATTATTATATAAATTTAAATTATTTATTCTATTTTTTCTTTTATTTTAATGTATTATTTTTTTTATTTTTTGATTTTTTTGGTGAATTTTTTTATTTCACATTAATAAAAACATTTTTATAATAATGGCAAGAAAGTTAGTAATAAAAATTTTTAGAACGAGTGCAAAATCGAAAGATACAACGCCTAAAGTTATAGTTGTTGGTTATAGTACTTCTAAAGTAAATGGTAGATATATTGAAAAAATAGGACATTATTCTAGATTTGAAGATAGTTTTTTTTATTTATTAAAATTTGATCGTTTAGCTTATTGGTTAAATAGGGGGGCATATTTAAAATCTAGAGTTTCTTGGGTTACTGGTTTGATAGGTAGTATATCATTAAAAAAAAAGAATGTATCAAAATAATAATAAAATAAGTTTAATTTGGAGTAATAGTTTTTTTTACAAAATTTCTAAATCTAGAAATATTATAGGTTTTGATATTTCAACTATTCATAGAATGTTTGGTAGAGGTTATTTTATAGATGGTTTATGTTTAGGTAGAAGGGGTAAGAATGGTGGTTTATTATCAAGTTCTATGGTTATAAGAAAAAAAGTTTATAGTCATTATATTTTATTTAGATTTTTTATGTATATTGGATCTACTTTTAAATATAAAATTCTTGGTTTTTCGTTTAAAAGAAAGTTTATTCATTATTCTAAAATATCTTATGTGCGTTGGTAATTATAAAAAAAAAAATGTTAGGATTATTTATTTTTATTTTTTGAGGTATTTATGCTTTTTTTTGTGAATTTGAAACACTTGATATTACTAAAATTTCTGAAATTGAACTTGATAATGATACGAAAAGATTTATAATATGTTTTATTATTATTTTTATTATTTGTTTTTGTATTAATCATTGTATTGATATTGATACTTCCAGTGATGATTGAGAAAATTTTAAAAATTTAATGAAGGATAATGATTTAAAATGATCAGATTTGTTTTCACGTAATCATGATAAGGGTAAAGATAAATAAAGTTTCATATTAATATTATATAATTTATTTTAATTTTAAAAAGTATGTATTTATATTATATTTTATTATTAGAATATGTTAATGTTAATTTTGTTAAGAAAAATATTTTATATTATAAATGTAAGTCCGTGACTTTTTGCTGCCTCAGTTAGGGGTTTAACTACAGATTTTTATTCTTATGTAGCGGTTAGAAATAAAGTTTTATTTGTTACTGTTAACATTATTCAAGATTTATCTAAAACAAAATATAATTAATATAAAAAATTAATTCTTAGTATTATGATATATTGTATTTTTTTGAAAGTATGAGTTCATTAATATTTTACTATATATCCTAGTGAATTTTGTATATTTTAATTATTATATTTGAAATTTATTAAAACATATAAACATCTTAAGGAGTATATAATTGTAAAAAGAATTTGCGTTTTTTTATAATTGTTAAAATATATTTTTTTAAAAAGGTGTAGTTCAATAGGTAGAATATTGGATTTCAAGTCCAAAGATGTAAGTTCAATTCTTACCACCGGTGTTTAGTGTTATAAATATGTTTGTTCAGTGTTGTTTTTGTTTAATAGAATAGGTTGAGAGAATAGCCTTGTAATGGTATAGTAAAATCTCTAACATAAGCTTAGATTTTGTTCTGTGTTAGAAAGAAGGAAAATTAAAAAGTCGAGAATGTATTTTATATTTAAATATAGATAAATTGAATAATCAAAAATATAAATACAAGTTTTAATTTTGGTTTAATTATAGTTAAAATAATATTAATTTATATATATATATTGAATGTTTATATAAAAAAATTAGAATGTAGTGTAATGGTAACATGATTGATTTGGGTTCAATTGATGTGGGTTCAAGTCCCGCCATTCTGATTTTAATAAACATATAAAATTTCCCGTAGTTTAAATGGTAAAATATCGGTCTTGTAGTCCGAAGACATGGGTTCAATTCCTATCGGGAGCACTTGTTATTTATAATTAAAATAGTTTTAGATGGATGCCTAGGCATTAAAAAAAATGAGGACGTTTAAAGTTAAACGAAAAGTTAGATTGAATTTAGTATATATGGTGATATCTAATTATCCTTTTGAAAACAAATTAAAATAATTATTAAAACTTAATGAACTGAAACATCTCAGTAGTTAAAGGAAAATAAACCAATAGGTATTCCGAAAGTAGTGGTGAGCGAACTTGGATAAAAATCTTGAAAAAATGAGTATGACTAATGAGAAAAATATAGAGTAAGATAGACTCGTATTTATTAAGCTACTATTTTTTTAAATGAGTAAAATGTGTTATGTGAGATCATGTTTGAATAAAGTAGAACCTCCTACTAAATTTTAATATTTTTAATGACCAATAGTGAATAGTACCGTGAGGGAAAGGTGAAATAGCAGTCCAAGAAGGATGTTTTGAAAAGTTACTGAAATTTAAAACTTATAAGCGGTTGAAGTCATATTTATGATGCCAACGTACCTTTTGCATAATGGGTCAGCGAGTTAGTTTGTATAGCAAGTTTAAGTTTAAGTTGATAAACGTAGACGTAGTAAAAGCAATAATGAAAAATAATTATAAAAAAGTTATATGAACTAGACCCGAAACCAGATGAGCTAGCCATGGCCAGATTGCGTTTTTCTTCCAAAAGAGGAAAAACAAGGATCGAACCCGTATCTGTTGCAAGAGCTTGGGATGAGCTGTGGCTAGGAGTGAAAAGCTAATCGAATCTGGAGATAGCTGGTTTTCTGCGAAATCTATTTAAGTAAAGTGTTGAATAAAAGTTTATTAGGGGTAAAGCACTTTGTAGTCTAGGGGATTGCTTAATGGCTTCTTTAAAACTATTAAAACTTTGAATACTAATAATATTTTTTCAGCAATCAGACTGTGGGCGATAAGGTTCATAGTCAAGAGGGCAATAGCCCAGATTATTAGCTAAGGTCTTCAAGTTGAAATCAAGTGAGTAATATTGAATTTTTTATCCAAACGATTAGGAAGTTGGCTTAGAGGCAGCCATCTTTTAAAGAAAGCGTAACAGCTCACTAATTCTATTACATAAAAAATCGATTTAAAATGTATGAGACTATCAATTTCATGCCAAAGCTATAAAAATTTTTTATTTTGGTAGCAGAATATTCTGTAAGTTTGAAGATAATATGTAAATATTGTTGGAAATATCAGAAGAAAGCCTGCTGACATGAGTAGCGTAAATAATGTAAGATATAATGTTGTTTTGTATATAATATATTAAGTTATATTATATATGGGAAATTTATATTTATAATCATTATCACCGAATGATCAAGGGTTTCTTAGCAAGGATGTACCACTAAGAGTTAGTCGGCCCCTTAGAATAATGAAAAATCATAGTTTGATGGGTATAGATTATTAATATTTTCTAACTAGATAACAAATTATAAGATGACTATTAATGTAGATTTATGTTCTTTAGCGGATTAGTTATATAAATTTATATTGGTATGGAAAAAAGTCTAGTTATCTAACCGTACTAAAAACCGACACTGGTGATCTGGTAAAATATACCAAGGTGACTGGGAGAATGATATTTAAGGAACTCGGCAAAATGACTTCGTAACTTCGGGAGAAGAAGTGCTATTTTATTTTTTCAAGAATAATTTATTTTTGATCAAGAGTAAATTAGTGTCACAAAATCGAGGAGGGCGACTGTTTATCAAAAACACAGGACTATGCTAAATTTCAATAATGATGTATATGGTCTGACCCCTGTCCGGTGCCGTAAGGCGAATGTAAAAGGTTTATTTATAAGCTTTTTATATAAACCCCGGTAAACGACGGCCGTAACTCTGACGGTCTGAAAGTAGCGAAGTCCCTCGTCAATTAATTGTTGACACGCATGAATGGGGTAACGACCTTCCTACTGTCTCAAGTATCAACCCAGCGAATTTGAAGTCTCCGTGCAGATGCGGAGTACCCTTGACGGGACGGAAAGACCCTATGCAGCTTTACTATACTCTTTTATTGTTGTTTAAAAATAAATGCGTAGGATAGTTATCAGCCTATGATCCCTTTATTTTCGAATAAATTGGGGAGGCTATCTTGAAATAGTAATCTTTTATTTTTAGGTGACTAATCTTTTATAAAAAAAAAAGTGACAATGTAAGATTGGTAGTTTGACTGGGG
>Ga0068864_100001129_pt1 | contig 22318 bp, 18 predicted proteins | sample KBSSwiS72_FD_66586 | JGI IMG/M metagenome (GOLD analysis project Ga0068864, IMG submission 66586) | Switchgrass rhizosphere microbial communities from Kellogg Biological Station, Michigan, USA - KBS Switchgrass S7-2 | ecosystem: Host-associated > Plants > Roots > Rhizosphere > Soil ... | reverse complement strand
ATGCCGATCTTCATCTTGTCTGTCAAGATGTGACGATCAACCTGACACGCGGCTAGTACGCGAGCAGAGCGCGCAGCGCCGGGAGCAGGCGCGCCTTCGGCGAGACGATCTCCTCCAGCGCCTGCGCCGCCGGCACCGGCGTGTCGAGCGCGCCGAGCCGCTGCACCGGCGCGTCGAGCCACGTGAAGGCATCGCGCGCGACCACCGCGGCCACTTCGCCGCCGAAGCCGCCGGCTTCGGGCGCCTCGTGGACGATGAGGCATCGACCGGTCGTCTTCACCGACTCCAGGACCATCGCCGCATCCCACGGCAACAGCGAGCGCAGATCGATGACGTCGATCGTCCGCCCTTCCTTGGCGAGCACGTCGGCCGCCTCGATCGCCCAATGCACGGCGACGCCGTATGCGACGACCGTGGCCTCGCTCCCCTCGCGCGCGCGGCGCCCGCGGCCAATCGGCACGGTGTAGTCCCCGTCCGGCACGCGACCTTTCATCGAGCGATACAGCCACTTGTGCTCGAGATACAGCACGGGATTGCCGTCCTCACATGCGGCGATCAGCAGCCCCTTCGCGTCGAACGGCGTCGCCGGCGCGACCACCTTCAGACCCGCCACGCCGGTGAACCAGCTCTCGACGTTCTGCGAGTGGTACGGCCCCGCGTGCAGGCCGCCGCCGATCGGCAGGCGCAGGACGATCGGCACCGGCGCGCCCCACCGGTAGTGCGTCTTGGCCAGGTTGTTCACGATCTGATTGAAGCCGCAGCTGACGAAGTCGCCGTACTGCATCTCGACGATCGGATGGAAGCCGTCGAGCGCGAGTCCGAGGCCGGCGCCGATGGCGCCCGACTCGATAATCGGCGTATTGCGGATGCGCGCCTTGCCGAACTCTTCGACGAACCCTTTCGTCACTTTGAAGACGCCACCGTACTCCGCCACGTCCTGGCCCATCAGCACGGTGGTGTCGTCACGGCGCATGACGGTGCGGAGCGCGTCGCTGATCGCGTCGACGTATCGCACGTCTGGAGCCGCGGCAGCGGCCGCAGCGTCGGGCTCGCGGCTCTCGACCGTGACCGGCGCGTACACATCAGCCAGCTCGCGCTCCGCTGACGAGTGGGGCTCGGGCGAGCCGAGTACCCGGTCGGCGATGGCGTCGATCTCGTCGACAATCTGCTGCCGCAGCGCGGCCCGTTCCGCCGCCGGCATCACACCCGACGGGTCGAGCGCCGCCTCTACGCGCGCAATCGGATCGCGCGCGCGCCACTCCTCGAACAGCGCCGGCGGGACGTAGGCGGTGCCCGAGGCTTCCTCATGGCCGCGCATGCGGAACGTCTTGCACTCGACGAGCGTCGGACCGTCGCCGTGCCGCGCCCGGGCGGCCGCTTCGCCGATGACGCGATGGACCGCGAAGAGATCGTTGCCGTCGCAGATGACTCCGGGGATGCCGTAGCCGGCGCCGCGCGACGCGAGATCCTCGCAGGCGAACTGCTCATGGACCGGCGTGGAGAGGCCGTACTGGTTGTTCTCGATCACGAAGATCACCGGCAGCTTCCAGACCGCCGCGAGGTTGACCGCTTCGTGGAAGTCCCCTTCACTCGTGCCGCCGTCGCCGACGAAGGCTGCGGCGACGCGGGCCTCCCGTCGCAGCTGCGATGCGAGGCCGAGACCGTCCGCGACCGGCAGCATCGCCGCCAGATGACTGATCATGCCGACGATGTGGTGTTCGAGGAGACCGAAATGGAACGTGCGATCGCGTCCGCCGGTGAAGCCGCCTTCCTTGAACAGAAGCTGCCGGAACAGGCGCTCGAGATCCACTCCGCGGGTCGTGAACACGCCCAGGTTCCGGTGCAGCGGCAGGATCCAGTCGTCGTCCCGCAGCGCGGCGGTCACGCCGACCGCGATGGCCTCCTGGCCGATGCCGGAAAACCATTTCGAGAGCAGGCCCTGCCGGAGCAGCCGGAGCATCTTTTCTTCGACGAGGCGCGGCAGCAGCAGCGCGCGGTACAACGCCTGGACGTCGGCTGCGGGAATCATGCGGCGCGTCGATTGTCCTATACTCACGCCGTGAAATCGATCCTGATGGCCGTGGCGATAGTGATCGGCGTGTCAATGCCCGTGCGCGCACAACCCGCGGAGCGGATCGCGGTGATGATCGACGCGCGCACGGAAGGTCGCGCCACGCGCGACGAGGCGGCGACACGGCTGCTCGACGGCGTGCGGCGCGGGCTCGAAGCGCTCGCCGACGTCGACGTCGTGCCCCGCGAGCTCGCGCGGCGGACGATCTGGATCGTGACCGGCGCGGCCGCCGGTCCGCTGGCGGCGTCGGTCATCGTTACCGAGCGCTACGACCGTGAAACGCTGATGGTCCTCGGGATTGAAGACGACGACATGGCGCTGAGGATGATGGCCCTGCAGATCGTCGTCGATCACCAGATCTTCACGGGACGCGACGCCGCGGCGCTGGCGCCGCGGATCGTGACGGCGATCAACGACGGCATCTTCGCGAAGCTCAGGACCCTGAAGCCAAGACCCTGAGCGCCGCCAGCCGCACCGACATCAGCGAGCGTGCTCGCCCGGCTCAGTGCCCGCCACGGGATACAAGCGATCGAGCAGCGCAAGCGCGCTCACCGCCGCTTTATGAATCTCCTCGAGATCACGGCGCCGCTGCTGGCTCTCGGTCGCGTCCGCGAGAAGGAGCTCGGCGAAGCCACGGATGATGGCCAGCTGATTCTTGAGGTCGTGCCGCGCGCGCTCGTCCGTCATCACCGCAGTCATCCCGGGAAGGCAATCGACTGCGCGACCTTGTCGAGAAAGGCGTCCACCAGATCCATCCGTCGCCAGCCTCGCGACGCTTCGCGCCGCAGCTCCTCCGCTGCCCAGGCAGCCGGCCGGGCCGGCAGGTACGGCCGGGCCGTCGTCATGGCGTCGAAGGCATCGGCGATGCTCATCACCTGCGCAAGCAGCGGCACCGCGTCGCCGCGCAGACCGTCGGGATAGCCGCTGCCGTCCAGCCGCTCGTGATGATGCCGCACGATCGGCCGCACGTTGCGCAGCGAGCGTAGCGTGCCGCAAAGGCGATCGCCGATCACCGTGTGCTCATGCATCAGCGCGTACTCGGTCACGGTCAGCGGCCCGGGCTTGAGCAGCACGGCATCGGGAATCCCGACCTTCCCGACGTCGTGGAGGAAGCCGCCGCGCGAGAGCGCCGAGACCGCGTCGGCGTCGAGGCCGAGCACGCGGCCGAGCGCGGAGCCGTAGCGCGAAAGCCGCTGGCAATGGCCGCCGGTCGTGCCGTCGCGCGCTTCGATCGTCAACGCCAGGCTGACAATCACCGATTCGGCACTGTCGAGCTCGTCGGTGTACTGCTTGATCCGAAGGAGAGAACGCACGCGCGCGCGAAGCTCGACGCCGTTGAACGGCTTGCTGACGAAGTCGTCCGCGCCGGCCTCGATGCCACGGACACGGCTGTCGGTATCGTCCAGCGACGTCACCAGCACGACCGGTATGAGACGCGTTTCGGGATTCTGCTTGATGGCCCGGCACGCCTCGAACCCGTCAACGAGCGGCATCATCACGTCCATGAGGACGAGATCGGGCGGCGCCCCGCGGACGAGCTCCAACGCCTCACCGCCATCACCGGCCGTCCGGATCGTGTGACCGTCCGGCGCGAGCAGCGACTCGATCAGGCGGGCGCTGCCCGGCATGTCGTCAACGATTAGGACCGAGCCCATGGATACGCGCCGAGTATGACACGGGTATGTAACCCTTTCATTCCGGGCACAATATCAAACCCGACAGCACCCGACGCGCCGAACGCTGACCAGCGATGCCGGGCGTCGCCACAGCCATCAAGCTGATCCGGTAGTGGGTGCCTATCATGCATAAACACGCCCAGGAGGACCCATGAAAACGATGATTCTGGACGCTCCGGTCTTTGCTTTTGTCGTCGCGACGCGTGCGGCGCTCGCCGGCGGGATCGGCCTGCTCGTGTCGGAAAGGCTGCCTGCGGAGCGGCGTCGGGCGCTTGGCGCCGCGCTGGTCGCCCTCGGAGCGGCGACGACAATACCGGCGGCGCTTTTAGTCGCGCGCGGTCTGCGCCGCTCGCGGCGGCGGCGCCTGCAAGAGGGGATCGAATTCGATGCCAGTCTGATCGGCGCGACGCGCTATCCGCGAAAAGGTGACGACTACGTCGAGTAGGCGCCGAAATCAATCGGCGCCAGGCGCAAGCTAAGCCAAAACGATTCTTAGCGAGCTTACGGGCTTTGCGTTCCCAGCTGTCAGCGGCCGCGCTTGCGAGAGATAACGGCGGCCGTCGCAACTGCGATCGCCATCAGCAGCCACGACGCGGCCGGCGTCATGACGAATCGGGCGGCATACGCTGATCCCTGTGGCGCCACGTCGAGAATCTCCCCGTAGATGGCGACCGAGGCGACGCTCAGCCCGATCGACAGGACGGACAGCGCCCATCGGATCGGAACGGACCATCTGGCGGATATCGAGGTCGCCCACGACAGGGCTGCAAGCGGCGCGAGCACCCACACGACCATGATCGCCAGCAGGAACGCGGGGGTTCGCTGACCGGCACGCAGCACGAGCACGACCGAGCCGGCGCCGCCCGCCAGTAGCGCGATCAATGCCGCGATGCGCAGGCTGCCCGGAAACAGTTTCTCGTTGTAGGCCATCGGGCCACGAAAGCGTAGACGAAGCCTGTCACGAAGGCAGCGCCATCGATCAAAAGGCCCGTCCGGTTGTACGATGGCTCGGCCATTATGCCTGACCCCACGTCGGCGCTCCCAGTCCGGCTGGCGCGCGCCGAGCACGTCTTTCCCACGTTGACGCCGGAGCAGATCGCGCGCATTGCGCCGCATGGTCGTCAACGCGAGACCCGTGCGGGCGAAGTGCTCGTGCACGCCGGCGACAGGGTCGTGCCGTTCTTCGTCGTGACGGCGGGGCAGGTCGAGGTTGTCAGGCTCTCCGGCGGGGCCGAGACCACCGTCGTCATCCACATGCCGGGTCAGTTCAGCGGCGAGGCGAACATGATCTCGGGCCGCCCGGCGCTGTTTCAGGCCCGCGTGCGCGAACCGGGCGCGGTGATCGAGCTGAATCACGAGCAACTGCTGGCGCTGGTGCAGACCGATGCCGAGCTCAGTGAGCTCCTGATGCGCGCCTTCATCCTGCGCAGGCTGGAGCTGGTCGCGAGCGACCTCGGCGACGTCGTGCTCATTGGATCCATGCACTCGCCGGGAACGCTGCGCATCAAGGAGTTCCTGACGCGCAACAGCCATCCCTATACCTACATCGACCTCGACCGCGATCCGGACGTGCAGACGCTGCTCGATCGATTCCACGTCGCGGTGGCCGATGTGCCCGTCTTGATCTGCCGCGGCAGCACGGTGCTCCGCAACCCGAGCAATCAGGAAATCGCCGGGTGCCTCGGCTTCAACAACGCGATCGATCAGACGCACGTGCGCGATGTGGTCATCGTCGGCGCCGGCCCGTCAGGGCTTGCCGCCGCGGTCTACGGCGCGTCCGAGGGGCTGGACGTCCTTGTGCTGGAGGCCAACGCGCCCGGCGGCCAGGCCGGCTCGAGCTCGAGAATCGAGAACTATCTGGGATTTCCAACGGGCATTTCCGGTCAGGAGCTCGCGGGGCGCGCCTATACGCAGGCGCAGAAGTTCGGCGCGCAGATCATGATCGCCAAAGGCGCCACGCAGATCGCCTGCGACCGGAAGCCATACGCCGTTCAGATCGACGACGGCCCGCGCGTGTCAGCACGCGCGGTCATCATCGCCACGGGCGCCGAGTACCGGCGGCCGTCATTGGACCGCCTGACGCACTTCGAAGGCGCGGGCGTCTACTACGGGGCGACGTTCGTCGAGGCCCGGCTCTGTGAGGGAGACGAGGTGGCCGTGGTGGGTGGCGGAAACTCGGCGGGCCAGGCCGCCGTGTTTCTCGCGCAGACGACGAGACGCGTGCACGTGCTGGTGCGATCCGATGGCCTCGCCGACACCATGTCGCGCTATCTGGTTCGCCGCATCGAGGAGAATCCGACGATCGTTCTGCACACCCGCACCGAGATCACCGCGCTCGAAGGAAACGGGAGCCTGGAGCGTGTGCGCTGGCGCGACAGTGCGAGCGGACGCGTCGAAACGCACGACATCAAGCACCTCTTCATCATGGCAGGGGCGGTCCCCAACACCGGCTGGCTCAATCGCTGCGTCGCGCTCGATGCCAAGGGCTTCATCAAGACGGGTCCGGATCTAACGCCAGACGACCTGGCTCACGCGAAATGGCCGCTGTCGCGCGCGCCGCACCTGCTCGAAACGAGCCTCCCGGGTGTCTTCGCGGTCGGCGATGTGCGCGCCGGCAACATCAAGCGCGTGGCGTCGGCCGTCGGCGAGGGGTCGATCGCCGTCTCCTTCGTTCATCAGGCACTGCACGATTAAGGGTCAGGAGGAAATATGGCTGCTGGAAGCTGCGCGCACCTCGATGCGATTACCGCCGTCACACCCGCGAAGCGGCATGTGTGCGATGAATGCGTGAAGATCGGCGCGACGTGGGTTCACCTGCGGACCTGCCAGCAGTGCGGCGCCACCCTTTGCTGCGATAACTCGCCGAATCGCCACGCAACGAAGCACAACCGCGCGACGAAACATCCGGTGATCGCGTCAGCCGAGCCCGGCGAGCGCTGGCTCTACTGTTACCCTGACGACGCATTCCGGGAATACTGACAGCCTCATCGATAAGTCTTTCCAGTACTGCTGAGTCAGAATCGGTTCAGATCTGCTACGCTTCAGTTCCCCCGCTTTTCGGTCACGCACAATCGCACGGCCGTCGCCATGAGCAATTCCCGCGAGACGTGCTGCGCCGTCGTGTCCACAGACTGCGACATATGACATTCCCGTTGCGATATCACGTCGCTGTTGCCCTCGTCGGACTGAACATCATCAGCACCGCCGCGTTGATTGCTTTCGCCTATCGGGCATCCAGCGACAGCCTCGAGGCGCAGGTCACTCGGGCTGTCGCCGTCGCGGCCAGCGAGCGAGAGCAGGCGCTGGTGCGCCTGCTGGAACAGCGGCAGAACCGGATGCGCGCGTTTCTGGGCAGCGTCGAGTCGTTGTGCGGCGAGCGCAACCCCAGCGGATCCTTTGCCTGGGAGCGGGAATGCGTCCGCGGCGCCCTTCGTGGATTTCAAACCGCCGAGCACGCCGATGCGGCCGATTTGTCGTACGGGACGCGGTTGCTCGCCAGACGCGGATCGTGGCCCGAAGGCTCGCCCTTCGTCCCGGCCGGACAGCTCGCCAGTCTTGCGGAGAGCTCCGGGCGCAGCTACGCGATGCGCGCCGCTCTTGGCCGCCTGGCCATCCGCGTGCGCTTTCCGATCGACGATTTGAGGGCCATCTTCCAGGACCGCTCCGGGCTCGATGCGTCGGGCGATGTCTTTTTGACGGATCAGCGCGGGCTACCGCTGACTCCAGGGAGTTCAGCTGAGGCGATGACGGCCGGGCTGGGCCGCGCGACGCAATCCTGTCTCGTCGGCACGTCGGGCCAGCTGCACGTGAATGACAGCGACGGCACGGACGTGATTGCAGCGTTTCGACCGGTTCCGGCACTTGGCGGCGGCTGCATCGTCGCACGGGTCCCGTACGTCGAGGCGCTGGTGCCGATCCGTCAACTGGGCCGCCGTTTCGTCTTCGGTTCCCTTGCGTTCATCTTCCTTGGCGCCATTGTGTCGCTCGTCCTGGCGCGGACCGCGACCGGACCGATCCGCCGGCTCGCGGACACGGCCCGCTCGCTGGAAGCCGGACGGTTCGACGGTGCAGTACCCATTAGCGGACCTGCGGAAATTCGACAGCTGGGATCCGCGCTGTCGAGCATGGCCCGCTCGGTCGGCGAGCTGGTCCACCGCGAACATGCGGCGCGACTCCAGGCCGAAGCGGCCAACGGAACGAAAGACGAGTTTCTGGCGATGGTGTCGCACGAGCTGCGCACGCCGCTCACCGCCATCATGGGCTGGGCCTCGATCATCAAGCACCGGCGCGGCGACGAAGCGCTGTTGACGCAGGCTCTCGACACCATCGAGAGAAGCGCAGGCGGCCAGGCGCGGATGATTGACGAATTACTGGACCTGTCGCGGATCGCCAACGGCAAGCTCAGACTGAACGCCGCGGTCGACGTGTCCCTCACGGCCGTCGTCGACAACGCACTTGAAGCGGTGCAGCCTGCGGCGAACGCCAAGAACCTGGTGATCAGCAGGCGCATCGCCGGCGACGCGGACATCGTCGCGGGCGACGCCGATCGCCTGCAGCAGGTGATGAGCAACCTCCTGTCGAACGCGGTGCGATTCACGCCCGCTGGCGGACGCATCGAGATCGCCATCGTCGAGACGATCGGCGGCACGGAGATTCGCGTCGCCGACACCGGCATCGGCATCGCGCCGGAGTTCCTGCCGTACGTCTTCGATCGGTTCCAGCAGGCCGACAGCAGCATGACGCGCGCCTATGGCGGTCTTGGCCTCGGCCTCGCGATCGCGCGGCACCTGGTCGAACTGCATGGAGGGACGATCCGGGCGGAGAGCGCCGGGACCGGATGTGGCGCCACGTTCGTCATCAACCTTCCGCGACCCGTCACGTCGGCCACGCTCACTCGTACACTCGAGCCCGCCGCGCGATCGGTGCCGCCGCTGCTCGGCGGCACCCGCATTCTCGTCGTCGACGACGATCCGGACACGCGCGAAGTCGTGCGCGCGATTCTGGAGGACGCCGGCGCCGATGTCGTGACGACGGCGTCGGCGGCCGAAACGCGCGCATATCTGCAGCAATCTCATCCCGATGTGCTCATCGCCGATATCGGCATGCCGAAGGAGGATGGGTACGCACTGCTGCGATCGGTCCGTGCGCTGGCGCCAGACGAGGTGAGCCAGGTGCCGGCCATCGCACTGACGGCGCACGCGCGTCCCGAAGACGTCGAGCAGGCGTTGTCCTCCGGCTTCCAGATGCATCTGGCAAAGCCGGTCGATTCGTCGCGACTGCTGTCGGCGGTGACCACGACGCTCCTGCAGGCCTGGCGGAATTAGCTGGTCCGGCTCTTGCTGGTCAGCAGAACACCGTTAGCCACAGGAGCAAATCGATGTTTTCCCTGACCGTTGTCGACCATGTACGTCTTGATTCCGAGCAGGCGGCGCGGAATTACACGGTTCACGCTCGTGCCGCGGAGAGGATTGCCCGGCTCGGTTTCACGAGCAGGGTCGCGATCACGGCCCTGCTCGCGATCTCGACCTCGGCCGCGGTCATGAACCTGGTCTCCCCCGGGCGTGCGTCTCAGGTCGTGGTCGTGATCGCGTCGGCGATCGCCCTGCTCGCGTTCGCCGTGTACGGGATCCTGGGACTCGAGGCTCGGCTCTTCTCCCATCGGTCGTTCGCGCATCGATTGTGGCTGGTTTCGGAACGCTATCGATCGCTGCTCGCCGAAGTCACCGACGGCACGGTGGACGATCAAGTGCTTCTACGACGCCGCGACGAACTGCAGGTCGCTCTGCACACGATTTACGAGATCGGATTGGGCAGCGATCATGCCGGATACGAGGCGGGCCGGCTGCCGGCGCTTCCCGCCGAGCGCGCGGCGTAGGCGGAGGACACTGCCGCCGCCGGGGGCTGTTACTCTGCTTTCGGGAGGCTCTCAACCGCGTTCGTTGCGCGCGGTCGCACCTGCATTCCGTCTACGACGCCAGCCCGGCGAGTTGAGCGGCGCGGCCGGCAAACTGACTGTGATACAGCTCCGCGTAGCGGCCTTTCGCGGCGAGCAGTTCCGGATGCGTGCCTTTCTCGACGATCCGCCCCTGTTCCATCATCAGAATCACATCCGCGTTTCGGATCGTCGACAGCCGGTGCGCGATGACAAACGTTGTCCGCCCGCGCATCAGCTCACCCATGGCGCGCTGAATCAGGACCTCTGTGCGCGTGTCCACGCTGCTCGTGGCTTCGTCGAGGATCAGAATCGCCGGATCGGCCAGGAACGCGCGCGCGATCGTCAGCAGCTGTTTCTGTCCCGCCGACAGGTTGCTTGCCGCCTCGTTGATCGGCGTGTCGTAGTTGTCCGGCAGGGTCCGGATGAAATGGTCCGCCTGCGCCGCTTTCGCCGCGTTGACGATGGATTCCTCGCTCGCACCCTCGCGGCCGTAGGCGATGTTCTCGCGAATCGTCCCTGAGAACAGCCACGTGTCCTGCAGCACCATGCCGAAAATGCGCCGCAGCGCGCCGCGCTTCAGCCGGCGGATGTCGACGCCGTCCACGCGAATGGCGCCGCTGTCCACGTCGTAAAAGCGCATCAGCAGGTTCACCAGCGTCGTCTTGCCGGCACCGGTCGGACCGACGATCGCGACCATCTGCCCCGGCGCGATATCCAGCGCCATGGCGTCGATCACCGGAACGGCCTCCTTGTAGCGGAAATTCACGGCGTCGAACTCCACGGCGCCGCGCGGGGCGGGAATCACCGTCGCGTCCGCCGACTCCGCCGCCTCTTCAGGCTCGTCCAGCAACTCGAAGACGCGCTCCGCCGAGACGATCGTCAGCTGAATCGTGTTCGCGATACCGCTCAGTTGCGCGATCGGCATCGTGAACTGACGGCTGTACTGGATGAACGCCTGGACGTCGCCGAGCGCCAGCGAGCGGCGTGTCACGAGCAGACCGCCGATCACCGCGACCAGGACGTAGCCGATGTTGCCGACGAACATCATCGTCGGCATGATGATGCCGCTGACGAACTGCGCGCGCCACGCGCTGTCGTAGTAGGTGCCGTTCAGCGTGTCGAACGTCGCCACCGACGTCTGTTCGCGGCCGAACGCGGTGACGATCGTATGGCCGCCGTACATCTCGGCCACATGGCCGTTCAGCGCGCCCAGCGCCACCTGCTGCTTCATGAAAAACGGCCGCGATCGTTTCGCGACGCGCGCGACGACGACGATGCTCAGCGGCAGCGTGAGGATGACGACCAGCGTCAGAATCCAGCTGATCGTGAGCATCATGATGATGATGCCGACAAGGCTCAGCACCGACGTCAGCAACTGCGTCAGGTTCTGCTGGAGCGTCCCGCTGATGCTGTCCAGATCGTTCACCGCGCGGCTCATCACTTCCCCGCGCGTCCGCGAATCGAAGAACTTCAGCGGCAGCCGATCGAACTTCGCCTCGACGTCCCGGCGCAGCGCGTAGACCGTGCGCTGCGCGATGTTGGCCATGAGGTACTGCATCAGGTACTGAAAACTGTTGGCGGCGATATACAGGACGATGAGCCCGAGGAGGATACGTCCCACGTAGTCGAAATCGATCGCGGCGCCAGGTACGCCCCTCGCCTTCGCGACGAACCCTTCGAAGATCCTGGTCGTCGCCAGGCCGAGAATCTTCGGGCCCAGCACGGTGAACACGGTGCCGATCACCCCCGCGAGAATCACGACCGTCAGGCCCGCCCTGTGCGGACGCAGGTACTCGAGCAGACGGCGCAGCGTCCCTTTGAAGTTCTTCGCTTTCTGCACCGGCATGCCGAGGCCGCCGATCGGCCGGCCGCCGAACATATCGCGCGGCGGCGGAGCCGGCGGCGCCTGTGGCGGCTTGCTCATGCGACCTCCTCGAGCGACACCTGCGACGTCACAATCTCGCGGTAGATCTCGTTTTTCTCGAGCAGGTCGGCGTGCGTGCCGATCCCGGCCACACGCCCGTTGTCGAGGACGACGATGCGGTCGGCGTTGATGACGGTGCTGATGCGCTGGGCGACGACGAACACGGTGGCGTTCGCGGTCTCGCGTTTGAGCGCGGCGCGCAGCTTCGCGTCGGTCGCGAAGTCGAGCGCCGAGAAGCTGTCGTCGAAGACGTAGACGTCCGGCTTGCGGACGATGGCGCGCGCGATCGAGAGCCGCTGCTTCTGTCCCCCCGAGAGGTTGATGCCGCCCTGCGAGATCGGCGACGCGAATGTCTCGGGCATGGCCTCGACGAACTCGAGGGCCTGGGCCACGGTGGCCGCGTGGCGGACCTCCTCGTCCGACGCGTCCTCGCGTCCGTCGCGGATGTTCGCCGCCACCGTTCCCGTGAAGAGCACCGCTTGCTGCGGGACGAAGCCGATCCGGGCGCGCAGGTCCGCCTGCGTCATCTCACGCACGTCGACGCCGTCCACCAGGACGCGCCCCTGGTTCACGTCGTAGAACCGCGGAATCAGTCCCGCGAGCGTCGACTTGCCTGAGCCGGTGCCGCCGATGATCGCCGTGACTTCGCCGGGCAGCGCCGTGAACGACACGCCGGCCAGCGCCGGTTCCTCGGCGCCCGGATACTGAAAGGTCACGTTCTCGAATGCGACGTGGCCGCGCTTCGTCGTCACCTGCGGCTGCAGCGGGACGGCGGGGTCGACGATCTCCGGCGCCACGTCCAGCACTTCGTTGATGCGCGCGGCGGACGCCGACGCGCGCGGCAGCATCACGAACATGGCCGTGACCATGAACACCGCGAACAGAATCTGCATGGCGTACTGCAGTGACGCGATCATCGCGCCCACCGGCATCAGGCCCTGGTCGATCCGGTGGCTGCCGAACCAGATGATCGCGATGCTCGTGAGGTTCAACATCACGATCAGCGCCGGCATGAGGAACGCGATGAGGTGGTTCACGGCAATCGCGGTGTTCGTCAGATCGAGATTCGCCTCGTCGAAGCGCGCGCGCTGATGCGCGCCGCGATCGAACGCGCGGATCACGCGGACGCCGCTCAAGCCTTCGCCGAGCACCAGGTTCAGACGATCGATCTTGAGCTGCATCGCCTGCGACAACGGCACGGCGCCGCGCATGATGAGCCCGAAGATGAGGGCCATCACCGGCATGACGGCGATCAGCACCCACGCGAGTTGCGTGTCCTGAGACAGCGCGAGGATCACGCCGCCGATCGCCATCATCGGCGCGGTAATCACCATGGTCAGCATCATGATGAGCATCTGCTGCACCTGGGTCGTATCGTTGGTCGTCCGCGTCACCAGCGACGCCGAGCCGAAGCGGTCGAACTGGTGGATCGAAAAGCGCTCCACGCGCGCGAAGATGGCGCCGCGCAGACTCCGTCCGAACCCGGTGGCGACCTTCGACGCGTAATAACTCCCGGCGATGGCGCAGGCGGTGGCGACGACAGACATCAGCAGCATCAGGCCGCCGGTCTGGAGGATCGCGCGCTGGTCGCCCCGCACGATGCCCTTGTCGACGATGTCGGACATCAGCCGCGGCAGGAGCAGCGTGCCGATCGACTGCGCGAGAGCCAGCACCATGACGATGGCCACGTATCCCCGATAGGGCGAGATGAGACGAAACAGTTTCAACATGGTGGACGGGCAATGTAGCGAAACCCGGAGCGCAATACCAGTCTCGTCAGCGCCAGAGTGCTTTGGTACAATATGGGCAGGCATCCATACCGGCGTCCTGCGTTTTTGGCCGTCGTTTCGTCGCATGACCCGCTTTCGCGGGTCTGTCGCGCGCTGCAGCTTATATCCTCTGCCCTCACTCCTGCCGAAGCGCGTTCCCGAAGCCGGCCGCGGCCAGGGCGAGGCCGGCCGCGCCGATCATTACGCAGCGGAACGCGAAGACAAACCCCTCCTCGACGATCGTGCGGGCGGCGCGTTGTTCGCGCGGCGGGATCGAGGACGCCTGCGTCAGGTCGGCGCCGGCCATTTTGCGCAGCTCGCGATCGATGCCCTCTCTGGCGCCCGATGGCAGGTCGAGGCGATCGATGCGTGGACGCACGCGCGCGTCGAACACCTGAGCGAGCGCCACGCCGAAGACCGCGATCGCCAGCAGGCCCGCAATCCTCGCGACGGCGTTATTGGTCCCGGACGCCGCACCGGCATGCCGCGGATCGACCGCGCTCATCACGGTCGTCGTCAACGGCGCGACCGTGATCGCCATGCCGAACCCCAGCACGATGACCGCCGGAAAAAACGTCGTCCAGTACGTGCCGCCGATGCCCGGCCTCGCGTAGAGCGCGAGCCCGAGCGCAGCGATCGCCGGTCCGACGGTCAGCGGCAGCCGGCTGCCGACACGAGCGACCAGACCGCCCGACCATCGCGAGAGCGCAAACATGATCAGCGGAAACGGCAGCAGCGCCGCTCCCGCAGTGGTCGGACTGTAGTGCTGCACCTGAATCAGGTTCAGCGGCACGAGAAACATCACCACCGCCAGCGCCGCGTACAGCAGCAGCGTCAGAATGTTGGCGAAGGCGAAGGGCCGCGATTCGAAGAGCGTGAGCGGCAGCATCGGACTCTCCGCGCGACGCTCCACTCTGGCGAGCAGGACGAGCGAACACGCCCCAAGCGCCAGGGAACCGAGTACCAGGGGATGCGTCGCGCCGAGCGGCGGCCATTCCAGGAGTCCGAAGACCGCGCCGCCCAGGCCGAGAACGGCGAGCGCGGCGCCGGTCCAGTCGATCCGGGAGGTTCGAGATGGGTCGCGGCTCTCGTCCATGAACCGCAGCGACAAGACCAGCACGGCCAGCGCGAGTGGGACGTTGAGAAAGAACACCGCGCGCCAGCTGACGTGCTCCACCAGCCACCCGCCGCTCACCGGACCGATCGCCGTCGTGATCGCGCTGAACCCCGACCAGGTGCCGATCGCCCGGCCGCGATCGGCGTCACCGAACGTCGCGCTGATGATCGCGAGGCTTCCCGGCACGAGGAACGCAGCGCCAATGCCCTGCAGCGCGCGCCCGACGATGAGCATCACGGGTGACGTCGCAAGCCCACAGGCAATCGACGCGGCGGTGAACGAGACAACGCCCAGGAGGAAGACCCGCTTGCGCCCCAATTGATCGCCCAGCGATCCGCCGACCAGGATCAGCGCGCCCAGGAACAGCGCGTAGGCCTCGATCACCCACTGCACGTCGGTGATCGTCGCCTGCAGGTCGGCCTGCAGCGCGGGCAGCGCGACGTTGACGACTGTCCCGTCGATGAACGTCAGGCTCGACCCGAGAATGGTCGCGACCAGCGTCCATTGACGCCGGGCCATCTTCACAGGTGAGCTCCCGCCCCTTTCGGACTCACCTGCCAGTTGTCGCGGACGGCGTGAGGGTGCCGCCACGGCGGCGTCGGCATCATCAGCGCACGCGCCAGCCCGCTCACGTAGGGTTCGTAGGATCGACGAAGATCCAGCAACCGGCGGTCGGCGTCCGGCGACCGCGTGGGCTTGAGGCCAACGCTCTCAATCTGCTGGCGCACCTCCTCCAGCTCGGGGGCGGTGAGCCGATCCGCGGCCATGTCGAGATCCGCGTGCAGTACCTGCGTCAGATCGACCGCGGCGTGTCTCGCCATCGCGAATGTCACGTGCGCCTGCCATGTGGGCACGCCTTCGAGGCCGACCTCGATCAGCGCCGACAGATCGAGGATCGTCGTCAACGCCGAGACCCACGACTGCCGTTGATGCTGCGATCGAAAGAAGGCGACCGACGGATATGCGATGTGGCTCTCGAGCAGCTCGGAGCACCAGTACTCCCAGTCCTTGAGAAACGGCTGCAGCGCGTCCAGCTCGTTCCGGGCGCCGAGCCGCTTCAGCACCTCAACCGCCGCTGGCGGCGATCCGGCCCAGGCGTCCAGCAGGGTCAGCTGCGCCTCGCGGCGCGAGAAAGATTGGTACAACACGGGAAAGTAGGCGATCACAATCGCGAGGAACGCGAAGCCGGTGCCCGCTTCGGCGACGGTGATGAACCGGGCGACACCGCCGACCGGCTCGACGTCGCCCAGCCCGAGTGTGAAGAACGTCGTCCCGCTGAGATAGAGGTCGTCGATGAATCGGCCGGATGCGGGCCGCATGTGGGATCCAGCGGCCCAGTGCACGCCGGCGAAGCCAATCAGAAGGCCCATCGCCCAGACGCCTGCCAGGCCCAGCAGCGATAACGGTCCGAACACCGCCAGAAACCGCTCGCGGCGGCGGTCGCTGCGCACGCTCGCGGCGACCCGGCTCCACAACCTCCAGGTGAAGCGGAAGTACACACGGGTCAGCCGCAGGCGCCGGCTGACCGTACGCGGGAGGACGACCGTTTCGAAGGCGTCCCATAGAACGGTCGCCATCAGAAACGCGCTCAGCAGAAGGATCAGCAGATGCACGAAGGATCGAAAATGTTACTCCACGTCACACGACCGCCATCCTGAGCCGGCGATTGCGCGCCGACGCCGTGCCCGCGCGCGCGCTCGCGATCGCCTCACGCCAGTCAGGGCGCACGGTCGCCAGCAGGTCGTCACGCGTGACGCGCGGCAGCGGCCGGCCGGCGTACACACGCCCCGTCCGTTCGAGCCATCGTTCCGGAACGGCGCCCGAAAACTGCATGAGCGGCCACGTGAAGTTGCGGCCGTTGACGCGCCGCAATCGCGCGGCCCAGAGAATGAGCGATCCGACGCCAAACGACACCTTGCCCCACGTCGTCTGCAATCCGATGCGGGAGGCGATCGCCCAGGCCTTCATGATCACCTGCCACTGGAGCTTCGTCAGGTGCTGCGTCTCGCGGACGCCCTCGCCGCGCTCCATGCGTGTGTTCACGAGCGGCGTGAAGATGGACGGCACCCACATGCAATGCAGACCGCGGCGTTCGACCTCGCACAGCAGGTCGAGGGTCGCCATGGAATCCTCATCCGTCTCGCCGGGCGATCCGACAATCAAGGTGCACACCGGGAACCAATTGTGCCGGTTCAGAATCTCGAGTCCGTTCAGCACGATGTGCGGCCAGTCCTTGATGTCGAACGGCAGGGCTTTGCCCGCCATGATCTGCCGGGCGACGCGCACCGAACCGGTCTCGATCCCGATCAGCGGCGCCAGCGCGCGATGTTCCGGATGGGTGCTGACCGCTTTGAGCCGAATCGGACTCCGATCGAGCAGCATCTCGCTCAGCTCCCCAATCAGATCGGGATCGACGAGCGCCGGCGCGATGGTCGCGTGAGAGAGCGTGATCTGCTCGACACCGGGACAGTCGATGATGCTGCGATAGAGATCGAGCAGCTCGGCGCGGTTCGGGACGAAGAACGGCAGGCCGGCTTCGTCGGTCCGCCATACGAACATGTCCTCGGTGGCGAGAGAAATCTGACGGTTGCCGGCCGCCACGTTCGCCCGCACCGCCTCCATGATCGGCGCCTTCGGCACCGAGATCCGCGGGTTCAGATCGGGCTGGCAGAATGCGCACCGCCGGCCGCAGCCGGTCGTCATCTCGACGACGCCGAACGACGTCCGCGTGTGCGGTACGACCAGTTGATCGGCGTTGTGCGGATGATGCGCATCGAGCATCGCGGGCAGCGGCTCGCCCGCGAGCGCGCGGCGGAACAGGTCGATGACTTGAGCGCTCTCGGCGCGACCCCTCACCACCGTGTCGATGCCGAATTCCTTCTCGCTGCCGGTTTCCTCAATCTGCCATGCGCCGGATCCGCCGAGGATGACGGAGAACGGATGCTGTTGACGGCAGGCGCGAATCGTATCGAACATCCGCCGCGCATACAGCGCGTTGACCGGTTCACGCGAGGACCCGAAAATCGACGCATACACGCCCGCGGCGAACGTCGTGCCGAGCGGGTTATGAGTGGAGACGGCGACCACGCGCGTGCGCTCGCCGATGAAATGCGGCAACTGCTCGGGATAACAGACGACGACCTGATCGGCTCCGAATTCCTGCGCGAGCACGGCTTCGAGCACACGCAGTCCCGCCGGTGCCGTGCCGGCAGCGCCCTCGGCCGTCGTCGGCACCGCGCGCCACGTCGGATACTTCTTGTCGATCACCCACTCCATCCACCCGGGAATCGAGGCCAGGGACATCTGAATGAAGAACCCCGCGTGGTCGATGCTCTCGGTCAGGGGCGCAGTCAACACGATTGGCGCGCCGGCGTATTGGCCCATTCGTCTCTCCGGTTCTTTTTCCGTTCGTAAGAATGTTCTTGTGGACGACGCGCGGGCAAGCAAGGAGCAAGCCAGCAATGAAATTTTTGCCTCCTCGACGCCCCATCGTCAAGCCGCCAGGGTCCACTGTTCGTGATCTAACGCACGCGTCTCGAATCTGGTCCAGTCCCGTATCTGCATCAGTCAGCGTGCGAAGGGGCGGGTTCACCGTTGCCGCCTTCGGCTGCCAGAAGAGGCTCGCGCAAGCTGTTCCCCGCGCCGGTCACATATCACACGACGATCGTATCGCCGTGCAGGACGACGGGCGGCTCGCACGACGCACGTAGTCAGGCGTTATAGCACACGCGGCAGCGGTGGATTTATGATGGGGCCACGGTCCGGCTGAAGCCGGACACTACCGACGCACGCTCTCTACTTACAATCAATCTGCTCACGTGAAACCATGAAACGAATGAATCTGACGGTAACGGCGGTATGCGCAGTGGCGGCTTCTGCTTTGCTGACGGCGCAGGGACTGCTCAGCGCGGACATGCAGTCGAAAGTCGACGCGGCCGTACACGACGTCCTGGCGAAGACCAGTGTGCCAAGCGCCTCGGTCGGAATCGTCCAGGGCGGGCGGGTGGTCTTCACGAAAGCCTATGGCCACGCCAGGCTCACTCCGCCCATGCTCGCGACGACCGACCTCCACTACGCGGTCGGATCGATCAGCAAACAGTTCACGGCCGCCTGTGTGCTGCTGCTCCAGGAAGACGGCAAACTCAGCATCGACGACCCGATCGCGAAGTACTTTCCCGAGCTGACACGCGCCAGGGATGTGACGATTCGCCACATCCTCTCGCACACTTCGGGCTACGAAGACTACGCGCCGCAGGACTACACGATCCCGGCGTGGACGAAACCGACGACCGCCGACAAGATCGTCCACGAGTGGGCGACCAAGCCGCTCGACTTCGAGCCGGGCTCGCAATATCAGTACAGCAACACCAACTTCAACATCGCCGGCCTCATCGTCGAGAAGGTGAGCGGCGAGCCGTTCTGGACGTTCCTGTCGCGCCGCGTGCTGAAGCCCCTCGGCATGACCCACACGATCGATCTCGATACCGAGCACGACAAGCTCGAGCCGGTCGGCTACATGCGCAACGCACTCGGCCCGCTGCGCCCCGCGATCATGGAAGCTTCGGGCTGGTATTTTGCGGACGGCGAAATGGCGATGCCTGTGGGCGATCTGCTCGTCTGGGATATCAGCCTGATGAACCGGTCGCTGCTCGCGCCTGCGTCCTACACCGCGATGGAAACCGACCAGCGCTTGACGAACGGCCAGACAGCCCGCTACGGCCTCGGCGTGTCGCTGTCGGTGCGCGACGGCCATCGCGTCGTGTCGCACAGCGGCGAGGTCGGGGGCTTCGTCGCGCAGAACGTGGTCCTGCCCGATGACAAGATCGCTATTGCCGTGCTCACCAACCAGGAGGCAAGCGCGGCGGCCGGCGGCATCGCCCGCGCGATCTCGGCGCTCCTCCTGCCCCCGCCTGCGGCGTCGCCCGGCCTTGCGAACGAGACGGCGAACGCAGAGGCGCAGGCCAGGCGGATTCTCGAAGGGCTGCGGCGGGGCACGATCGAGCGGGCGATCTTCACTGCCGATTGCAATTTCTACTTCGACCAGACGTCGCTCGACGATCACGCGAAAAGTCTGGGGCCGCTCGGCGAGGTCCAGAAGGTGACGCAAACCGCGACCTCGCTGCGAGGAGGCATGACCTTTCGCAGCTTCGACGTCACGTTCGCGAACGGCACGAAAGTGCGCCTGACGACCTATACGACGAGCGAGGGCAAGCTCGAACAGTTCCTGATCGCCGCGATCGGCTGAGCCGCGCACGTGGCGCCGCCGCGGATCAGCGCACCGCGGGCTTCGCGGCTTCGCGTTCGCTGGCGCGGTATCCCCTGAGCAGGTTCGTCAGCGCGTAGTTGCCTTCGTGGCAGGCGTATTCGTAAATCGGCCCGGTTGACCTCGCCATCGTCAATTCGCCCTTCCAGCGCTGCGTGAATGCTGTGGGGTCGTCGATCTCGAACCGGTAGAGCAATGTATCGGCGTCGAGCAGACTGAACCGCTCGATCAGGTGAAGGTTCCGGTCCCAGCCGAAATTGCCGCCCGCGTCACCATAAAAGCCGCCGCCGTCGTTGAAGTTCGTCGTGTCCACGACGAGCGTGCCGCCGTCCCAGCGACCGATCGAATCGCCCAGCCACAGCCTGATGCCGGGAGGAAGATGCCGGCGGCCATCCAGATGAATGATCCTCGCGTCGTGGTTCATCTCGACGTGGACCACGAATGCGTCCTTCGTCTGCACGATCTGATAGTTGCTGTTGTACGAGTACGGAAGCATCGGCGGACCGGCGGTGACGAACGCCAGACATTGATCCTGAAGACCCAGATCCTCGGCGCTCGCGCCGCTTCTCATCGCCTCGACACGGCGGCGCTTGACTTCGGCCGCCGCTGGCGTGAGCGCGGGGATGCGCCCATCGGCAGGGTCGGTGACGATGGAGGTGCGGAGCGTCTTGACGGTGCGTGAGCCGAACTCGCGGTAGACCGTGTTGTAGGTCCCGGTGCCGGTGTTCTTTTTCGCGGCGTCGGCCGGAGGCTCTTCATTGCTTTCGACGACCTGGCGTTCCCACTCCGCAGCCTCCTCCGGAGTGAAGAAGGCCTTGTCCTTCAACCGCAGCGGGCGCTCGAGCGGGGTCGCGGTGGCGGAGTTCCAGATCCCGTCGAAGCCGGGATGACCATCGGCAACCGTGTCAGAACCGGCGGCAAACAGACGAACCGCGGACAGCCCGGCCAGGAGCAAAAACAGAGTTCGTCGGGCCACAGACGTCAGATGCCGGCGAGCCGCTCGGTGGCGTCGCCAAAACGATCGAGCGTCACGCCCATGCGATCCATCAGCGACAGGTAGAAGCTGCACAGCCTGCGGTTCTCGTCGCCGGCGGTGGTGTAGTCGAGCACGCGGCCGGTCTCGAGCGTCCCGCCCAGCGTGCCGGCGGTCAGGACGGGCACCTTTGTGCTGTCGTGCTGACTGCCGGACCACATGTTCGACATGAACACGAGGCAGGAGTTGTCCAGCACCGTGCTCTCGCCCTCGGGCATCGCCGCCAGCTTGTCGATCAGGTAGGCGTACTGCGTCAGGTAGAACTGGTTGATGCGCATGAAGGACTCGCCGGTGTCCTCGTGGCTGGCCAGATGGTGCGCCAGTTTGACGTCGAGGAAGGGATAGAAGAGACCGGAAATGTCGCGACACAGCAGCAGCGTGGCGATGCGCGTCTTGTCGGTCTGGAAGGCCAGCGCCAGAATGTCGCACATCAGCCGCATGTGATCGCGGATGTCCTCCGGCAGACCGTTGTCGGGGCGCGTCATGGCCGCCGCCATCCGGCCACGGCCCATCGCGTTCGCTTCTGCCTTCTCTTTCGCAGCGCGCATATCCTGCGCGCGCTTCTCCACGTCTCGAACGCTGGTGAGATATTCGTCGAGCTTCCCCTTGTCCGCGGAGCTGACCTGCCGGCCCAGGGCAGCGACCTGCTCCCGCACGCGATCGAGGACACTCAGATTTCGCTGGCTGCCGCGGTTTTCGAACAGGCTGTCGAACGCCAGCGACGGGTAGACCTCCATGGGCACGGGCGACGTCGGGCTCGACCACGAAATGTGTGAGCTGTACGCCATCGAGAAGTTCGTCTCGTGGTAGCCGGTCACCGGCTGCTCGCACCCCAGGACCATGCTCGGTTGCACCGTCTGGTCGCCGATGTGGCTGGCCAGCACCTGATCCAGACTCACACCGCCGTGCAGCGCCGCGCCCTTGGTCAACGGCGCGCCCGAGAGCAGATTGCCCGTCATCCCCGGATGAATGCCGACGCCGGTGGCTGCTTTGTTGAACAGGCCCTTGATGTAGTTGAACTTCCCTTTCAGCGGCTCCATCGGCGCCAGGCTGCGGCCCAATTCGATGTCGGCGCCCGACCCTTTCGCCCACCACTCCGTGGGATTGACGCCGTTGCCCATGAACAGAAATGCGAGGCGCTTCGGCGCGGCGGCCGCCGCCGCCCGCTCGGCGCCCCAGACCGGCAGCGACTCGAGCCACGGCAGCGCCATCACGACACCGGTGCCGCGGAGGAAGCGGCGCCGCGACACCTCACGCAGGTTTCTCTGCAGCGGACTGGTCATCATGCTCATGGATGCAGGTCCTTCAAGAGCCGGTCGTCGCGCGTTTCGTCAGGAACTGGCGGCTGGTGACGATGTCCTGAACGAGGTGGCCGAATTTGTAGTCACCCTTCGAGAGATCCTTGCGCATGTCGGCGAGGAGCGGGTCGTCGGAACGCAACAGGCTGCGGCCCAGCGCATAGACGAGGAGCTCGCGGCACAGATTATCGACGAATTCGGCCTGCCCCCGGGCGCGCATGAACGCGCGCAA
>Ga0068864_100001125_pt1 | contig 22363 bp, 10 predicted proteins | sample KBSSwiS72_FD_66586 | JGI IMG/M metagenome (GOLD analysis project Ga0068864, IMG submission 66586) | Switchgrass rhizosphere microbial communities from Kellogg Biological Station, Michigan, USA - KBS Switchgrass S7-2 | ecosystem: Host-associated > Plants > Roots > Rhizosphere > Soil ... | reverse complement strand
GGACAGAACCGTATTCGTGTCGGTACGTGAGATAGACGACCGCTCCCACCAGGCTCCAGATCATCGGGATCGCAAAGAAAAGCAGCGAAAAGAGAATTGCGGGCTCCTGACCGCTGCCGCTCTGCCGATCGACGCTGATAATCCCGAATGCCGCGAACATGAGTACGAAAACCCCCTCACGCACACCATGCCCTCCGAGACTGATCGGCAGGCTGATGACGCAGATCGCGACCGTCATGATGACCAGGAGCTGCACGTAGGTGACGTCGAGCCTGATTCCCTTCGCGATGCAATAGCCCGCCAGCACGAGCATGAATGTCAGCGCCGTGCCCGCCGCGACGCTGGCAAGCGTCAGGTGCAGCGCGGCGCCATGCTGGCGAAAACCGGATACGACGAGCTCGAGCACGTGGCGATGCGGAACCCTGCGCCAGATGGCATGAACGATGTCGGGCGCTCGGTGAAATGGCGCGGTGGCCATGACGAACGCGCCGGCAGCGATGATTCCAAAGACCACCACCAAGGCGAAGATTGCATCGTTGGCCTGATCGCTATGCACCGAGGATCGGAACAGCCATGGGATGGAGAGGAGGCTGGCGCAGAGCAATACGAACAATCCGAGCACGCGATCCATGATGATCGAGAGTGCCGCATGCGTCTTCTGGCGGGGCGCATATTTGTGCAAATAGACAGCCTTGACGATGTCGCCGCCTATGGAACCGAGCATGAAGGAATTGAAGAACTGACCAATCAGCGTAAGCGCGGTGGCCACCCTGAGCGGCAGGTGGATCTGCTGGACGCGCATCAGGAACCACCAGCGGACCGCCGCCAGCAGATAGGTCAGGCCGAACAACAGGCAGGCCACCGACAGCCATACATAGTCGGCTCGCGCCATTTGGGCAGCGAGCAACGGCCAATCGATCTTGTAGGCCAGATAGGCAAGAATCGAAAAGGTGACCGCGCCTCGAAATACGGTCCCCCAGCGTATTCGCCGTGCCCGTTGAGCCGGCGGGCCTGTCATTTCGCTCGACTCGTCGGCTGAACGCATGGTGCTCAGCCGGTGGCTCCCAGCAGGGGTTGCTCGGTGACGGCATCGTAGGCACCAAGATGCGAACGCACGGCGAACAGAAGCTGATAGCCGAGCAGCTGCGGCAGGATTTTTGTGCAGACGGCGAGGACAGCGTTGCCCGCCCGCATCAGCAGATTGTCCGCGGGTAAGCCCAGTGCAAGCTCGATGGGCATGACCGAAACTTTCTCGGCGACGATTTCATAGCCTGCCTGCTCGATCATCCTGCGTGCGCTCTTGCGCGTAAAGAAGCGCAGGTGCGTCTTGTCGAGAATGCCGCGCTCGGCATACTCGAAGCGGCCGAACAGCAATGACAGGCGAACGGTAATGTTGGCGACGTTGGGCACCGAGACGAGGAGCAAGCCCTGGGCATCGAGCAAACCGTGGCAATCCGTGAGCACCCGCATCGGGTCACGCACGTGCTCCAGGACGTCCTGCAGCAGAACGCGATCGAAATGGCTGTTGCCAAGCGCGGGCAACGCCTGGCCGAGGCCTTGATCCAGGTCGGCCTGGACGTACTTCGCGAAGACCTCCCGGTGCCTGGGTTCGGGCAGCAGATCGATGCCCGTCACCTGGTTTCCTTCCTTCACCAGATTTTCCGCGAAGAACCCTTCCCCGCAACCGATATCGAGCACCTGCTGCTGCTTGCCGACCCATGACATGAAGTAGTCGTGGCTCGAGTGCCTGCTGGTCTTGATCGGATAGTGGACAAAGTACTCCTTGTATTCGGGATACGCGGCAAGTGATTTTGCCGTTCGCTTGTAGCGAATCACCGATTTGAAGACGTCCTTCGCGTACTTGAGACCGTCCACATAGCAGATCTCGTCGCCGTAGTAGGTCGGGATCGGTACTTCCCGGATGCGAAAACCCTGGTGGTGAAGCTTGATGATGATCTGGGTGTCGAAATGGAAGACGTCGGTCATGTCCTCGAAGTCGATTTTCCGCAATGCTGCCAGGCTGTACGCACGGTAACCGCTGTGGAACTCGGTCAGGTTGAGGCCCAGCGCCCAGTTCTCGAACGTAGAGAGAACCCGGTTCCCCAGGTATTTGTAATACGGCATGCCGCCCTTGAGGGGTCCGCCATAGGTCTTCATCATGCGTGAGCCGAACACCGCGTCTGCCTGGCCCGCGACCAGCGGGGCGTACAGGTGCGCCAGAATCTCGGGCGCATACTGCCCGTCGCCATGCAGCAGCACGACAATGTCGAAACCCTTTTCGATGAAATACTTGTACCCGAGCTTCTGGTTTCCACCGTAGCCGAGATTGCTGTCATTCTTGATCAGGGTGAGCTTGGCCTGCCCCGACAGCAGCTTGAGACCCGCCACCAGCTCGTACGTGTGATCGCGGCTGGCATCATCGAACACGACCACTTCTTCGACATTCTCCCAGACATCCGCGGGGATGCGCTTCAGTACCTTGGCAATCGTGGTGACTGCGTTGTAAGCAACGATGAGAATGCCAATGCGCTTGCCGCAGCTGGCGGGCGAAACGCTGGCGGCAATCGATGCGTTGCCGGACGTTCCGCCAAGACCATGCAAATCCGGTCGGGGGAGACCGTCGTCCAGCATCGGCCGTACAGGAGGAGTCTTCTCCGCAGTCATGCTGCCTTCCTTATCCGTTGTCTCGGCCGGCGCCAGGCTGCCAACTCTGCTTTATGGCGCCGGAACGATGACTCTCCCGCCGTTCCAATCGCGGACACCCTTGTCGGCACGAAGCTGGCCCAGGCCAGGCCGGTAAAAGCCGACCGCCAAACGACGCGCTGCCTCACGCGGCGCGGTCGCGAAGGAGATCGTGTTGAACCGGATTGTCTCATCCGGCGATGCCTGGTCCTGGATATCGAACGAGATTTGCTTGTTGACCACTATGTTACCTTGATCATCGATCGCATGAATGAAGAAGATCCAGCCGCGCTCCTTCAGCCCGGGCAGCGGTCTCCACCAGATACGTACCGTCATCTCATTGGCCGTCCGGTTGGCGGAAAGCGCCCGCAATTCGATCTGATTCCCAAAATTCACGTTCTCCAGAATTGGCGGATCCGATAACAATGCATCGGCAAGACTGTTCTCACTCCAGCGCCGCGCCGGATTGGCTGAGGTAAACGCCTTTCGCCAGCGGTGGCTCTCGATAAGGGTGTCAACGGCGGACTCGAGCCGTTTGGAATCCGTGATGCGCAGCACGCGCGCCGTTGGCGTTTCGGAAACCACAGCCACGCCGTCGCTTGCCGTCAACTGCGTCGCCCACGCCTGAAACAAGACTCTCTCCTGATAAAATCCCTCGATTGAACGCGTGGCGAGCGTCGCTTTCGCGACACGAGGATCGCGCACGGGCTCGAACAACCAATATTCTGCGCCGAGCATTTCGTTTATTCGATAGGTGGTGGGACGCTGCCAGTCCACCGGCCGCCGAATCGATACGATCGGCGTCGACGGGCCTACGGTCCGCGAGTAGTCGATGACCGCCTGGAACTTCGAATCCGTCGCGCTCATCGGCATCGAATAAAGAATGGTGTCGTGTCCCTCGCGCTTTATTGTGCCGAGGAAGTTCTGTGCTTGCACGGCGACGGCATCCTGCCCGCCCGACGACAGGTTCACCCCGGCCCACTTCTGCCACTCAATCGAGGGATCGCTTTGCGCCAGCAGCATGCCCATATTGACGACGGACAGCGCCATCGGCACGGAAAGGACGATCACTTCCCAGCGATGCATGGCCGGTATCAGCCGAACCATCACGGGGACAGCGAGAATCATCGCCATGAGGGCGAACGGGACGAAATAGCGGATCTGATACACCCCGCCCGAGCCAAAAATCCAGAACCAGATGCCGAATGCGAATGTCAGCAGCGACGCGAAAGCCAGCCCGCATAGCATCGGCTTGTTCCATGGCGAGGGTCCCGCAGGCATTCGCCACAACTTCCAGCCGACAAGCAGTGCGGTCAGGAGCGCCCAAGCGATGAAGGCATAGCCGAGGCCCGTGTGAACCATGCCTTGCAGGATTGGCCACGTAACCTGCAACTCGGTTTGCATGATCACGATGGCAGCGTTGCCGAATGCCAGGTTCTGCTGCGACAGGTAGGGCGAGGACAGCGTCACTGCGAGTACCACTGCATCCACGACGGCGAGAATGATCAGGCCTTGCACGAGCCATCGGACCGTGCGCCTTCGTTCTTCCCTGAGATGCCACGCCGACTTGAGTCGAATCAGCGCCAACCCGAACCAGATTACGCCGATCAATGCCATGACAAAGGCACCCGATGGCTTGATCAACAGGCAGAAGCTCGAAAGCAGTGCCGCTACGCATAGCCACGCAGACGATCGCTGGCCGATGCTCCTGATGGCAGCGGCAACGGCCAACGCAGCCATCCCGCCAAGAAAGTTATCGACGAGCCCCCAGTGCGATGGCGCAACGAAGTCGGGCGAGACTTCAAAATAGTAAAAGAACGGAAGCGTAACGAGAAAGCCCGTGACGAGGGCCAGATACCATTTGCTCGTGGTACTCAAGTCGCGGCTGTAGCCTGCGACGACAACGCCGGCAGCGAGCAAGACGATGGGCAGGAAAATGGAACGGAAATAGAAGCCCCGGAAATCGGCATCGAACCCGAAGGGGTAGGACATCACCACCGTTCCCGGTGGTCTGAACGTGGGTTCGACATTGAACGGATCAACGTTCTTTCCGCTATTCACGCCGGCCCAGAAGTTGTAGGCCTTCTGGAAATAGGTGAATGCGTCGTGGATGGGTGGCTGCTCAGTCCGCTGAGCATGCTGCCACATGGACACGCCGATGAATGCGAGCCACAGGAGCAACACCGTCCAATACAGATGGTGCCGGGGTAATTCGCTTAGACGCATTGGAGGTCGAATTTTTCAGATGGCCAAACGAGGCCCGGTAGAACAGGCGGCGGCCTAGGAATCGATCATCGTCGGCCTACGGCAGCTTCACGATGACCCGTTGGTTGTCCCAGTCGCGCTTGCCCTTGTCGGCCACGATGAGACCTCCGCCGGGTACGCTCGGCTGATAGATTCCAAAGCCCAAAGACGCCAGTTTTGCATTCGGAAGGACATCGCTGAACGTCTCCGCTCCGTAACGCCACCTGCGATCGGCACTTGGCGGCGCGTACGAATCAAGCGCGATTTGCTGGTTATGCACGATGGCTCCCGACGAGTCCAGCAGGTGCAAAAACAAATAGCGCTGGTTGTTTGCCTCCTCATGGCGGAGCTCCTCCCACCACACTTCAACCTTGATCCCGTTTCCGACCCGGTTGATTGCCAACGCATGCACCCGATAGATTCCACCAAACGCGACTTCTTCCGCCGCCAGATTCCTGGCGTAGGAAGCCACGGCGGCGGCACCCCACCAGTCGGGCTGATTGGCTTCGGCCTGAAGGGCCGCGGACTGGTTGGCCGCCACCGTCTCGCTTCTCCAGGCAAACCGCTTGGTCAAGCTTTCCGTGGCGCGGCTCAAGGCCGCGCGATCAGCGACTTTGAGGAGGAGCATATGAGGCAGGTTGATCTCAACGCTGACGCCATCCGCCTCGGACAGCGTTGAAACCCAGGCCCGCATGACGTCCTCTTCCTCCTGGTAGCTGTTCAGCGCCTGCCCTGCATTCGGCAGAGGTACGTCACGCACCGGGGTAACGAGCAGATAGTCCGCACTGAGCAAATCACTGAACCGGTACGCGGAGGTCCGCAGCCAGTCGATGGAGCGCAGGAACCTGACCTTCGCAACGTTGGGATTCAGTACTGCTGCAAATACCACTTCGCTTTCGAAAATATAGGCGCCGGGGTATGAATCGACCGCATAGATCACGGGAGCGCTGCGCTCGCGCGTCTTGCCGGCGAGAAATTGGCGTGCCGTCGCAACTTCGCTGTTCCAGGTCCCCGCCGACAGATTGACACCTGTCGCGAGCTGCCATTCCTCGGAGGGCTTTTGCGTAATGAGCAGCGCGGCAAGATTGGCGGCGGAACCCAGGCCAATGACCAGCACCAGGAAATAGCCGATCCGGCCGAATCGCATCGCGGTAGCCTTGATACTCGGCAGGAGCGCTACCGCGAACATCAGCAAGAACGGGAAGATGTAACGGACGAGAATGCCCTCGGTGGCGATGATCCACCACCCGAGACCAAGCACGAGATACCCCAGTCCGCAGATGATGCCAATGAGGGCCGGATCGTCGAGCCATGCCTTCTTCGGTGTTTCGCGGAAGGCATAGGCCACCGCACCGCCCACGCCGATGACACATAAGACCCCAAAGGGAAATCCGATGGTCGTCTGAAAGTATGAGATTGCTTTCTCTATCGACCACGGGGTACCCAGAGACCCGATGAATTTCACGGCGGTGGTGAAATAAGCGATAACCTCCGACGACAGGTATCCACCGAATACGGCGCCCACGATCGATACTGCATACAGAAGGATCGTGAGTGTCGTTCCCCTGACCAGATATCGCGTCTCCCGATCCCGGGCCTCGCGATCCGCGCCTGCGGCAAGCACTCTCGATCCGGCCGCTACAAACCATACCGCGGCAACGGCCCCCATTACCGCCAATCCAGCTGGCTTGATCCAGATCGAGAAGCTTGCGATCGCCGCAGCAACGACCAGCCAGCCAATGGATCGCGCATGGAGGCTTCGAAGCGACGCAGCCGCGGCCAACGCCGCAAACGCGGCGAAGAACGGATCGACATGCCCCCACGTGACGTGAGATCCCAGGCTGCTCGGCTCCAACTCGTAAAACATCGGCAAGCTGGTAACCGCCAGAACGAGCACGACGTAAATGGCCGCGGGTTCGGCCTTTGCCGCGTTCTCGCGAAGGACGATCCATCCAGCGATCGCGGCGAGTACGATGGGGAAGAATACCGAACGAAAATGGAACGCCTGAAACCCGTCATAGCCGTATGGAAACGACATCAGGATCGTGCCTGGCGGCCGATATTCCGGCCATACGAACGGATTGAAGACGTGATGCTGCCAGAGCAAATCCCAGAAATTCTTGCCCTTCAGGAAATATCCCAAAGCGTCATAAAGCGGGGGCTGCTGCGAAAGCGTTGCGTGAGCCCAGATCGTGATGGCCAGATAAAACAGCCATACGATCACCGCGAGATGGGGAAACCAGGGCTTCCACCTTGATTCAATCAGCGGATTCATGAATCTTGCCAAGCTTTATCTGCTTTGTTTTTCACACAATTGAGCTTCCCCCCGGATTTCTTCTTCCAGGAGGCGAGGTGGTCCCGGAATCGGATCCTGCAAACCGCGTGTTAGCTGGCTGTTGAAAGGCCCCGACAAATTCTTTCATCCGCCTCATTCCGAAGCGAAGCGGGGAATCTGTTTTTGGAAAACCATCGATTTCCTTCGGAAGCAGATTTCTCGCTGCGCTCGAAATGAGGCTGAGAATGAGACGAGGAGCGCGATTTTAAACAGACTGTCTAGGGCAACGCTACGATGACACGGCGGTTGTCCCAATCGCGCGTGCCCTTGTCCGCAGCGGGTAACGCCTGATTCGGCCGGACGAACCCGATCGCCAACCTGCGTGATCCGTTCCCAGCCGGATTCCTGAAGGTAATCTGATCGAACAAGACGGTTCCGTCCAACGACGACAACGAACGGTCGAAGACCACCGAGACATGATTGGCGGCCACTATTTTACCTTCATCGTCGATCGAATGAATGAATAACGCCCAGTCGTGTTCCGGCACGGGAGACAGCGGTTTCCACCAGAAACGGACGGTCGTGTCGTCTCCCGTACGGCTGACGGAGAGTGCGCGCAGCTGGAACCGGTCCCCAAAATTCACGTTCTCCAGGCTCGGAGGGTTCACCGCCAATGCGGCCGCAAGGTCCTTCTCGCCGAATCGGCGTTTGGGATTTACAGCGAGGAAGGCGCTCCGCCAGTGGTGCTTCGCGACGAGCGCATCGAGCGCCGATTCAAGCCGCGCTGGATCAATAACCCGAAGAACCCGGGCCGTCGGCGTGTCGGAAACGACCGTCACTCCGTCGTTCTCGGTGAGCTGCGTCGCCCAGGCTTGAAACAGCGCCTTCTCCTGCTCATAGACATCGACCGAAGACGTGGCTAATGCCGCACCCGCGACAGCCGGGTCGCGCACGGGCTCGAACAGCCAAAACTCCGCGTCGAGCATTTCTTCTTTTCGATAGGCCATGATGGGACGCAGCCCATCCTGCGGGCGCTGGATCGACACGCCTGGCATTGGGGGTGTCGCGATCAGCGCATTGAGAACGACCGCTTGGAAGGTCGTGTCCGCAAAATTCATTGCCATTGAATACAAAGTGACATTGCGGCCCTCGCGCTTTACCATGGCGGCGAAATCCCGCGCCTGGTCTACCACGGGGCGGGACACGCCGGACGCCAGGTTCACGCCAGTCCACTTTTGCCATTCGATCGGGGCATCCCGTTGTGCCAGCAGCATCCCCAGATTGACAATCGGCGCGAGCATGAGCACGGACACAATTCCCATTGCCCAACCCGGCATTGCTCGCACCGCCGTCAGGATCGCGGGTATTGCAAAAATCGCGGCCACGAGCACGAAGGGAGTGAAGTAGCGGATCTGGGTAATGCCGCCGGTGCCGACAATCCAGAACCAGGCGCCTACCGCCAACGTAACGGCGGAACCGAGCACTAATCCGGCCAGTAACGATCTCGGCCACGGAAAGTCACCCGGGGACGACCGCCACAATTGATGACCGACAAGAACGATCATCAGCAACAGCCAGACCGCGAACGGATAGCCAAGCCCCGTGCGCACGACGTCCTGGAAAACCGGCCACGACACCATCGACTCCGTCTCCAATTGCAGGATGCCGACGATGGCGCTGCCATAAGCCAGGTTTTTTGGTGACAGGTACTGAGATGAAAATGCGCCGGCGAGAACGACCAGATAGGGGACCGCGAAGATCAGCATGCCGCGCAACAGCCACCGGACCATGCTCTTTCGTTCGTCCGGCGATCGCCACACCGATTTCAATTGGAGCGCCGTCAATCCGAGCCATGTCAGACCGATCAACATCATGATCAGAATGCCCGATGGTTTGATCAACAGGCAAAAACTCGACAGAACTGCCGCGAGTCCAGTCCAAGCCAGGGATCGAGTCCAGACGCTTCTCACCGCACAGGCCGCGGCCAGCGCGGCTATCCCGGCAAGAAAGTGGTCGACAAGGCCCCAGTAATGCGGCGCCGGGACCCCCGGTGCAAGCTCGAAGTAGTAAAAGCACGGCAGCGTCGAAAGAAATGCCGCCAGCAACACAAGATGCCATTTACTCCTGCTGTCCAGCTCCCGCCGGTAACCGCCGACGACAACGGCGAGACAAAGCAATCCAATCGGAAAGAATATGGAACGGAAATAAAAGCCTCGATAATCGGTGTCGAAACCGAATGGATACGCCATGAGCACCGTGCCCGGCGGACGAAACGAGGGCTCCACATTGAATGGATTGAACAACTTTGCCTGATGGATCTTGATCCAGAGGTTATGCGCTTTAAAGTAATACCCCCAGGCATCGTAGAGTGGGGGCTGCTGACTGTGCTGCGCATGCTGGTACCAGAGTGCCCAGCCGACAAACAGGATCCATAGCAACAACACGCCCAAAGGTTTGGCCGCTCGCAAGCTACGGGAAGGGAAAGCCATCTTTTGAAAGGGGGTTGGAGGTGGCGCCATCGATCAAAAGTTGTTCGGACTCAATCATTCATGCCCGAACGCAAACCGAGGCGGCGGAATCATAACTTCCCGCGTTGAATACCGGAATTCTGCGCAGCCAAATAGTATTGTGACTCAAGCGCCGTTTCCGCCTTGGACGGTGCGCAACTGACATCCGCGTCGCAGTACATCACCGAACAACTGTAAGGCGGGTGTGCGGATTGTGCGCTACGAAGACTTCTACGATACAAGCCATGTTTCGGTGCGAGAGCCGCGCCGCTCTCGCCGCGGCGGAGGCGAGCCGCGGTTCGATCGAGCGATTTATAGGCCCGTTCAAGAGAGCGACCAAAGAACCGGTGCTCTACCTCGGAGCGGTGATTCCCGCTCCTACCGCCCGCTGCTGTGGTGTTGTTCCGCAGGCACGGCAAACTATTGGCGGTGAAACGCGTCCGACAGCCGGCGTCATGACGTGCGAATATTCACTTGCCGGCGGGTAGTTGCCAAGGTAGCATTTCGTTACGGGGGGTAAGTAGGTCGTCTGCGAACATCAAAAAGTTGCCATAAGCAATGACTCCACAATGCAGCATGTGGACCGAGGATTCATTGGGGTAGCGGCAGTTGTGCCGCCAGTTGGACCAGTGAACGACGAACGACTTTATCCATTAGGGAGTTCCTGTATGAACAACAGATATGTGGTTGGTGTACTCGCCGCGGGTTTCATGGCTTGGTCGATAGGTTCTGCGTCCGCGCAGGAAGCCACCGGCAGCGACGCGAAGGCTGTCCAGGTTGCCCCAGTGCAGTTGACCGCCGGGCAGAAGGCAGAGGCCCAGCAGCGGATGGTTTTCGCCAAGAGCATCATCGCTCGCCTTGAATCAGAGGCGAACCAGATGGGTCTGGCGGCCGAATGGAAGCAGGCGACATTGAACATCCTGCTTTCGAATTCGAGCAGCAGGCTGGCGCAGATTGCCAGGATCGGCGGCTATCAAGCGACGATCAGCGCCGCAACCACGGGCAAGGGATTGGCTGTCGAGCCCAAAGCATTCGGCTCTACCACGGACGATCTCATCTTCAAGCCTTGGACTCCCTGTCGGTATGTCGACACCCGGGTCGTCGGCGGCAAGATCGCCGGCACTCGCGGGTACGACCTGAGTCTCAATGGCGCCTCCTATGGCGGCGTTGCGGGGTGCGATCCGACGACGCTCGCCGGCGTGGGCGAAAACAGCTTCGGTGGCATGGCGATGAATATCACCATCGTCGATACCAGCACGGCGGGTGTTCCGGGCTTCCTGGCAGCGCGTCCGGCAGGCTCAGCCGGCTTGACGAGCTTGGTGAACTGGTACGTCGCAGGGGCGACGGTGTCAGACGCGAATGCCGCGATCGTCGCCATGGATCAAACTATCGGAGCCGACGAGTTCGAGCTTGTGACCTCGGGGCCGGTGCACGCCGTCGTCGACCTGTTTGGTGCGTTCATCGCGCCGAATCCGACGCCGCTGCAATGCGTGAACACGGCGGAATCGTCGACTTTGGTGGCGGCCGGCGCTAGCTTCAGCTTGGATCCGCCGGCGTGTCCGGCTGGGTACAGCCAGGTCAGCGCCAGGTGTCGGGCGGAATTTTTCAACACGTTCAACTGGGCTACTATCGGCTCGAGCTTGGGCGCCGGCTCCGACTGTCAGGGCACTAATACTAGTGGCGTTGCGCATAACGGTTATGCGATGGCCACGTGTTGCCGCGTTCCTGGCCGCTAACAATACCTTCACCCGCGGTCCTTTTCCGGGCCTCGAAACTTTGACGATCCCCGCCAACCGGCGGGGATCTTTTTTTGTGGCCGGAACATGTTGTCAACGCAGTGACCGGCGCGACCGCACAACGACCGAGCACTATCTAGGATCTTTTACGAGATCCAGCCGCAATCTCCCGCTTTTTTGCTTCCTCGGCCCAATAGGCTGCATCCTTCTCCCGGGCCTCGGCCGTGATCTTCCAGTTGTTCGCCTGCTCGGCCCAGTACGCTGCGTTGATGTCCTTTTGGTCCGCGGCAGTTTTCCAGTTCTGCGCTTGCTCGGCCCAATACGCGGCGTTGATGTCCTTTTGCTCCGCGGCTGTTTTCCAGTTCCTGGCTTCTTCGGCCCAGTACGCCGCATTCTTCTCATGCGACTCGGCCGTATGGCGGAGCTCGTCGAGCTTTCCTGGTCTTGCTTCCTCCGCCCAATAGGCCGCATTTTTCTCCTGATGTTCGGCGGCGGTCTTCCAATTCTTCGCCTGCTCGGCCCAATACGCTGCGCTGGTATCTTTTTGGCTCGCGGCAGCTCTCCAGCTCTCCACTTGCTCGGCCCAATACGCTGCATTGGTGTCCTTTTCGCTCGCGGCCGTTTTCCAGTTCCTCGCTTCCTCGGCCCAGTGGGCCGCATTCTTCTGCTGATACTCCGCGGTATGGCGAAGCTCCTCGAACTCTCTTGCCCAGCCCAGCAACAGGGATTCCAAATGGTCGTCCGGCCTGTGGATCGCATAACCGAACTCTTCGGGAAGCGTTCCCAGCGTTGCAAATATCTGCTGCGCTGTTTCGCCATCCCAGCCGACGCCATCCGCGTATTCGCCCAGCCTGCTCAACATCGCATAGAAAATGGACCGCAAGTTATACCCGCGCTCGCCGTCCAGGCCTTCCAATGCTTTCAGAAGACCCGGAGACACTCTCGTAAACTCCGGCCGCTCGCTGGCGAGATAGTCGGTGAAGCTCTTGCGCTGCTCGTCGTCAAGGTCCAGGAAGGAGGACAGGTCCTCCTGCAGCAGCGAGGAATCGTTCAACTTGTCGAGATCCACCTCGCGATACTGGAAGGCCGTCAACCCGCTCTTGGCCGATTTCCAGCTGTCGATGCACCTGACCCATTCGTTGGCCGCGGATAACAACGATTCGCCAAACTTGCGCCGCCTCGACTCCACGAACGCGATCGGATGCCTGATCATCATCAGGAACTTTGCGCGCGGGAACAGCGCGCGGAGAAATGGAACACATTCGATCATTGGGTGATCGGGCGTCTTGTCAATCCACGTCCGTCGTCCATATCCGCCATACACGCTCGCAAACGCAGTGGTCAACACGGCTTCCAGGATTCGAACCCGCACGCCCCCCAGCCCCGGCGGCGGCGCGGGAGCTCGCAGATAGCGCCCCCATAATCGTCGCGCCATCTCGTCGAGCATCGGGAACAGGTGTCCCTCGCTGAATCCCTCGATGCCCGCGGCGTTCATCGCCCCCACGACGGCACTGGTCCCCGACCGACCTCCGCCCAGCACGAAGACGGGTGAGGCGTCGGACGATTCGGGAATGACTTGCAGATAGCCCGGTACTGGCGAGGAAGAAGTCACCGGTTGCGTTGCGACCGCGTTGTCGTTCCGACCGGCCAACTTGGGGTCCGGCAGGTCAATCTTCAATCTGGAAAGCAGCCGTTCGGCAAGCCGCCTGCTCGACACTGCGCTGGACCAGTGAATTTCGCCGATATCGTGCTCCCGGGCTTTGGTGAGAATATGCAGCAATTGGTCGAAGCTTCGGCCGGCGAATGCATCCTGGTACGGGTTGTACTTGGCGGTGCCTGCAACGCCTCTCTTCGACGGGGCGTCAAGGGAACGGACTAGCCAGTCGGCCCACCGGGCAAGCGCGCCTGGCCGGAGATGAACATACTTCGCAAGAGGATAGATTCTCCTGATCAGAGGCAGGAGGACCAGATGCCGCTTGCCGGTCAGCACATACACCGGCCGCTGCCCTACCGCTTCGGACATGACGCGCTTGTGAACGGTCGCAATAATACTGTTCAGCACTGCATAGACATCGAACTTGCCGATCGCAAAACCGTCGATCTGGTCATGGAAGTGCGTGAAGTAGTTTCTTCGGTATTCGACATAGACGTCGTGACATTCCGTGAGGCCGATCAGCAGGTCGTGAAAGATGTCGCCATCCGCCAAATGTGGAATGCGCGCCTTGACGGCGCTCCGAGCCGATCTGGTGAGAGGATTGGCGCTGATCAGGAATACCGGCTTGCATTCAGCGTAGGCCGTCAGCCGGCTCTCGTCGAGTTCGTCCGGGAAACTGAACGGTCCGACCTTGCCGAGCGAGAACAATTCGTTGTCCGGATCGAACCAGACTAGTCGAACTTGTTTCGTCAGCACCGGATACTCGACCCCGTTGCATTGGGCGATTACCGTGACATCGACGGACTCGTCGGCTCGGAATTGCAGCGGTATGCCGGGAGTGACGAAGCCGGAGCTTGCCGCGTTTTCCAGGTCCGGATAATGGCTCGCGACGTCGGGGCGCGGCTGCGGGAACGACGTGCGATAGCGGCCCTTGCCATCGCAGTCCACAAACACTTCGTCAATCTTGACGTTTGCATTTGCCGCAATGATCCATCCCCATATCTGAAATTTGGCATCCCTGGAATTCAGTACGAGCGTGTCGACCACGTCGAGGGCGCACAAGAAATGCGGTTCCGACATCCGGCTCAACCTGCGATGGAAACGGCGGAGACAGTCTGCCGGTCGTAGATGGCCAACGTTTCCTCTGCCATGATCCGTGGGGTGCGCTCGTAGTGGGTAGTCAAAGACAGGCGGCGCAACCTGTCAGGCTCCAGCACGACTTCGCCTAGCACGCGGGCGAGATCGTCGGCGCTTCCGCGCTGAAAGGAAAATCCACTGATCCCTTCTTCGACAAACTCCGTCATGCCGGCGACATCGGAAACGACCACGGGAGTATGCGTAGCCAGGGCATTGAGGAGCACCAGCGGGCTGTTCTCGTACCAGCGCGAAGGAATCACCAGAAGATCCAGGCTATCCATCACCTCGCGCATCCCTTCCTTCGGAAAGGTGCCGCGAAAACGGATCGGAGCGTCCTTGGTCAACGCATGGAGGCTGCTCATATACGCAGGATCCTGGTCAGCGGGGCCAAAGATATGGAGCGCCGCCGCGTCCGCCGGCAGGCGCCTGAAGGCTTCGATCAGGATGTCCGTCCCTTTGTGGCGTGCGATCTGGCCGATGAAGCCGACGACCGGTCGGTGTCCCGCGGGCCGGCTCGGTTTTGCATGCCGCTCGATGTCCACGCCGAACGGGATGCCGGCAATTTTCATGGCGAAGCCGTTTCGTTCGTAGGCAGTGCGCAGGAATTGCGAGGCCGCCACGGCTCCCCGAAGCCCTGAATAGAGGTATTGGAGCGTTTCCGGGCGACGCGCAAGGTCTTCGTAGAGTCCGTCCATCGATCCGCCGCGAAACGGCGGGAATCTGCGCGCCAGATTCATGCCACGGGCCAGCCAGATCGCGCGATCCGGATCAGCGCCCCACCGCAAAACCCGACCCGCGTCGGCGTGCTGGCTCCGATCCTTCAGGTAGCACGCCATGCAGTTGGCCCGGCTCGGGGATGGACCGGCACACAGGCTGCCGTCGGCGGCTTCGAGCTTGTTGTTGAAGCAGAACCCGAAGAAATCCGTAAAGGTGGCATAACAGGGGATTGCGAGTTCCCGTACGACTTCCAGCAATGCCGCCGTGTGATTGATGAGATGAGTGACGTGCACCACATCGGGCCGAAGATCGCGGAGAATCTGCGCCAGGATCGGTCGCATGTCAGGTTGATAGTACGTATCCTTGACCCGCGTATTAGGCAGCCGGTTCTTATCGATGCACGTCACCGGTATTCCCTGAAACTCATAGTGCGTCAGCAAGTCATCGGCCGCAGGCTCCCCCGGAAAGATCGCGGTGACCACGTGGACGTCGATGCCCATCGCCCGATACTGCTTCGCCAACTCCAGCGTATAGGTTTCGGTGCCGTAAAAGTGCGACGGGAAAAAGCAATGAACGAAGAAAACAACCCTCATCCCGGAACTCCGAGCAACTCTCCGTACACATTCCGATAAGCATCGAGCATCGCTTCCACCGAGAAAAGCGCGAGGGCGCGCTCACGGCTTCGGACGCCTATCCGCCGGCAGCGCTCGGGATCGTCGAGCAATTGAATGACCAAAGTCGCGAGTTCGTCGCTATCACCGGCTTTCGCAAGCAACGACACATCGTCGACGATTTCGGCGAGCCCGCCGACGTTGTACCCCGTGATGGGAATCCCCATGCTCATGGCAAACGAGCTGACCTGGCCAAAACTCTCCTTCCAGACCGGTGCTACAAAGATGGTCATTTGCTCGTAGAGCTCGGGCAATTTCGAATAGTCGACGTAGCCCGTAAAGACGAAATTGCTTTCCACACCCGCGTCACGCGCGGCTCGCCGGTATGGCTCCAGGAAGGTTCCGCCGCCCACGATGATCACGTTGGTCTGCGGACGCCGCTGCACAACCTTGATGAAGACATCGATCGATTGCTCGTTGAGCTTGTCGCTTTCGAGGCGGTAAACCATGCCAAGGCAATCGGCCGGGAGTTGCCGATTGCCTCGCCGCGAAAACAGGCCAAAATCACTGCCCGGATAGATGGTGAGATTCCGGGAGCCATTCTCCTCGCCAAACGTGGACCGGACATAGCTGCTCACATAGACATAGCGGTCGACAAAGTCAGCCTGGTATGGATAGACGGGTGTATTCACGTTCTCGATGACGCGGCATCCGAGCGTCTTGATCGCCCGGAAGAAGATGTCGTACCACCAGAAATCGCAGTCGCCCCAGTAGTGGACATGCACGAGCGAGGGGCGGTATTCGAGCAGGAAGGGGAGGACATCCTCGGGCGACTGCGGAGATCGGAATTCCACCACGTCGATGCCGTGATAAGCGGCGGGGGAAGGCAGGAAACTGGTGACCACTTTCTGTTCGTACGTGTTGCCGAGCCCCTCGATCAGGTCGACGACCAACCGGGATGAGCCGCCCAGCATGAAATTGGCGATCACGTGCAAAGCCCGGGGGCGTCGTGCACGCGCATCGTCGTCTGGCTTTACCAGCTGCGGGACCGGCATGGCCGCCGGACCACGTCCTTGCATCCTTCGCTTCAATCGACCCACCAGCGGGCGAACCGGCTGCTTCAGCGTTTCAGGGGTGACGCCACGCATCAGGTGATAGGTGACCTTGCCGATCTTGTTTACCGACCATCCCTGCTGGTCCCACGCCTGACCCAGCTTGTACCAGCTGGTCTGTCTCCATGCAGCAAGCTCGCGTTCCCTGTCGGCGAGCGCAGCTTCGAGTACGTCTGTCTTGTTCATCGATTTGGTCAAGGCTCGGCGTTGCTCATCCATTTCCGTCATTAAATGGTGGATCCGTTTGCCGTGATCGGCCGCAACCCGCTCCTGCTCCTCAACCGCGTCGCGCAGACGACGAATCTCGGTAACGTGTTGCGTCAACGTCCGATCCTTGGCCACGAGGGCGTCGCTCATGCGCTGGATCTCCGTGACACCCTGCGCCAATGCGCGATCCTTCTCCACAACGACTTCGTTCATGCGCCGAATCACGGCGGCCTGTTCCGCCAGCGCCGCCTTCTTGGCTACCAAGAAGTCGTTCATGCGGCGGATCTCGGCGGCCTGCTCCGCCAGCGCGGAATCCTTGGCCAACATGACATCGTTCAAGCGCTGAATCTCGGCAGCCTGTTCCGCCACCGCCGAATCCTTGGCTTCCAGGACATCGTTCAAGCGCTGAATCTCGGCGGCCTGTTCCGCCACCGCCGAATCCTTGGCCACCACGACGCCGTGCAAGCGCCGAATCTCCGCAGCCTGCTCCGCCAGCCCCTGATCCTTGGTCACGAGGACATCGTTCAGCTGAGCGATCATGAATGCCGGCGCCGTCAATGCCGCGTCCCTGGCGACCAGAGCATCGTTCAAGCGCCGGATCTCGGCCTCCTGCTTTTGCAGTCCCTGGTCCTTGTCGGCCAGCACACCATGCAGGCGATCGACCTCCGTTGCGTGCTCCGAAAGAGCCGTCGACACTGCATCCGCCGTGCGAAGCAGCCTGTTCCGCGCAGCGACGAACTGCGTGAACAGCGAATTGTCGCTTTCCGGGCTGGCCGAGCCCATGCCAAGCCGGGACAAGACTCGCCGCAGCTCCTCTGCCGCCGACTCCTGCCCTGCCAAGCGTTCTTTGCCTTGCTCGCGTTCGAGCAAGGCAAAACAATATTCGACCATCTCCGTAATGCCTTGCTGCTCCAACACTCCAACATAGCGTTGCAGCCGGGCATCCCTTTCCTCCCGGGTTCCGTCGGCCAGCCCGCGGCGATGAAGAAAGAACGCCAGCACGGCAGCGCGTTCCACATCGGTCCCGGCCCGGTTCTCCGCGATCGTGTTCTTCGAGTGAAAGCGATACTCAAGCAAGCGTCGCTCCAGAAAATGGATGGATTTCCCCGCCAGAATCAGGCGGAGGAAGAACTCCAGATCGTGGGCATACCGCAGCGAAGAAAAATAGCCCACCGAGTCGAACGCCGCACGCCTGATGAACAGATTCGACGTGGTCATGAGAAAATTCGCGTGACATAGCGCAAGCGCCAAGTCGCCGCTTGCCTTGTAGAACGCCAGCGCTTCCTCGTACCAGCGGCTTTCCACGCCCTGGCCGTTCTCGTCGATGAACGAGACCTCCGTGAACACGACATCGACTGTCGGATGGGATTGCATGACAGCCAGGCATGCCGCCAGACGATCGGGATCATAGCGATCGTCCGAGTTCAGGACAGCCACGAAATCGCCGGTTGCCCGATGAATCGCCGCGTTGAGCGTATGGTGAGCGCCTTGATTGGGCCACGACCAGAAAATGACTTCGGGCCGATCCTTGCACAAATGACGCACTCTTTCGACCGAGCCGTCGGTGGAACCGTCGTCGATGATGATGATTTCCGCCGGACGAACGGTCTGTGCGAAAATGCTTTCCATCGCGGCTTCGATGAATCGCTCGTGGTTGTAGAGGGGAATGACCACCGAGACGCGAAGGTCGGAACCTTTTTCCTTCCGCCGAGCCTTCAGCGGTCGTGCCGCTGGCAGTATGCGAGCCTGCGCTTCCACCAGCGAAGATTCGCGGGCAACCTGGTCCGTTGTCGAAAGCAACGCCGTCGGCGAGTCGGCAGCCTGGCTATTCACCGCGGCCACGACCTTCGTTTCCACGCCCGCCGTCAGCGCGTCGATCTGATTTTCGCGGGCGTCAAGATAACGGAAAATGGAGGCTGTATCCTCCAGAAGGTTTCCGAGGGCCCGCCACTGACGCTTGAACGTGGGCGTGTCCCCCAGCGGCGATACTCTTTCCCGGCAGAGCCTCAGCAGCAGATCGTAGGCCTTCCCGACGAGCTCGCCCGCCCGAGGGTCGGCCCGTACCGCCTTTGGATCGTGAACGCTGCGCCGGAGTGAATGCGATACGAAGTTATCTGCGTAAGCGGTGATCGCGCTTCGGATTTGGTCGGTGAGCGGCATGTCGAGCATGGCCGCGATCCGCTCCAGCTGCGCTCGCGGCTCGGCGATCAACGCGTCGTAATCGACTACGATCCTCGGCTTTCCATCCGTATCGCGGACTGCGGCAAACATGTGCTGGACCCAGAGCAAATAGGATCTCTCGCGCGTGAAGCCGTCACGCGCCGCCAAAGAGCGGGCCACGCTCAGCGGGTTGCGCAGTGAAATGACGTAGCGGTCTTGTGCGCCCGCGCGCTCGAACACGGACTGCCAGAACGGCAGGATGCGAGTCGCACGGGGATCCTTGATTCCGAACATCACTTCGTGGCCGAAGTCTCTTTCAAGTATCTCCAGCGCATTGGCCTGATACGGCTGAGTCAGTGGCTCCCACTCCGGCCAAGGCGGAAGCGCCAGGCTATCCCAGCGTTTGCCGACGAGACCGAGCAATTGGTCGTTCAGGCGAACAATGTCCGGGTGCTCGAAATACCCCGTGGGGTTCCACTCGTTGGGATCAAGGAAGCTGTCCCCGACCGAGACGCCAAGCGCCTGCAAGGCCTTCGCCATGACGCTGGTTCCGCCACGGTGCATTCCAAGAACGACAATGGCGCGCGCGTCTTTCTTCACGTGGTCTGTTTCAAACGGTGGGCGAGAGCCGAAAACATACGGCAGATTGCTTCCAGCAGTGCGTCCGCGCAACACTGCGGGGTTGCGTATCACGGACGTCCAAAATAATCCCTCTATGTTATCGTAAAGGCTACGTACTTTAGCGGCAAGGAATCGCCTAAACCCGCGTGAATGCCAATCTTCCCGATACTGACGGCTACGCGCGGCCGCGTTTCCTGATCCTCGGCGCGCAGAAGGCAGGCACGGTCGCCCTCTTTCGATACCTCGCGAGCCACCCCAAGATCGTCCCGGCGCACAGGAAAGAGATCGCTTTTTTCGACCAAGACACGCTCTTCGCGCGAGGGTACGATTGGTACCATAATCAATTTCCCGCCAAGCAGATCTTGGGCGACCGTGTCACGTTCGAAGCCACGCCAGCATATCTTTATTATCAGGCGGTGCCATCGAGGCTGTTCGCGTACGATCCTGACATCAAGCTCATCGTGTTGCTGAGGAATCCGATAGCGCGAGCGATTTCCGCATGGAACATGTATCGCGATTTGCGACTCAACCAACCTGACTATCTCCTCTCTCTATTGCCGGAATGCGATGAAGGCACGCGGGCCATGTTCAAAACGATGCTCGCCGGCGACTCGTTTCCGGACGCCGACGAGGCCATGCAGAATGAGATCGGCGAAATCCTGTCCGGCGTGGCCGTCCGGGACCCTGGCTATGTGCAACGCGGGCTCTACTATGAGCAATTACAGCGGTACCTCAAATACTTCGATCGCGGACAGATTGCGATTGTCGAAAGCGTTCGCCTCAAGACAGAGCTGACGACCGTTCTCAACGAGCTTGTTCGTTTCCTGGACCTCCCCGCCCACGACTGGCACAGTACCGATTTGTCGCTCCACCATGTTGGCCAATACGACACGCCCGTTTCCCCCGGCACGCATGAGCTGCTTCGCGACTTTTACCGGCCGCACAACGAACGTCTCTATGAGCTGCTCGGAAGGGACCTTGGCTGGGAACGAGAGGCAACCTGAGGCGCACCGCTCCTTTTGACGCTTCTGCAAGGGTTTATCGGGTGATCCGCCGGGTCCAAGTACGCGCCATGAGCGCCATGTTTGCGAACAGCGAACGGATGCAACTTCACTTCCCGTCAATCTACCTATCCAAATGACCGATCGCTCCAACGAACGCCCCGCCGACGCCCGCAAAGGCGACCGGCCCGCGCAGGTTGAGCCCGATGTTGTGACGGCGTCGGAAACGACCCCGGAAAACATCCCGGTCATGCGGCCACAGCTGCCGCGGGCTGAGACGCTACTGCCGTATCTCCGGAGAATCGATGCCTCCCGCATCTATTCGAACTACGGCCCGCTGGTGCAGGAATTCGAAAACCGGTTGAGCCGGCACTTCGAATTGCCTGCAGGCGGCGCGGTTTCCGCGAGCACCGGAACCACCGCCCTGATCGGAGCTGTCCTGGCCACCGCGGGACGCGCGAGGCCGGACCGTCCGCTCGGACTGATTCCTGCCTTCACCTTCGTGGCAACGGCGGTAGCCATCGAGCAATGCGGCTATACCCCTTATCTCACCGATGTCGACACAGGCACGTTGGCCCTCGACCCGGAACGATTGCTCGCCGATGTCGGACTCGATCGTGTCGGTGTGGTCGTTCCGGTGGCGCCGTTCGGCCGCGCAGTTCCCCAAGCACCATGGCGCGCCTTCCGCGACCGCACGGGGATCCCGGTGGTCATCGACGGCGCCGCCAGCTTCGAAGGCGTCTCCGAAGCGCCGGAACGCTATCTCGGAACCATCCCCGTGATGATGAGTTTTCATGCCACCAAGAGCTTCGCGACCGGCGAAGGTGGGGGTGTCCTGTCGACCGATGTCGATCTCGCGATCCGCACGGCCCAGGCACTGAACTTCGGCTTCCACCTGTCGCGCGACAGTCGTGTAGCAAGCACCAACGGCAAGATGAGCGAATATCACGCGGCGGTGGGCCTCGCGGAACTCGATGCGTGGCCCGCCAAGAGTTCGGCCTTTCGTGCAGTGGCGGACTGCTATCGTCGTCAGATCAGCCGGGCAGGATTGGCGAGCCGGTTTCTGGCCGCACCGGATATCTGTTCCAGTTACGTACTTTTCCGCTGCCGCAACAGCGCCGAATCCGAGCGCGTTCAGGACGGCTTGCGGCGATACGGCGTGGACTTCCGCTTCTGGTACGGAGCGGGCCTGCAACAGCAGACCTATCTGTTGAATAGCCAGCGCGGCGACTTGGGCGTTACCGAGAAAATAGCGCCCTGTCTTCTTGGCCTGCCGATCGCCCCGGATATGACGGAAACGATCATCGCGCGCATTGTGAGTGCCCTTTCGAGTTCCGTGGAGCGCGACCAATGACGTTCGTTGTTCCAGAACACTTCAATCGGAACGCGAAGAACGTACAGGAGCTGGGCCCGGCGGCCGATACCGGCTTGTCGCTGATCCGGTATATGTGCGAACGGATCGGGACACCCGATCTAACCGGTCTGGATGTTCTGGATTTCGGCTGCGGTACCCGGTTTGCAGATACGATCGTCAATCGCGACGTCCCGTTGAAGACCTACGTCGGGATTGACGTCTTCAAGCCGATGATCGATTTCCTCTCCGAGAAGGTTTCCGATCCGCGGTTGAGCTTCTATCACCTCAACGCCTGGAACCCGATCTACAACCCGGATGGCGAGCCGATGAGTCCGGCGACCGTTC